>Ga0302286_10000013_pt1 | contig 181020 bp, 135 predicted proteins | sample III_Fen_E2_3_FD_198765 | JGI IMG/M metagenome (GOLD analysis project Ga0302286, IMG submission 198765) | Peat permafrost microbial communities from Stordalen Mire near Abisko, Sweden - III_Fen_E2_3 | ecosystem: Environmental > Terrestrial > Soil > Wetlands > Permafrost | place: Sweden...
TTAAGATTACGGAATAATCAATAAAAATACTGATAATCAATGAATTACCCAAATGTTTTAACTCTTATTTTATATCTATTTTTCTTATTATCAGATACGTATTTCATTTTATAACTAACCATTGTAATAGGACACAATAAAAACTTTGATAGAGAAAAACTGTTAGGAAACTTTAATCGAATGGTTAATTTTATAGAGACCAATTTTCAACCACCATACATTGCTAGAAAAGGCAGAGATAATGCAACTCCGCGTGTGAGATATGAGGCCATTTCTGTTGGTGTACATTTAGCATTAGAAATTAATCCATTATTAGCTATAGATAATACAGAATGGTTAGAATCTAAAGAGTTTAAGTCACATACAACAACAGATGCAAGCAATAATCAAGGCAAATTAAAAGCGCGAATAGAGTTTGTAAGAGATTGTTTGTTAAAAAATATTGATACAGATGATTTGACTTATGAATAATACACTTGTTGAATTCACAAAACGAATAAAAGAAGTTGATATATATTTTCATACTCTTGACCTATTGGACAAAGGGCGTTGTAAAATTTTATGTACTGATATACAAGGTAATGAACTTGAAAAAGATATTGATAATGAGTTATCTAAAATTTTGAAAGCTAATGGATTCCTATTATTATACAACTTAATTGAGGCAACGATTAAAAAGTCAATTGACGAGATATTTGTTACAATTCATTCTAGCAATATAACATTTAAAAGTTTGACAGAAAATTTGAAATCTCTTTGGATTAATCAAGAGATCAAAGATTTAAAAGATAACACTTTTAATGTTGCTACTCTTAGAACAAAAGTAATGAATATATCAGAATCAATATTGAAAAGTGAATTAACGATGTTTAAGTCGGAATGTGTTAATATAAGTGGCAATATTGACGCAAAAAAAATAAGAGAAGTTGCAAAACAATTTGGCTATAATGAGCCATCAAATGGAGGAGGATTACAGACAATCAAAAACAAAAGAAATCATTTAGCCCATGGAGAATATACATTTGCAGAAATCGGAAAAGATTATACTGTGGGTGATCTTTTGCAGTTTAAAAACGAAACAGAATTGTACTTAACAGAAGTCCTAAAAAATATTGACGATTACTTAATTAATATGAAGTTTAGATCAATATAAAATTTTTATTTTAGTAATCAATAGTTTGATTGCGAATATGTTATTCACCTTTGCTATTGCTATTGTTGATGTTGTTGTATCGGTAGAGAATATTTCCGTAATGATGCCGATGCTATCAATTTAAGTCTTACCACCTCGTCCATTTCCCATATTATCGATGATGCAAAAACAAATAACAAAAAGGTGATTTGTTTTGTAACAGGTGTACCTGGTGCCGGAAAGACGCTGGTTGGGTTGGAAGTTGCCACTACCCATTTAGATAAAGCAAAAGGGAACAGCAGCGTGTTCCTTTCGGGCAATGGTCCGTTGGTAACTGTACTTCAGGAAGCATTGACACGGGATAAAGTTCAGCGTGAAAAAGAACGGGGTAATAAAATAACCAAAGGGTTGGCACGTGAAGGGGTAAAGGCTTTTATTCAGATCATTCATCATTACCGGGATGCGTATCTGGTAGACCCGAATCCTCCGTATGACCATGTAGCGATATTTGATGAAGCACAACGGGCCTGGAATAAAGAACAGACCGTGAGCTTTATGAAAACCAAGAAAAATCAACCGGACTTTAATTATTCGGAACCTGAATACCTGATTTCATGTCTGGACAGGCATCAGGATTGGGCGGTAGTGGTTTGTCTGGTAGGAGGGGGCCAGGAAATCAATACGGGAGAAGCCGGTATCTCGGAATGGCTGAATGCCATCTATGATTCTTTCCCGGACTGGGAAGTATGTATTTCACCGAATCTGACCGATAGCGAGTATAATGCGGTGGATACTATCCGGAAGCTGCAAACAAAGTGCATTACGAACTTTGATAAAGACTTGCATTTGGCGGTATCTATGCGTTCGTTCAGGGCAGAAAGTGTTTCGTTATTCGTAAAACAACTGTTGGATACAGACATTGAAGCAGCTCAACGGACATTGAAGCAGATAACAGATCACTATCCGATTGTGCTGACAAGGGATTTGGAGAAAGCGAAAGTTTGGTTGAAGGAAAAAGCACGTGGAACAGAACGGTATGGAATCGTCGTGTCGTCACAGGCACAACGCTTACGACCTCTGGCGATCGATGTGCGGGTACAGACAGATCCCGTACATTGGTTTCTGGATGGAAAAGAGGATGTCCGGTCGTCGTATTACCTGGAAGATGTGGCAACCGAGTTTCAGGTACAGGGATTGGAACTGGACTGGGCATGCGTTACGTGGGATGGCGATCTGAGGTATTCGGCAGGTGAAAATCGTAGTGAGGGCTTCACTCCGGGTCTTAGTGAGGGCTTCACTCGAAGTGAAGCCCTTACTACTTGGGAAAGCTATTCTTTTGTAGGCAGCAAATGGCAGCATATCCATAAAACGGAACGAAAGAAATACCTGCTGAATGCCTATAGGGTGTTGCTTACACGGGCTCGACAAGGTATGGCGATCGTGGTACCGGAAGGCAATGCGGAAGATCCTACCCGAAAGGCAGCGTATTATGACGGGACGTTTGAGTATTTGAAAGGGTTGGGGATCGTGTGCATTTAGTCCTGGTAGTCGTACTCTCAAGGCGGGTTTTAGTGAAGCCCTCACTACTTGGGAAAGCTATTCTTTTGTAGGCAGCAAATGGCAGCATATCCATAAAACGGAACGAAAGAAATACTTGCATGCCTATAGGGTGTTGCTTACACGTGCCCGACAGGGTATGGTGATCGTGCTACCGAAAGGTAATGCGGAAGATCCTACCCGAAAGGCAGCGTATTATGACGGCACGTTTGACTATCTGAAAGGGTTGGGGATCGTGTGCATTTAGTCCTGGTAGTCGTACTCTCAAGGCGGGTCTTAGTGAGGGCTTCACTCCGGGTTCTAGTGAGGGCTTCACTCGAAGTGAAGCCCTCACTGCGTGGCAAAGCTATTCTTTTGTAAGCAGCAAATGGCAGCATATCCATAAAGCGGAACGAAAGAAATACTTGCTGAATGCCTACAGGGTGTTGCTTACACGTGCTCGACAAGGTATGGCGATCGTGGTACCGAAAGGTAATGCGGAAGATCCTACCCGAAAGGCGGCATATTATGACGGCACGTTTGAGTATTTGAAAGGGTTGGGGATCGTGTGCATTTAGTCCTGTTAGTCGTACTCTCAAGGCGGGTTTTAGTGAGGGCTTCACTCGAAGTGAAGCCCTCACTACGTGGTATGCCGAGAGAACAATTTTGAATGTTTGTTGTTATGATAAGGATTATCAAAGCAATGAGATAAATCGATCTTATAAGCTGAATTCCGTATTCGTTTAGAAATGGAAGCAGCGTGATTTCTTGAAGGGAAGCCTTACGGTCGGAATCGTTATCGTTGTAACTTTAAATTCAACAGGCTATGATTTTTGAAGCGGGAAATTTATACCACATCTATAATCAGGGAAACAATAGAATCCCGATCTTCTTTTCAAGGGAGAACTATCTTTTCTTTCTGAAGAAAATCAAGCAGTATGTTTTACCTTATGCGGATGTGCTTGCCTGGTGCTTAATGCCGAATCATTTTCTACTTAACACAACAACTTAAACATGTATCTATTATTTGTACTTTCCCTATGGATGTCACAGACAGCAGTTTGTCGGGAGGATGTTAAGGCAGAAGCATTCAAGGTATTCAATTATCGTTGTTACAATGGCAGTGATTCAATCCTGTTACCGGATTGTTTTGTTGGTCCTAAATACTACAATTACGAAGAAGGCACTATTATAGGTTTTATGTCACCAGGCTCCGTAACCATTAGTATCCTTTGTGGTGGAAACGCTGTATTGACATTCGATAAACGGTACAGTGCCGTTGATACGATTCGGGAGAATGGAAGAATACAAGTCAATCAGGTACTCTGATCAGGTGAATAACAGATATGCCCGCAAAGATTTTATTTCAGGTTCAGAAATAACATACGAAGGCGTGAAAGAGGATGAAAAGAATGAATATGACATGTTGTTTGATATGTTCACGGAAGACCGGCGTAAGAAATAATTTTAGTCGAATCCGTATTGATTATAAATTTTAGTAGCGGCTCAGATCCGACCGTTTTAATCCGACAGGTACCTATACGCAAACTCAAAGATGATGAAATATTCCCTTTACACAATCCTTCTTTTGTCTGTTTCTTTATCCTGCTTTAGTCAGGATGAATTTGAAAGCTGGAACAGACGCTATAGAAAAACAAATATTTCCGAGGTGATCCGGTTGGAAACAGCGTATGCCGACTCGGTGAATAAAGGCCTGATAGAAGGTAAGTATTATGCCCGCTATGACCTTTACCGGATTGAAGCCGACTATCTGGGTGAACAAAGAGAGATGGCTGACAGCATTAAGACTTCGATGAAGAATGTGAATAAGCTGTTTGGAGCAAAAGAATTTTTACCGGTAATCACCAACGTAAAAAAAGAATACCTGTTCCGGATTGCCGGAAACGAATATTGGTTTCCCATTCAACAGGCACTGGAAGAAGACTTTCAGCATGAAATAAAGAAACAGGATACGGTGACTTTATACTGTATATTTTTTAATGAGCATCGATGGAATGGGGCTTTATATAACACATTCCTTATTTCCGAATTCAGAAAAGAGTAATTTAAGTGAGTTCGATATAAAAACAATTGAATATCAATAGTATAGTGGAATGTATTGTTTTTTATTACAAAATCTATAGGATACTTGTTGAATGGTATTTCAAAGTCAGTAAATATCTAAATATCAGAAAACCGATTAACGCTATAATGTATTCAAGAACAATAGTATTTACAGATAATTAGAAAGCTACTTATATTAAATTCGCGTTAATTTAAATAAATCATTTATGTGGAATAAATCTATTTTAAAAAACAAGTATGCTGTTGTGTTGCTTCTTGTTTTGTCGTTGAACTCTTTCAGTTGCTTTGCGAAAGGGAATAATCCATCGTCGTTAATTCAATTCGCATCAGGGAAAAACTATCTTACCAACTGGAATGGCAAAGAATCGGAAATGGAGATATTGAGTTATCTTACAGATATAAATAACTGTGATAAAAAACTTTCAGATGAAGAAATTGCGGAATCCGCAAGAGAAATAGGATTCAACTACTCCATTTTAGGGAACCACTTATTGGGAACTTACTATTTTAATTATGCCGTTCAGTTAGTTCCAAATAATGCCGATTATCGTCTTGATTTAGCTCTTGAATTATGGAGCATTGGAAAGACCGATATGGCGAAAAAGGAGTTCGATAACGCGTATAAATTAGATTCTACCAAATCGGATTTACTAAAAATGTATGGACACTTTTATTTTTGCCAAAATCAATTTCCTAAAGCCGTTGAATTCTATACCAAATCTCTGAAATATAATGATGGTGAATATAATTCAAACTATCAATACATTATGCGATATATTGCCGAATTACATATTGATAAAAATAAAAGACAAACCAAAATAGTATCGGAAAGCAGAGAGTGGCCTTATCAGATCGTTCAATATATCAATGGAGAAATGGATGAAAGCGGTTTGACGGAATATATCAAAAACCAAAAGGATGAAAACGGGATACGAGAAAAATTATGTGAAGCATTGTATTATTTAGGCTCCTATAAAATTGCAACAGGTGATACTTTAAACGGAGAATTAATGATTGATCAATGCCTGAATACCCGATTGCCGGCTTTTGTTGAATATACTATGGCCTTAAGCCATGTCGCTGAGAAATAAAAGAACCTTTCGACTTACCGGACGAAAAATCATGGCCCGTAATCATAAGACCCGAATGCAAAACATTGGATCGGATAGTTCCGGATTAAAACAAAACCTCCTGAAGCTATTTTGCTTCAGGAGGTTTTGTTTATGATAGTATCCGGAATGACTTTTCATTTATTATTTTCATTTACAATCTCATTAATGGGTATACAGGTATGTATTTATACTTATTGACAACAATATACATAATTTTCAATGTCGCCTATATAAAGAAGGGATATTCACAATAATTTCTGTATTTTTGCAACTCAAAAATAAACTTATTCTTTATTAGGTTTTTAATGGAAAAGAAACAGAAAGAAAATTTCTTTGAATTAGTCCGGTTCGGCATAGTAGGATTAATTGCTATGTCTATTCACTATGGGGTTTACTGGCTACTGATAAAATGTACCAATGCTACGCTGGCATATAGTGCCGGGTATGGAATAAGTTTGATATTTAACTTTATACTTTCAAACTTCTTTACCTTCAGGACGAAGCCAAGTTATAAGCGGGGAATTCGCTTTGCCCTTAGTCATGGAATAAATTATTTATTGCATATCATCTTGCTTCAACTCTTTCTACACGTGGGAGTACCGGAAGTTTATGCCCCATTTCCGGTATTAGCTATTGCCGTTCCTTTAAATTTTATATTAGTCCGTGCAGCGTTAACGTCAAAACACACGTCTAAGGTTTTATAAAAGAATTTATCTCTTTACTCCCTGACCAACTATAAACGATTAATGATGATTCAATGAAGAAAGTCTCTATTCTGGTACCTGCATATAATGAAGAAAGCAGTTTAGTATTACTCTTTGACAGGCTGACTGTTTTAATGGACAATAAAGACTATGAATGGGAAGTGCTGCTGGTGAATGATGGAAGCACAGATAATAGTTTGCTTGTGATGAGTCAAATGTATGAAAAGGATCATCGGTTTAATTACCTGGACTTATCCCGGAATTACGGGAAAGAAACGGCTATGTTGGCCGGCTTTGATTATGTTACCGGCGATTGCATGGTAATCATGGACGCAGACCTGCAACATCCGCCGGAAATAATACCGGAGATGATCGGGTATTGGGAAGAAGGATATGACGATGTTTATGCGAAAAGAAATGAACGTGGAGGAGAATCTTATCTTCGGAAAAAAACGGCCAGATGGTTTTATCAATTGTTGCAGAAGCTGACTCCCATACCCATTCAACAAGATACAGGTGATTTCAGACTACTCGACAAGGTTTGTATTAATGCGTTGAGGAAGCTTCGTGAAAATCAGCGATATACAAAAGGAATGTACAGTTGGATAGGATTCAACAAGAAAGAAATTTTGTTTGACCAGCAAGAACGGGTTTCGGGTGAGTCTAAATGGAATTATTTTAAATTGCTCAATCTGGCGATTGATGGTATTACTTCCTTTACTACTAAGCCATTGCGATTATCTTCCATTGTAGGTATGTTTGTATCTTCAGGTGCATTCATTTATATGATCTATGTGTTTTTAAGAGCACTTATATGGGGAGACCAGGTACAGGGTTATCCAACCTTAATGGTGGTTATCTTATTTTTAGGTGGAGTTCAGCTATTATCATTGGGTGTAATCGGCGAATATCTGGGCCGTATTTTTTATGAGACGAAAAACCGTCCACCTTATTTTGCCCGTTTATACAATGGGAAAAAAATAGACTGATATTTAGAATAGTTTTACTTCTGTTTGAAGCACAGAATAATATAATTTAATAATGGATATTGTTACAACAATAAAAAAGATTATTGCCCATCCTTTCTTTCAAAATCCCAAAACATTGCGTTATCTCTGGTTGATCATTCTACCATTGAGCGCTTCGATAAAATACATTCAAACATTACACAATAATTTTCTTGTTTTTCGTCAGGTATTTTGGCATACCATTCATAAGCTCCCGCTTTATGTTCCTTATCCGGCCGAATACAACGATTTAAATCATTACGGGGTATTTTTCAGTACTATTATTGCACCTTTTGCCTTACCGCCTGTTTGGGTTGGAATGTTATGCTGGCTAATCGGGCTAAGTGCATTGCTATACTTCGCCATTAAAAATCTTCCGCGCGCTAATCGCATTTTTATTTATTGGTTTTGTACTAATGAATTAGTTACGGCTCTATTTATGCAGCAGTTCAACATTGCCATTGCTGCATGTATCCTGTTCTCGTTTCTTTTTATTGAAAAAGAGAAAGATGGTTGGGCTGCCTTTTTTATCATGTTAGGAACGTTTGTAAAACTTTATAGCATTGTCGGATTGGCATTTTTCTTCTTCTCAAAACACAAACCCAAATTTATAGCTAGTTTAATTGGTTGGTCTGTTGTATTTTTTGTACTACCAATGTTTATTTCATCACCCAGTTATGTGATCGGTCAGTATGGAGCCTGGATAAGTGATTTAACGGCTAAGAATGGTTCAAATATGTTTTCTCCCGGCCAAAACATTTCATTATTGGGTATGGTTCGAAAAATATCCGGTATAGCCACTTATTCGGACACTTATCTGATTGGTGCCGGACTATTGTTGTTTCTGATTCCCTATTTGCGCATTAAACAATATGCGCATCTTTCATTCCGGTATTTTATTTTGGCATCAACACTCCTATTTGTAGTGTTGTTTAGTACCGGCAGCGAATCAAGCGGTTATATAATTGCATTGATCGGGGTTGCAATTTGGTATACATCTGCACCCTGGAAACGAAACAAGTGGGATCTGGTTCTTCTTATATTTGCGTTTGTGATTACAAGCTTATCCCCTACCGACATCTTTCCCAGATACATAAGGAATGTATGGATTAAACCATATGCTTTGAAGGCTTTACCATGCGCGTTAGTTTGGTTTAAACTGTGTTATGAAATATGCACACGTGACTTTTCAAATTTAAAATTAAATTCCGACAATGACACGATCAAACAAATCGTCTAAAATACTACTTAGCTTTGACATAGAAGAGTTCGATTTACCAGTCGAATATGGTTATCAAATTCCTTTTGATCAGCAGATTAAATTTTCAAGTGAAGGTACTCTTCGTTTACTTTCACTATTAAAGAAACATGGGGTTCATGCAACTTTCTTTTGTACTGCCTGTTTTGTAGAAAATGCACCTGAAATTCTACATAAAATAGTGGACGATGGACATGAGATTGCTTCACATGGTTACCATCATTCAACTTTTGAAGATATGGATTACGCAGATTCCAAGCAAAAGATTGAACAAATAAGCGGTGTCAAAGTATCCGGTTTCAGGATGCCGCGAATGCACAAAGTAAATTTTGATTTACTAAAAGCAGCCGGTTACGTTTATGACAGTTCGCTAAACCCGACCTTTATCCCGGGACGATATAACCACCTGAGAAAGCCCAGAATAATTTTTGAAGAACCGAACGGAATCATTGAATGTCCTTCGATAGTAACTCCCCGGTTGCGAATTCCGTTATTTTGGTTAAGTTTCCATAACTTCTTTCTATGGCTTTATCTTTGGTTGTTCAATAAAACCTTACAACACGACGGGTATGCTACTTTATATTTTCACCCGTGGGAGTTCATTGATCTAAAGCAAGATAAACGATGGAATGTCCCATTTTATATTCAAAAGCATTCAGGAGAAGAAATGACAGACCGCTTAGATCAATTTATCACTCATTTTATATCAAAAGGAGTCGTTTTTGAGACAATTAGTGGGTTTATTAGTAAGCGATAACAGTACATTCTGTTTTTGGTTGGCTGTTAGCATAAAGTATCTACATTCAGCTTCATCAAATTACAGGCAATCTGTCTGTACGCTTTAGACCAGAATACAACAACCCCAAGAGCCGATAACAGAATTGTAACGGACAAAGCCATTTGTAATAAGAAAACCGCCTGCAGCTAAATAGCTACAGGCGGTTTTCTTATAGAGAAATCAAGAAATAAATGACCCTTTTACTTGTTTTTAATTACCTCGGTAATCGGTGAACCGATACAGCCACTGGGCATTTGAATGTGCAGCAAGGCAGCTAAGGTAGCAGAAATATCGGTCATATAGGTGGTCCGGTTAGTAACACCGTGTTCAATTTTCCAACCCATAAATATCAGCGGGATATGAGTATCATACGGGTTCCAAACACTGTGGGTTGTGCCTTTCTTTTGATAGTATGAAAGCCAGCCGGGTTTGGTGATCATTAATACGCTCCCGCTACGTTCGCGGTTATAGCCATTTATCATCATTTCTTTCAATGGGGATGGAACAGAAGCTTCCGCTATCTTATCCTGATCAACAGCGAACTGAATACCTTCCTGGTGTTGCAGAAAGTTAACGGTAGTTGCTTTAATCTTTTCCATATCCAGATTCAGGCTGTCAATTTTATTCTTATTAAATGTAACCTGAAAATTATCTATGCCCAGAACCAGTTGGGTGCTTTCGAATTGTTTATCCAGCGTCGTTTCAAGATTTGCCTTTAACTCCTTTGGCAGAAATCCTGTCGGCATCTTACTGGCTTCCATAAATCCTTCGGCATGAGCAGCACCATGATCGGCCGTAAGGAATACCAGATAGTTTCCTTTTCCTATCTTTTGATCCAAATATGCGAAGAAGGTTGCCAAATCTCTATCCAGACGGAGATAAACATCTTCAATCTCGATGGCATTGGGACCTACGAGATGCCCCGAATAGTCGGTAGAGGCACAATTTATAGTCAGAAAATCGGTTGTTTTTTCCTGTCCAAGCTTATACCCATCTACTGTCGCTTTAGCAAATTGCAGGGTAAGGGTATTTCCAAAAGGCATCTGACGCAACGATCCATGATCCAACGCATATGCTTTTTGTGTATCGTATGGAAAAACAGGTGAAGCAGCACCTTTCAAAGTACCCTCCCAAGCGACATTATCTGCCGTACTTTCTGTATATTGTTCGATAGGCAGTAAGGTATTCCATCCGTGAGCCAACAGGTTGTCGATAGGCTTTGAGTTATTAAAATTGTTTACCCACTCAGGAAGCGAATTCAGATAATAGGAACTGGTTACAAATTTACCGGAAGCATCGTCCATCCAAAATGCTGCAGTCGGATTATGACCGGCTGGTAGGATAGAAGCCCTATCTTTTAGGGATATTCCAACTACTTTCGATTGGAAGTTTGTAGCCAGACGCAATTCATCGGTTATGGTCGTTGCCAGCAAATTATGCGGAGACATCTGATTCCCTTTATTATCGGTTCCAACAGCTACAACGGTGGAATCATCAGTGCAATAAGTCTGTTTTCCTGATTTTGTATCAATCCAATCGTTTCCGGCAATACCATGAATAGCGGGTACGGAACCTGTAAATATGGTAGAATGTCCAATGGCAGTGACTGAAGGAAGATAACTAATCATTGTGTTCTCACACGAAAAGCCTTCGTTTAGCAAGCGTTTAAAGCCTCCGCTTTCATATTTATCATAGTAGCGATAGAGATAATCCCAACGCATTTGGTCAACCACTATTCCGACCACTAATTTAGGTCTTTCAAGTCGATTGCTTCGGGAGGAGCTTATTTGCGCCTGCAGCACAACAGTACAGGCTATCAGAAATAAGATACTGAATCCAATTGTTTTTTTCATTTTCAATATAATTAGAGGAAATTTATAATCAAGCATCTAAAGTAGGGCAAAATTCATAAATCAGAAAGGAAAAAGTATGATTTTTTTATTACAAAATGATCAGCAATACATGTGATTTTAGCCCGAAAGCCAGGCATATGCCAACATGATCGTAAAGATAGCTCATTTGTTCACTTGTTGAAGGCCTAACCTAAAGTGTAGACTTTAATATGCCAGAGGAAAACTATCCGGTTGGAAGGAGCAAATGGCATCAGACTCATAAAGACGAACGAAATACATACCTGCTCAATGCCTGTAAGCGGTGGTTGCCTGTGCAACGTAAGCAATTGCAATCAAATTAGCGAAAGGCAATATTTCCCGAGAAAGAAATATCGTGATAAGACATTTGAGTATTTAATTGTTCAAGACGGATTCACTGCAAGTGAAGCCGTCTTGAACAAAAGTACCTGCTACGAATCAGCAAACTTTTTTTTGTAATCGTTCGGACTGATACCGAATTCTACCTTAAAGTATTTTCGAAAGTATTTAGGGTCATTAAATCCGACCTGAAAAGCGACTTCGTTGACAAACAACTGGCTCTTTTCTAAAAGTTCAGCCGCCCGTTTTAATCGGATAAAACGAATAAATTCAGATGGCGTTTTATCGGTTAACGATAGAATCTTTTTGTAGAAATAGACCCTGCTCATACCCATTTCCCGACATAGATCTTCTACCAGGAATTCACTACTCGAGATATTTGCTTCAACCAATGCAATAGCTTTTTTGACAAACTTTTCATCCATTGAAGTTATTTCCACTTCGTTTGTTGTAATATCCACTTTATTTTTAAACTGCTCACGGGTTTTCTTCTGACGTTCAACAATTCGGGATACCTTTAGCGCCAGCATTTCCATATTAAAAGGCTTGGCAATATAATCTTCAGCACCGGCTTCCAATCCGCGGTATTTATTCTCATCACCGGCTTTGGCTGTAAGTAAGATAATAGGAATATGAGAAATGCGAATATCCTGCTTAACCTTCCTACATAATTCAAAGCCATCCATTTTCGGCATCATGACATCGGATATGATCAAATCGGGCATTTTGTCTAAAATCATCTGATAGGCCATTTCACCATCTTCGGCTTTCAAGAGCCGATAATTTTCAGTAAACAGAGCTGCAATAAAGTTCCGGAAATCTTCATTATCATCGACAATCAACATAAGTGGTAATTTTTTGCGATTCTCTTCAAAAACAGCTTTCTCTTCCTGAGTCTGAATTACGGGCTCCGGTTGACTGGATACCTTTTGACTTATTATTTCTTCCTGTATATGCTGATTTGCCGGTATCGTTACCGTAAAAATTGAACCTTTCCCTAATTGACTTTCAACTCCAATATCTCCTCCATGCAGTTTCACGTATTCACTTACAATATGGAGGCCGACTCCGGTACCCGTTTGATGACCGTTTTCAGAGTTTTCAACCCGATAGAATCGTTCAAATATACGTTCGAGATCTTTGGCCGGGATTCCAATACCAGTATCTGAAAGTGTGATTTTCAACAACTGTTTATCTTCATTCATCTGTTGAATCAATCCCATATTTACCTCAATTTTACCATTGTTAGGCGTAAATTTAAAGGCATTTGAAAGAAGATTTGAAATAATCTTCTTCATCTTTTCAGGATCAAATTCTATTCTAAGCTCCGAGACCGATGTTGAGAATGAAAAATTGATTGACTTCTTATTTGCCAACTCAGTGAATGAGTAGCAAATATCCTTAACGAATGCCACAATATCACCTACTGAGATATTTAGCGTATCTTTCTGAACATCCAGTTTCCGGAAATCCAGTAATTGATTTACCAGTTCCAGTAATCCGTTCGCATTTCTCAGAATGATAGATAGTAATGATTTCTCTTCTTGTGATTTTGATTCTTGCAGGAGCTTTTCAACCGGACTAATAATTAGAGTTAACGGAGTTCGGAATTCATGACTTATATTCGTGAAGAACCGAAACTTCATTTCATCCATTTCATGCAATTGTTTGGCTTCCCGAACGCGATGTTCATTTTCCAGTTCACGCTTTTGTTTCCGCAAATTAAAATTGACAATATACCACAATACCAGCATTCCCAGCATAGAATAAACTGCAAATGCCCACCAACTCAACCAAAAAGGAGGCTGAATGATTATCTCGAGAATAAGAGGTTTAGTACTCCAAACATTATCGTTATTACTTGCATATACGATTAACTGATACGTGCCTTGATTCAGATTAGAATACGAAGCGGAGCCAATGCCTGTCTTTGTTTCAACCCAGTCTTCATCATAATTTTTCAGTTTATACCGGTAATGGCATTTTTCTGGATGTATATAACTCAGTGCTGAAAAGTTTACCGTAAAGTTCTTTTCATCATAATGCAATATAATTTTATTTTTGTGTGTAATTGAAGCATCGAGAATAATGCGGTTTCTGTATTTCGTGCCGGGATGTATTTCCTCGTTACCAATAAGTATCTCCGTAAAATGCGGTTGAGGAACAATGTTGTTAAAGTGTATTGCTTCCGGGTCAAAAACAGTATATCCTTTTGTACATCCAATATAAATTTTACCTTGCTTGTTTTTGAAGATGGCATTTTGATTTAGAATAGTACTCAATAAACCATCGTTTTCATCAAATGAAACAACCGAATACTGATATTTTTTAGTTTTTGAATTCGTAGAACAATAAATACACGCAAGTCCATTACGCGTACCAGCCCAGATATTTCCACGATTATCTTCGACCAACGAGACCACCTGATCAGTTGGCAGACCACTGGTTTTATTAATATACGTAATTGAATTTCTTTTAAAGTCATAAATATTAATCCCGTTATCAGTTGCAAGCCACAGTTGATTCCGGCGATCAATAAGTGAATTGTAAATAATTAAATCGGAAAGTTTATTCAGTTGAGAGTGTCCTTTGAAAACTGGCGTGAAGGTATTTGTTTTGGTATTCAACAAATCTATTCCGCTTGAAGTACTTAAATAAATTTGTGAAGAATCTTTTGAATAAATAGATAAAATATAATTTGACGACATGCCCGGGGCTTTACCTGAAACATGATGACGAAAGTTTTTACGTGTTATATCCAATTCATCTAAACCTCCTCCAAGGGTACCAATCCAAAGATTTTGTTGATGGTCTTCCACTAATCCATATATACTTTTGTTTGTGAGCGAATTGGAATTGTTCAAGTCAGGTAAATAACGATTAAACCTTTCGCCTGACATATGATTCAATCCACCCATAAAAGTTCCAAACCACATGGTTCCTTTTGCATCTTCCAACATTGAAATAATAATATCAGACGATATGCTCTGAGGATTATTCTTTTGATTCCGGTAAAGGCGAAAACTTTGCGTCTTTTTATCAAACTTCAATACACCGCTACCATTGGTACCTATCCAAAGATTTCCCATTCTGTCTTCGCGAATGGTATTACAGTCCTTCGTTTCTAAATCCGGGTTATGATAAAAAAACAGCGGGGATTTATCGAACTTAAACATTCCCGGGTGATAGTAGGATACGCCGTTTTTATAGGTTCCAACCCACATAATTCCGGTATTATCATAATATAAACTGATTGCAGAGTTTTGACTTAATGAATTTGGATTTAAAGGGTCATTTAGCAGTACTGTAATATCATTCGTTTTTTTATCATAGATATTTACCCCGCCATGATCGGTTGCCAACCAAATCCGACCTTTATTATCCTGAGCAATATCACGAACAAAATCGGATGTAATATACTTATCGGTTGAGGAATGAAATTCTCTCTTATCATTTCCAAAAAACACCCATTGGCTTTTCGTTTTGTTATAATAAAGGGCTCCTTTATCACCTATCCCCGGAAAAACCCAAGGACATCCATCAGAATCGATATATAAATTCTTTAAAATACTTGAGCCGACATTATTATCCGAGACATATTGGTTACGAAAATCAACTGATTTTGTTTTTTCATTCACACGTTCAAGTAAGCCGGATTGAAAAAGTACCCAGATAAAGCCATTCACCACTCTTATATTTGAAATAACTCCAATACTCAGGGAATTAATATTCGACGATTGCTTATAATGGTATATTCTCTTAGTAGAAAAGTCATATTTATAAATCCCATCATTGGTTTTATAAAAATAAAAATTCTTTTGAGGGCTAATCTCAACTATGGAAGGCGAGAAATGAATACCTAATGATGATAAATAAGTTGAGATATTGCGATTGAATTTTTCTGTATAGATGTCATAAATGACATACCCACCACCTGTAATCCATAATTTCCCATTCTTATCTTCCTGAATACGGGGAATAAAATTATATATTAAGCTGGTATTATCATTTTTTATTGACTTGTAAACTTTCACGTGATACCCATCATAACGATTAAGTCCGAAATTAGTACCAATCCACATAAAACCTCTACTATCTTTGAATACACATTCAATTTGATTATTGGATAATCCTTGAGTATTGTCTAAATGAGCAAAATTATAAATCTCAGCTTGGATTTGAATACCCTGTGCCAAGCATAATGCTAAAATCAATAGAAATTTTTTCATATACAGGAAAGCATTTGATTTGAACAGACAAATGTATGAAAATAATGTGTCTTCTAGTTGTCTATTCCGCAAACTTATCATAGAGCTCCCTATTCGATAACATTTGGCACCCATTAGTTATCAAATACAACCAACGATTGCAACATTGAATATAGTTGATACAAATTCAAAAATGTATATTTGTACTGCCTTAAATGTGGAATTCATTTTCATTAGAATACTGTAAAAAACTATTATAGAAATCATGAACAAGTATAAATTAATTTTATTGTTTTGTTTTATTGCATCGGTAGTAGAATGCAATTGTGCTAATTTTAAGAAGATGCCCAATGGCATTCTTATTTCATTAAACAAGTCTTCATCCGAAGCTACAAAGACAATTCGTCTGCAAGTTGTAAATGATGACATTATCCATGTCACAGCTTCCCCCCAAAATGAACTGCCCATAACACAGAGTTTAATTGCAGTTAATGCAAAGAATCAGGAAAATGGGTGGCAAGTTTCAGAACAAAACGGAACAGTAGTGTTGCAGACTGCCACTACAAAAGCATTTGTTTCATTAAAAACCGGAGAAATTAAATTTACCGATCTGAAAGGAGCTATAATTCTTCAGGAGCAACGCGGTGGTGGAAAATCATTCCAGCCGATTGAAGTTGAAGGTAAATCCGGTTATACTTTTCGTCAGGTATTCGAATCGCCTGCTGATGAAGCATTCTACGGTTTAGGTCAACACCAATCCGATGAATTTAATTATAAAGGCAAAAATGAAGAGTTGTTTCAATATAACACGAAAGTTTCCATTCCCTTTATCGTTTCCAATAAAAACTACGGAATCCTTTGGGATAATTATTCACTTAGCCGCTTTGGTGATCCTCGCCCATATACGAACCTTGATCAATTCAGATTATTCGATAAAAACGGAAAAGAAGGAGGTCTTACTGCTACATACCGGGTTGATAAAACCTCTAAAAATGTCTCTCTTGAAAGAATAGAATCAACCGTTGATTACGAGAATATACAAACGATTAAAAACCTTCCTAAAGATATTTCGCTTAATAATGCCGCCGTTACATGGGAAGGTGAAATTCAACCTAAAGAAAGCGGAATTTTCAGGTTCATTTTATATTATGCCGGATATACAAAAGTGTACCTCGACGACAGTTTAGTCGTAGCAGAACGTTGGCGCACCGCATGGAATCCGAACAGTTATAAATTTTCAGCCAACCTTACTGCAGAAAAGAGACATAAACTTCGAATAGAGTGGCTTCCTGATGGAGGTGTTTCGTATATAGGTCTGAAAGCTCTAAGTCCTGTTCCTGCCAAAGAACAGACCAAACTCTCTTTTTGGTCGGAAATGGGACAACAACTCGATTATTATTTTATCCGCGGTAACAATCCCGATCAGGTTATAAGTGGTTATCGTACGGTAACTGGGAAAGCACAAATAATGCCTAAATGGGCTATGGGCTTTTGGCAAAGTCGTGAACGTTACAAGACACAGGACGAAATACTCAAGACATTAAGTGAGTTCCGTAGACGCCAGATCCCGATTGATAATATAGTACTCGACTGGAACTACTGGCCGGAAACTGCCTGGGGTAGCCATGAATTTGATAAGAGCCGTTTCCCCGATCCAAAAGGAATGGTCGATTCCATCCATGCTTTAGATGCTCATATCATGATCTCCGTTTGGCCTAAATTCTACAAAACAACCGGCCATTTCAAAGAATTTGAAAGTAAAGGTTGGATGTACATGCAGGCTATAAAAGACAGTATCCGCGATTGGGTAGGCCCCGGTTATGTAGGTTCTTTCTATGATGCCTATTCAGCCGATGCCCGCAAACTTTTTTGGAAACAGCTGAAAGAGCATCTTTATCCACTCGGAATTGATGCGTGGTGGATGGATGCCAGTGAGCCAAATGTACGTGACTGTACCGACATGCCTTATCGTAAAGCTCTTTGTGGTCCAACCGCACTGGGTCCTTCAACCGAGTATTTTAATGCTTACGCTTTAATGAATGCGGAAGCCATTTACGATGGACAACGCAGCACCGACAATAATAAACGGGTATTTCTATTGACACGTTCAGGATTTTCAGGGTTGCAACGATATTCAACAGCTACCTGGAGTGGCGACATTGCTACACGCTGGGAAGATATGAAAGCACAAATATCTGCCGGTATCAATTTCTCCATCAGTGGAGTCCCTTATTGGACCATGGATAATGGTGGCTTCTGTGTTGAAAACCGGTATGCAAAAGCAACAGATGGTTCGGAAGATCAGAATGAATGGCGTGAGTTGAATGTACGTTGGCATCAGTTTGGTGCATTTGTACCTCTGTTTCGTACACACGGACAATTTCCTTTCCGTGAATTATGGAATATCGCCCCGGAAACACATCCTGCTTATAAATCCATGTTGTATTATACTGAACTGCGTTACCGGCTGATGCCTTATATATATACCATGGCGGGAATGAGTCATTTCGACGATTTTACGATTATGCGTCCATTGGTAATGGATTTCGAAAAAGATAAAAACGTTCTTAATATCAGCGACCAATATATGTTTGGCACCAACCTGATGATTTGTCCGGTTTACCAATATAAGGCTCGTTCACGTGAAGTATATTTTCCTGAAAATACGGGATGGTATGATTTATATGATGGTAAGTTTAATCCGGGAGGAAACAAACAGCTTGTTTCGGCACCTTATGAACGGATGCCTATCTACGTCCCGGCAGGTAGTATACTTCCTGTAGGTCAGGTGATTCAAAACACCACTAAACCACAAACTGATTTGACGATTTTCGTCTATGCAGGTAAAAACGGAACTTTCAAATTATATGAAGATGAAAATGTAAATTACAATTACGAAAAAGGATCTTTTACTACGATTGAATTTTCCTTCAATAATAAAGATAAATCTATCACGATAAGTGATCGTAAAGGAAGCTTTAAAGGCATTGTAAAAGAACGAAACTTCAATTTTATTCTTGTTGAGCCCAATAAACCGGTTGGAATTGATAATAAGTTGCAAAATTTTAAAACAATTCATTATAACGGAGACAAAGCTTCTATTACATTATAGGTGCTAACGGAATTAATGGTGAATAATATTACAAATAGCTTTTATGCTAATTTCCAGACTCCATCAAGGGATATAGTCATTGGGGTAGAAAGCAATTAAAATTGATAAGGCATTACCGTAGAAGGTATTTATACCTTCTACGGTAAATACTTCAAAAAAGGGACATAATTCATATTGATAAAATTAAATGAATAGACTAATTTCAACATTTATTTTCGCCTTTATTCTTTCCTCAGGGATTTCATCTTGTAAAGATAAAGAACCCGTAATAACAGACTCTGCTGTAACGAATGCTGTTTTTAAAGTTAATCCTGATTCATTGAAGTTTACGGAGTGGGGTGGAGGCGACACCTTAGCGGTTAGCATGAATGGAACTGGTTGGAATGTTCTTTCTGACCAAACATGGTGTACCTTGTCATTAAGTACTTCAACAAAAGCAAGCGATAAGATTGTTGTAACTGTAATACCAAATACGGAAGCTACCGCACGCACGGCTAAGCTTACCTTTGTTATGGATAATAAAACAACAGTTACGATGAAAGTTTTGCAAGCAGCAAAAACATCGCTCTACCCAAGTTATAAAGATTCAATAGCTCCTGACGTCAGTGGAATGAGCAGTAATGCAAAATCTCTTGCTTCTAAGATATTCGCCGGATGGAATCTCGGAAACTCGTTGGAAGTCCCTGGAAGTGAAACCGGATGGAGTAATCCTAAAACAACCCAGTCACTTATCGATGCTATAAAAGCTGCCGGAATAAATGCTGTCCGTATACCTTGCGCGTGGGATAGTTATATCGTCGATGCAACTACCTGCAAATTAAGTGCTACCTGGCTTGCCAGAGTGAAAGAAGTGGTAGATTATTGTATAAAAGATAATATGTATGTCATCATAAATATCCATTGGGATGGCGGTTGGCTCGAAAATAATCCTACTTACGCTAAGCAGAATGTGGTCAATGCTAAACAAAAAGCCCTTTGGGAACAAATAGCCGTCAATTTTCGGGATTACGACGAGCATCTGCTTTTTGCCGGTACCAACGAAGTTCATGCTGATTATAATACGCCAACGACAGAGAACAATACGGTTCAACAATCGTTCAATCAAACCTTTGTGAATGCTGTCCGTTCTACCGGTGGTAAAAATGTATATCGTAACCTGATTGTTCAGTCCTATAATACGAATATCGGATATGCTGTAAGTTATTTAAAATTACCAACCGATGTCGTATCGAACAAAATGATGGTGGAAGTCCATTATTACGATCCTTATGATTTCTCCCTTGATACGACCGGAAGCACATACCTGTGGGGTACTAACTTTGCCCAATATGGTTCTACCTCTTCCTGGGGACAGGAAGACTACGTTCAGTCTCAATTTAAAAACATGAAAGCCTATTTTGTAGATAAAGGCTATCCCGTTATTTTGGGAGAATTTGGTGCTATACGGCGTTCTTCGCTTACCGGAAGCACCCTGCAGCACCACCTTGATTCACGGGCATATTATTACCAATATGTTGCACAGCAGGCCAAAAATTATGGTCTGGTTCCTTTCGTTTGGGATAATGGTGCAACAGGAAATAACGGTATGGGCCTTTTTAATCGGAGCGATGGGTCTGTATTCGACAGTCAGGCTTTAAATGCATATATTGCCGGTGCTACCAGTGGCGTTTATCCGTATTGATTAGTTGAATGGTTAAGTAATTGATTGTTGCTTCTCCTGGTTGAAAGTGTATTAGTTTTTTTAAGAAAAATCCCCTGACAAATGTGGTTTAGTCAGGGGATTTTTATTGAATTTATTTTTACAGAAAAGCCTGATGACGTAGTTTCAACTAAAAATCAACGAAGTCTCCATTATCCGGACATAATGATTACCGGATATGGATTCAGGCATCAACGGTATACCATTCGTAGTAAGAGCGTAAATGGAATATGGGTTTATCCCAAATGAAAATAGTTCGGAAATAACATTTATTCGGTAGGTTCAAAAAACAACAAAAGCCATATGTGTTTTGCATATGGCTGTTGTTGTTTTATTGAATTCCGGATTTAGTCTTTTACAATCATAAGCGATCGGGCTCCGTTTCGCTGTACACCGGAAGAATAGAATGCGATTCCTTCATTACAGATACCGGTTACCGGCTAAATCTTAGTTTCTCAATTGTTATCCGCAGGATATTATTCAACGTAAAAACATCCTCCATAAACACACGCTCGATTGAGTACCTTATTTCTTCGGTTATTTACTGTTAATTTCAATTTCCTGTACAGGTAATCCATTCACCGAAGCTTTCAGAATGATTTTTCCTCCCGTATCGGTACTTTGTACAATGGCCAGGCATTTCCCGTAGAACAAGTGACGTTCCGGTTTCTTAAGCGATACATGGTCGTTCTGATCGCCGTTATCGGTTCCGGCAATGATCCCTTCGCCTTCAATACTGAATTTCACAAGCTGATCGGCAAGCGGGGAAGCGTTTCCATCCTTGTCAATCAATTCAACGGTTACAAATGACAGGTCTTTCCCATCGGCTTTAATCGCGGAACGGTCAGCTTTCATGCGAATGCTTACGGGCTCTCCTGCGGTCTTTATTTCACGTGTTAATACTTCTTTGCCATTTTTCCGTGAAACAGCCTTTAAAGTCCCCGATTCGTATTTCACGCGCCACATAACGTGCAGGTCATCGCCCGCTTTGCTTCGTTTCCCTAACGACTGTCCGTTCAGATACAGTTCAACTTCGTCGGCATTGTTGTAATAAGCCCATACATCAACGGTCTGCCCGGCTTTCCAGTTCCAGTGCGGGAATATATACAACACGTCTTTCGTGGTCCATTCACTTTGATACATGTAATACACATCTTTCGGGAAGCCTGCCAGGTCTATAATTCCAAAGAACGAACTCCGTGATGGCCACCAGTACGGTGTAGGTTCTCCCAGATAATCAAAGCCGGTCCATATAAATTGTCCGCATACATGGTCATATTTCTTCACGAGTTTCCAGGTTGCTTCGTGGGTGGATCCCCAGGGTGCGCGACTATTATCATAAGCCGAGCATTTCTGTAGCGGATTATTGAACGGTTTATCCCAACTTTCCGGCCATATATTTACACTGTCCGAAGGCATTAGGTAAAATCCACGCGATTGAAGTGATGAAACCGATTCGCTGACGAAAAAAGGATTGGTTGGAAAACGTTTTGTAATACCCGCAAATTCGCTTTCATGATAATTAAAGCCAATCAGATCCATCGCCCCGGATACAAATAACGGATTATTATTTTCGGTCCCGTTACATGCCGCCGAGACAGGACGGGTCAGGTCTGCTGATTTGACAATATCAACGAGCTCTCTGGTAAGTAACGCATTTTTACCCATCTTGCCTAATTTCATATCTTCCGTCTCAACCACCTTTCGGTTATTCAATAGGACATTGGCCTTCTGCAGATCGACATCATCCATTTTAGCCTCACCCCATTGTTCACCAACTTCATTCCCAATGCTCCAGATAAAAATGGACGGGTGATTCCGGTCGCGGGTTACCATATCGGTCAGATCACGTTCATGCCATTCGGGGAAATCCAACGAATAATCATAGGTCACTTTCTTTTTCAGCCACATATCAAACGATTCGTCCATGACAATAAATCCCATTTTATCGCATAAATCGAGTAATTCGGGAGCCGGCGGATTATGTGAAGTCCGGATAGCGTTACAGCCCATATCTTTGAGGATTTGCAACTGGCGTTCGATAGCACGTGTATTTACCGCCGAGCCTAACGCTCCTAAATCGTGGTGATTACACACTCCGTTAATTTTCACGTGTTTTCCGTTCAGAATAAATCCTTTCTTTACATCAAACAGGAACGAGCGAATGCCGACGGAGGTAACGTATTCATCGGTCAGACGGCCTAAAGCATGAGTTCGGGTAACCAGTTTGTACAGATACGGATTCTCTATATTCCACAATACGGGTTTTTTGACAACTATTTGTTGTACATATTGATGGGCTGTTCCTGCATTTACATAGAGTGAACCATCTGTCTTGCCAACAAGTATTCCCTGTGCATCATAAAGCAATTGTTCCACCCAAACGGTTCGCAATTTATCAGCATCATTTTTGATAGTTGTCTGAATGGCTACCTGGGCACCATCGGCATTGATGCGGGGTGTTGTCACATAGGTTCCCCACAAATCCACATGAACCGGATTAAGCAGGGTGAGCCATACATTACGGAATATCCCTGATCCCGAATACCAGCGTGAATTGGGCTGTTTTGAATTATCCACCTTAACGGCAATCACATTATTCTCGCCGAACCGGATATACGGAGTCAGGTCATAACGGAAAGAGATATATCCATTCGGTCGCTTTCCGACGGAGGTCCCGTTAATCCAGACTTCACTGTTACGGTATACGCCGTCGAAATCAATGTAGATACGCTTGCCTTTGTTCGTCTTATCAACGGTAAACGATTTACGGTACCAGCCCAGTCCGCCCGGTAAAGCTCCACCGCCCGGAGTGGCTGCATAATCTTTTGAGAAATCGGATTCGATACTCCAGTCATGCGGCAGACTTAGTTTGCGCCATGAATTATCATTGAACTCAGGGGAAGAGGCATTCAATAAACTATCGGCTAGCGTAAATTTCCAGTTTTGATTGAAATTCTGTACATCATGTATTTCTTTCCCGGCTACCGACAGGCAATACACAGTTAATAAGATCAAGAGTAAATTAAGTTTCTTTTTCATGGTGTTTTTTTTATCATTTAATTTGAAGCATCAGATAGTAGGACTGTCGAAAGACTGCACATTAAAAGGCCTTTTGACTTTAGATGCAATTTACGAGACAAAAATACAGATTATTTTATAGTAATCGGAGCATTAATGTATTCATAGATGGTGCTAAATGTTACTAAGACGATTTATTTTTTGCATTTTACGAATTTCTAAAATGATGGAACCCGGAGAATTGCTTGTTTCGTGCCTTTATTGATTTATGCCGCCCTTCCTTATTTTGGTAAAAGCATATGATACCCCTGCATTTTTTTCTTTCAGGCGCCATTCATCCGGTTTTCGTTTTACGTCCGTTTTAGGATAACCCATATATCCCATATATGTCCCATGGATATAACATATATATCCCATATCATTATTAGGATATGATATAGATGAGATATAGAAGTGTAAGTGGAGTAAAAAACATGGTAATACGAAAATCGAAGGATATACTGACGGCGGAGGAACAAGGCCGCAAACCGAAGGGAGAAGAGTCATCGGAAAGCAGAAGTACCTGAATTTGATTGATTGGCTTTAACGCGCACCTGTTTTCAGACATTTCGGATGTAAAACTGTATAATCTGCGTATTTAAATCGAGAATTGGAGCTGCTGTTTTTAAACGTTAGCCCGATATAAACGCTTTCAAATTTTATTTTACGGCTTAGCGTTCATCAATTAGGACGAGCCCATCAGCCCGAATTCGATGTACGGAAAATTATATCTATTTATTTGCGATTAATTAAAGAAAAATTTCTTTAATTGTTTCTTCACTTCCAATAATTATAGTATTTTTGTCGTGTGATGAAAGGCTAATTTCAGAGAGATAGTAAAATCAATATAGATTAATTAATTAAAAAAAAATGGCAAATTTGGATTTAAGCAAGTACGGCATTTCGGGTAACTTCGAAATCGTACACAACCCTTCTTATGAAGAATTGTTTCAAGATGAAGTAAACCCTGCAAACGAAGGTTTCGAAAAAGGAGTATTAACAACATCAGGTGCTGTATCTGTTGATACCGGTAAATTCACAGGACGTTCTCCTAAGGACAAATTTTTTGTGCAAGATGCAATTACCGATGAACATTTATGGTGGGATGGTAAAATCAACCGTCCAACAACACCGGAAGTTTTCGAACATTGCAAAAATCTGGTTACAAAACAACTTTCTTCTGCAACAAAATTGTATGTAGTTGATACTTATTGCGGAACTAACGCAGATACTCGTATGAAAGTACGTTTTATTATGGAGGTTGCCTGGCAAGCTCATTTTGTAACGAACATGTTCATCCGTCCTTCTCATTATGAATTGGCAAACTACGGTGAACCGGATTTCGTAACATTGAATGGTTCTAAAACTTCAAACCCTAACTGGAAAGAACAAGGTTTGAACTCTGAAGTATTTACATTGTTCAACCTGACAACAAAAATGCAGGTTATTGGTGGTACCTGGTATGGTGGTGAAATGAAGAAAGGTATTTTCTCATTGATGAACTACTATTTACCATTGAAAGGTATTGCTTCTATGCACTGTTCTGCTAACGTTGGTGAAAAAGGTGATGTAGCTATCTTCTTCGGTCTTTCCGGAACAGGTAAAACTACATTGTCTGCAGATCCAAAACGTTATTTAATTGGTGACGACGAACATGGTTGGGATGACAATGGTGTGTTTAACTACGAAGGTGGTTGCTACGCTAAAGTTATTGACCTGAGCAAAGAAAACGAACCAGACATCTGGAGAGCTATCCGTCGTGATGCTTTGTTGGAAAACGTTACAGTAGGTGCTGATGGAGTTGCTGATTTCTCTTCTGCTGCTTCTAAAACAGAAAATACCCGCGTGTCTTACCCAATCTACCATATCAATAAGATCGTTTCTCCTTCACGTGCAGGTCACGCTAAGAAAATCATTTACCTGTCGGCTGATGCATTCGGTGTATTGCCTCCGGTATCTATTTTGGACGATAACTCAGCTCAATATCACTTCCTTTCAGGATTTACTTCTAAGTTAGCCGGAACAGAACGTGGTATTACCGAACCGGTTCCTTCATTCTCTCCTGCATTTGGTGAAGCCTTTTTGACTTTGCACCCTACTGTTTATGCTAAGACATTGATTGGAAAAGCAAAAGAACACGGAGCAAAAGTTTATTTGGTAAATACAGGTTGGAACGGAACAGGAAAACGTATTTCGTTGAAAAACACACGTGCCATCATCGATGCTATCATTGATGGTTCAATTGAAGAAGCAGAAACAATTAAAGTTCCTATCCTGAACTTAATTGCTCCTAAAGCTTTAAATCATGTTGATACAGAAATTCTTGATCCACGAAATACCTATGCAGATCCTGCAGAATGGGAAACAAAGGCAAAAGCACTTGCTGCTAAGTATATCAAGAACTTCGAACAATATTGTGACAACGATGCTGCAAAAGCATTGATCCCATCAGGACCACAATTGTAAGAAAGCAAGTAAACCGGTACGAAAGAATTCAGATCCGGTTTATAACAATAAAATGAAGAGCTGTCCGGAATTTCGGACGGCTCTTTTTTGTTTATTCCGGTCATGCAGGTTCTGAAAGGTTAGCCATTCGTCCCTGTTTCTTACCATTTATCCCGGGTGACAGTCTCTCCGTCACATATTTATTCCATATATCCCGATCCTTTTCAGGTATCATTTCTTTCCTCTACGTTTGCAGCATAAAAATTTTAATGCAACAAAAAATGAAAGAAATAGCTTTACTTTTTTTACTTCTTATCGCAGGAGTAATAAGCGGATTTGCACAACTACGCACGGTAGAAGGGAAAGTCCTGAATGAACAATCCAAACCGATAGCCAATGCCAATGTATTTATAAAAGGCACTGTTGATGGAGCGACCAGTGATTCACTCGGGCATTTCAGTTTTACAACCGATGAAAAGGGCGAAATAACGCTATGTTCGCGCATGCTTGGATATGCCGCGTTCACGGTACAAGTCCCCGGGAATAATTCGTCGGCCTTAGTACTGATAATGCGACCCGATAACATTACGCTGGATAATGTAGTGATTTCGGCCGGTAATTTCCGACTAAAAGGAGATAGTCAGTTTGGGAAAATGTCAGCCGTAGATATCGTTACTACGGCCGGATCAAACGGTGATCTGTATCATTCGCTCGGGACATTGCCGGGAGTACAACTGGTGGGTGAAAGTGGAAAGCTATTTATCCGCGGAGGAGACAGTGATGAATCGCAAACCTATATAGACGAAATGCATGTGCTGTCACCGTATACCACATCGGGAGAGAATGATCCGGTTCGGGGGCGATATTCCCCATTTATGTTTGAAGGAATAAATTTTTCAACCGGCGCGGGTTCGTCGGAGTATGCACAGGGTCTCTCCGGCGTTTTGTCATTGAACACCAAAGACGTTAGCCCGATTAGCAAAACAGGGGTGAATGTATCCTCGGTCGGTATGGGCGGCGGCGGCACTCAGGCTTTTGAGAAAGGATCGGTTTCCGTAAACCTCGACTATGAAGATTTAGGTGCCTATCATAAACTCATTCCCGACAGACTAAATTGGATTAAGCCCTATAAGCTTTTTTCGGGGAGCGGTCAGGTCCGGTTTAACCCTAATCAACGCACCGTCTTTAAGACCTTTATAGGATATGACCGAACCACCTTTGTTCAACAAATAACTTCGTTGGATAATCCGACCACCCGTGATTTCGGCATGAAAGATGATAATTTCTACCTGAATTCCACGTATCAAAAAACAACTGAGTCGGGTTATAAGATTTTTGCAGGGGCAGCCTTTTCATTTAAAAATCAACATATTGATAATGCGGTACTTCCGGAAGATACTTACCGTGAAAAAGAATGGGAAGTTCATTTAAAAACAAAAGCTACTAAACGATTCACCGATTTCTTACGGATAAATGCCGGCCTGGAGAACTTTTTCCGCCATGATGAGACAGCTTATACTTATTCCTCTACCGTTCATCCCGATTCAATAAGCCATTCAATCAGTGCGCTGTTTGCTACGGCCATTATAAATATCAATCCGAATCTCTATGCCGAACTTTCGGACAGGATGGAATATACGAGTATTAATCATGAATGGAATTCCAATCCACGGTTAGCTATGAATTATACGCTAAACGGCATACATTTTTCGGGAGTCATAGGTAAATACACGCAGTTGCCTGAGAATAAATATCTGATGCTGAATAAAGATCTGCCGGCCGAGGAATGTACACAGTATGTCGGGGGAATGTACTATGAGAAGAAAGACAAAATATACCGGATAGAAACATACTATAAAAAATATAACGATCTGGCCCTTCAGGAACCGACGGCATTGAACTCCAACGGATACGGGTATAGTAAAGGGGTGGATGTATTTTTTAATGACCGTTCGTTGTTTAAGAACTTCGAATATATGCTGGCTTATTCTTTCAATCTTTCCAAAAGAAAATATCAGGATTACACCGAGTTATCAACTCCCCAGTATGCAACTACGCATAATGCCACCGCTTCAATTAAATACAATATTCCAGCATTAAAAAGTATTTTAGGCCTTACCAATCGGTTTGCAAGCGGAAGGCCCTACCACGATCCGACCAAAGAAGGCATAATGAATTCGACCACCGGATTTTACAATAGCGTTGATATGAGTGTCACTTACCTGGCAAGCAAAAAAATAATTATCTATGCTTCCGCCTCCAATTTGTTAGGGCGACAAAATGTGTATAACTACAATTATACCGCCGATACTGCCAGTCCGGAAGGTTACAGACGAACTCCGCTACTTGATTCCAGTACCCATTTCTTTTACATTGGAATCTTTATCACTCTCAGCGGAAAAACCGCCTACGATGTATCAAATTTCTAATTATTCATATTCTAACATCCATCAAAAATGAAAACAATTAAAAGCATTCTGTGTGTATTATTTCTCACGTTGTCATTCGTGGCCCGGTCACAAGATCTTGCACCAATCGTGCAAAATGTAAACAAAGCAAAGGACGTATCCGAATTTATTCAGGTTCGAAGCAAGTTGGAGAGATTCGTCGCTCTACAACCTCAGCAGTGGTTGCCCGGCTATTATTTAGCCTATGTAGATGTTCAACTATCTTTCAGAGTAGCTGCTAAAGAAGAAAAATTGCAGTACCTGAGTGAAGCGGAGACCTACCTGAATAAACTTACCGAATTGAAGGAGACTGATAAATCGGAAAATTATACGTTGAAAGGGTTCAGACTATATGCCCTCATCGCTTCCGACCCGCAAGCCAACGGACCGAAATATTCAGGCGAGATTATAAATGATTACGAAACGGCTTTGGGTATAAACCCCAACAACCCAAGAGCTCTAGTTCTATTAGCTATCTATAAGAACGACATGGCTAAATTTATGCATCAAACTTACGGGAACTTTCAAAAGGATTTGGAGAAAGCATCAGCAATCCTTGCCGATGAAAATGGGACATCACTCGTTCCTACGTGGGGAAAGGGTTGGGTAGACTTTGCATTAAACAAAAAGTAATCTATCGGGAACGATCCTCGCTTCAATTGCTTAGAGCGTAAAGAACCCTGATGAAGATGCAAATAAAGAATGAGCTGCCTAAAATTAATCAGACAGCTCATTCTTTAATTCAATTTTACAAGACGAAAATAGTATCCGTTATTTTTTCTGACCCCTGTCAAAACATCTGTCGAAATAAAATAACTGATACTGAATGGAATTAGACCAATACAGCCAGTTATGTTCTCCGGGTCGTTCGACGTAATCATGATTTATATTCAAGGCCAGCAATCTTCGGTGTAAGCCGGCATTAATCTGGTAGAAAAAGTCGGATACTCCACAATCGATAATTAAATTGAGCTCATTATTTTTTAACGAACTGACCATGTTGATGATGGACCGGTTATCCCACTCAGCGGGATATTTTTCAATGGTACCAATCCGTTTGGAAATATCATATAATTTGGGAAAAGATCGCAAATCAACTCCTCCACTCATACTTCCCGCATTGCCAAACAGATCTTTATGACGCATGGCAATATACAATGCCCCGTGACCTCCCATACTAATCCCTGTAATCGCTCTTTGCGAACGTTCGGGTATCGTGGAATAATGCGAATCAACGTATCCCAGCAAGTCACGGGTGATGTATGATTCATACTGAAAAGCTGAATCAACCGGACTATCAAAATACCAACTGCTGTAGCCTCCATCGGGACAGACCAGAATGAGTTGATATTGGGTGGCAAGGGTTTTAATGGCGGGAATGGCTTTTACCCATTTTGCATAATTATCACTGTATCCGTGAAGAAGATACACCACCGGGTAATGTCTTCTTGCAGAATAGTTCTCCGGAATGATAATCACATTTTTCACCTCCTTTTTCATTTTGTTGGAAAATACAGAGACAGTATCAACCTGAACCCGCGAAAAAGCAACTGTGCACAACAATAATGCCGCTAAAAGAAGATTGAATCGTTTCATATGATTAGATAGTATTAATTTCGATTATAAAAACGTGAAAATCATGAAACAGCAAAAGTAGTGATTAACAATGAATTTTAAATGCTAAGTTCGCTAAAAATCTTATAAAAAAAGGCCTCCGTGTTTGGAGGCCTCCTTAAATCAGCTATTATTTAAAATATTTTATTCATACTACTTGTTCTTTTGAAAAAGCTCCATCATAAAACAGGTATCAGCGAATGAATGACTCTGCACCGTGGTAATATTCAGATACTCGTTGGAGCTATAGGCAATTACCTGTGAAAGACCCATTTTGCCATCTCTGGTGGCCATTAGCCGAAGCTTAAGTCCATCACTGACAGAAGTCTTCAACTCCTTTATTCCGTTTAAATTTCCGGATTCTATCAGTCTTACTAATTTATCACGTTCATTTACCTGAAAGCATATTTCCGAGCTCTTCAGTCTTTGATTGTTTTCGGCAAAAACGTAATGACCCTTTCGAAAAGCAAGCTGGAATATCCCGGTTAAAACGGAAGACGATCCCAAGACAATAAGCAACGGTGGAAAGATACTGTTCGTCTTCCATTCAAAAACGGAGTTGACGACAAAGAAAGCGATTCCGGCTATGAATAGCAGGAAAATGCGTAAAGGAGATTTTTTGGCTTTATATACGATATTTTTATCCATGTTATCAAGGATATGTTCGATTGATTTAATTTGTTCCATAATGATGATATAATGACTTGTGAGGACAAACCGGGTTTGTTCACAATGAGTTAATTGTAAATTTAGTATTTAAATAAGAGAATGTTTTTCCGATTAATCGGAGAGGAGAGAGGCGTGAGGAATCAAATCAACAATTTACGAAGATAATACAGGTAATAGCCGTCTAACTGTTTATAAGACGATTTAAGCAAGAAACCGGTATAACCGATAAAGAACTGACTGCGCCCTTGTCGGATTGAATGACTTATACGGAAGAGATTAGAGAATGTGTTTAAATGTCGAAAAGGAACATGCTGAAAAGAATGTGATAGTCGGATTTGCTCATTTCCAACGCCAGGAGAACGAAATAAATTAATCGCAGAGAATGAGTCTTGATGTTGGTCGGGTAATCCGGAATGATGCTTGGAAACGGTAGTTCCGGGTGCTGCATTTACACTTTCGTGCATAGTTGAAGAGATTACTCCGATAAACAAAGTAACTGCCAATAAACTATATGCAAGGAAACGTTTCATGGTGCAAAAATACGAAATTAAAACAGATAATACAAACGTACTAAAATTGTGATCGGCTGAGAATTTGCAACTTAGCGGAAATAGTCTTATATTTGCAATATAAATACAATTTTGAATCATTTTTGCATAAAGATAAATTATAAATACAAAATATTATGTTTAAAACAAATCAGTATTTCGATGGTAACGTGGTTTCTATCGGGTTGGAATCAGCAGAAGGTAGTGCCACGGTAGGCGTCATGGCGGCAGGAGAGTATGAATTCGGTACAGGTACCATTGAAATTATGACAATTATTTCGGGCCAACTGACCATACAACAACCGGGTGAAACAGAATGGAAAACCTATAAAAAATTCGAAAGCTTTGTTGTGGCCAAAGATGTAAAATTCAAGGTGAAATGTACAGAAGATACGCCCTATTTATGTTTATATAAATAATGGCCCTAAATTCCCAAAAGGACTTTAAGAAAAGAGCTTGTTCCTGTTTCGGAATAAGCTCTTTTTGCTTCATACTACCCGGAATCTGCTTTCCACTAAAAAGTAGTATCTTTGCAGCTGAATTAAATGACATTGAATGATATTGAATTTACCCGACCCGAATTCCTCCAGAACGTTTGAGGGAGAATATAAAATGCTGGTACTCGATCTGGACGACACCTTGCTTCGTGACGATCACAGCATCTCAACACACACAAAAGAATCACTGACAAAGGCCCAGAAACTTGGTGTAAAAGTAGTCTTAGCTTCAGGACGTCCGACTCCTGCAATGGTTCAATATGCCAGTGAGCTGCAACTTGCACAGTATGACTCCTATTTAATCTCTTTCAACGGTGCTGTAGTTACCTCCCTGAAAAATAATGAAATCCTGTTTCAGAAAAGCCTTACCCGCGACGAAATACATAGTTTGTATGATTTTAGTGTGGAGAACAACGTGCATATTATCACTTATTCGGACAAGGGAATTGTAAGCGAAACCGAATCGGAGTATATCGATGTCGAGTTGAAACTTACCGGTATTCCACACCGTAAAGTTCCCAGTTTTAAAACCGAAGTAACCACATCGGGCGTAAAATGTATTTTACTGGAAGATCCCGATTATCTGAAACAGGTTGAAATAAAACTGAAGGCTGAACGAACCGATTTAAGTGTTTCACGATCAAAACCTTTCTTTCTGGAGGTAATGCCACATGGCATTGATAAAGCGGCAAGCATTGACTTTTTGGCGAGGAAACTTGGAATCAAACAAAGTGAAGTGATAGCAGTAGGCAATGCCGGCAATGACCTGACCATGATTCAGTATGCCGGGCTCGGTGTTTGGGTGGACAATGTAACTCCCGAACTGCGCAACGAAGCTGATTTCATTGTCGCCTCCAATAATAATGATGGGGTGGCAGAAGTAGTGGAAAGATTTATTTTAAACGAATGATACGGATTTCCCATAATTCGGATTTCATAAAAAAAGCTTGTTCCCTGTATGGAGCAAGCTTTTTTTTATGAAATCTGAATTGTAATTTAAAACTTCTTAAACCCGATAATTTCGCGAACCTCGCGAATGGTCTTAGCGGCGTTTTCCTGCGCTTTTTCTTTTCCAAGGCGTGCTACTTTAGAGACATAAGCTTCGTCGGCTGAAATGGCCTTAATTTGCTCCCTGAAGGGTTCTGTAAAGGCAATCATATCTACCGCCAGTTGTTTTTTCATATCCCCGTAACGAATCTGGCAAGTATTGTATTGTTCATCAAAGAATGAAAACGTTTCTGGAGCTGAAACGACTTTCATCAATTGAAAAATATTCTGAATTGCATCCGGTTTTACCTGATTTGGTTCGGTTGGTCCGGAATCAGTAACTGCTTTCATTACTTTCTTACGAATATCACCCGGTTCGTCCGACAGAAAAATAGCATTTCCCTCTCCTTCCGATTTACCCATTTTACCGCTTCCGTTTAGTCCGGGTATTTTTACAAGCTCCTGTCCGAAGTTGAACGCCTGAGGTTCCGGGAAATAATCAACATTGTACATACGATTAAACCGATTTCCAAAAGTACGCGTCATTTCAAGGTGTTGTTCCTGATCTTTTCCTACCGGTACCTTGGTAGCACGGTGAATTAAAATATCCGCAGCCATAAGCGTCGGATATGTCAAGAGCCCCGCATTTACATTATTTTCCTGCTGGCGGATTTTATCTTTAAACGATGTACAACGTTCCAACTCGCCGATATAAGCATTCATATTCAAAAAAAGGTACAACTCAACAACTTCCGGTACATCACTTTGAACGTAAAGCGTCGCTTTCTCAGGATCAAGACCGGCTGCCAGATATTCAACTAAGATCTGACGAACGTTTCCGTGTAAATCTCCCGGTGTAGGGTGTGTAGTAAGCGAGTGATAATCGGCAATGAAAAAATAGCAGTTATGCTCATTTTGCATACTGATAAAATTGCGCAATGCGCCAAAATAGTTTCCTAAGTGAAGGTTACCGGTTGGGCGTATGCCACTAACAACTGTTTCCATGTTTTCTTTCAAGTTACGTGTTACAGGTTACAGGTTACAAGAAAGTAAACAGGTAAGCGTGTAAACTAAGTATTTAATTATTATTATATCCCCGAAGGATAGATTTTGGCTACAAACTATTACGGTCTGCTATTATTCAATAGGGATAGTTCTTTTAATGCGTTGATCCAACGAAGTAAGAGTTTCTGTGGTTGCAACACCCGGTATCTCCTGAATCTTTCCATTCAGTAATTCCATTAAATGTTCGTCATTTCTGGCGTAGAGTTTAATCAGGATAGTGTACGAACCCAGTGTATACTGTGACTCTACAATCTCAGGTATCATTTCCAACTCTGCTACGACTTCTTTGTACATCGACCCACGTTCGAGGGTTATACCGATATAAGCACACATCTGAAAGCCCAGCATTTTAGGATTCACGGTGTAACCCGAACCTGTAATGACATCAATATCTATCAACCGTTGAACGCGTTGATGAATAGCAGCACGCGAAACTCCACATTCTTCTGCAACATCTTTAAAAGGCATGCGGGCATTCTTTGTTATTATCTGCAGAATTTTTCTATCTAATTGATCAATTTTTTCCATGGTTATTGATTTATTTATATCATTTAGGCAACAAAATTATACAAAATAAATTATAAATGAAAGATTCTATTCTCTAATAACAGATTATTAAGAATAAAAGATAGATTTTTGATCATTATACCTGTCGTTTTGATAAATAAAATAGCCGGAGTGATTTCACTCCGGCTATTTTATAATAAAAAGTTCTATATCTGAATTTGATCAATTATCTGCGTCCAGGTTGAGCTTGTTGAGGCATCTGTGGCATTTGTTGTTGTGGAAGCGATTTTTCAATCGATATTAATTCCACTTCAAAAATCAATGTAGAGAAAGGTTTGATTTTACCACGGTCAGCACTAGCATATGCCAATTCCTGAGGAATGTATAATTTAAATTTTGATCCTACAGGCATCAGTTTCAATGCTTCTGTCCATCCTTTGATAACTTGATTTACCTGAAATACGACTGGTTGTTTGCGATCTACCGAACTGTCGAAAACGGTTCCATCAATCAATGTTCCATGATAGTTCACTTTTACCTTGTTGGTATCAGTAGGAAGCGGACCATTACCTAGTTTGATAACTTCGTATTGTAAACCGCTTGCAGTTGTTTTAACCCCTGGCTTTTTAGCGTTTTCGGCTAAGAACTTTGCTCCTGCAACTTTATTTGCTCCATAAAGCTTTTCCATTTTCTTGGATTGTAAAGCTGTCATGGTTTTTTGCAGATATTCCTGAGCCAATGTTGGAGTCATTTGGATTTTTGATCCTCTTAATCCATTGATTAATCCTTGTTTGATCAGTTCTATATCAACTTTCAATGTTGAATCACCCATCAACCCTGATTTTTTCTGATCTTTTAATGAAGTACCTATTTTTGTTCCCAACTCTGTCATTTCAGTACTTCCTTTTTCAACTTTACCCTTCATACCTTCATTCAAACCTTCTAACAAAGATTTGATTGATTTTTTTGCTGAGTCTCCTTTAATATAATAGTTTTTAATACCATCTCCATTTGCAAGACCAAATGCGTAATTTAGACTGTCAAGTTGAGTCTTTAAAACCGGCATTTTTACTTTATTGCTATCGCACGAAGAAAATGCAAATGCGGCTACCAAAGCTACCGCTATGAATATATTCAATTTTTTCATTTTTCTGTTTTTTATTAATTTGTTGAACTATTATTTAGCAGGTTGTGCCTGTTGAGGTGCCTGTTGAGGTGCAGATTGAGCGGGTTGTGATCCTTGTGGTCCTTGTCCTTGTGGCCCTTGTTGAGGCATTTGCTGTTTCATCTTTTCAGATTGAATTTTCATCAAGGTCTTTTGGATATAATCCTGAGCTTGTTTTGCGGTCATGCCTTGGTTAAAACCATTTAATGCATTAACAAGACCTTGTTTAACCAGTTTTTCGTTGAAGTTAAGCGTTGAGTCACCCATCAAACCTTTAGCTTTTTGTTGTTTAAATGAATTCCCGATTTCAAGACCCAATTTATACATTTCACCTTTGTTTGCTCCTTGTTTGTAAGCTTTATCTATTGATTTCATTAATGCAATGATTGGCTTGCTGGATGAGTCGGTTTTCATGTAATAATTCTTAATACCATCACCATTCGCTAACCCGAGTGCATAATTCAGACTGTCATTTTGAGTTTTCAGGTCTGCCTTTTTTGCTTCGTATTTATTGCACGAAGTAAGCATGAAAATGGCAACCAGGGCTACCAATGATAAAATACTTTGTTTTTTCATTTGATTTATAATTTATGAATTTTTTTATTGTTTACTGATCTCTGTCTTTATTTTGAACGTTTTGCCGTTCCTTTTTTTATCACTTTAGGAGCAACAGCCGGTTTATTTTCCGGAACAGGGATAATTTGTTTCACTGGTTTGATGTCAAATAATTCCACTTCAAAAATCAGGGTAGCATAACCAGGGATAGCACCGTTTCCGGCACCTTTTTCACCATAAGCTAATTTGTAAGGGACAAAAAATTTGTATTTTGAACCAATGGACATCAATTGAACTCCTTCTGTCCAGCCCGGAATAACCTGATTAAGTGGGAATGTAATAGGTTCGCCGCGATCTACTGAGCTGTCAAACTTAGTACCGTCAATCAGAAATCCCTGATAATGAACTTTTACAGAATCGGTAGCTTGTGGTTTTGCTCCATCTTTAGCAACCAGCACTTTATATTGCAATCCGCTTGCAGTTGTTATTACACTGTCTTTTGTTTTGTTTTCAGCTAAAAATTTCTCACCGGCTGCTTTTTTCACTTCTGTATCTTTAGCCTGCGCTTTTGTAATATAACTTTTAAAGAATTCCATGGCTACTTGAGGTTTCATTAATGACGAATCACCTTTCATAGCTGTGGCAAAACCTTTAACCAATAAATCGATATTTGATTTCCCTCCGGGAATTCCTTTTATGTTTTTTGCAAAATCGGCTCCAACGTTTAAACCAAGAGCATAGCTCATAGAGTCTACATCGTTTACTAAAATCTTTTCAGGAACTTGTAAATCGGTTTTAACCGGTTTTTTGTTTTTTGCCTCTGTTGTTGCAAAGACCAGACTTATAGCCCCAAGAATTAATACTGTTTTTTTCATGCTTGTTTTTCTAATTTTTGATAGGATCAATTATGATTATGAATTATTTAAACGATATCTAATAATTCAACTTCGAAAATTAACGCTGAATGAGGTGCTATAGCCTGACCGGCTCCTTGTGCTCCATAAGCTAATTCTGAAGGAATATAAAGTTTCCATTTTGAACCTACAGGCATTAATTGTAATGCTTCAACCCAACCGCTGATAACCTGTGTAACGCCAAAACTTGCCGGTTCGCCACGCTTTACAGAACTATCAAAAACTTTTCCGTCTATTAATGTCCCGTGATAATGTACTTTTACCGTATCGGATGCTTTGGGAATTGCTCCCGTGCCTTCTGTTATGATTTCATATTGCAATCCGCTTTCCAAAGTTACTATTTCAGCACGTTTGCTGTTTTCTTCTAAAAAGACTTTTCCTTCACTTTGCGCCTGAGCTCCCACTTGAGCTTGCAGCGATTGAAAGAATTCATTTATTACCGTTTGAGCCTCTTCATAGCTCATTTTCGGTTTGTTTTGTTCCATTACGTCCTGAATTCCCTGAGCCAGTTGAGCGTATTCTAAAGCGGTCACTCCGCTACTTAACAAGTTGTTGCCCAAACTTAAGCCCAATGCATAACTTACTTTCTCCATGCTTATTTTATTGTGAATTAATTATTCGTTTTACTTCAAAAACGCTGCAAAGATAGCTGATTTGTTGGACAATAGCGTGTTAATATTTCAAAATTATCGAGATGACACAACAATTGGCAATTTCACTTGTTTTCGTGCTCCTGTATTTGCATTAAACATCTCAAAATAAAGGATATAAATTCCTACATTAGCATTCTTACCTTTATCCGTCCGACCATCCCAGGTCAGAAAACCTTCTGTTGACAGTAAGATATTGGATGCCAATTGAAAAACCTTAACCCCAACAGCATTCAGAATGATGACATTAGCAACATAGCCATTGGCATCCGTTTTGTAGTGGATAAAACAAACATCATTCACTCCATCGTTGTCGGGCGAAAAGCTTTCGGGCTCTGTCCATACAAATTTCCCCGTCTTTCCTATCGAGTCGAGTTCCCTGTACTGCGAATTTTTATAGCCGGGAGTCCCGTAATGTACTTCTGAAGCTGCTGAATGCCAGGAGTCGGGGCTCTGAGTAGGAAGGTCGGGATTAATACGTTCCAACGCTACTCCTTTCGGGTTCTTTACAAGTGGATGATGCCACTTCTCATAGTACGTAAGTTCGTCGTACAGGGTATCCTTGGTTGAATTGGTAAGCACCAGTGTTGCGCTCTCGTTATTAAGAGTACTCCAGCCGGTCGTCAGGATGTTGCTATCTTCCGGTGGAGTATAGTATTTGCGTACTTTACCGGCATCGGATGTAAGAGCCAGATAACTTTTCGGAAGCATGATAGTTCCGGTTGATATGCTATCCCCCTTATTCAGCGTGCCATCTGCTTTCCGGGTGGTAAATATCAGTCCGGAAACATCCAGCAATTTATCTGATTTATTATAAATTTCAAGATATTCAGCAGCACTTTCAGGACTGTCGAACATTACTTCATTGATCACCAAATCATTAATTTCAATAGGTTCTGCAATTCCGGTGCTACGTGTTGTAATATTTAAATGATTACCGGCTAAGTCTGTTAATCCTGAAGTCTCCAGTGTATAGAGTTTTCCCCGTTCGAAATCGTTTTCAAAACTTAATGTTATTGTAGTCTTATCATCCGAAACAGTTTGTGACGAAGGGGTTCCCATATCCTGATCAACACTGAACGCGGCATGCGTAAAATCCATGGCCTCTGAGAATCCTAATTTTAAATTGTTGGGTTGTATCAATGTGAACGATGTCCATTTCGGAGGTTCGTTATCAATCGTTTTATCTCCTGTTACGACGATGTCATCAAAATAATAATCCTTGCCCGTCTGAGCCGTGTTGGTAAACAACAGTCCGAAATAAGTGCTGCTCTTAACCACATTGTTATTTTGGGTGGTTCCTTCCTGTACAAAATCGTTTTCGGATGCCAGCTTGCTGTACAGGGCAAAGTTTCCGGAGCTGTCACGGGTTACTTTTATACGTAGCTCTACCGGATTGCAGTCTGTCCGTTTATCCGTTCCGTCGATGATCTTCGTTTTCTTAGTACCTTCCTGCACATACAGGGACACCTCATCGTTTGCACCTCCTATCTGGACATAATAACCGTTACATCCTGATGTTATATCCTTTTTATCCGAAGCCAGGTACACACAGGCATAATTATAGGCTGACGGGTTATAGGCGATCTTCACCGTGCATTCCCACGTGGCATTATCAAAAGCTTCGGAAGGTGTAAACAAATAAGACGTCGAAGTTGTTTTTGCATTCGATTGTAACTGAAAAGCAGAATTGACAACGAAATTGGAAGTGGTGCCACTCCATACGGGATTATCTGTAATATTCCCATCTGAAAAGTTTTCATTGACCTGACCAAAGCATAAAACTGGCACAAAAAACACAAAAAAGAGGCTTAAATTCTTCATAGTGTGTGATAATTCTATTGAAATGAATTACTTTTGCGGACTGTTTAAAACGTTTCCTAACCACTTTGCTGGAATGAATTATCGGATACCGGTAGTTTTGAACGTTTCAAAGGCAATGCAAATATAAATATTATTCATTACAATACATTCACTTCGCTATTGTTTTTGTACTGAATGAATTAATAAACGACAAAGAGAACATTTTTTTAAATAACGCCTCTTTAATATCTCCTTTAGGAGGTAGAGGTTCTAAATTTATAACACAATGAGAGTAGCAATTGTAGGTGCCAGTGGCGCCGTAGGACAAGAATTTTTGCGTGTGCTCGCTGAGCGCAACTTCCCATTGACTGAACTGGGCCTTTTCGGCTCATCACGCAGTGCGGGTAGAGTGTATGACTTTAAAGGTGAAAAACTCACTGTCAAAGAGCTTAAACATGGTGACGACTTTAAACCGTTCGATATTGTATTTACCTCTGCAGGAGCAAGCATATCCAAAGAATTTGCCGATGATATTACCAGATTCGGTGCCGTTATGATTGATAACTCATCTGCTTTCCGTATGGAAACGGATATTCCGTTGGTAGTTCCCGAAGTGAATGCTGCCGATGCCAAAGATCGTCCACGCGGCATTATTGCCAATCCGAACTGTACTACCATTCAAATGGTAGTCGCCCTCCAAGCACTGGAAAATATCTCACATATCAAACGCGTTCACGTTGCCACCTATCAGGCAGCCAGTGGTGCAGGTGCTGCTGCCATGGATGAACTCGAATTGCAATACAAACAGGTATTGGCGGGCGAAGAAGTGACGGTCAATAAATTTGCCTATCAGTTGGCCTACAACCTGATTCCACAGGTGGACGTGTTTACCGACAACGGATATACGAAGGAAGAAATGAAAATGTATAATGAAACTCGCAAGATCATGCACTCCGATGTGGAAGTAAGTGCTCTGTGTGTTCGTGTTCCTGCCTTGCGTGCTCACTCCGAAAGTGTCTGGGCCGAAACTGAAAAACCGGTTAGTGTCGAAGAAGCCCGTGCTGCATTTGCGGCTGCTCCGGGAGTAGAACTGATCGACAACCCCGCTGCAAAGGAATATCCTATGCCTTTATTCCTTTCGGGTAAAGATCCCGTTCACGTGGGACGTATCCGTAAAGACATTTCAAATCCTAACGGCATTACCTTTTGGTGCGTCAGCGACCAGATCAGAAAAGGCGCTGCTTTGAATGCAGTTCAGATTGCCGAATACCTGATTGCCGAAGGCGACATCAAGTAAATCAACGCATGTTCGATAAATGAAAAGCCTGATTCGATTATTTCGAATCAGGCTTTTTCGATTTATAAAAGGTCAGTTGACGGGGAAAGAACTATTTAAGTAAATCATTTTCATCAAATTACTTTTAATGTCATCTCAGTCCATTCAACTAAATTATATCCCTGCATAAAATTTTCAATGGCAAATGTTTACGTTAGTGCCGGTTGCAATGGAGCAGGTATGACTACCGCAATTTATTCTGTACTGACTGGCAGGCTTAATGGGAAGAAATTTGTTAATGTAGATGAAACTGCCAAAGACTTATCATCCTTTCAATGCTGCAAAGTGGCAATTCCATTTAACCGTTTACTTCTTTCTCAGCACCAATACCAACACTAAAAAAGCCCATAACAACAGCTGCCAGGTAACCAGATCCCATCCGCCGTGTTGCCAGCAGAACAATCCGACAGAGGTTCCAATCGCTCCGCCAACAAAAAAAGAAGTCATGTAAATGGTATTAATACGGCTGTGCGACGTTTCGTCGAGGGTGTAAATCAGAGCCACATTAGTCACCTGCATACCTTGTGCTCCCATATCAAGCAGTAAAACGGCGATAACCAAAGCCACCACCGAACCGGGTAACAGTTTCATAAGTACCACGCTGAAGATCATAATCACGATAGTCAGAAGCAGCGTTCGGTTAGCATTGCCTTTGTCTGCCATCTTTCCGAATACAGGTGCCATGGCAGCTCCTGCGATGGCTACCAATCCGAAGAGTCCGATACGGTCGGAATGAAAGAGAAAAGGTGCCTTGCTCAGGTGAAAGGTGAGTGTGGTCCAGAACGAACAAAACAGTCCGAATTGCAATGCCCCGATCAGTGCCGTTTCCCGAAGCAATGGAAAACGTTTGATCTGGGTTAATGCCGAGCCCAGTAATTGCCAATAGGAGCCGCTAAACCTGTTCCGTACATTGGGTAAATAGATTTTAAGCAACAGGGTTACTGCGAATACCATGATAGCCGAAAAGCCATACACATAACGCCACCCCAGCCATTCGGCAATAAATCCGCTGAATACCCTTGCTGCCAGAATGCCGATAAGAATGCCTGTGAAGATTGTTCCGACGGTTCTTCCCCTGTTCACGGTGTCCAGGCTGGCGGCCATCGGTACAATCACCTGTACGGATACAGAGAGTAACCCGATAACCACACTTAATATCCATATTTGGAAAATAGTGGTCGCAATGGTCATTAGACACAGGGCTGCAAATAAAACAATCAACAAGAGAAGGATTAAATTTTTCTTATTGACTTTATCTCCCAGCGGAGTGATAAAGAAAAGTCCGAGTCCGTAACCTATCTGTGAAAGCATCGAAATAAGCCCAACCTGTCCTTCGGTGGCATTGAAAGAAGCAGCGATCTCTTTCAGGATCGGCTGATTATAATAGATATTGGCCACGGCAACTCCGGCGGCAACTGCCATAAGCAATATCCGGAAGCCGGATAAAGATTTTTCGTTCATGAATTTCTTTTCGTTCAATTGCGGATCTCAGTACTGTCCCTGATAGTGTGGGCTTCACTCGAAGTGAAGCCCACACTACGGAAACCTTTTTATACCAAATGTCGAAGTTGATCCGGGGATACTGTTCGTGCAGATTTGCAACTTGCTTCAGCCTCTTTCCAACTTTTTTATCACGGCTATAATATCTTCTTCCCCATATTCTCCTTCAGCCTCCCGGAATGTTTTGCAGGCTGTTTCTCCCAGCGGTGTCTTCAGTCCGGTTTGTTTCGCCAGGCGTAAATCCTTGACAATATGTTTTAAGGCAAATGCTGCTTTATAGTTTTCCTGCAGGATAGCATCACCCTTTATTTTCATATAGATATTCCCCATAGCACTGTTATGGATGATATTCAGTAAATCTTCCGGTTCAATGCCATTGTCCCGTCCAAAAAGTACCACTTCAGCAAGCGCCTGACTCATTATGCCGAGCAATGTATTTACAGCCAGCTTGGCATTATTACCCACACCGGTATCCCCTACGCGGATAGCCAGTTTGCTCAGTTGATCCAGGATCGGTTTCACCTGTTCGAAGACTGCTTCTTCGCCACCGGCCATAATCACCAACGTGCCCGTTTCGGCTTGTTTCACGCTTCCCGAAACAGGAGCATCCAGATAACGGTTCCCTTGTTTACTGCACTGATCAGCCATCTCCTTACTTATTCCGGACGATACCGTACTCATGTTGATAATGACCTTACCACTCGCGCCCGCACTCAACAGGCCATCTGTACCGCTAAAGATCTCCCGGATAGCCTTATCATCCGAAACCATGATTATTACCACCCCGGTTTCCTTCATCAACTTCGCGGGCGATAAGGCAACCGACACTGTTTGCGGTGTATAAGCTTTTTCTTTCCCTTTTGTCCTGTTATAAACGGTCAGTGGATAACCGTTCTCTAAAAGTCTTTTGGACATAGGAATTCCCATGGTTCCAAGACCTATCCAACCGATCTTTGTCTTCATATTTTTTACTGGCGGATTCTATCTGAAAATTTTTTTTGAATTATTCTCTTGCCGCTTCTCCCCAAACAGAAGCAAGTACAGGCAAATTATATCACATCGGATACAAACCCCTGTTTTATAGCTCGTAGATCGCTTTTAAACCCTCTATATCGGTCACGAATCTTCTGATCCTTCCCTTTGCATATCCGGTCGTTTCGACGGCTAAAAAAGCCTCTAAAAGCGTCTGTTGCTCTTCCTCTGTCAGCGTCTTGTCTGCCATGCGGAAAAGCACATTGCCTTCCTTGCCGATATGTGCCCGCATTAGGTCGATATATCCCTGCATGTTTTCATACAGCCCGGTCAGAGTCGAAGTATCTCCCTTTTTATAGGCCTCAATTTCTTCCGCCATTCCGTTCACGAAGTTCCTGCCTTCAACGTGCTCATGCAGCATCACGGATATAGGTCCCTGTTCTTTCGAAAACCCCTTTTTTACCAGCAGGGGGAAAAGCAGTTTCTCTTCCTTGGCATGATGAAAGCCATCTGCATAATTCTTTATCAGGCTCACCGCCATTTCCAATCGCGATAACTCGGTGGTGAGCGTGAGTACCATTTTCTCCATGACATCGATCAATACCAGGATGTTCGCATGATCATTTTCAAGATTCTTAATTGCCGTTTCCATATTTTCTGATTTTAAATTACAAATTCAAACCATATCGGCCACAACAGGATGCAAAAGTAAATATTAATATCATTCTCCGAAAGTAGTTCTTCCAACGATTTCAATCCTGTCACCTTTTTCTCAATACCCGTCCTGCCCGGCCACAGGGTGCAGCGGGGTAATTAAAAGTCCTGAAAACGCAGGGTTATCCTACGATGAACTTTTACTCTTCGGTCCGGTAGCGCTTATTCTGCTATCGGACGTGTAACGGATAATGCCGGTAGGTGTGTTTTGACCCGATAAATTCAGCCCTATCTCCCAAAAGGGGATTCAGCTCTTTTTACTTTTTAATAACAATACCTACCCTGACTTGTTTAAATGATTTGGAATGAACATAAAAAAAAAGCTAAATAATCCCTTATTTGCCTTGTTTTTTATCTGATAGCTTGTTATCCGTGTTAAATCACCATGCTTTTTAAAGGAATTACCGTCAAAACAACCTTCATACAGCAGTAGTTCATAATTCGCAGCATGTTATCAAGGTATCTTCGTTTTTTATTCCTACGAATAACACCCGTTGCTATAATATGGTTTGTCTCTTTTCAACGGGCTTGTTCCGTCCACCCAATGCCGTACGATAAACCAACGGATTGCCGGGAGGTAAATTATTCTCTATTTCAGCTTTTTCTTGTCTTTAATTTCCAGTTTCTTGATACTCTCTTCGGCCGGCAGGTTTTCGGGCATAGTACCGCCGCTCCTCGATGGTTTGGCGAACTTTCTTTCCTACATTGAAATGTGTGGTGTTTGCCTTTTCTTTCCCTTTAATGTTTTCCCTGCGTAGCTTTTCTTCGGTTTGTGTTGCCCGGAAGAGATTCGCTGCTAACTCCGTACTTCCCGTATGAGCGAGGATATTTTGACTCATCTTTAATCCTTTCCGGTTATGAATACCCTTTGCATCAAGCCCTCCATACAATCCCATATAACCGTGATTCTGAAAAATAGCATAATCTATCGGTTCAATGACACCTGCATCTTTTGCAGCTTCTGCCAATTGAATGTTATGCGTTTTCAATTCATTGCACAGGAATAATCGTTTCTCCTCCTCACTTTTCAGACGGGTATATTCATCCATCTGTCGTATCTCCTGGATACGTGTTTGTATCGCAAAATAAGTCTGTCCGGTGGCCACGATCTCTTTCGTTGGATCTGCATTTTGCACGATCAGATAACATGCATACCGCGACAGTTTTATGCTCTCTACCTCCCGTTCCGCCCCTGAACCTATCCTGACCATATCGAGGATGTCCTCGAAATGGTTTTCAATTAGCTGTCCGCTATTTTTACATGCTTCTTTCGCCCGTTCAATGACCGGTATAAAGTGCCTGAATTCAGAGTATTCCAACACTTTCCCTAAATCACGGGCACTCCAGAACTCATTCCCGAATTCATCTATCCGGCGAATCTGCTCAAAGATACGCTGAGCTGTTTTCGATAGTTCGTCTTCCATAATTCTGATGTTTAGAAATCACTTATTTCCTGCATTGGATACTAATCCTGACTGTCAGTTATCCGATTCGGAGATTCAAAGATACTGAATCTGGATATTCCTTTCATCGCAATATCATCTATTATTTTTTTCAACGGAATAAATTCCATTACAATATCATCGATTATTTTATTTTCAACGGAATAAATTCCATTGCTACCATATCGGCCGTTCCTCCGGAACTGGTCTGTTCACCCCACCCAATGCCGTAGGCATGAACGATCTTGTAACCCGGTGGTTTTAACCCCGGGATAAGGTTGAAACAAACACGACCATGCAGATAGCCCCTATAGCGGCAAACAGCATATCCGATTGTGTATCCCACGGATCGCCCTGCGTTCCCAGGAAGGCTTCCGCCGATTGTCCTGAAGTAACTGCTACAAACCATTCAAAAAGTTCGTATACGGCGCTTATACTGACGCAAACACATACGGTAAGTACCGGCAGCCACTTGCCACGCTTGACGATATCCAACCTGACAAACAATTCACGTACAATCATGGCCGGAACAAAACCCTGTGCAAAATGCCCCACTTTATCATAGTTGTTCCTGCTTTGATGGAATACTTCCTTTACCCAGTCGAACAGCGGTACTTCGGCATACGTATAATGCCCCCCGACAAACAGGATATAGCAATGAACCAGGATAAACACATAAGTCAGGTATGCGAACTGAAACTTCTTAAATGTGAACAACAGAATCACTAACCCGATAATACCCGGAAATACTTCCAGTATCCAGGTAAAATAATCATGTGGTTGGATACCCGAACCAATCAATCCAATAAAAAATAAAATCAATAACATCCAATATCTTCTCATTGCAAAAACTTACTTTTATTTGTAATATCAAAATAAACTGCACAACTCACTTTGCATGATTTCATTACTCCAACAGAATAAATTTCCTTGCGATATCATCTGTTATTATTTTCAACGGAATAAATCCCCTTACTTTTTATTTGGGAACCCGCGATTTCCATATCGCGATCTTTATCATCTCAACGGAATAAATTCCATTGCTACAATATCGGCCTTTCCTCTGGAACTGGCTTATTCCGCTGCCAAATGCCGTAATATGAACGATCTTTTAATCCGGTGGTTTTAACCCCGGAGATAAAAACTTATTAATTGCCATAGACAATGTCGACAGTGTGATATTTTATGAAATTTAAAAGCACTAAGCTAAAATGAAAAATGTTGCTTATGATAAAGTGTATAAAAATAACATGTAATGGCATTTACATGTTATTACATTTAGAAATTGTGAATTTACTTGTAAAATTAATGTATAGGGGAAATCAGAATACTTTTTTGGTAGGGCTTTTAATGCTTGATCTTATGCTATCATTTTGTTTTTGTTGTTCAACACTCTCTTTAATTATTATTTCTTTGTTGATTCTTGTCTGTTGGTTGGCGAATATGATTATTACACCTAAATAAGCAATACAAAATATAAGTGTAATCCAAAATCTTAATGATCTTACATATTCATTAAAATTCAATCGTTGAATTACAATAGGGGATAGCAAAAGAAGTAATCCAACAAATAAAATTAGTATTATACCGAGGCCAGTTGTGTTAACTATTAATAAGGAGAGGTTTGACACTTTATTTTGGACAAATATATTAATTGATCCAAAAAGAAAAGTTATAATACCAGAGAACAACACTAAAAGTTCATAGGCTTTTTTGTCATTATTTTTGATGTTGTTTTTTATTTCAATTATTGCTTCTTTATCTTTACTGATATGAAAAAGTATTTTTAAATTTTGTTGCTTTCGCTTAAATTCTTCTAAGCTTTCATCTTGTTTGGTATAATTAATTACTTTCGCAAAAACGGAAGGAATAAAATTTTGAAAGTTTTCAATATTTACTAAAGATTCTTCAAATGGCAATTGAAATGGGAAAAATTTACGACCCTTGCTCCATGATAAAGCATCTTCATATAATGCTATAACTGAATCAAGTTCTTCAATTTCATTATCGATTAGAGCTTTGTTGATTTTTTCTGCGGCTAGATGTTCTTCAATGCTTTTGATTAAATATTGGATAGCCTTTTCATACGGGTGAAAGTTTTTTACGTTTGAACCGTAGACTTGAATTTGCTTGATTACATCAATTTCTTTTTTTAAGTCTGTAAGCGATTTTTTCCCAAATGTAATTACAAAAGAAAACCTACAATTATATAAAAAGTTTCTTACTGTATCAATGGCAAAATTATTATATTCTTCCTTAATGTTTTTTGCTCTTGTATAAGGTTGACAATCTTTTCTCGTTTTGAAATATTTATCAAAATATTTGATTACTAAATCCATCTTTGAAATATCACATATATTGCCAAGATTTTTTTTATAGTAACGCATTAAAAGTATAAAGGATGTTAATCTAGGATCCCTTTGCTTAATATCAGCCAACCAATCATTAATAGTTGATTCATCTGGGCTATTAGATAGATTTTCTTTTATAATTAATTCTTCTAGACTGCCAATTTCTAAACTGTCGTCGGGTGTGATTAATTCTTGATTTGAATCAAGTGACAAAAAAAACGGTTCACTTTTTATTCTGCGAATAACGAAATTACATTTATACAGAATTACATTTAGTATTTTTTTTACCTCGGGACTTGATTTTGTGGAGATGTCAATAATATCAGCTCTAATTGTCAATAACTTGTGGAAATCATCATCTTTCAGAGGAAAATTATAATCAAACTTAATAATGGGTACAACATATATTATAAAGTAATTAAGTTGATTTGAATTTAGGTTGTCAGATGTTTTTTGTTTAATTAAACTGAACCTTGTTTCTTGATTTATATTATCAAACTTCCTTCTAGATAATTCTAATATGCCTTGATAATGCTTTAACGCATTAAATAAGCTGTTGTTTATTTCTTGAAATTTATTTACAATTTTAAATGTTGGATCAGATTCAAGGACATAATCGAGCTCCAAGATGTCATTAATAAATTTTGATATCTCGTCTTCAAAATCTACGATGCCAATATATTCACCAGAAAACACTGATTGAGACAATAAAATAAAGCTGTGTTCAATAAAATTCTTCATTTTATCAAACACAGCTTTCATTTTTTCAGCGTTTGTTGTATCTATGTTGTCAATCCATCGTTCTTCAAAATTGTTTCTATATAAATCATGACATTGCTTTAAAAAGGAAATACTTTCCATAGCTTTAATTTTAGAATCTAATTTATTTCATAGAATTTATTCTTATCATTTCTAATTGATTCTGAAGTGATTTTTGCGCTCTGTTGTTCCATAAATTGAGCAAAACTATAAGCAGATTGCCAGCTATCCCATCTGTGGGTAATATTTACTAACTCGAAAGCATTTAATGTTACAAGTTTGGAGTTTTTTGATCGTAAAGTATCAACAGCATTTTTAATTCTAAGCTGTTCAGCAGCAGTGAGCTCCTTGTTGCCTGATTCTTGTGCCACTTTTTCTATTATAGCTCTTTCTGTAATAGTAAAATTACTAATTGTATCTGCATTTATATCTTTATAAATATCGCTTTCTACAGGACCGTAAGGAAGAGCGTAAAAATTATCGAAAACGTCTAATAAATCAGAACTTTCATCGTTAGGAGTTGCTGCAGTAAGGAACAGAAGTTTAAGAAGTGATAGTTTTGAAAAGGCAGTTTTGTAAGCACTATTATCACTAGTTTCCTTTATATGCCACTCTTTAAAAAGAGTAATCATGTAATTAAATGCTTGATTTTTATCCATTTTTGATTTAAATCAAAGTTTATAAATGATGTGCAAAGATAATCATTTAAAATAGTATTATAGTTGTTGTATGACAGTATTTTTATGTTACGTAACATGTTAATGCTAATTTATTGACGATTCTAAGTTTAAGTAACAAAGTAGAACCCAAATAAGTTTTCAAATTTTCGTTGAAATTGGGTAATTTGTCTGTTTCCGGCTGCTCAAGCAATATAGTTCTTGCTTGTTATACGCCAGAGTTGGGCAGGGGATGCCGAACATTATCCTTTGGGTAGCCTCCGTTTATTTCAAAGCATTGATAATGAATTATTTTATGCTGACCAGATGATTCCGCATATTCTGCGACAGATCATTGATGCTTATAACTTTTAAAGAAGGTCCGTTATCACTCGTTGCGTTTGGCGTTAAAGGTTCATCGATATAAGCCGTTTCCAACCTATACATAGCACCTGTTGCAGGATCTACAATCAGTAATCCGATCAGTCCTCCGAAAATGATATTGCCAAAGTACCAACCGTTCAGCCGACAGCTTACCGGAATAGTCCTTTCGGCATATCCATCCAGCGTCAATTTTACCAGGTACGATTCGGCCGTAAAGAACCCGGCACTTGATTTCAATAATATCGTTGCAGGTGTTTGTCCGGTAAATACGGAGATCCCCTGTCTGTTTGTAATCTGGACTTTGGCTCCTACAGGTTGCGATTTCACGGTTAAGGGCCAACTGCTCCTGCTTACAATGGATGCACAACTGCTTAAAACCATAACGATAGCAATAAATGTAATTGTCTTAGAGATTCTTTTCATGTTTTTTTTCATTTGTTTTTTATGTCCTACTCTTTCAGCTTTTCGGTTCCGCTATGTGTTTTTTGATCCGGTTTCATATCCTTATTTAATCTTATATCCGTTTCCATGTGGACGGATAAGTTCTAACTGTCTGTATTTGAATGTGGTTTATTTCTCCGGTTAAGCTAGTCATTTCGCTCCGCAAACATACAAAAAATATTTATTCATTTAATATGCTTAATAAATAAATTTTAAACAATTTAAATGAAAGATGAAATTTATAAATTAAACCATCTTTATGTGTCGTTCCGGTATTCTCTTTGTCGTCCATCAGGATTTTGTTTCTTCCGTTCTCCCGGGCGGTCATTATCCTTACGTTTTCTCCGGTACAAATCGCAAATTTTTCCTGCTATGTTTCTCCGCATTCCCATTGGCTTGCCTGATCACCGGTTCTTCCTTTAGTCTATCTTCGTTCTTCCTCTGTTTTATTATAATCCGTATATAAAACATATATATTCCCTATATGTTCCGTATACAACCCGTACTTAATTAGATACGGAATATATACGAATTATATATGATTTATTTTTGAATAATAAACCGGTTGTCCTAAAAGAGATGAAGAACCGACGAAAAACGAAAGGCGAAGGGAATAGGTAGCGTTGGTTGCCGGGAGTAAAAAGCTGGCAGGGGGGTGGCGTTCCGGGTCAGCGGTCCGAAGGTGCAAAGGCAGGCTGCAAAGCATTCCGGTAAGTTGTACCCGGTTAGCGTGCGGACGGCTTTGCAGGAAGTTGGATGGTTTGGTAGCGGTATCGTTGCCAATAGTGCGGGGATTGGTAAGAGAAAATACATTTTAGCCTGCAAAAAGAAACATTCCTGTTCGGGTTTATCTTATTTAAATCTGTATTTTTGCAGGGTTAATAACCTTTAGTCAAATAATGAAAACCAACTTTTTCCGAATCCTGATCATCTGCTTTTTTATGCAGTTTCCTATATCAGCCCAACCGATTCCACCCTATCAAAATACGACTTTAACCGATAACGAAAGGCTCGACAACCTCCTTTCGTTAATGACCCTGGACGAAAAGGTCAATGCCTTATCGACCAATTTGGGTGTGCCGCGTCTTGGAATCCGGAGTACCAGACATTCGGAGGGACTGCACGGCATGGCACTTGGCGGCCCGGGTAACTGGGGCGGGGTGAATGAAAAAGGACTTCCGAAGACATATCCGACCACCATTTTTCCACAGGCTTACGGGCTGGGTGAGACCTGGGATCCGGAACTGATACGACAGGTGGCTGACGTGGAAGCCACCGAGATACGCTATTATACGCAGAACCCGACTCTGAATAAAGGGGGCATGGTGATGCGGGCGCCCAATGCCGACCTGGCCCGTGATCCGCGCTGGGGACGGACGGAGGAAAGTTACGGGGAAGATGCCTTTCTGGGCTCCCGTATGACGGTGGCTTTTGTAAAGGGACTACAAGGTAACGATCCGGTATACTGGAAGTCGGCATCACTTATGAAGCATTTTATGGCGAACAGCAACGAGGATGGGCGTGATTCGACTTCTTCCAATTTTGATGAGCGACTGTTCAGGGAGTATTATTCTTTCCCGTTTTATAAAGGAATTACCGAAGGAGGGTCGCGGGCTTTTATGGCTTCGTACAATGCCTGGAACGGCGTACCCATGACGATAAACCCGGTGTTGAAAGAAATTACCCGGATGGAATGGGGAAATAATGGCATTATATGTACGGATGGAGGTGCGTTGAAATTGCTTGTCAGGGCACATCATGCGTTTCCTACATTGACCGAAGGAGCGGCGGCCGTGGTTAAGGCTTCGGTGGGTCAGTTTCTGGACACCTTTAAGCCGTATATTGAAGACGCACTGAAGTCGGGCTTGCTAACGGAGAAAGATATTGACAGGGCTATCCGGGGTAATTTCTACGTTGCACTGAAGTTGGGGCTGCTGGATGCCGACCCGTCAAAGGTACCGTATGCCCGGATCGGAGTGACCGATACCATTGCCCCCTGGAATAAACAGGAGACGAAAGATTTTGTGAGGAAAGTAACGGCGGAATCGGTGGTGTTGCTGAAGAATTCCGCAAATTTATTACCGTTGGACAGGGCGAAAATAAAATCTATTGCCGTTATCGGGCCGCGTGCCAACGAAGTTATACTGGACTGGTACAGCGGTACGCCGGCTTATGCGGTCACCATCCTGCAGGGGATCAGAAATGCGGCGGGGAGAGACGTGGAAGTATTCTATGCACCGTCGGATGAAATGGATAAAGCGACTATTGCAGCGCGGAAAGCGGACTTGGCGATCGTATGCGTGGGGAACCACCCGTATGGAACCAATGCCCGCTGGATGATGTCACCGGTTCCGAGTGACGGCAGGGAAGGCGTGGACCGGAAGGCGATCACCCTTGAACAGGAGGACCTGGTAAGCTTAGTGGCTCAGGCTAATCCGAAGACGGTGATGGTATTGGTAAGCAATTTCCCGTTTGCCATCAACTGGTCGCAGGAAAACGTGCCGGCCATCCTGCATGTGACGAATAACAGCCAGGAGCTGGGCAACGGGTTGGCGGATGTACTCTTTGGAAAAGTCAATCCGGCAGGACGGACCACCCAGACCTGGGTAAAAAGTATTACCGACCTGCCCCCGATGATGGATTACGATATCCGTCACGGCCGTACATACCAGTACTTCAACGGTAAACCGCTTTATCCGTTTGGGTTTGGATTGAGTTATACGACTTTTTCTTATTCGGGACTCAACCTATCCAAACCGAAACTGACCGATTCCATCACTGTTTCCGTCGATGTGAAGAATACGGGGAAACGGGATGGCGACGAAGTGGTGCAGTTCTATGTCTCTTATCCGGATTCGAAAGTAGCAAGGCCCATCAAACAACTAAAGGGTTTCCGACGGGTCTTTATTCCGGCCGGGGAAACAAGGACGGTGAAAATCCCGTTGAAAGCGGAAGATTTGGCTTATTGGAACGTGGCAAGACATGCATTCACCGTCGAAAGCGGGAAAGTGAAGTTGATGGTGGGCAGTTCGTCGGAGACGATATTGAAGACAAAAATGGTGAAAGTGGAAGCTGACCGCAGATTGACCGCAGATTAAGCAGATAGGAGATGGATTTTAAGAAATATAGCTCGGGGATTTTGGTAGATGACATGATTCATTGAAACATAATCGAAGCGAAATAAATGATAAGGATTGAACGCGGATAACCGCAAATTAAATGGATTCAATACGTATTTTTAAGGAGTGTAGTTCCTGCATTTTGGATTCAACACGTATTACAGGAAATATATAAAACAGGAGCGTAGCTCCGACATTTTGGTAGCAAAGGGATATATTCAACGACCCGGGAGGTGCAGCGCACCGACATTTAACCGTTGTCTTGTCCTGTCCCGGATCATAAAAAACGAAAAATAATAATAAATCGGATATTCCATGAAAAAACAATTCATTCCCGCTTTGCTGCTGTTCGTCTGTTGCTGTATGCAACCGCTAACAGCCCAGCAGAAAAATCTATTGGGCGACCCGGTAGATATGAGCCTTGACTTTAAAGATTTTCACAACACTTTTTTCTTTGCCGATAAGCTGGCTTCGTTTGATCCGGCGACTGCCAAAGGTAAGATCAGCTGGAAACGCAGTACGTTATACACCCGCCAGGCGTTTAATGTAAACACGATATTACCGCAGGATCTGACAATGCTGGACTTTCCGGGAGCAGCCTATGAGCAAAATCCGGAACTTGGCTTCACCGTTGATTTTATTTCACCCCGAACTGTACGGATCAGAATGCTTACTACTCCGGTACAGCCGAAACCCTTTGATTCGCCTATGCTGGTGAAAGAGCCGGGTAAGGATAACTCGTGGACATATACCAAAACAGCTGCCGGACACCTGTATCAAAGTGCATTCGGAAAATTGCTGATCGAAGAGAATCCATTCCGCATTGTATTGATGGATGCCGCCGGAAAAAGACTGACCGATACCTGGCGCTGGTCGGATAATGATTCGTCCCAGGTAAAAATACTGCCGTTTAATTTTATCAAGAAAGGGGCGGATAACAGCCGGGAGATAAATCCGGTATTCACGTTGTCGCCGAATGAAAAGATCTTCGGTTGCGGCGAGTCATTTACGAAGCTCGATAAACGCGGACAGAAAATAAATCTATACGTTACCGATCCGCAGGGACCTGAAACGGATCAGATGTACAAACCGATTCCATTCTTTATGAGTAACCGGGGTTACGGCATGTTTATGCACACTTCGGCTCCGGTAACCTGTGACTTTGGGAACACCTACGTAGGAGCCAATAAACTCTTTATGGGGGATGAAGCGTTAGATTTGTTCGTTTTCATCGGGGAACCGAAAGAAGTGTTGAACGAATATACCGAAATCACCGGTAAAGCGTCCATGCCTCCGCTCTGGTCGTTCGGGACTTGGATGAGCCGTATTACCTATTTCGAACAAAAGGAAGGATATGAGGTTGCCGCTAAACTGCGTGAATATAAAATACCGTCGGATGTGATCCACTTCGATACGGGGTGGTTCGAAACCGACTGGCAGTGCGATTATAAGTTTGCACCTTCCCGCTTCAGCAATCCGCAAAAGATGATCAATGATTTGAAAAAGGAAGGTTTCCATATTTCGTTATGGCAATTGACCTATTTCACACCGAAGAATAAATATTTCCCCGAAATCATCGATAAAAACCTGAATGTAAAAAATACGAAAGGCGAAATGCCGTACGAAGATGCGGTACTTGATTTCTCGAATCCGAACACCGTGAAATGGTATCAGGATAAACTGGCCGGGCTTCTGAAAATGGGAGTGGGGGCTATCAAGGTGGACTTTGGAGAAGCAGCCCCGTTGGAAGGGATCTATGCTTCCGGACGCGGCGGCTGGTACGAACATAACCTGTACCCGTTGCGCTATAATAAGGCGGTGGCGGAAGTGACCAAGGCAACTAATAATGACAATATCATCTGGGCGCGCAGTGCGTGGGCCGGGAGTCAGCGTTATCCGTTGCATTGGGGAGGTGATGCCGCCAATAAAGACGTGGCCATGGAATCGGAATTACGCGGGGGGTTATCCTTCGGCTTAAGCGGGTTCTCCTTCTGGAGTCATGATATAGGAGGCTTTGTAAAGACGTCTCCCGAGAGTTTATACCGCCGGTGGTTACCATTCGGATTCCTGACTTCACACAGTCGTGCCCACGGAGCACCTCCCAAGGAACCGTGGTTATACAACGAAGGTTTCGTGAAGGCATTCCGCGAATCGGCCGAAATGAAATATAAGCTGATGCCTTACGTGTATGCACAAGCCAAAGCATGTACCGAAAGAGGATTGCCGATGGTGCGTGCCTTGTTCGTAGAGTTCCCGAATGATCCGGGTGCCTGGACGGTGGACGATGCCTATCTGTTCGGTTCGGATATCTATGTGGCCCCGTTGATGGAAAATACCAAAGGCCGACAGGTCTACTTGCCCGGTGGAAAATGGATCGATTATCAGACAGGGAAAACATATAGCCGTGGCTGGAATGATATAGCCGCAGGTGAAATCCCCTGTATCATACTGGTACGTGATGGAGCGGTGATTCCTCATGCAAAACTGGCCCAATCCACCGATAAAATCGACTGGTCGAACATCGATTTGGATGTTTACGGCGATCAACCGACGGCGAAAGGATTAATTTGTTTACCATCGGATAATAAACTGGTGGAAATAGAAGCCGTCCAAAAAGGACAGGGATACCAGATCACAAAGGGTGAAATTGCAGGAGTAAAATATATTGTAAAATAACAGATCCAACATAATACAAATTTATTATACACATGAAAGCTAAAAGTTTTATACTTCTCGGATGCCTGTTTATCGGGACCCTGTTTGCCGAAGGAAAATCCAAAAAGGCCGTAACTCCGGAACGGGTTATCAGCGTTGATTACAATAACGTGAAAGGAGATTTCAACACGATGTTTAAGGAATGTATCGGTGCCGGTCGTGCCAATGAAGGACTGCGGGCGGACTGGCAACAGCAACTGGCGTATGTCAAAAAAGCGTGCGACTTCAAGTATATCCGTATGCACGGCCTGCTGACCGACGATATGGGGGTATACCGGGAAGATAAAAACGGAAATCCGGAATATAATTACCAGTATGTTGACGTGTTGTTCGATTATCTCGAGAGCATCGGCATAAAACCGTTTGTAGAATTAGGATTTATGCCGTCGGCACTGGCGAGCGGAAGCCAGACTATTTTCTGGTGGAGGGGGAATGTGACTCCTCCGAAGGATTATGGCAAGTGGGCCGATTTAATCCGGAACCTGACAACTCACTTTACGGAACGTTATGGAGCGGAAGAAGTAAAGACGTGGTATTTTGAAGTATGGAATGAACCGAATCTGAAAGGTGCTTTCTGGACCGGAACGCAGGAAGAATACTTTAAGTTATACCGGTACACAGCAAAAGCTATCAAAGACGTTAATAAGGATTACCGGGTAGGGGGTCCGGCAACAGCGGGCGCAGCATGGGTTCCGGAGACGATAGACTTCTGCAGTAAAAATGCGGTACCGTTAGACTTTATCAGTTCGCATACTTATGGAGTAAAACAAGGGTACCTCGATGAATACGGGAATTCCGGTACTGTGCTGAGCAAAGACCCTATGAGTGTAAGCGGCGACATACTGAACTCGCGGAAGCAAATAGCCCGCTCCGCAATGCCCAACCTGCAACTTCATTATACCGAATGGAGCTCGTCCTATACGCCATCCGATCCGGTCCATGACAGCTATCATGAAGCTGCCTATGTGCTGCAAAAGATCAAACAGGTAGGTAACGCCGCAAACTCGATGTCATATTGGGTATTTACCGATATTTTTGAAGAATCGGGACCACGTTTTACCCCATTTCACGGAGGATTCGGGTTACTGAATACGCAGGGAATCAATAAACCGGCCTTTTATTCTTACAAGTTCATGAATCAGTTGGGGAATAAAGAGTTGACGAATGCCGACAGTTGTTCGTGGGCCTGCAAAAACGCACAGGAGAATGTACAGGTATTACTTTGGGACTTTACCAACACACATCCCGGTGATTCTGTAAATAATCAGGTGTACTATACGCGGGACTTACCGGCGAAGGCGAAAGGAAAAGTAAAGGTCAATATAACAGGAATTCCGGCAGGTACCTATACGCTTGAGATCTATAAAGTAGGTTATCGTGTAAACGATCCGTACTCCGACTACCTGACTATGAACAAGCCGAAACAGCTTACAAAGCAGCAGGTGGAGCAACTGAAGAAACAAAATGATGGTTCGCCGGTTGCTACCGAATCAATAACGGTAAAAGAAAATACCGCATTTGTAAAAGAGCTTGATCTGCGGGAGAACGATGTTTACTTTTTGAATCTGAAGAAACAGTAAACTTTTATGTCCTGAATTTGGGATTCATAAGAGAATCGGCAGTCAGCTATGAAATCATAGAATAATGCAGTTATTCTATGATTTAGCCACGATACCGGATTATTGAAGAATATCCCGTCAGGACTTCTTGATATAAATTCATTCAGGATACGTTGAAAATCAGGAGCATATTCCGGTTGATTTCCCATTCATAATGACGTTTTAAATAAGTATGAAAATAAAACTCTATATCCTTTTGTCCCTTATGCTGAACATGGTTGCTTCTGCACAACTGTCCATGCCAAAAGTATTCGGGAACCATATGGTATTACAACGTGATATTGAAATTCCGATTTGGGGAGAAGCACCTGCCGGCGTGCAAATTACAGCCGTACTGGGTCACGAGCAAACGAAAGGATATGCCGATGAAAAGGGTAAATGGATGCTTCACCTGCCCCGGTTTAAAGCCGGCGGGCCTTATAAGCTTGTCGTCTTTGAAACGGAGAAGCCGGAACAACGAATAGAATTTGAGGATGTCCTGACCGGCGATGTTTGGTTAGCTTCCGGTCAATCGAATATGGAGTTACAGGTACAGCAGGCCAATCAGGCGAAAGCAGAAGTCAGGCAAGCCAATAATCCGGCTATTCGTTTTTTCTTTGTTTCGCATACTAAGAGTGTGAAACCGGAAACCGATATTTCAAAGGGCACGTGGCAGGTATGCGATTCTGAACATGTAAAAACGGCTTCGGCAGTTGCCTTTTACTTTGCACGAAAGATCCATGCTGATATCCATGTGCCGGTTGGAATCCTGCAAACAACCTGGGGTGGAACTCCGGTGGAGGCCTGGACCAGCAAGGAAATGCTGTTGACATCGCCCATCACCCGCCATACGGTTATGGCCAATGATTCGGTAAGTCCCACGCATTTTGTAAAAGACAGTCTCGATTTAATCCGGTTTTGGGATATTGTTTATCATCCAAAGAACAAAACGGACGAACTCATCACCCAATCTTCTTTTGATGACCCGACCTGGCCGGAAATAAACATGCCTTCCATCCTTAAGACGTCCGGAATGCCTTATTATGAAGGCATGGTTTGGTTGCGTAAAACGATTGATATTCCCGGGAGTTTCGCCGGCAAAGATATAACCCTGAACCTGGGTCATCCGGAAATGAATTATTCGGTCTATCTGAACGGGAATGAGATTTGTAAAACCGTATGGAATGCAAACGCCACCCATTCCTATACCATTCCCGGAAAATATATACGCAAAGGGAAAAATATCTTGTCGGTGCGTATGGCTTATCTGTGGGGAGGCGGCGGGTTTAATCCGCCTGCAGGGGAAATGTTTCTCTCGGATGGAAATACGAAACTAAGTTTAGCGGGTACGTGGAAATATATGAAAGACCTGGAGCCTGCTTTGCCAAAGATTCACAATTACCATTATTATCCCGGGTTTGTGTATAACGCTATGTTAAGTCCGTTAATCCCGTATGGTTTAAAAGGCTTCCTGTGGTATCAGGGAGAAGCAAACGACACGTTGGCTTATAATTACCGAACCCTGTTCCCGTTGATGATAAATGATTGGAGGATCCGGTGGCAACAAGGTTATTTGCCTTTTTTATATGTTCAGTTACCTAATTACAAGAAACGCCAACCGGAACCGATGGAAAGTGAATGGGCCGAGTTACGGGAAGCGCAAGCTATGGCTTTGACGCAACCCCATACGGGTATGGTTTGTACCATTGATTTAGGCGAGGCCGAAAGTATCCATCCGACCAATAAACAGGATGTAGGGTTCAGATTAGCGTTAGTGGCGGAAAAAGCAGCCTACGGGAAAGACCTGACAGCTTCCGGGCCGGTATTCGGCAGTTATAAAATCGAAGGTCGCACAATCAGGATTAGTTTCCCGGAAACCGGGACGGGACTTAAGACAACTGACCAATTACCACCAAGGGAATTTACCATCTCAGGGATTGACAAGAAGTTTTATCGGGCTACAGCGATCATACGGAACAATGAAATAATTGTCAGTTCGGACAAGGTAGCTTCTCCGGTGGCCGTACGCTATGCGTGGAGCGATAATCCCGATTGCAACGTGATAAACGGGGAAGGACTGCCGGCAGTACCTTTCCGTACGGATCAATGGAAAGGAATAACACAAAAATAGTCTGTGAAAAACCGGACAATTACAGTATCGAATATCTGAGTGAGGGGAAATGGTTGCCTGTATGCAATGTTATTAAAATACCCTCTTTGCCTATTGGAAATACCGTTAATACGGCAACTTTCGATATGATTGCAACCACTCAAATCAGGATAAATTTTAAAAATGAATTACCGTAATCTTTCATTGCCTTATCCAAAATGGAGATATATGGATAATTTTAAATAAGAAAAAGGTCATTAGCCATAATCAGTTTATAATCGCCGGCGGTTTATTGTCATTTGGTAGTTGATGTTCCGTTTTCACGTTGCGACCGGAAGCTTCAGGAAAACAACCGTGCATATGAATAACCTTAGCAGTCAGAAACAACGAACAGATATGAAAAAGAAATATATTTTTACGCTATTGCTTATTTTCCCAGTCCTTGTATCCTTTGCGCAGCAAGATGATGCACAGCGATTTTTTCCGAAGAAGGACTTAATGCCTATGGGGATTTATTATTATCCGGAACACTGGAACTCATCGGAATGGGACCGGGATATGAAACGGATCTCGGGTTTGGGCTTTGAGTTTATCCATATTGCCGAATTTGCGTGGATTGACCTGGAACCGGAAGAGGGGAAATACAACTTTGCCTGGCTGGATCGGGTTGTTGATCTGGCTGCAAAATACCACCTGAAAGTAATTTTGGGAACGCCGACGGCTATTATGCCTGTGTGGATGGGAATCAGGTATCCTGAAGTCTACCTGATGGATGCAAGTTATCAGCGTGCCGAACATGGTACCCGTGCCCAGGAGTCCCTTTCCAACGGTGATTACCGGCGTTTATCGGTCAATATCATTCATGAGCTGGGGAAGCGTTACGGGAATAATCCATCTGTCTGGGGTTGGCAACTTGATAATGAACCGGAAGCCAAAGCCGATTATAGCCCGGCAGCACAACAGGCTTTCCAGACATGGCTGCAAAAGAAATATACGACCATTGCGAACCTGAATTCGGCCTGGGGAACTGCCTTCTGGAGTCAGACTTACAGCAGGTTCGATCAGATAAAGACAGTAAATGCTTCGCTGGTAGGATGGTGGGGAGCGAATCCGCACGCCCTGCTTGACTTTAAACGCTTTACCGCCGACACGCAGGCAGCATTCCTTGATCTACAGGCGGAGACGTTACGTCAGCATATTTCAGGGAGACAGTTTATCACGACCAATTACACTGCATGGAGCCCGCAAGCCGATCCACGCAGAGCCGTGAAGATAGATTTCCCTTCGTATACCATATATCCCAATAATGGCTCGGCCAATCTGGGAAAAAACGGATTCAGGTTGGGCGACAACCGTCAGATGTCCTTTGCACCGTCCTTTCAACGATCATTCCGGGGCGTAACCGGTGTGATGGAACTTCAACCCGGGCAGGTAAACTGGGCCGCTACGAATCCGCTGTTATTGCCGGGAACACTACGTATGTGGTTATATGACTCGTTTGTATCGGGATGTTCCTTTGCCTGTTCATACCGGTACCGGCAAATCAATTACGGTGCGGAACAATATCACGGAGGAATTGTGAAACCGGATGGGGTTACGCTTTCGCAAGGGGGTAAGGATTATGAGCAGGTGATGAAGGAGATGGGAGAGCTTCGAAAAGCGTATGACCCGAAAGCGATCTATCCGGCAAAACTGGCCTCACGCAAAACAGCTTTATTATGGAATTACGACAATTTCTGGAGTCTGGAACGTCAGAAACAAAATAACCAATGGGATACACGCCGTTTCTTTCAGGACTATCTGGAAATAGCAAAATCATTCGGAGCCCCAACGGACATATTATACGAAAAAGATGATCTGACATCCTATAAAGTGGTAATTGCACCTGCCTATGAATTGGTGGATTCGGCATTGGTACGGGTATGGATGAATTACGTGAAGCAGGGCGGTAATCTGGTATTGACTCTTCGAACCGGGGTGAAAAACCGTTGGGGGCATCTTTTCCATTCAGGTTGGGCCGGACCGATATATCCGCTGATAGATGCAACGATCAGTGATTTCGACCAATTATTGCCGAATACAACGGGGAAAATAGCCTATAATTCGAAGACGTATAACTGGAATATGTGGGCGGATTTGATAACTGCCAATCAGTCGGAGAATGAGCCGGCACATTACACCGATCAGTTTTATGCGGGGAAAGCAGCCGTCGTAAAAAATAAGATCGGCAAAGGAACGGTAACCTATATCGGTGTGGAGACCGATGATTCACAACTGGAACGGGACGTATTGCGCCAGGTTTATGAACAGGCCGGAGCAACAACAGAGGATTATCCGGAAGGTGTCTATGTCCAATGGAGGGATGGATTCTGGGTGGCTGTGAATTATACTTCGAAAGATTACACGTTGGATTTGCCGGAGAATGCCCGGATCATATTCGGGGAAAAGACACTTAAATCGCCCGGAGTAACTGTTTGGAAAGATTCATTAAAATAAAATAACTCAAAAACAAAAGAAAGACTTTTAATACATGAAGAAACACTTTGAAATTTTAGATGGATTACGTGGTACAGCCTCTCTGTTGGTTGTGGCATTCCATTTGCTTGAAATCACCTTCTGGGATCCGGCAAAAAACCCTTTACACCATGCTTATCTGGCTGTAGATTTCTTTTTTCTGCTCTCAGGATTCGTAATCGGATATGCTTATGATGATCGATGGAAATCAATGACCATCAAAGAATTCTTCAAAATCCGCCTTATACGTCTGCATCCATTGGTACTTGCGGGGATATTGTTAGGTGCCATTGGTTATTGGTTTGACCCTTTCGTAGGAAATGGACAGCAGGTCAGTTTTCTACGCTTATTACTTGGAATAGGGTTGGGTGTATTGTTAATCCCATCACCTACATTGCCCAACCGGTGGACGGAAACACATTCGCTGAACGGCCCCAGTTGGTCGTTGTGCCAGGAGTATGTGGCCAATATAATCTATGGGTTTATTGGTCCAAGATTAGGTCGCAAAGCGTTGATCAGCGTGGTAGCGTTATCGGGCATTGTATTGGCCGTTACATCCATCACCCATGGGCACTTACAGGGAGGTTGGGGTTGGGATACCTTTTGGATGGCTCCCGTACGAGTAGCTTTCCCGTTCTTCTGTGGATTGTTGATTTATCGTCTCAATGCCCGGATACGCATTCCCGTGGCTTATCCGTTATTATCACTGGTACTGCTTATACTCTTTATATTACCTTATTTTCCGATGAACGGACTTTATGAAGCCGTTTGTATTCTTGTCTTTTTCCCGTTGATAATAGCCGCCGGGGCAGGAGGGACCGTGACCGGACGGACAGCCACGCTATGCCATTTCTTTGGGAGAATATCTTATCCAATCTATATTTTGCATTATCCGTTTATTTACATTTATAACCATTGGTATTATGACAAACACCCTTCACCGCAATTAGCCGTCCTGATTGCCAGTAGCCTGTTCCTGTTTTTCATTTTCCTGGCATGGGTTGCAGTACGCTTTTATGACGAACCGATGCGTGCAAGGCTGAGCGCACGGTTCAGGAAGTAAGAAAAAGTCTGGTCGTTTATCCCGAAAGAAGATATTCCTGAAATACCGTTGAAACCGGAAGATCTTTATTGAAAAGGAAAAACTGATCAGTAAATTTGTAGTAGCTGTAATGTACTGAACGTTGATGGAAAAGCATATGCTAACTGAACCGGAGGACATACCATCACATTGACAGATTACGAGATAACCGAAGGGTATACCTGTTTTCCGTCAATGTGCGTATTGGATGACAAATGTAGTCCGTATCGGGAAGGCGGGCATCGGTCAACTGCATGGTTTTTACACAAGATCCTGCAGTTGCAAAGGCGGCTGATGTAGTCGAAATGGTGGTAACAATCAAACAGTTTGGTCTAAACGGAACTTATATAATTACAGATTTGTGGAGTCATAAAAATATCGGTAAATTTGTCGATCATTTTGTTTCTACCATCAAAAGACTTGGTGCCGGTTTGTGTAAAATATTAGTTAATTAACATCCTGTAAATCATACGTAAGCGTCCAACATATGCGTGTTACCGATTGAGGACGATATCTATTTTAAAATTATTGAAAATGAAAAAAAACACCTTGGCAATCATAGGTTTCTTGTTCCTGGGAGGAAGCTCTATTCAGGCTCAATCCGATCGAGTTTTGTGGTATAATAAACCGGCACAGCATTTTGAAGAAAGCCTAGTATTGGGAAACGGTAAAATGGGAGCTTCCGTTTTTGGAGGAGTGAATTCCGATAAAATTTATCTGAATGATGCGACGCTTTGGACAGGTGAACCTGTAAATGCCAATATGAATCCTGAAGCTTATAAGAATCTTCCGGCAATCCGGGAAGCGTTGAAAAATGAAAACTATAAACTGGCTGATTCATTAAATCATAAACTTCAGGGTAAAAATTCAGAATCGTATGCGCCCCTCGGGACCCTTTATATGAATTTTAAGAATGACGGTACTCCTGCCACGTATTACCGGGAACTGAATATCGCCAATGCGGTTTCGAAAGTTGAATACGAGATTGACGGGGTGAAATATACGCGTGAATATTTTATTTCGAATCCCGATAAGGTCATGGTAATTAAACTTACCAGCAGTAAAAAAGGGGCCTTGAATTTCGCACTGAAATTTGAAAGTCTATTGAACCATAAAGTCTCATTGGCTACGAATACCTTGAAAGTAAATGGATGTGCTCCGCTAACATTTTCAAAATCGCTTGCGTCTAATGAAAATGAAGGCACTCGATTTTCTGCATTTGCCAAAATCAGAAATACCGACGGCACGGTAACAACTACCGATAGTACATTAGTTCTGAGCAACGGAACCGAAGCGGTTGTATTGGTATCGGTAGCTACCAGCTTTAACGGATTCGATAAAAATCCGGTTGCTAAAGGGTTAGATGATGGTCAGATAGCTTTGGATCAGATTTTAAAAGCTATAAAAAAGCCATTCAAGGTGTTGAAGAACGCTCATTTAGCAGATTATAAGACGTTTTTTAACCGCGTTAGTCTGAGTTTAGGAAAAACTACTGCTCCCAATCTACCCACTGACGAACGTTTGAAGCGTTATGCAGAAGGGAAAGAAGATAAAAACCTGGAAGTACTTTATTTTCAATACGGACGATATCTGTTGATTAGTAGTTCGCGTACGCTGGGTGTTCCGGCTAATTTACAGGGAATATGGAATCCATATATCCATCCGCCATGGAGCAGCAATTATACGACCAATATCAATGCAGAAGAAAATTACTGGCTTGCTGAAAATACCAACCTATCGGAGATGCATCTTCCGTTGCTGAGCTTTATCAAGAATCTGTCAGAGACGGGGAAGATCACTGCCAAAACATTTTATGGTATTGATGGTTGGGTAACATGCCATAATTCCGACATTTGGGCTATGAGTAATCCTGTTGGTAACTTTGGAAAAGAAGATCCTGTATGGGCTTGCTGGAATATGGGTGGAACCTGGTTAAGTACCCATTTGTGGGAGCATTATCAGTTTACACAAGATAAGGATTTTCTGAAAAACGGAGCTTATGACATTATGCGAGGTGCAGCTCAGTTTTGCCTGGAATGGATGGTAGAAGATAAAGATGGGAAGCTAATTACATCGCCATCGACATCACCTGAAAATAAATATATTTCCACTTCCGGCTTTCAGGGTGCTACTTTTTATGGTGGAACAGCCGATCTGGCTATGATCCGTGCTTGTCTGAAGCAAGTCATAGAGGCATCTAAACTTTTGAATGTAGATGCGGCGTTTCGTATGAAAGCCGAAAGTGCTTTGGCGCGTATACATCCTTATCAGATTGGCAAAAAAGGAAATTTGCAGGAATGGTACTACGATTGGAATGATCAGGATCCACAACACCGTCATCAATCCCATTTGTTCGGACTGTTCCCCGGACATCAGATAACTCCTGAATCAACCCCTGAATTAGCCAATGCCTGTCGGAGGACTCTTGAGATCAAAGGGGACGAAACAACAGGTTGGTCGAAAGGCTGGCGTATTAATCTTTGGGCACGGCTTGGAGATGGGAACCATGCCTATAAAATGTATCGTGAATTACTCAAATATGTAGATCCGGATGGTGTAAAGGAGAGCTATCAACGAGGGGGCGGTACATATCCTAATCTTTTTGATGCTCATCCTCCATTTCAAATAGATGGAAACTTTGGAGGTGCAGCAGCCGTTGCTGAAATGCTGGTCCAGTCAGGCGATAACCGGATAACATTGTTGCCAGCTTTGCCCGATGCATGGAATGATGGCTCGGTAAGTGGAATATGTGCTCGTGGAGGTTTTGTTATCTCCCTGGACTGGACAAATAAATCATTAAAAACAGTTACCATTTCAGCAAAGACAGGCGGTACAACAACTTTAGTCTGTGGTGCCAAACAAAAGGAGATAAGCTTAACAAAAGGTCAGGAAGTAACGTTGAAATGGTAATCCGTATGTCATTATCAAAATTCATAAATCAATAAAGTCAATATGAAAAAATTAATCTCATGTTGCGGTTTAGACTGTGCCACCTGCAATGCAAGAATAGCACATATTACGAATGATAATGACTTACGTCGTAAAACAGCCGGGGAATGGTCTATTCAGTTTAATTCAACCATTACGGCTGATATGATAGATTGTGCCGGTTGCCGTGAGTCAGGGGTTCATTTTGGCTACTGTGCAATGTGTGAGATACGGAATTGCGTAAAGAATAAAGGATTTCAAACTTGTGCCGATTGCAGTGAAATGAATTCTTGCCAAAAAATAGCAATGATTCAACAGAATGTTCCGGAATCGGTCGCAAATTTAGAGTCGCTCAAATAAAATAAAAGAAATAAATTTTTATAATCTGGAAAAATAATTACTGACAAATGAAGAAAATGAAAACAGTCCTGCTGTGCCTGATTGTAGGAACAGGGCTTCAAGCCACTGCACAAACAAAGAAACCAATTTATTCAGACAATTCACAATCGGTTGAAATGCGTGTAGAAGATGCCCTTTCGCGTATGACGCTGGAAGAAAAAGTGGCGTTATGCCATGCCCAATCAAAGTTCAGCTCACATGGTGTACCTCGCCTTGGGATCCCGGAAATATGGATGAGCGATGGCCCTCATGGCGTTCGTGAAGAGATTTTATGGGATAACTGGGGAAATGCAGGCTGGACTAACGATTACTGTACGGCTTATCCGGCACTTACTTGTCTGGCAGCTACCTTTAATCCCGATCTTTCGAAAGCTTACGGTGTTGCTATTGGCGAAGAAGCCCGCTATCGTAAGAAAGACATTCTGCTGGGACCGGGTGTAAATATTTACCGTACTCCCATGAATGGTCGGAATTTTGAGTATATGGGAGAAGATCCATATCTAGCTTCACGCATGGTTGTTCCCTATATTCAGGGAGTGCAACAAAATGGAGTTTCGGCTTGTGTGAAACATTTTGCCTTGAACAATCAGGAAGAATGGCGTGGACATATCAATGTAAATTTAAGTGACCGGGCATTATATGAAATTTATTTGCCAGCTTTCAAGGCTGCTGTTGAAGAAGGAAAAGCCTGGTCGGTCATGGGTTCGTACAATCAATTTCGAGGTGAACATTGTTGTCATAACGATTTGTTATTAAATAAAATTCTAAAAGGTGAATGGAAATTTGATGGAGTTGTTGTTACCGACTGGGGAGGGGCACACGATACCAAACAAGCAGCCTTAAACGGACTTGACATTGAAATGGGAAGCTATACCAATGGACTGAGTTCGAAAGCAGCATTTGGTTATGAAAATTATTATCTGGCACAGCCCTTTCTTGATTTATTGAAAAAAGGCGAAATTCCGGTTTCTGTAGTTGATGATAAAGCCCGTCGTATTTTACGCCTTATATTCCGCACTACGATGTCAGCGGATCGTCCATATGGCCGTTTTGTTTGTACTGATCATAGTGAAACAGCACGTAAGGTGGCAGAAGAAGGAATTGTATTATTGAAAAACAGCAATCGTTTTTTTCCTATTCCTGCCGGTAAATACCAGAAAATTGCCGTTATCGGTGAAAATGCAACACGTAGTGTGACTGAAGGAGGTGGTTCGTCAACACTTAAAGTGCAATATGAAGTTTCACCATTGGATGGATTGATTGCAAAATACGGGAAAGAACACGTGGTATATAGTCAGGGTTATGCTTCAGGTCCTTCGTTGTACGATCGGGAATTACCTTCAAATCTGGATACAGATGTTTTGTTTAAAGAAGCTGTAGAAACGGCAAAAAAAGCCGATGTGGTTTACTTTATAGGAGGCTTGAATAAAAATCATTTTCAGGATGCAGAAGGTGGAGATCGCAAGACATACAATTTACCTTTCGAACAAGATAAGTTGATTGAAGCTATCTTGAAAGTAAATAAAAATGTGGCGGTGATTTTGATTAGTGGTAATGCTGTGGCAATGCCTTGGGTTAAAGATGTACCGGCTATTCTGCAAACCTGGTATTTAGGTTCCGAAGGTGGAAATGCCATTGCCAATGTTCTTACCGGAGCCGTTAATCCTTCCGGTAAATTACCTTTCTCTTTTGCAAAAAGGCTGGAAGATAACGGCGCAAACTCATTTGGTAAGATTGCTTATCCAGGCGACAGTATCAACGAATACTATAAAGAAGATATTCTGGTAGGTTACCGTTGGTTTGATACCAAGCGGATCACTCCTCAGTTTGCTTTTGGACACGGGCTGTCGTATACCGCTTTCGAATATGGCAAAATTACTACCGATAAAAAGAGTTATAAGGCCGATGAAACCATTAAGGTATCGTTTACATTGAAAAATACCGGAAAGGTAGATGGTGCGGAAGCCGTTCAGGTTTATGCTTCACAACCGAAGGCTTCCGTTATGCGTCCTGCTAAAGAGTTGAAAGCATTTAAGAAAATATTCCTCAAAGCCGGCGAAATACAAACCGTAACATTGGAAGTAAAAGTAAAGGATTTGGCTTTCTACAATGATAAAACTAACGATTGGACGGTGGAATCGGGAGAATTTGTATTGCGCAATGCAGCTTCTTCGGTTGATGTAAAGAGCAGCGTAAGCATTCAGGTAAAGTAAATATCATGCTTCTTTAGACTCAAACAGCCCGAAAGTTTTCTACTTTCGGGCTGTTTTAATATGTATAATAAGAAAAAATTAGCAACGAGAAAATCATACAGAATTATCTCGCTTATTTATCCGTTATCTCCTTTTCCAATTTATCAAGTTCGGATGGACGGGCTGCATGTTCCTTAATAATGTTTCCATTTTCATCAATCAGCATATACCATGGAATGGCTATCATACCATTTTGATTATAATGTTTAATTAAATCAGCGTAGAGTCTTTCATTGGTTCGGATATGATAGCCTTCCAAATTATAAAAAGAAATCATGTCTTTCCATTGTTTTTCCTGATCATCTTTATCGATGGAAATATAAACAACTTGAATATTATTTTTCTTTAAAAGAGCCTGAAGTTTGTCCTTATATTGAAATTCTTCTTTACACGGACCGCACCAGGTTGCCCAAACATCTACAAACAATTTTTGTCCTTTGAATTGAGCAACTGCTTCTTTGAACGAATTGAACTTCAGATAACTATCAATAATTTTTATTTGGGAATTAGCAGGCAGTTCCGCCTTTTTATGAAACTCAACGATAGGAGTTATCTGCGGCTCCAGGTACGTTGTGAAGGAACTGCGTGGATAATCTTTCTTAAACTGATCGAACAGGCTAATTAATTCCTTTTCGTATCTTTTCTGAATAGCCGTGAAGTGTATATGGGCAGCTTTGAAGTATTCAAGGTTAGGTTCTGTCAATCGCTTTTGTGCTTCGGCAAAAATGTGCGTATTGATAAAACCCTTTTTGACAATAGCTCTAATTTCCTGCAAGTTGAAATCTTTATTCACATATTCCTTAACGTCTAAATAACTTTTAGCATAATCATACCAAAACGTTGAATTGTCCAACTGTTTATTATTGGTGGGATAATCGGCATAAATACTATTTATCAACTGATTCATATCAGCAGGATAATCGGATGGATGATCGATATAGAATCGATCGAAACGCATTAATAAAGCATAGGCTAACACGGCTGAAAAATAACAATTCCGATCGGCTTCCACTAGTTTGTAGAATGCGGGGGTTATTTCATTGGACGTAAGCAGCTTTTTCAGAGGCGAAAGTTCTGCATCCTTAAGCGTGGCAATCTTGCTCTTTAAAAGCTGTATAGTGGTGTCTTTGTCCAGTTTTCTGACATCCATCGAAACAAAAGAGGGATTAGGTAAACTGCGGTACAGCTCCTGTCCTTTTTCATTAGGATCCAGGACGGTCAGTTTATTGACATTATTCGCCATGTCAATAGCCACTTTGTACTTAACACCAGGTTCTATCACTATCTTATTAAGATCTTCTCCTGAAACCATGATTGAAATAAAAGCAGGTTTATCAGTTTTCATCTTTATTTGAAAGTTCCCCAATGAGTCTGACTGAACCGATTCACTGAAACCCCAGTAGCAAAACCCATTAATGGGAACAGTATACCTAACTTCTGTTGGATTCTTTCCTGTTATTTTTCCGGTGATGATCACTTCGCTTCGTACGTTTAGCGAGTAAAAAAGAAAAAGAATGATAAGCGTGCTGAGCGTTCTGTTCATATTTGTTCGATTAGTATTAAATCTTTTGGTTGTTAATGGGCAGAGATAATTTTATTCTTCTTTTTTGACTTTTCGATAATTCATTTCAATAATAAAAGCAATCAATAAACCTAAGCCACCAAATAGTAATACACATGCACCATAGATTACTCCAGCAGTTCCATAGGTACTGTATTCACCTAAACTGAAGTTTTGTAAAGTGTTTAGGCAAATAAAAAAACCGATTAGTAATCCTAATCCAACACCAAGAAACAAACAAGCAACTTTCAACGTACCAAATATCCCTACTCCTTCAAATTTAAAGTTAAGAGGAAATGAAAACTTGTTTTCGAACATTGAAGGGTTAAATTTATCTCCAAATTTCTCGATAATAGTCAAACGTTCTTTTTTGCATACAAATAATTCAAACAATTTGTAAATACCAAGGGTTACCATTGCAACAACCAATGGAATAGTAATAAAGTCTAACATAATTTTTTGTTTTTAAATAAATAATTTCGTTCTTTGTACTGTTTTGACGCAGCAACCCGAAAATGGTTACACATTTCCTCGTTTTTATTTCTTTTTTAAAAAAGTGTAACCAAAACCGACTGCTTGCGTCTTATACAATATACATGAATAATCAGGACGAAACAACCTACATAGAGCGCATACTTGCCGGCGAAACGAATTTATTTTCGTATTTCGTCAACTCGTACAGCAACTCTATCTACTCGTTGATTGTTCATATAGTACTGACCAATGAAGATGCCGAAGAGCTGACGCAGGATAGTTTTCTGAAAGCATTCAAAAAGCTGGACAGTTTTAAAGGCGATTGCAGTTTCTCTACCTGGCTGTTTCGGATAGCGTATAACACCGCCATTTCGGCTACCCGAAAGAAGAAGATTGTCTTTCCAACGGTAGACGAAACAATGATGGAAAGCGTTCCCGATGAGGCGATAGAAACCTTTTTCGATCTCGATGAAAATGAAATCAAACTGCAAAAGCTCGAAGAGGCTATCGCCAAACTGAATGTGGAGGAAAAAACGCTGATAATGCTTTTTTATACCGAAGATAAATCGGTGGCAGAACTGGCCAGAGTGTTGGACCTGACTTCGGAGAACGTAAAGGTAAAGCTTTACAGGGTGAGAAAGAAATTATATGTTTTAATGACGAAAGGAAATGAAAATGAACAACGATAAATCAATCAGAAAAGCATTACAATCGACCGAAAGTACCCGACTCTCTGCCGATTTCAATTCACGCATGATGGCTGAAGTGTATCGCTCTGTAGAACGAAAGAAAAAACGGGCGTATGTATTGGGGCTATGCCTTATTTCGGGAGTTTCGCTGGCACTGATAGCCATGGCTGTTTACGTATTCTATAGCTATTTTCCATGGACCTTTAAGTTTGAACTTCCCAAGTTTCCGAAAATGCATTTCTCTTCGGAATCTAAATCGATGTATGGATTCAGTATCTACATTGCATTGCTCTCATTAATCCTTATTGGGCTGGATAATTACATACGAAACAAATGGTTATATAAAAAGAATTTCAATAATAAAAGTAACCACTAGTTCAATCCCTCCGAGTAGCAATACAGATGCTCCGTAAATAATGTCGGTAGCTTGATATACGTTACCGGTATATTCCGCACGATTAAACCTGCAATAGTGTTCAGACAAATAAAATACCCAATAGATAAGTCCCGAAAAGTCCAACTCTTTCTCCCAATTTCAATGTACAATTGATGAGCAAGGTATATATGGCTGTTGAGAAAAAGAAGAGACAATCGTATATTCTCACTTTATTCTTAATATCGGTTGTTTCAATCGGCTTGATTTCTATGGCTGTTTATTTGCTTAAGAAATATCTCATCAATAGTTTCCATTTTCCTGCCTTCCATTTGTCTTTGGAGTCAATGGTCATGTATCGATTTAGCTTTTAAGTAGTATTTCTGATGATATTCCTGATCGTGTTGGATAGCTATTTCCGTAATATATGGAAAAAAACGGAAAGGAGAAAAATATAATTAGAAGAGATGCCTGTTATGCCTCTGCAAGAGTTTGCCTGTAGAACAAGAGTGATCAGGAAATGAACCGTATTTACATAACGACTATTCAGACTTAGTCGTTATGTTATTCGTCAAAGAGAAGAATAAATGACTGTTTTTAAATCGCAGAAGCGAAGTAAATTTTTTAGAAATAATTCATTAAGAAGGAATTTCCCAATTGTTTATGAGATCTGATGAAATTTACCCCATAGAAAGAGATAAAGGTATTCGTTTTGCAAGTATGGATAACTGAAATTATGAACCCTGAGAACATATTTTCAACTCATTAGAAGGTGCATCCGTAGCTAAAAGATACTAACTCAATATCCCAAATTTAGTTGATGACAGGTGCCAATGTGTTGTAAAGAATTCCTTAATGCTAAAAGAATTCCTTTCGATTAATTCCAGACATGTAGTAACACCCATTTCTCTATCTAACCCAAACTACTTAAGCAGAAAAATTTTACAACCGATTTGATACGTAAAGGCCTTTACTGTTAACCGAATTGCTTTTAGTATTGTGTTGCTTGTAAACTGAATTAGAGCTCTGAAGTCCTTTTGAACTTATACATGCACAGTTACAAAATAATGTGGCTACTATAGCCAATAATAAAAATTTAATCGTTTTCATTAGAATTTATTTTTTAGTGTTTTGTAAAATAGCAAAAGCTGTTTATTAAATATCCAAGTGGCAATTCCTTTTAAATAATTAAGTTTTTTGGATGGTTACAGATTCTGATAGAATCAAGATTCGATTACAATAAACGACTTCAACATGATTATCGACGACAAAATTAATCAAATAGATTAACCAATCAAAGGAATAAACAATAAAAATTCATTATTATTGTTAGAATTACTACTACAAAGCAAAAATACTATTGTAGCAGTAATTACGACGTAATAATTTTTTAAATGAATCCATCAAAATAAGCATGCTTCTGGCGTATTTCAACCAAAGTTGCTCTTCTGCATTCCTTGTGAGAACGAAAAAATGTTCTTTTATCAAAAAGATGTTATGCCAATTTCTTTTACATTTTTTGTTTTCAACGAATAACCTTCGGTCTTGTTAACCTCCATATTCTGTTGGATATAAAATCGAAAAGGAATAATAGCAATAAAATTGAGAAGGAATATTTTCTTAATATGATTACTTCCTTTTTTATTCTATCTATCATCCGAAGTAAAGTGACGAAACTAGAAAAGATAATCATTCGAATTCGCGTTTATCAAATGCTATTTATGACTATTTTGTTAATGTCCTGGCCATATGCCATGACTATTCCTGGTCAGAATGAATAATGAATCATTTGACGAAGAAATCAGGCTTTCTGTCGAAATACTTTTACTATCGAAAATTGTCAGTCTACATTTGCAGCATAATTTATAAAAACAAAAGTCATGAAGGTAAACGGAATTTCGATATTAAGCTGTATGGCAGCTATTATTTTAATGACAATGGTCACATCGTGTCACTCGCATAAAGCGATAACAAAACAAGAAGAGAACAAGGTTGTGGCCTTCGACACACCACCTAACGGCGGAGAATCAGGCCTTCCTTTTGAAGGAATGCCTCCGGGACCACCTCCTGATGGAAACCGCCCACAGGGCATGTCTCCCGGGAAAAAGCCCGATGGGAAACCCGGAGAAAGACCGAAAGGAATGGTTCAGGGAGAAATGGGTGCACGTTTTGATGTAAGCTCCATTTTGTCGGTTGTTGCGGTGAAGGAAGGAGTGCAAACTAAAACGAATGAAACCATTACTGCTTCAGAAACGAATCGGTCAGCAGTGGTTGCATTTGCCAACAGCTCGGTAACACTCGAAAAGAATATAATTAGCACAACAGGAAATTCATCTTCAGAAGAAAGCAGTAGTTTTCAGGGATTAAATGCCGCTGTTCTGAGTCGTGACCAGAGCGTGATTCATATGAAGTCCAACGGGATAAAAACATCTGGATCGGGAGCCAACGGTGTATTTGCTTATGGTAAAAGTCAGATTTACTCAGATAGCGATGTAATCAATTGTACCGGGAACGGTGGACATGGATTGATGGCCAGTGGCGGTGGAACTATCATTGCTTCGAACGTAGATATTACTACAGCCGGAACAAATTCAGGTGCGGTAGCTACCGATCGGGGTAGCGGAATCATCACCGTAACGAAAGGAAAGATTGTCACTACAGGGAAAGATTCACCCGGCATTTATTCGACGGGTAAAATTACGGCCTCTGATGTTGACATCGAATCATCCGGAAGTGAAATTGCCGTAATCGAAGGCTCTAACTCTATTAAAATCCATAACTCGAACTTATTGATTACGGTTCCCGATAAATGGGGTGTAATGATTTATCAAAGCTTCTCTGGTGATGCCGACGGTGCTGATGGTGAATTTGAAATGGAGAATGGTTCGTTGAAATATACCGATAATGCAGGTTCGTTGTTTTTTATCACGAACTCCACGGCCTATATTACGCTGAGAAATATTAAGGTTGATTGTGCTTCGGGTACACTGGTCAACGCCATGAGTTCGCGCTGGGGTAAAGAAGGTAGCAATGGTGGTAATGTGAACCTGAATGTTGAGTCGCAGTATTTGAAAGGAAACCTGATTGCAGACGAAAACAGTAAAATAGCTCTTTCGCTATTAAAAAAATCCTGCCTTGATGGGGTCGTTAATTCAGATAATAAAGCCAAAAGTATCTCGGTAAAACTGGACAGTACAAGTATCTGGACACTGACCGCTGATTCACATGTGACCACTTTGATCGCAGATATTGTCGGTGACACGGTAACGAATATCTCGGGAAACGGTCATACATTGTATTACAAAACTTCAGAGAATATGGCCCTGAAAGGAAAAACATTTGCATTGCAAAACGGCGGGTCATTGAAGCCGGAATAAAATAGTTAGTTTTCTCAAAAAAAAGATTATGTGTTAGTTAATTGAAAAGGACAGCAGGTTATATTCCCCGCTGTCCTTTTATGTTTGTTATAAAAAAGCAGAGCCATCAATCATCCGGTAAATCTGCCTTTCTCTTTTTTTGTCAAAAGAATAAAGATAACTGTAAGTTATTCTACTGAAAATTTATACACGCACCATTCGTCATATTTTCCATCAGGACGAAGTACAGGACTGGGAAAATAAGGTATATTGGCCGAATTAGGAAAACCTTGTGTCTCCAGGCATATAGCATCCTGACGATCATATATTTTACCTTCTTTTCCGGTCACTTTGTCAACCCAGTTTCCTGAATAGATTTGTATTCCGGGTTGAGTAGTCAATACTTCCATTTTACGGCCGCTAATCGGTTCGTAAATATATCCAGCCAATGCTAATTCACCTGCCTGGTCTTTGCGGATACACCAGTTGTTGTCTAATCCCCAGCCGGGAACAAATGCTTCGTCATCTACCCGTTCATCTACTGCGGTAGGTTTTCGAAAGTCAAAGGGTGTACCTTCTACCGGACGGATTTCGCCGGATAATGCGAATGACTCGTCAAGTACGGTGTAGAAATCTGCATTAAGTTGCAACTGATGATTGCGGATAGTCCCGTTTCCAGCCCCTTTCAGGTTGAAGTATGAATGATTCGTCAGACCGATAATCGTCGGTTTATCTGTCGTAGCTTCGTAATGTATTTTAATCTCATTATCATCCGACAAGATATAGGTGGCTGTAACGTTTAGATTCCCCGGATAACCTTCTTCACCATCAGCTGAAAACAACGTTAATATAAGTTCCTGTTGCGAAACAGATTTTACGGTCCAGACTTTTTCATTGAATCCGTGTACACCGCCGTGCAATGAGTTTGTTCCATTGTTTACTGGAAGTTGATAATTTACTCCGTCCAGTATAAACTTACCATCCTTAATCCTGTTGGCAACACGTCCGCAAATAGCACCAAAATAGATTTCTTTTTCTATAACTTCGTCTAATGTGTCGAAAGAGAGTACTACATCATCAAATTTACCGTTTTTATCCGGAGTTAATAAGCGAATAATCTTAGCACCGTAATTGGTAATATCGACCGACATACCTTTCTTGTTGAAAAGTGTGTAAAGTGATACCGGTTTGCCATTCAATTCAATTTCTAATTCTTTAGCTGTCTTCATACTAATTTGTTTTTAACCAGGTAGTCACGAGGATACAATAATGACTCAATATAACTAGGAGGTGTTTATTTATTCTATTATGATATAAAACCACAACAGACACATTATAACCACATAAATTAAAAAATCTATTGTGTCCTATTGTGCCTGTTGTGGTTTTTGTTTTTTTATATTTTGCAAGCGCCGTCACCAATTTCTGCAATGTAGAATTCTGGTTTGATGCCTATTCTGGCTTCGTAAGCAGCTCCTACTTTCTCAATAAAGGTATCTATTGCTTCGTCCTTTACTAATGAAACGGTACAGCCACCAAAGCCTCCACCGGTCATACGTGAACCGATAACTCCGTCAATTTTCCAGGCTTCTTCGGCCATACAATCCAATTCAGGACCTGTAACTTCATAATCGTCGCGTAATGATACATGCGAAGCATTCATCAATTTACCAAAACCTGTAATGTCACCGGATTTCAATGCTTTTACAGCATCTGCTGTACGCTGAACTTCTCCAACGACGTGGCGGGCACGTTTAAGAGCAACAGGATCGGTAATTGCCGATTCTATCGATTTGAATTCAGCCTCGGAAAGTTCAGCCAGGTATTTCAACGGACGGACTTTGTTTAGTTGCTCTACAGCCAGTTTACATTCGGCTACACGTTGGTTGTAAGCTCCTGAATCCAGTTTGTGAGGACTGTGGGTATTTGAAATTAATATTTTTACTCCTTTTAGTTTCACTGGAACTAATTCGAATTCCAATGTGTCGCAGTTTAAATGAATTGCACTGTCTTTTGCCCCGTTGGCAGAAGCAAACTGATCCATGATTCCGCAATTTACAAATGCAAATTCATGTTCGGCTTTTTGACCGATCTGAGCCAATACGGTACGGTTGAAGCCTGTCCCAAGTTGGTCGTTTAATGCAAACGCTGTTACGACTTCCAATGATGCTGAAGAAGATAAACCTGCTCCATTAGGAACATTACCCCAGATAAGAATGTCATAACCGTCTTTAATCTCCACGTTACGTTTAATGAATTGGGCAAAAACACCGAGTGGATAATTTACCCATAATTTATCGAGTGGAGTGGTCAATTGGTCTAATCCAAGACTGATAACTTCGGGTTGGTTTAATGAACGGAAGTTAACCGCTTTTTCATTGTTTTTACGCAGTAATAAATAAGTTCCAAAACTTAAAGCACATGGAAAAACTGAACCACCATTATAATCGGTATGTTCACCGATAAGATTTACACGTCCGGGTGCAAAATATACGGCTTCAGCGGTTTGGCCGTAAGCTGTTTCAAATGCAGATTTTAATTCTTGTACAGTCATGATTAATTGTATTTTTTACATTTATTATTCAGAACGCAAATTAACGCATAAAATTATTGATTTCGCAGACATAAATTCATGTTTTAAAGCATAAATACGGATCTATTACACGAATTATAACCGCTAAATCCTATATTGAAGCTTTGATAAATTATTTCTAAAAAACTAAACGGTTATTCCCTTTGGCTGGTAAATAGGAACCATTTATTTTATCTGTTTTATTCTGAATGTAAATATAGCAAAATAAATGCCGGATAAGCATTGATGATATACGAAGTGGAAACAACCGTAAACATTGTTAACGGTTGTTTCCTGCTCTTTAATTCGTTTAAAACGAAATTATAATTCTGTACCTTTGCGCCGGTATTAAAAAAGAAAGTCTATGTTTGGTAATCTATTTCTGGATAAAGCATTTATTGCCGTTCGCGATGGCAATTTCAGAAGCCTGTTGGGCTATCGTTTTTTCATGACTATGGCTACGCTGATGCAATCGGTGATTGTCAGCTGGCATATGTATTTCCTTACAAAGAATGTGCTTTGGTTAGGAATGATCGGACTGGTGGAGGTCATTCCGCAGATTTCTATCGCTCTTTTTGCCGGACATTATATCGACATATGGGATCGAAAAAAGATCGTCACCAATTCCACCTTCCTTCTATTGCTTGGGTCGGCTATTCTGACTCTCTACAGCATTGAATCCTTCCATTCGTTCGAACGGTTGGGTGTCTGGCCGATATTTATTACTATTTTCCTTACCGGACTGTCACGGGGTATTCTGATGCCGGCTCATACCGCTTTAATCGGGCAACTGGTGGATAAACGCAACTATGCCAATGCTGCCACCTGGAGCAGTGCTACCTGGCAGATTGCAGCGGTGGCTGGACCTGCTCTTGGAGGGTTGATCTACGGATTTTCGACGATTACGGTTGCGTATGCCACTGTTTTTATGTTATATCTCTGCTCATTGGTGATCTTTAGCGGGGTAAAAGTAAAACATATTGTCAGTAAAGCTCTGACGGGTGAGGAAGATATATTCAGCCGTATTCGGGAAGGAATCGGTTTTGTAATGAAATCTCCCGAATTACTGGGTGCTTTCTCGCTCGATATGTTTGCCGTACTGTTTGGTGGTGCGGTGGCTATGTTACCTGTTTATGCATCCGATATATTGCATGTCGGGCCGGAAGGTCTTGGATTCCTGCGTGCCTGTCCTGCTGTGGGTGCCATTATCATGTCGTTTTTCCTGATGTTCCATCCGCCTGTGAAGAACTGTGGCCGTACCCTGTTGCTGTGCGTGGCGGCATTCGGGTTGTGCATGATCGGTTTTGCCTTTTCACGCTGGTTTTGGTTGTCAGCCTTTCTGTTGTTGCTGAGCGGATTATTCGACAATGTCAGTGTTGTGATTCGCGGTACCATTTTGCAACTCTATACCCCTGAGCACATGCGTGGACGGGTGGCTTCAGTTAATAGTATTTTTATCGGTTCTTCCAATGAGTTGGGTGCTTTCGAGTCTGGGTTGACAGCGAAGCTGATGGGTCTTGTTCCCTCGGTAGCATTTGGTGGTATCATGACCTTGATCGTGGTTGCCACTACGGCAAAGATCAATCCTGTATTACGAAAATTGTCGATAAAATAAAGAATCAATCTTATTCTGTTTCCTCAACTTTTTTTACCTGAAAGTTGTAACCTCCCTTTTCCCCGTGAATAAAGTCATATGACCTTATTCACGTGATTCACAGGCGGCATCACGCTTCTTTTTTACAATTATGTTATCCCAATGGTTTTAAAGATATTGCTGTTTATGCAAATCAATACTGTGTCCGGGGCCGTGTCAGTTTAAAACATAAGATACTACCTGCCTGACCATGTGTGAATAATGTAAATAGTTTCAAAAGTTATGTAACATGTATTGGGTTGAGACGCCTTACATTTGTCCTGTTATAAAATTCATTTATAACGAAAATTATTACACGGATGAAAACGATCAAAACTATTTCAATAATTTCTCTTTGCTTGTTGGCTTTGCTGGTAAAACCAACAACTTCCTTCGCACGTGTCAGAGTCGGCATTACTATTCGGGTACACCTTGCCCCGCCGCCGCTGCCTTATTATGCCCAACCGTTATGTCCTGTTGATGGGTATCTTTGGGTACCGGGCTATTGGGCCTATAATGGGGATGACTATTATTGGGTACCGGGTGAATGGGTAGAACCCCCTGAATACGGCTATTTATGGACCCCTTGTTATTGGGGATTTAGCGGTGGCTATTATGGGTTCCATCATGGTTACTGGGGTCGAAACATTGGTTATTATGGTGGCGTGGACTATGGATATGGATATGGTGGCTCCGGCTATTATGGTGGCAGATGGAGAGGTAACCGTTTCGAATATAATACAGCTGTAGTAAATGTAAACAGAACCATTATCCATAATACGTATATAGATCGTACGTATATTCCCCGCAACAGACCGAATAACCGCCCCAGCTTTAACGGACCGGGCGGGGTAAGGGCTACGCCCAATGCACGGGAAAGAATCGTCATGCGGGAGAAACATACACAACCTACATCCATGCAGACTTCTCATCAGCAAATGGCTAGCAAAAATCGCAGTCAATTTGTATCCGTGAATAAAGGGCACCCGGCTATGGCTACCATGAATAAAGCAGGAGCTCAGGGTGCGAAACCTCAGGCAAATGCCAAAAACAGGCAAGTGCTAAACAAGAATCAAAATCAACATTCTCCTGTTAATAACAGTCAACCCAATATGAACAAAGGGAATAAAGCGGCTGGACAAGGATTGAAACCACAGACACGACAGACAACAAATACTTCCGTAAAATCTGCGAATCGTCAGAGTAATGCTCAAACGAATAAAGCCATAAACCAACGCCCTGCGAATAACGCTGCGAATAAACAACAAAGTCAGCCGTCCCGGTCGAACCAAACTAAGAATCAGGCAGGACAACAAGCTAAACAGGCACAGTCTGCTCAACGACAACAGCAGGCTTCCCAACAACAACAGCAAAAAAAGCAAGCATCTCAACAGCAACAGCAAAGACAACAGGCTTCCCAGCAACAGCAACAAAAGCAGCAAACTTTTCAGCAACAACAAAGGCAACAGGCCTCTCAACAACAGCAACAGCGTCAACAGGCTTCCCAACAGCAACAGCAAAGACAGCAAGCGTCTCAGCAACAACAGCAACAGCAAGCCTCTCAACAACAGCAACAAAGGCAACAGGCTTCTCAGCAACAGCAACAAAGGCAGCAAGCGGCTCAACAGCAACAGCGACAACAACAAGCTTCTCAACAACAACAGCAGAGGCAGCAGGCTTCCCAGCAACAACAACAGCAGCGCCAACAACAAGCCTCTCAACAGCAACAGCAGAGACAACAAGCGTCTCAGCAACAACAGCAACAAAGGCAACAACCGGCTGCCCGTCAGAATAACAAGCAACAAGAACGCTGATAAAATGAAAGAGATGTGTTCTTCGGAATTATCGTGATTGTCTTGTAAAAGATAATTATCAAAACGCGGGATGTATGATCCCGCGTTTTTTGTGTGTGGCGGTACCTGCCATCAGGGAAACGTTTAACAGCCTTGATTTATATTATTTTATATTGAAAATTACCTGCCGTACCAACTTCGGAAAATAATTTTATTCCACGTTCAGGGATCACTGACTATCTTTCTCTTTCCATTCCAGGGTGGTCAACCGGGGATAGAAGCCCAATCGTTGATAGAAACCCAACACACTTTCGTGGCCATAGCTTACAGTTAACCGTATGGGTTTGCATTGGTTTCCCTGAAGCCTTTCCATGCTTTTCTCCAACAATGCTTTTCCAATACCTTGCTGCCTGAATGTCGTGCTCACAAACAATGAATCGATTTCACCCTTTCGGTTTGTATCTATTGTCGAAACACAATATCCGATGGGGACCATATCCTTTGTCAGGGCTATCAATAAATGAAAGTTGTCCTCCGGCAGCTTTAACCAACCCGCGCTTCGTATTTCGAATGAAAAGGCGGCATAATGTTCTTTGAAATAAACCGAATCATCCCGATGAATCCGGTTCAGGTCTTCCCAAAGCGGCTTGATCCGGGTAAGTTCATTTGCCGGCAGTCTTTTGAATGTTACATGTTGCATGATCCCAGTTACCTTACAAGGTATTTTAAAGCGATATTGATAAAGAAATGAAGGATAACCGTTAAGCAAATGGCAAGTGACAATCCTCCTGTCACAATGATATAAAAATCCTGATGTTTGGGGTATGCACGATAGAGCTTCGGGAGTATCCAACCGGAATACGGAAGATAAAGTACAACTGCTGTTACCACCGCCGGGAAATAACGTTGTAAAACAATCGTTCCGGCTATATGTGGAAAAAAGGCATTAGCAATAAATACCGACACAAAAATAAGAACCAGATTTTTTCGCGTCGATTCCCGGGGCTGGTTGTTTGCCCACAGGATAAGCCCCCATGCTATAAGCGTTATCAGGCCGATTGCCCAAATCATGGTATCGGCATTATGAGGACGGATAGCTAACGGCAGATTCGGCGGATATACAAAATGCGAAAAACCAATCGCTTCTTCCAGATTATGAAGTGTAAAGAGTATGCCTGCAATGAGCAGTTGTTTGCTGTAATCTAATTTCGACATGGGAAACTTCGTGCTATTCTTATTCTTGATTTAATATCGTTTCGGTCATTTCAACGGCGTCCTGCACATATATTAAGCACTTGCGCTGAAATAACTCCCGCTTCTGTATTTCATTCATTCCTTCCGGGGTATTTATGTCCAGTTTGTCCAGCAATTCAAAGCAACAAATGGTTTGGTGCCGTTCTTTAAATCCGGCAATCAGTTGTTGCGAAAGTGTATAGGCATGGGCTTTATCTGCTTCTGCTCCCTTTTCGCCCTTCCCGTATTTCAACCCGATAGCCATGAGCGCTCCGGTAACCGCTCCACAGGTTTCCTGCCTGCGTGCTATCCCTGATCCGAATGGACTTGCCAACCGGAGGCAACTGTCTTTTGTTAATCCGAAATCTTCTGCAAATACCGATAATACCGATTGCGAACAATTAAATCCACTCCGGAATGTTTCTGCTGCTTGTGTTGTCTTTTTGCTCATAATCCTTTTATTCCTGTACAATTTCTGAATAAAATATTTTTTTTCTTATTGAAACAATGTCTTTCTGTATGCTATGCGGCATCGTCCGGCATCCTTTATTTTCTGCTTTTGCTTACGGTGTTGAAACATGAAATCTTCAATTCTTTATTATTTTAATGGAAGCCCCATCTATACTCATAAAATAGGTACCGGGTATTATCGTCGAAAGATCAATATTCTTATGAATTAACGGCTTGCTTAAAACAGTCTTTCCCGAGCAATCGTACAACGTAACAAGTTTTCCCTCTAATCGATCAAAAGGTTCAACGCTGATCTCCGAGCTTGCCGGATTCGGAGATACCTGAAGAACTGTACCTGCGGAAGGATTGCTAACAGCGTCGGTCCTGTTCGATAATATAAAGGTGGCCGGGATATTAAACCGCGCTTTCCAGGCATTCTCATTATGATCGTCGCCTTCGAAGATCCGTGATTCAAAATCAGATGAATTATACCCCTTTGCAGTTAATGTACTGTCTGCCCTTGTTTGGTAAGGCCCGTAAGACGCATCAAAGCCGACTGTCCCGCGATCAAAATAAATCTTTCTGTCCGTTGGAACCGGCAGGTTTTTACTTAGGTAGTCGATCATGGCTGATGGTATTTGGCTGTTGTCATTAAATGTACCAATCCAGTGAGTAGACATGCAAATCGCTCCGGAGAAAACGGTTGGATATTCGCAAAACGCGTACAGCGATATTAATCCGCCCATACTCGATCCGCCCATAAAGGTATGTTGTCGGTCCGGATAGGTCGAATAAGTATTATCGATAAACGGCTTTAATTCCGTTACTATAAACTTTAAATAAGCATCGCCTCTGGTAGTCCCGTAAAAGAGGGATTCCAACTGTGATTTCTGAGGCTCGGGGATCGTATTGATAACCTTTTCCGGGAAATACTCTGCCTGCCGTTTGTTCCCGTTATTCTGAATGGCTACAACAATTGTCCGGTCGATTAAACCGCCTGACATCAATGACCCCAGCGTGCCATCCACATCCCAGGCCTGCTGGTTCCACGTGGTAGTAGCATCAAACAGCATTTGCCCATCGTGCATATACAGCACCGGATACTTTGATGTCCCGCTATAACCCTCCGGAAGCCATACATCTATATACCGGCTGTCCACTAACATTGATTTAAACCAATGGCGGACTATGCTGCCCGATGTAACCGAAGGTGGAAAATTGTTTGTAAAGTCCCAGGTTATTGCCCATTGAGCCACGACATCATTGGCTGAGTAATTCCGGTTCGATATGCTCCCTCCGTTGGCCGTTGTTTCACTGTAATTCCATGCCGGGCCACTGCAATATTTATATTGCTGGGTTGTCGTTGCATAAGGAATTGTAAGGGTATAAACATTTGTAATCAACAGGTTCATTTGCATCTGATTCCAACCGGTCATTTCTCCGGCAATAAAACAGGAGTTGGTACCATTCGGTACCGTTACCGTATATGTCACCTGTGCTGTCATAGGAATAGAAAGCAGTAAAAGAAAAAATACCGGTAAATGAAATGTTTTCATCGAAGGGAATATTGGTGGTCTGTTTTCTGTAAGTCTTTATCTCTATTTTATGAAAACGAAATGCAACAAAAGCGAGTAACTATTATAGTCATTTCAGGACACAAACCCGACTGAGAAAGAATACGACAGATAAATATCCATCTGTATGTTAAGTATTCAAACCCAACAGTGTTATCGACTTCGCTCTGTCTGTTGCGAACTGTTGCGCATCAGGCGATTCATCTTTCAACCCGGAAGAGTGGAATTCTGTTGCCGGGAACTGTTATAGTTTTTTCCTGAACTTTTCAATTTCATCCTTATAGAATTTCAAATCCTGCGTACTATTCATTTCGGTGGCTGTTTTTATGGCTGACTCTTCATGCTCAACAGCTTCTTTTACATAGCCCAAGTCGAATAAGATATGAGCATAGGTATCATGTACCGGATGGTTATTCGGAAGTGCTTTCAGTACTTTTTCCTGCCATTCTTTAGCCAGTTTCAATGTTGCGGTATCATTAAATTTCCGGTAGTTTTCATATATATTCCAGCAAATATCATTTACTGACATCGATTCGATGCAGTCTGACGAGATAACTTCCTTTGCTTTTGTTATATAATTATCCCATTTCCCTTTATCATCTTTCTGGGTCCGCTGCTCCCAGGCGACCTTCATAAAATCATTCAATACCACATATTTCGAATACAGGACAGGATCAATTGATTTCACCGATGCTGCTTTTTGGGGATCAGCTCTGTATTTCTGCTGATAGGAAGCAAATCCGCTTATGATCTTATTATCAACCTCCTTTTTACCGAATTTCTGTTCGTAACCCGAACGATGCTTAAGGAAGTATTGGAACTGATCATTGTCTATATCGTTAATATAATTTTGAAATAAATCCCAGGCATCCTTTGATAGTTTATCCTCGTCGGTTGCTGTCTTAAAATAGTTATTTACCAGGGCTTCTTTATCGGCAGCATAATTATTATTCTTTAAATAGAGCAATAATGTCTGGACGCTTTTATCTCCGGCCTTCATTTTTTTGGATATGGAGAGTAAGTTGCGGGTATCGTCCATCGCTGTTTTTCCAAGTTCAATCAGTGCGTTTGCATCTATCGCCCCGACTCCGACATGTACCGTTTCGCCTTCCGCATTTATAAACAGCAAGGTAGGAAAAGCCTGTACAGCATATTTCGTCCGAATCTTGATCCCTTCCCCCTTTTCCATATCAAACGAGAGATTAATAAAATGACTGTTATAGTAATTACCAACTTCTTCCTGCGGAAAAATCTCTTTGGCCAGGTATTTACACGGACCGCACCAGCTCGTGTAACAGTCAATAAACACCAGTTTACCTTCCTTTTTAGACCTTGCCAATGCTTCCGACAACAGGCTGTCTTTGCTAAACCTGATCCCTTTTTCCTGAGCGTAAAGCGAAATGCTGAATATAACGAGAAATAATAATACGGTTTTTTTCATACTGCTCTTTTTATACTATGCTGGTTTTGAAACAAATTAATCCATTTTGGTTCTCTGCTGATTCCCCGGATCATTCAGGGTGAACGAAGAGTTGCCCGAACTGCAAACACGTTCTGTTTAGACCTGATATTCAATCGGCTTCCCGACGTAATTCAATCCGCTGTAAACGATTGTACCTTCAGTACCTATCAGCCATTTGACTGCAAATATACCCGAAATTTTATAAATTCATACAAAATAACACCAATATCATAAAATAATCATAGTACACTTAAATCCCAGCCGGATTCAACGGCATTTTCATTCCTTATAAAACGGGCAACGGCCGAAGATCCTGTCGGCCGTTACAGGTAAACTATCCGCTTGTACGTCCTGTTTTCTCCGACATTCATTCTTCGTTTCGTTTTGGTATAATCATATACCTTCCTGCGTTGACACTTACATATTTCATCTATATCTTATATCATTATTGATATGGGATATATAAGTAACATCTATGGGATATAGTTGGGATATATAAGTAACATCGTAAAACGAAGTAAGACCGAAGACCGGCCGAAAGGAGACGTGAAAGTAAGAAGGAGGGGAGTGCTTTGAAGGGATAATACGGCTCTCGTCCCTTTCCTTCAGGAGAGGGGGTGGGGGTGAGGTAGGATGAGAAAGCTTATTTCTCCGTTTTTAGGGCTTTGAGTTCTTCTCTTTTCTTTACGACTACCGATAGCAGGATAGAAACGGTTAGAAAAACGACGATCACCCCAAGCGAAGCAAGATTGGAAATATGAAAATTATATTCCAGTTGTTCGGCTAATTCATTGGCACACATTTTTATGCCGATAAAGGAAAGGATTCCGGCCAACGCATATTTCAGGTAAAGGAAGTAAGACATCATGCCATTAAGTGCGAAATAAAGCGAACGGAGTCCAAGGATTGCGAAGATATTCGATGTATAGACGATAAACGGGTCCTTCGAGACCGACAGAACGGCGGGGATGGAGTCGACGGCAAAGATCAGGTCGGACGCTTCGATAACCAGCAAGGTAATAAAGAAAGGGGTAGCATAGAGTATCTTATTGCTTCGAAAGAAAAAACGGGGTTTGGACATATCGTCCGAAACGGGAAAGATCTTTTTGAACCCGCGTATAAAAAGGTTTTTATTGGGATTGTATTCCTCTTCTTCTTTATCGAATAACATTTTTATACCGGTGTACACCAAAAATGCCCCGAAAACATACATGATCCAGTTGAACCGCTGGATAAGCGCCACCCCGGCAAAGATAAAGATTCCCCGCATAACGATGGCTCCCAGGATACCCCAGAAAAGAACTTTATGCTGGTATTTCGGTTCAATCTTGAAGAATCCGAAGATTAGAATAAACACGAACAGATTATCGACACTCAACGATTCTTCAATCAGGTAACCGGTAAGGAATTCGAGTGCTTTCACCTTGCCAAGCAGAAAGAATACACCTAAATTGAATGCTATCGCCAGTGCGATCCAAAATAAACTGGATAACAGGGCATCTTTCACCTTCACTACTTTGTTCTTTTTATGAAAAACAAACAGATCGAGTAATAACATAGCCAGAACAAATACAATAAATCCGATCCAAAAACTGATACCTATATTCATTTTATTATATTTTTGCTATTTTCAGCCGGACGTTGGGAGGGCCTGGAATAGCGGTAATTATGAGTCAAGCGCTATAAAACCGGGAACAAGAGTTGAAATAAAAAAAACGGGCTTGGGGCATTGTTGAATGATTATCCACTAAACATATAGAACAATAATAAAGTTTGTTTTGACAGTTATCTTACTTTCAACGATTAAAATGAGTAGCGAAAACGAAAGCCACAGCTCTCAAAACTTAATGCTATGCTTTAAAAGACAAACCGATATTTAAACCAGCAAGTATAAGTACGAAATAAATTAATTATTATACAGCCCGTTTCCTGAAAAACAGTACAAAGTAAATCAATAAAATGCATATATCCAAAAAACGGATATATGACGAATAGAAGCAGAATTATTCTTCAGCGATAAATTTTTAAAAGTGAAAAAATAACTATCTTTGCACTGTAAAAGGTTTGTAGGATTGGAATTGTAGAAAATTTGCCGGTTGATTGATTTTCAACGACGAAATATTCCGTGTTGGCAACCTGTTCCTGCCTGATCAACTACTTAAATGAATCTCATGAAAAACACACATCTCAGAACGTGGACTTTCTATGTTTTGATGTTGGGCTTATTCTGTATCTTTACCTATGTTTTGTTTCAACATGGGAAAGCTTTTGATGGGCATAACATTATCCAAAACAAGGCAGCTGCAGCACTTAAATACGGGGCATCAAACAATAGTTTTTATTTGTTCCGGCAGTCAATTGTGAACAATATAGCTGAGCCGGCCGCCATGCTATTATTACAGATTATCTCCATACTTATTGTTTCCCGTATCTTCGGTTATATCTTTGGTAAGATAGGCCAACCTGCCGTTATTGGTGAAATATTGGCCGGTATTGTATTAGGTCCTTCCCTGTTAGGCTATTTCTATCCTGAAGCTTTTCACTTTCTGTTTGCAGCCAAGTCATTGGGGAACCTGTATGTATTGAGCCAAATAGGACTTATATTATTCATGTTTACCATCGGCCTCGAGTTGAATCTGGGGATATTGAAAGAAAAAATAAGTGAAACCTATGTGATAAGCCATGCCAGTATTCTGATTCCTTATCTTTTAGGGATGACACTGGCTTATTTTGTTTATAAGGAATTTGCAGCCAGTCAAACGGATTTTCTTTCATTTGCCCTGTTTATCGGGATCTCGATGAGCATTACGGCTTTTCCTGTATTGGCCCGGATAGTTCAGGAAAAGGGCCTGAGTAAAACACATTTGGGGACAATGGCTATTGCCAGTGCTGCAAACGATGATATTACGGCATGGTGTATATTAGCTGCGGTTATTGCCATTGCCAAGACCGGCAGTTTTATCAGTTCATTATATACAATTGGATTTGCAGTAGCCTATGTTATCTTAATGTTGACTGTTGTTCGCCCTTTCCTGAAAAAGATTGGCGAGATATACAGCAACAGTGAAGTGATGAATAAGAGTATCGTTGCTTTTTTGTTTCTGCTGTTGATTCTGTCGGCATTTACGACCCAGATCATAGGGATACATGCGTTATTCGGAGCTTTTTTGTTTGGAGTGGTTATGCCGCAACTTCCGAAATTCCGCAAATTGATTATTGATAAGATAGAGGATGTATCGGTAGCACTACTCTTGCCTTTATTCTTTGTATTTACCGGATTGCGTACACAGATAGGGTTACTTAATTCGCCGTATTTATGGGGAGTCTGTGGTCTGTTTATCTTAGTTGCGGTATCGGGGAAGTTTATGGGCGGCGCCTTCTCTGCACGTATATTAGGAGAATCGTGGCGTGACAGCCTTTCGCTGGGCGTATTAATGAATACCCGCGGACTTATGGAGCTTATCGTATTGAATATAGGCTACGAAATGGGCATTCTCCCGCCGACTATCTTCGTCATGTTGGTGATCATGGCCTTGGTAACGACTTTTATGACCACACCGATCTTGTCGTTAATCAATTGGCTACTCCCGGAAAAAGATGCTGAAAAGGAATATATATTGCATCAGACACAAGGAATTTTCAAAGCTTTGATTGCTCTTGGAAATCCAGAGAATGGGAAGTCTTTACTACAGGTGGCCAAGACGGTATTGGATGGAACGAAGAACAGTTTATCCGTAAGTGTGTTGCATATAACTCCGGGGACTGATACGAATCCGATTTATGGCGAACAATTTTCGGTGGAAAGCTTTAAGAAAATAAAAAATGAAGCTATCCTTCAGAATATTCCTCTTGTTACGGAATATAAAGTAACCGATAATATCGAATTGGGAATCGTGAAGTCGGTCAATTATAATAATTTCGATTTCCTATTGGTAGGTGCCGGAATCTCATTATCAGGCATACCTTTTTTCAGAGAGAGTCCGTTGTTTCAGAATATAAAATGGTTGAACCAGATTGTCAATAAAATATCAAACAAACAAACCTTTTTCTATCCGGGTACGCTGATAAAAGATAAAACGCGTTACTTTATCGAAAACAGTAATTGCAGCGTCGGCGTTTTTATTAACCGGGGTTTTGCAGGTATCACTTCTACCATGATATTACTTCACAGTGAATCCGACGAATTCTTATTGCGTTATGCCCGCCGGTTACTAAGAAATAGCAGCGAGGTAACTATAAATATCGTAGTTGTCAATAAATTGGCTGCAACCAGCGACGTAATCCGGGAGGGGATTCATGATTTGCGCCATCAATTTCCGAATGAAGTGAAAGTAAATAAGCTCTCGCGGTTAAACTCCACGGTGCTTTCAAAGAATAGCTTTATGCTGATCAGTTATCAAACATGGAATATCCTTTCGGCTTCCGATAAAAAGGAAATGAAAAACATTCCATCGACACTGATTATCAATAAAAAAATAAGCCGGTTCCATACAGGTGCACGCAATAAGATGGTTACACATCCACCGGTTGACGAAACTAACGTCACAAAGTAGAATTTATACCATGAGGGCTTCATTGTTGAATGAAGCCCTCATGGTATAAAATATTGTCAAGCATTTAATGCCGATTACTTACTCAAAGAATTCCAGCCCTGAGCCTGCAACTCTATTTCTTCACCTTCACGGCCGACCAGCTGTAAACCCAGTTCGGGTTTGGTTGTGTGTCCGACAATGGCAATGCCTTCCAGTGTGACCAGTTTATCATAATCTTCGAGCGATACCGTGAATAACAGTTCGTAATCTTCACCGCCGTTCAGGGCAGCCGTTACAATATTCATGTTCAATTCTTCCGCCATAACAACGGCCTGGTAATTAATCGGAATTTTATCTTCATAAATACGACACCCCACCTTGCTCTGCGAACAGATATGCATTAATTCGGATGAAAGGCCATCGGAAATATCCATCATGGCCGTTGGAACAATCCCTTTTTCCCGAAGCAGTTCTATAATGTCTCTTCTTGCTTCCGGTTTCAACTGACGTTGGAGGATATAATCACGACCTTCGAAATCTGGTTGAGCTTCGTCGTTGGCCGAGAAAACGATCTTTTCACGTTCCAGCAATTGCAGTCCCATATAAGCAGAGCCTAAATCGCCCGTTACACAAATTAAATCGGTTGACTTAGCCCCGTTACGGTACACTATTTTATCATCTTCTCCTTCACCAATACAAGTTATGCTAATGGCAAGTCCGGTAATGGACGCAGAGGTGTCGCCACCAATTAAATCAACGCCGTATTTATCACATGCGAGTTGGATACCTGCGTATAATTGTTCCAGATCTTCCACCGAAAAGCGCTTTGAGATACCTATAGAGACCGTTATTTGTTTTGGCTGACCATTCATGGCATATATATCCGAAAAGTTCACCACGGCAGCTTTATAGCCTAAGTGCATGATGGGAACATATACCAGGTCAAAGTGAATTCCTTCCAATAGCAAGTCGGTAGTGACCAATACTTTTTTATTTTCATAATTAAGCACCGCCGCATCATCACCGACTCCTTTCAGGGTAGATGGGTTTTCCTTTTTAAATTTCTCGGTCAGGTGCTTGATTAAGCCGAATTCTCCGTAAGTTGATATTTCTGTTCTGGGCATGTTCTTTTGATAACAACTTTTCCAAAGGTTAGAACGTTGGATAAGTTAAGTTGATTTAATTAGCAGGGAATTTTATTTATGCGTACGAGATGCCTTCCTCCTTCAAAATCGGTAGAAAGAAAGATGTCAATCATATCCTTTGCTTCTTGTTCAGTGATAAAACGAGCCGGCAATGATATAACATTTGCATTATTATGCCGACGGGCCAGTGATGCAATTTCGTTTTTCCAACACAGAGCTGATCGTATCCCCTGATGCTTATTGGCTGCCATGCATATACCATTTCCACTGCCGCAAATGGTTATTCCAAAATCGAATTCTCCATTCTCAACAGCAATTGAAAGCGGATGGGCAAAATCTGCATAATCACAACTTTCGGAAGAATAGGAACCAAAATCTTTTACTGTGGGTACTTGTAAATCTTTTAAATGATCTAAAACTGTCTTTTTCAAATCGAAGCCAGCGTGATCATTGCACACGGCAATCCTGAGTTCATTAAATGGTTTCATTGATATTAAATATTTTTGTTATGGGTATCTTTAAAACAAACCGGGTCTTTTAAAGATTTACAAAAGTAAATATTTATTTCCAACATCTCCCCAAACAGGCTAAATTAAAATACCCACACAGGTTCAAAATAGATATGTGTGGGTACGATTTTAAATGGCAAGAGCTGATTCTGATTACAGAGGAACCCATTTAATGGATATATTCGAAAAGCTGGCTACATCGGCCGGTGTTTGAGTTTCAGCGGTAGTACTTTTCGTAAAGGTATAGTAAGAGAAGTTTCCGGTTGTGCTCTTATCCGTTAGTTCCATACAAACCCGGTAAGTACCATCTGCCACTACGGCACTTTTGGTATCGGTTCCATCCCAATGAGCCGTAAGGGTACCAAAGCTGCTTTGAGTAGCTCCCGTCACAGCATCTACCTTGTTTCCTCCCGATGCCGTTTCCCAGTTGGTTAAATCGGTTGCCCTGGCTTGTGCATATACCGTTAGCGTCTTTATAAATACTCCGGCACTGTTTTCTATCCAGATAGCCACTACATGTCTGGGAGCATAATTTCCACCGGCTGTACTGGTGGCTACTGATACGATTAGCCCCGTTGAACTGGTCGTGGTAGTAGTTGTAGTTGTTGGGGCATTATTGGAGCTGCAGCTAAACGTAACAGCCAGTGCAATCCCGAGTAGTGAAGAAAACAGGATTTTAATCTTTCTTTTTTGTTTCATATTGGATAAAGCTTTTTTAGAATTATAATTTTAAAACGGTAACCGGGTTTATATTGTTGCCGTAATTTCGTTTTCTATAATAGCTTTAACTGTAATTATTAAATTTCCTTGTAGAATAAGCGCAAGCGTGAGGTCTTTAACGTTTTAATATAGTCGGACATGAATGCGTCTTCTGTATCGAGTTTTTTTCTCATCCCGTTGATTGATTTCCTCAATCCGTCTATCAAACGATTTAAATCGTTGTTGTCCGAACTAACGATGGGTAATGTCTGTCCGGCGGACTCCGTCAATTGGCGTGTCGAAGATAAAAGCTCCAGTATCTCATCGTCCGTCATGGTTAAATTATTAAATTGTTTGTTTTTGCTGACAATATACCTGTTGAACTTTTCAACGGCTTTATTGAAAGTATCTGCCGCTTTATTGTACTTTTCAGTAGTAATTCCTTGCTGGTTAAATCGTACATGATTACGAATAAGTGCGTTGGTTGGTCCCGAAGTGGTTATTCGTACGTTCTCCCCGATTAATTTATCCAATGTGCTCAGACCGGACAGTGCTTTTATTGAGTCGGAAAAATTAAAACCGGATGCTTTATCAAGTCCGGAGAAATCATTTGTTTCAAATTCTTTAGGGTTGACGGGGTTGTTCAGGAATTGCCATATCGGATCAAAAGGCATATGGGTTTTAATAAATTCGGCCGGATCAATCAGAAAGAAGTTATCCCTGAACTTCTGGATATATGTTTTCCCGTTTAAGAATCCTGCCGCCCAGGTGGCATCGATAGTATAAAAACGGCTATCAATCTTCACTGCGTTCCACGCATGGGCAATAAATATCGTCTTATCATTTTGGCGGGTATAGCCCTCGATGATATAAGACTGAACCCCTACCGACTGACAACAGGCTTGAAACAGGGTGGCATAATGTGCACAGACTCCTTTCCGTGTCTTCAACACTTGGTTGACTAATTCTCGGGGGTCTTTATACGTGTCGTTCGAATTCATTTTAGCGACATCGTATCGGATAGCATGGGCTATCCAATAATAAATGACGCGGGCTTTATCGGTCGGAGATGTCAGACCCTTCGTCAAATAACGGGCAATATCACCGGCTGTCTTCAGATTTTGAGGAACGGACTCTGCCCGTTTGTCCGTCTTGCTGTAGTCGATGCCGGACATGCTGCCGGTAAAGAAAATTAAAAGGATAAATACTATCGTTTGTTTCATGGGAAAGGCTAATTACAACAGATTAAAACGATTGAAACAGCAAAATAGCGTATCTCATTCTGGCTTTTCAGAAAGAAATACGCTATCTTAGGTATTATTCAGAAAACTCCGGCACTGATTAATCCGGAAATTCCATTAGATACGCCTTTATGAACGGGTCAAGATCTCCATCCATTACGCCTTGCACATTCGATGTCTGGTAGTTGGTCCGGTGATCTTTCACGCGGCGGTCGTCAAAGACATAGCTGCGAATCTGCGATCCCCATTCTATCTTCTTTTTGCCTGCTTCTACCTTCGCTGTTTCGGCACGACGTTTTTCGAGTTCGAGTTCGTACAGTTGCGATTTCAGCAAACGAATGGCATTGTCTTTATTCCCGAACTGCGAACGGCTTTCCGTATTCTCAATCACAATTTCGTCCATCTGGTCTGTAACCGGATTCTTGAATTTGTAATGACACCTTACGCCGGTCTCTACCTTGTTCACATTCTGACCACCGGCCCCGCTCGAACGGAACGTATCCCATGTCAGGTTTGCCGGGTTAATCTCTATCTCAATGGTATCGTCCACCAAGGGTACTACATACACCGAGGTAAATGAAGTCATACGTTTTCCCTGCGCATTGAACGGAGATACCCGTACCAGCCGGTGAACCCCGTTTTCGCTCTTCAGGTAGCCGTAGGCCATTTCGCCGTCGATCTGCATGGTAACGGTTTTAATACCCGCTTCTTCACCCTCCTGCAGGTTGGTGATTTCGCATTTGTAGCCCTGACGTTCGCACCATCGCTGGTACATACGGAATAACATTTCCGCCCAATCCTGTGCTTCGGTACCACCGGCTCCTCCCACGATTTTGATCACTGCTCCCAGCTTATCTTCCTCGTGCGAAAGCATGTTTTTCATCTCAAGCGTCTCCACCAGGTTAAGCGCCAGGCGATAAGCTTCGTCTACTTCTTCTTCGGTTACCGCATCTTCTTTGTAGAAATCGAAAAACAACTGAAGTTCGTCGGCAGCGCTTTTTACTTCATTATAACCGACAATCCAGTTTTTCAACTCTTTTACTTTGCGCATTTGCGCTTCGGCTGCCTTGGCATCGTTCCAAAAATCGGGAACCTGCGTACGCAACTCTTCTTCTTGTATTTGGATTAATTTCGTATCGACGTCAAAGATACCTCCTCAACGCGGACTCGCGTTCCAACACATCTTTCAGTTGGTCTATCGTTATCATTTTATTTATTTTTTAAATGGTGAATAATCGTATTATTTTACAGACATAACAACTTTCCCAATGTCATGCACATTGGAAAAACCGGGTATCGTATTCTTGTCAGAAGAAAAAGCAAGGAGTCAGTACCGTAATAAGTCCTACCGTATAACCGGCAAGTACCTGACCCGGCGTATGGGCTTTTAGTTCCAGCCGTGAAAAGGCTACAAGGGCAGACAGGAAAAGGATAACGGCAAAGAACCATAACGGATTAATAGCGCTGCGGTAACATACGCCAAACACTGCGCCGCATAATCCTCCCATACCGGCGGCATGGGCACTGATTTTCCATTTCAGATTGATGAACACGATAATAAATATAGAAACGGCTGAGCCCATTCCCATAGCTACAATGAACAGGGGAAACTGCAATGTCCGCCACATGAACAATCCCCAAAAGACATAAGCCATAAATGAAAACAAATAGGGCATAGTGCGCTCTTCCCGTTTTGAAATAAACAAATCGTGCACTTCGCCCCGCTTCATCATCAATCCGATAGGTATGGCCGGAAGAACCCCGGTGAAGATCAGTGTTCCAATGATAGCCACCACATGCCATATTTTAGGCAGGGGTGAAAAAATATCCATGTTCATCAACAGGATGATGGCATAAGTCGGTATCAACAATGGTTGGAATACCAGCGATATTATTTTGTAGAAAGATTTCATATCTTATTTCTGATTATGAACGGTGTATTGACTTAAATTTCCCTTCGCATCCGGGCTACCGGGATATTCAGTTGCTCGCGGTATTTAGCTACGGTACGGCGGGCAATAATGTAACCTTTTGTCTTGAGAACCTCTGCCAGCGCTTCGTCTGTTACGGGTTTCCGCTTATCTTCGTTTTCGACACACTGGATTAATATCTGTTTGATCTCGCGCGTCGATATTTCCTCGCCCACGTCGTTAGTCATCGATTCGGAAAAGAAATACTTTACTGGGAAAATGCCAAATTCCGTCTGGATATATTTGCTGTTGCTTACACGCGAAATAGTCGAGATGTCGTATCCCGTGCGTTCGGCAATATCTTTCAGAATCATGGGCTTCAGGTACGTGTCGTCCCCCTCGATAAAGAATTCCCGTTGAAAATCCACGATCGCCATCATGGTGGTAAGCAAAGTTTGCTGCCGCTGTTTGATGGCGTCTATAAACCAACGCGCTGAGTCGATCTTTTGTTTAACGAACATCACCGCATCTTTCATTTCGCGGCTCTGGTTTTGCTTGCTCGAAGCATAATCCTTAAACATATCGTTGTAGGTACTGTTTACCCGAAGCTCGGGGACATTGCTGTTGTTGAGCGAAACGGTGAGTTGTCCTTCGTCGTTTTCCAGATTAAAATCAGGGACTATGGTCGTCATCGACTTCTCGAGGATATTGCCTCCCCACGCATTCCCGGGTTTAGGATTCAGGCGAATAATTTCGCTCATCACCTTCTTTAGCATGGTATCGTCCATGTCCAGTCCCCGTTGAATCCGGTCGTAGTGTTTTTTTGAAAACTCGTCGAAGTATTCGGTAATTAAGCGTTTTGACAGCTTTATCTCGGCAGTTTGTTCTTTGCGTTCCAGCTGCAGCAACAGGCATTCCTGCAAGTTATGAGCCCCTACACCAGCGGGATCTAATTCGCGCACCAGTTGGATAATACGTTTCATCTCCCTGTCATCAGTTTGAACTCCCGACTGGAATACAATATCATCCACCATCGCTTCGGGTTCCCGACGCAGGTAGCCTTCGTCATCAATATTCCCGATTACGTATTCGGTGAGTAGGCGGTCTTTCTCCGATAAATGCAACAAACCTACCTGATCGATCAGGAATTCGTGAAATGTCATGCCGGCCGAAAACGGAATCTCTTCGTGTTTGTCGTCCTTGGAAGTATTATTGGCTTTAAGTTTATAGTCGGGAATGTCATCATCTGCCATATATTCCTCAAAGTCAATGTCCTCATTATTCCCGCCATCATCCAGCCTCAAATCATCATCCGTCTCATCCGTGTCATTTTCTTTCTCAGCTCCTTCTTCCAACGCGGGATTCTCTTCCAATTCCTGACGAATGCGCTCCTCCAGCTCCAAAGTCGGCACTTCGAGCATCTTAATAACCTGAATCTGCGCAGGCGAAAGTTTTTGTTGTAACTTTTGTTGTAATTGTTGCTTTAACATAATTGGAAAAATCGTATGCCGGTTATAACAGACCTGCAATTAAGCGCAAAGATACGCTTTTTTTAGAAGAAAATATCAGATAGCGCTTGGGATAATGGAGAACGATAATTATACGGGATTGTTCCGCAGGATAGTGGCCGCCTCATTTGTTTCGGCTATCGGATAACCGGGCGAATGAAGGCACGATTCAAAAACATACCGCTACAATTTCAGACCGTAAAAACCGCTTCCAACCTCCGTTGCCCCATGTTCCGATCGCTTCCAATTTTCCTTCTTTATCTCCTATATTCGCCTTTCGTTCATCCTTTGGTTTTATATATCCCATATATGTCCCATATATAACCCTTATATATCCCATATATATCCCATATCATTAATAGGTTATAATATATATGAGATATACGAGCGTTAATGGAGTAAGATACGTGGTTATACCAAAATCCGGAGACGAACGAAGGACGAAGACAGGCAGGCGAAAAATAAGATTATCAGCGTACAGGCTATTAGGGATTCTGAATGTTGGAAGGAACAACTACAGAATAATATCGCTCTAAAAATCAGATAATTATAGCCGTACTAAAAAAGCACATCCGAGAGATTAATGCACTGTTGATAATTTATTTTTTAAAATTCACATCTGCCTGTATTAATTAAAAATATAATATCTATCTTTGAAGCTTAGATACTGGAAACCAGATTCTAAAAAGCGAAACTGGTATTCTGAAATATAGTGCTGTCCGAAATTATGCCGAACTAAGCAGTGTTATTGGGATTAAGACCTGCTTCTAAAGAACTTATATTGTGATAAAACAACAAATTAATAACGCGCCGTTACAAGTTGATGTGTAAAAATGAAATTACTAGAATTTATTACTTATAGGTTGATAGTTATTTTTGAATAAGGTAATAAGGTTAGGGTTATTGGTTCATTGGTTTTCTACTAAGGTTTAATATCTTAAAAAATAAGGTATTTTAATAGTTAAACCTTATTTTTATCAGGAAACCTTAGTAGAGATAAGAGGTAAAGTTATCTTTAACCTTATTACCTTATTTCAACTTTATATTTTAATTTAAAAGCATTGCCCTTTTTAAATCGGGTTTCTATACAGCCTCTACAAACGAGGGTGATGAATTGAAATTCTCCTGATTTTATGTTCGAATTAACTAAAGAAGAATGAGAACTTTTGAGGTGCTAAAATTGCACCTCAAACCAAAGAGGTAGTATCTTGGTATATGCCTTTTGTATTTACAAAACAAGGCGTTTCTATGCTTTCAAGTGTATTGTTTAAACCAATTCCCTGAATACTTTATATCCCAACTTACCAAAGCGGAAAAGAGGTTATCACATTTTGTGATAACCTGCCCGAAACCATTAAATTTAGCCCGGTTACTTCTTTTGCCTTTACAGAGCAAGGGGTTGCCATGCTTTCAAGCGTATTGAAAAGCAAAAAGGCATTGCAGGTAAATGTCGCCATTATGAGAGTTTTTGTTTATATCCGTCAATATGCCTTGACACATAAAGATCTGACTGATAAAATTAAAGAACTCGAAAAACAATACAACAAGCAGTTTGCAGATGTGTATGATGCAATTAACTACCTGTTGCAAAAAGACAAACAACAGACAGATCAAAAAAACCGTAAAAGAATCGGATTCGATACCGACAAGCAAGAATAATCAATCCCTCCCGTCTTTGCCTAAAGTCGGAACTATTTTAAACTTTAGGGTAACAAAATTATAGAATAAAATAAGTAGCTTTGCATTCTGCTTTTATTGCACATTCAATGATTGATCAAGCCACTATAGACCGCATTACCGAAGCCGCACAGATACAAGATGTGGTAGGCGATTTTGTTACCCTGAGAAAACGCGGGGTAAACCTGTTGGGCTTGTGTCCTTTCCATAACGAAAAGACACCTTCGTTTACCGTATCACCGGCGAAAGGTATTTTTAAATGCTTCGGTTGCGGGAAAGGGGGAAATTCCGTGCACTTTATCATGGAACACGAGCAGATTTCGTATTACGAAGCCCTGAAATACCTGGCTAAAAAATACCATATAGAGGTAGAGGAGCGCGAACTGTCACCCGAAGAACTGGCTGTACGCAATGACCGGGAGAGCATGTTACTGGTCAACGACTTTGCCCAAAAACATTTTGCACATACTCTGCACCACCATATTGATGGGAAATCCATTGGACTAAGCTACTTCCATGAACGTGGCTTCCGCGACGATATAATCGCCAAATTCCAGTTAGGCTACAGCCTCGATCAACGGGATGCCTTTACGATTGCCGCCATTAAAGCCGGATACAACAAGGAATACCTGATAAAGACCGGACTGACTATTGAAGGAGATAATAACTACCTGGGCGACCGGTTCAGGGGACGTGTTATGTTTCCGGTACATACTCTTTCGGGAAAAGTGATTGCGTTCGGAGGACGTATTCTCAAGAAGGATGACAAGATGGCGAAATACGTCAACTCGCCCGAATCGGAAATATACCACAAGAGCAACGAACTTTACGGGATCTATTTTGCCAAGCAAGCCATTGTGAAGCAGGATCGCTGTTTTCTGGTGGAAGGTTACACGGATGTGATCTCCATGCACCAAAGCGGTATCGAAAACGTGGTGGCTTCATCGGGAACATCACTTACGCCGGGACAGATCCGGTTGATACACCGTTTTACAGAGAACGTGACAGTGATCTACGACGGTGACGCAGCCGGTATTAAAGCCTCTATCCGCGGAATCGATTTACTGTTGGAAGAAGGCTTAAATATCAAAGTGTTGTTATTACCTGATGGAGACGACCCGGATTCATTTGCCCGGAAACATAACGCATCCGATTTTATAGAGTACGTACAGCAAAACTCTTCCGATTTCATACGCTTCAAGACTAATCTGTTGTTGAAAGATGCCGGCAATGACCCGGTGAAGCGGGCCGGACTGGTACTCGATATTGTACGGAGTATTGCCATTATCCCCAACACCGCCATTCGGGGGGAATACGTGAAAGAATGCAGCACCTTGCTGAACGTAGAAGAGCAAATGCTTTACTACGAAATCAACAAGCTGAAGAATAATGAACAGGAAAAAAATATAACCCGCCGGCAAACAGAGGCAACAAATCAACCTCCGGCTACAGAGGCAAACCACATCAACCCGGGTACGACGGGATCAAGGTTTGAGGAGCAGGAACGGAATATACTGCAGGTATTGGTCAAATTCGGCGATGCGGTGCTGTATTATGCGGATGAGGAGCAAAAACAACCGGTGACGGTAGGCACCTACATTTTGGATGAACTGGAACAGGATAACCTGAGATTTGATAATCCGATCCATTCGTTGATGCTGGAAGAATATAAGAAGAGCTATCAACAGGATAATTTTGTTGCCCAGCACTTCTTTCTGTATCACTCGCAAAGCGAAATAAGCAGTCTTACAGCAGATTTAATCTCGGAAAAATATACCCTGAGCCGGATTCATTCCAAGATTAAGAAGATAGAAGCAGACTCGGACAGGCTGATTGAACTGGTTCCACGTGTTGTATTTGAATTTAAAAACTGCCTGATTCTCCAAATGATCAGGCAAAAGCTGGCTGAAATGAAGATAGCCAATGATAATAAAAACAATGCCCTGGTGGATGAGATCATGGATGAAATGAGCAAACTGGAAGTGGTGAAGAAACAACTGTCGAAGACGCTGGGAGAGAGAATAATAATTAAATTATAATTAAACTTTCCAACGTTTCGATAGCCGAGGAAGTTACTTACTATAAAACAATAAAACAATGATGTTATTCGACCAAATAATATTCGGGCCTATTCATAGCCGGAGGTTAGGACTTTCGTTGGGTGTAAACCTGCTGCCTGTTGATGCTAAGATATGTTCATTCAATTGCATTTACTGCGAATGCGGTTTCAATACCACAATGCACGATTCACCGATCCCAACGCGCCATCAGGTACACGAGGCGCTGGAATCAAAATTAAAGGAAATGGTGGCCGAAGGTCAGATACCGGATGTCATTACGTTTGCCGGGAATGGTGAACCGACGCTTCATGCCGAATTTGAAGGAATTATTGAAGACACTGTTGAATTGAGAAATCAATATTGTCCGACCGCCAAAGTCAGCGTATTGTCCAATTCAACACGCATTCATAAACCCCATGTCTTTAGTGCTCTGAACAAGGTGAATAACAATATCCTGAAATTTGATTCGGCTATCGACCGTACCATGAAATTAATAGATCAACCCGTTGGGAAGCATATTAATGTGGCCTGGTTTATTGAACAATTGAAGAAATTTGAAGGACGGTTAATTATCCAAACCATGTTCCTGCGGGGAGTGGTCAATGGTGAAACCATTGACAATACCACCGATGAGGAAGTGGAAGCATGGCTGAAAGCATTGGAAGTTATTCGTCCGCAACAGGTGATGATCTATTCGCTCGACCGTGAAGCGCCTACCAAGAATCTTCAAAAAGTAAACGTAGAGGAACTAAATGCCATTGCGGAGAAAGCGCGTGAACGGGGATTTGAAGTGTCGGTGGCGGGGTAATGAAGATTCTTATTTGTCCGTTGAACTGGGGATTGGGGCATGCCACCCGATGTGTCCCTGTTATCAAAAGGCTGATAGCAGAAGGGCATGAGGTGGTATTGGTGTCGGATGGCTTTCCACTTGAGTTCCTTCGGCAGGAATTTCCTTTTCTACAGTTTATAGAGTATCCATCCTATTCGGTTTACTACGCTTCCGGAAAGTCTCAGATAGGTGCCATGTTATTTAATTCGCCGAATATCATTAAAGGAATACTGAACGAGCATAGCCGGCTGAAACAAATCCTGCAAACCGAACATTTCGATCAGGTAATCTCCGATAACCGTTTCGGGATGTGGAATAAAAGGATTCATTCCATTTATATGACCCACCAGCTAATGATAAAAATGCCATTCGGATTGAAGTTCCTTGAGCCTTTAGTCTGGCTGATTCACCGGTGGTTTATTACACGGTATGACGAATGCTGGATTCCCGATGCAGAAGAAAACGGCGGACTTTCCGGAGACTTATCCCATAAATATCCCTTACCAAAAAATGGAACCTTTATCGGAACCTTGTCTCGCTTTCAGGGAATGCAAAACAATAGCTCAAATACGGAGTATGAAGTTGTGTGTATTCTCTCGGGGATAGAACCTCAACGAACTATTCTTGAGGAAAGTTTAATAAAACGGTTTAGACCTGCAAAACATAAAACACTGATTGTTTCCGGAAAGCCTTGTGCAGAGAAAAAAGAAAGTCAACTTGATAATATCACAATTGTTTCACATCTTCATGATTCGGAACTTGCTTCGGTATTAATCGGATCGAAGAGAATTATTTCACGTTCAGGCTATTCCACCATTATGGATTTAACTGCACTTGCCTGTCTGAACAAAGCTGAACTGATACCTACCCCAGGCCAAACAGAGCAGGAATATCTGGCCTCCATTCATATATAAAAGAAAACCGCTGAAATAAATCCCAGCGGTTTGTAGTTCGTATTATAGTCTCTAAATTAATATCATACCATATCCGGATTATTTACGGCTTTCTTTAGCCGGTTCCGAACGTTGTGCAGGAGCCTGTCGTGGAGTACTGACTGACGGTTGGCGTACAACTTGTTGTCTTTGAACATTTACCTGAGCGGGCTGACTAACTGTTTGTGTCCTTTGTTGAACATTTACCTGAGTCGGTTGATTCACAGTTTGCGTTCTTTGTTGAACATTTGAATTAGAAGTTGAACGGGAAGTTTGATAAACTCTGTTTTGTCCGCGGTCTACGTTTGTGCTTTGAACATTCGTAGGCATCGTATAGGTGCTATTTCTGACATTACTAGCTGGATTGGTTGACCTTGTTCCACTTTGAGGATTTTCGTTTCTGACATTACTACTTGGATTGGTTGACCTTGTTCCACTTTGATAACTTTCGTTTCTGACGGTGTTGCTGTTAAATGTCCTGACAGGTCTGGCGCTCTGATAAGAAGTCCGGGATTGAACACTTGTGCCACCCCTTTTGTATTCAAAATCCAGCTTGTTACGAACATTTACGTTCCTGTTACTGAATGAGCGTTCCGGGTAACGAGTGCCTAAATCATTGCGGCGAGCAGAGCTGATCATACGTCTTGCCGATTCATTCCTGACACTATTCGTGTAATAATATCGTTGATTATGATTAACATGCACAGATACATTTGACAAATAAATATTTAATTCATAAGGACTGTGATGGTGATAATAAGCAGGATAATATCCCCAATAATATGGTGAGTTCCAATAATAGTAACTTGGTCCCCAAAAGAATGAAAATATCGAAGGGGTATATATATACGCAGGTTCAATAACGTAATTCTCTCCATACAAATAAGGATCACCAACTACCTGAACGGTTGGATTATTATTCTGATCTTTTTCCACGATAATGGAAGCTACATCCTGAAAGACATCCTTTGCCAGGACGGCTTCAATAACCACGACATGAATGCCATTTTCATTCTTTTCAATAACACGTAAATAATCTACCTGACCATCATTATTCAAATCTAAATTTGAAATCTGGCTGTCGTAATCGTTCAGTTTCTTTTCAAATTCTGCCAAATCACGTGATTCTCCAAAAACAGTAGCTACAGCTTTCAGGTCGAGATTATTGCTAATGTCACTATTTTGAGCCTGAACTGTAATTTTATCCTCAGCCATAGAGAGAGTGGTTATAAGTGACAGTACCACTATTAGGCTTGCTATTTTTGTTTTCATAATCGATTTATTTAACAGTGAATAATATTTTTGTAAAAATAGTGATTTATGTTCAATAATGTAATCAATTACTGTGCCAAAAATAAAAAATTGATAAACATTGACTTGTTATATGCTTAATTCGGGTGTATATGTATATATTTTGTAACCAGATGTTTGTTTAATTAAATACATTCAAGGGAGCTGTATATATTTTTTGCAATTTACGGTTAATCATCCATACCCTTGAATTAATTATTGTAAAAACAGAAAATATACTTTCACTGTTTTTTTATTATCTTTGCATCAAACATGTTTCTTCAATATGCATACTTTAGATCTTATACTATTAATCCCAATAGTTCTGGGATTTGTTTTTGGCCTTTTCAAAGGACTAATTAAAGAACTTACTTCCCTGGCAGCTATTCTATTGGGAATTTATGGAGCAAAACTATTTGCACCCCCGATATCCGATTTTTTGATTCATAAATTCGCTTTTTCGACTAAGACCGCATTACCCTTATCTTATCTTTTTTTATTTCTTGCTATAGCTGTCGGATTATTGATAGTTTCCAAAATGCTGGACAAATTATTTGATTCCATGTCGTTGGGAGGATTGAATAAATTTTTGGGCGGATTATTTGGTGCTATTAAATATGCGTTGATTGTAAGTGTATTATTAAATGTTTTTGATTCATTGGATAATCATTTTACAATTATAAAACCCAAGACGAAAGCTGAATCTATTGGCTACAAACCCCTTTTAAATTTCGGACCGACGTTATGGGATATGTCAAAAAACAATAATCCAGACCAAGCTAAAAAGCATTCACCCCTTGAAAAAGCGAATATCAACAGAAGATAAGCATTTAACGGTGGATGCAGAACAGACCGGAAGTTTGAAAGGTAACTTTTCTTCGTTTATTTACGAGTGTGGCTGTGATGAAGCAGGCCGTGGTTGTCTGGCAGGCCCTGTCGTTGCAGCGGCAGTCATTTTACCTCTTGGTTTTGTTTGTCCGTTACTGAATGATTCCAAACAACTATCTGAATCTGTTCGTGATTTACTTCGTCCCATTATTGAAAAGGAAGCTCTGGCATGGGCTGTTGCCGTAGTCAGCAATGATGAAATTGATCGGATAAACATTTTGAATGCCTCCATACTGGCTATGCACCATGCTATGGATAAGTTGGAAATACGTCCCGAATTCATTATTGTAGATGGTAACCGGTTTAAACCGTATGCTGAGATTCCGTATCAAACGATTATAAAAGGCGATAGTAAATACCTGTCTATTGCTGCCGCATCGGTACTTGCCAAGACTCATCGGGATGAACTTATGATGCAATTGCATGGTGAATTTCCCGTATATAACTGGGATAAAAATAAAGCCTATCCTACGCTGAAACATCGTGCTGCCATTCGCTTACATGGCACAACACCCTATCATCGGTTGACTTTTGATTTATTAGGTGACAGGAAGGCGGAAGCTAAGATCCTAAAAGAAACAAAATCGAAGTTGAAGTCTAAGTTGGAAGCTGCGAAAAAGGCCAACGGAAAGTCCAGGTAAATTTCGGATTTTACTTAATCAATCGACTGTTCCACTGATTTGCCATTGTCTTCTTAGAACGGATACCCGATGGCAATGTGTAATGCGCAATCTTCCCAGCCCGGGTTGACACGCCATTGATCACGACGGTCTAATGCCGGGTTAAACAGTTTCAATCCCAAATCAACACGCGCTATAAAGAAGGAAAAATCAAAGCGGAGTCCTAATCCGTAGGCTATGGCTATCTGGTTCATAAAAGTATCAAACCGGAACACTCCACCCGGTTGTGTACTATAGTCCTTTATAGTCCATATATTCCCTGCATCCAGGAATAATGCACCTTCCATTAACCAGACCATTTTGGCGCGATATTCCATATTCATATCCAGCTTAATATCTCCGACCTGGTTAAAATCTCTGGGCAGACTGGTGATCCGTTTATAAATTCCCGGGCCCAATGTACTTTCACTCCATCCTCTGACGCTGTTGGCTCCGCCGCTGTAAAACCGTTTCTCAAACGGAATGACATCTCCGTTTCCATAGGGAGCCCCGATACCGAAGTCAAAATGATAAACGAAACTATTTCTTGAATCAAAGATCTGATGATGGGTTATATTGAATTCGCCCTTGATATATTGTGCATACCTGATTTTGAAAAGCTCGTAAGAACCGGTGGAATCCTTCTTGCTCCCAAGTAAATGACTTAATCCGTTTAATAAATTCCCGGCTGTTTCAATGGAATAATGTGCAATTGAGTAATCCTGTAAAGGACGATTGGCATTAAATGTTGAATAGGAGCCGGCATATCCCATCCGCATAATAAAATGGTTCTCATAATTATAGGGCGTAAATATCGGTTTTATCGGATTTAAAAAGCTATCCTTGAAGGCCGGGCTGATATATGGAAACTGGACATAACTCAAATCGAATAACTGAAAGATATGTTGAAATTGTTTCCTGTTCCACGAATAGTTTATGCCGGCTCCCACATTGGTGGTTGTAAACTCTCCCGGACGTAGCTGGTAACCGAATGAACTCGTGAATTCCGTATTGGCATGAATGCTTTTCTTGAAATCAAAGCTTCCGAAAGGTAACAAAGCCCGTGGAAACTTCAATCCGACTTGCCCACCATACTCTTGCGCCCACACACCATCTTGCCATTCAAAGGCTCCCCTGCCCAATAATGATAATGTCTCGGCTCCTTTAAAGATATTTCGGTTCGCTACATTCACGTTCCCGGCAACACCCCAATAACCGGCGGTATATGTACCTTCCAGTTCCGTGGACAACGAAATCGTCTTCGCGGGAATGATGATTATATAACAATCCAACAAATTATTATCGGTTTCTTTGAAGCTGATGTTGACATACTTTACCGGTCCCAGTGAATTTAAGGCCGAATAGGTACGTTCTACGGCTTCATCGCTGTACAACGATTTCGGGTTTATAAATGTGTTTTGAACTAAAGCATCCAGTTTAATCAACCGTTTCTTTGCCGTCACTAACATAAAATCACGAAATTGAACCGTGTCTAATTTCTCTTTGCCAGGCATCTCGGTCGTTGCATCGATATCCGAGTTGGTAATATAAATAACTTTTCCGATGGAGAATCGTTTGAAGATAATTTTATTAATGGAATCTGTTGACCGGTTTAAATAGTCTCTCAATTCCAGCTTGACATCAATCTTATGGATATTCAGCGTGCTGTCAACTGAATAATTCAGAAAATCCTTATTGAAATTATAATACCCCTGTTGCCTGAATCGGGACGTAATCCGGTCACGTTCGGCATTCAGAACATCGATGTCGAACAACATATTACTTCGGATCAGCGATTTGGACGTATCCCCTGCAATTTGGGTCAATTCGGTGTTTTTTATGTTTACTTTATACCCGCGTAACCGGTAAGGGGTCTGGGCTTTAATGATATAATCAACAGTCGCCTTCTTGCCGTTAGTCTTTACATCACTTTGAATGTTGGCATTAATATAGCCTTTGTTCTCCAGCAGCCGTTGCAGTTGTTGTGCCGTAAGTGCCGTAAGTGCCGGATTATAAATGACCGGAGGATCTCCAATCCGTTTCAGCATCCTGTTGATCCATTTCGTGGTATCTTTTCCCGCCAGACTGTAAATCCCCAGTTGCATCCTGAACAGTCCGAATACGGCTGCATTGGGCGTCTGTCGGATATAGTCCTTCAGTGCATCATGCTTAATATCTTTATTGTCCGTTTTTATGCGAACCCGGTCCAGCAGATATTCTCCATCAGGTACATACTTCGTACTTTTACAACCGGATAGCAGTAAAAGCAATACCAACAGGAAATTAAATATCCGGATCTTCATACTAAGGGCAAAAAAAGAATTAAAATAATTTGCAAATATAGCTTTTTAAAGTTTTCTTTACTAGCTTTGTGTCATAATTTTTAAACCTTTCGTCGTCTTTAGACCTTTTGTCGTCCGAAGGATACGTAAGCAGTTTTGTATCGTTTAAGCACTCAAAGGCACTAATTATGAATCTTTTAGCTTACAAGGTGCCCTAACGCATTTATAACCAAATCCCTCCAAAGTGTCCTGTATAAAAAGTCTGAAGAGATAAGGGATTCTTTGAGTAGAATAAAAATAACTTCCGTCTGAAACTTATTCCGATTATGATTTCCAAAAACAAAATAAAACTGATCAACAGCCTCTCGCAAAAGAAATTCAGGGATGAAACAGGATTGTTTGTTGCCGAAGGTACCAAGCTTGTACTTGATTTAATATCCGCTTTTCATTGCTCGTTGCTGGCTGCTACTCCCGATTGGCTGAATGAGAATAAGGATGTGGAAGCCGACGAAGTGATAGAAGTTGATACGAATGAGTTGAATAAAATCACGAATCAAAAGAGTCCGCAGGGTGTATTGGCTGTTTTCGTAAAGCCTGAAGATACCTGGAAAGCAGACGAATTAAATCATAAACTTACCTTGGCGCTGGACGACATTCAGGATCCCGGTAATCTTGGTACCATCTTGCGTATAGCCGATTGGTTTGGCATTCATGATGTGTTTTGCTCCGGGCATTCGGCTGATGCCTTTAGCCCGAAGGCTGTGCAGGCCACTATGGGTGCTTTGGTAAGGGTAAAGGTACATACGGTTGATTTGGTGGAGTTCCTTCAATCCTGCGCGGGTAAAATGCCAATTTACGGCACTTTTATGGATGGGGAAGTCGTTTATAATAAATCCCTGACACAACAGGGTATTATCGTCATGGGAAATGAGGGCAATGGCATCTCGCGCGATGTAGGGCGTCTGGTGTCCGAACGCCTGTTGATCCCCAATTATCCCATCGGGCAGGCTACTTCCGAATCCCTGAATGTGGGTATCGCTACCGCCCTTATTTGCTCCGAATTCAGAAGAAGGTTACAATGATTGATTAAACAATAGTCGGTTACTGGGTATTTCTCTCCTGATCAGGTGGTTTCCGTATATGAACGGGAGAAGCCGTTTATGCTAAAATGATAACCCGCAACCGCTGTTCGGCAATCAACTGTAGATGTTTTTGTCTCGTTTTCCTGTATATAAGCAACAACTTTGACAGGACCAACAGGATGAACCTGTCTGTGATCTGTATTTCCTGATAATCCTGTTAATCCTGTCTGAGATGTTATCTTTCTGCTGAAAATTATCCGATGCACCGTTTTTGCATGCGCCCGGAGTCTGCTTTGTTCCGTTACAGCCGATTACTTACTGTTCCATGTCTTCCGTGTTCGTTTCGTCCGTGTCTTGTCTCTTCTTTACGTCCGTCTTCTTTGGCTTTGAATTTCCAAAATTATAACTCAGGGAGAGATTAATCATTCTCGTATGGAAATATGATTCCGAGTTTTGACTAAATCCGGTACCGGAAGTAGTGCTCCGGTCCTTATTCGAATTCAACAGATCCCGTACACTCAGGTTTGCACTGAATTTCCGGTTCATGAACGTTTTCCGGATTCCTAAATCAATAGTGAATTTATCTTGTTTTAGCCCCTGCGATATAATTTGCGGCGATGTATATCGTGCCGTGATTTGCCCCGATAATGTTTTGCTCAGCGTAAAGTTAGCTAATTCCGATGCTGTCCATGAAAAGTTGTTCTGTCCGGGAATGGAAGTGGTAATGGTTGAATCGTAAGGATTCTTATAGATTGCCGAATTCAGTTTGCTGTAATAAAAGTTCAGGGAGGTAGTCAGGTTCAGAATGTTGAATATCTTGTTTTTCGATATCAGTTCTAATCCGGTGTTTTGTGATTTAGCCACATTCAGGTAAGTACTTTCCATGACGCTGTTGTGCAGGAACTGTACATTTTCAATCACGTTATTGGTGGCATGATAATACACGGATGCCGAAAGCATTTGTTCTCCCCATGTTTTTATATAATTAAATTCAACCGATGAAGTAAATTCAGGATCCAGATCCGGATTACCATAAGTGATTCGCGTTGAGTCTGCATAATTCCTGAATGGGTTTATCTGTTGCCCCCGTGGCCGGTTTACCCTGCGCGAATAGTTCAGTTGCAGTTCGTTGTCGTTTGGCAACGCATAGGTCAGGTATAAGCTGGGGTAAAGTTCAACATAGGTTTTGGGTGCAATCGTTTGAACGGCATCAGCGGTTGTATTGGTCGACTTTTTCCAAAAATACTCGGCACGTAATCCTCCCTGAACGCTCAGCTTATCAAATTTTGTACCGTAGGTCATATAAGCGGCATGTATTTGTTCATTATAATTAAAATGATCCTGATAGGTCGGAATATCTGTTAAATGCAGATTATCGTAACCGCTGGACGATGTCGTCATATTTGTCACATCGCTTTGCCAACCGGCTTCCAACTTACTGTTTTCGTTTATTTTATTTGTATAATCCAGTTTAAATTCACCGGTCTTACTGTCGTTGGTTGAGTGTTGTGTTATTTCCGATTGTGGTGTAGAGGATCCAACGTTGCTTTGCACATACGAGTTGTCGCTTCCCCGGTTATGCGACGAGTAGGAGATATTGGCCAATAAAGTCGAGCCTTTCTTATCAAAATCGTGTTCGTAATCAAGATTCATATTTAAGCTTGGACGCGTCGAAGTGCCGGTGTTGTTCTGGAGATAATTACGTAAAATCGTTGATGGTGTCGTGGTCTGGTTGGTCAGTAAATAATTAATATCGTTGGTCGTGTTTCCACTGCCTGACAACCCGAAACCCGTAAGGTCAATGGTATTTTTGCTGTCCAAATGATAATCTATGCCGGCACGGGTGAAAAGCCCCGAAAAATCATTGGTCATTGTGCTGTTTTGATTTAGCAGCATCGTGTTGCTCCCGGTCGTGGTGGTCCGGTTGGTGTAGCCGCCTCCCTGAAAATTCATATCCCGGTAGCCCACATTGATATAGGCATCTACCTTGCTGCTGGTGTAATTAATACTGGCTCCCAGTGTAGAACCCATCTTTCCTCCGAACGGGTAGATCAAACCGCCCGATACACTTCCGTAATATCCGGCTTTACGATTCTTCTTCATGACCAGGTTAATAATTCCGGCCGATCCTTCCGGATTATACTTTGCGGATGGATTGGTCATGATCTCAACCGACTCTATACTTTCGGCCGGCATCTGCTCCAACACCTGCGCCCTGTTGTCGGCTGTCAGTCCGGACGCCTTCCCATCAATCCATACTTCCACATTCGAATTATTCCGGAGTGAGACATTTCCCTGTGTATCCACATCGACCGATGGTATGTTTTTTAATATATCGGAAGCTGATCCCCCGGCTGCGGTAATATTCTGATTGACACTAAAAACCTTTTTGTCAATATCAAATCGCATTTGGGGCGTCTGTGCCACCACTTCCACTTCGCCTAATTTTTTGTCATTTCCCTTTAAATTCACTATCCCAAGATCTACCTGATTGCCATTCACGCTGATAATCTTAACTATTGACGTGTATTCAATATAGGTTATCCGCAGCGTATACTTCCCATCAGTAACCGCCGGCAATGAAAATACACCCAGCGAATCGGTGGTTACCCCGCTTAATAGACTTTTTGAACCTTGCTTGAATAACGCCACATCAACATATTGCAGGGGAGATTGCGTGTCGGCATCTACTACTTTACCTTTGATAACAGATCCTGCAAACAACGGAAATGCGATCAGGGATAATAAAAGGAAAGAAATTACTTTTTTCATCTGAATAAATTTTAATGTAATTTGAAATAAAATTTGAATAAGTTGAAAATTTAATACTTAGACTGTCAGTAAAACAGAAAGTTTAATAGAAAGTTTAAGGTATCGTTTACTTTATAAATAGTAAACATTGATTACCATTTTTTTATCTTTTCTGCCGATTGCTGTATCGCATGAATCTGCATCCCGACGGCCCTGCCTTTTCCCGTAATTCTCTGGAAAGTGATATATCCTGTTGAAAAACAGTGTCTCGATACCCTGATTCCGCCTCTTTCGTTCACCCTTCAGTCGTATCCCATTTTATGATGTTACTTATATATCCCAACTATATCCCAACTATATCCCTAGTATATCCCATATCATTATTAGGTTGGGATATACTTGGGAAATAGAAGTGACAAACGAGAAAAATACAGGACTATACCAAAACGAAATGACGAAGGAACGTCAAAGATACCGGGGCGCGTGAGCGGATGGTGTAAGGTGAACTGCCGTCCGGAACTTCGGGCGCGGCAACGGAAAGCGGGATGAAAATGAAAGATCAATAAGGGCAGAACATGTACGGTTCTGTTTTAATGTATGAAATTGAAATCTTCGGGTATAAATTTATCAAATTATGTTTACATTTGCATTCGTTATCATTATTATGGACTGAGGACAATGAATGGCATCGCTTTATTACTGGTTATAAATTCGGGAGATGTTGGTTGAAATAAATTATTGTATAGGATATTATGATTTTAGAATTCAGCGGATACAGTTTTGGGGATTCTAAATTAGTTCCGTTACTCCTGGTTGTAAGTTCAAAATAACGACTTTTTGATTTTTGTGATAAACCGGATTCATCCGGCAGGGCAGTGAGTGATTTGGCCAATGATTTTAAGTTAGATACTCTAATATTTTTTGATAATGTCCAATAGATTCAAGATCGTAACGGCAGGCATCGTTTTGACCCTATTATTTGGCCTAAACACTGTGAATGCGCAATTATTTCAGGATTCGGCTACGTTGAACCTGATTAAACGGGATATTGACTGCATTTATAATATGCAGTTTAAGGATAGTCAGGAGATTTACCTGAAAATCAAAAAGTCATATCCCGGACATCCGGTTTTACTGCTTCTCAAGGGCATGGAGACTTACTGGAAAAATTATCCCATGCTCAATACAAATCCGGCTCACGTACCGTTTGAAGAAGATTTACGTCAATGTATCCGGTTGTCGGGCAAGAACAAGATTCCGGCTCATGAAGCGGAATACCTGCTGGCAAACCTGTGTGCAAGAGGAATGCTTCTGGAGTATTACAATGAGAATAATATGACGTTGGATGTGATTCCGCTGGTCACAAGCACTTACGGTAACCTCAGACATGCTTTCGATTTCACCAATATGTGTACGGATTTGCAGTATTACACGGGCGTTTACAATTATTACCGGGAGGCATATCCTCAGGCAAATCCGGGTTATAAACCGCTGGTTCTCCTTTTACCGGCCGGGAATATGAAAACAGGACTAAAGGAGTTGCATAATGCGGCCATGAACGGAGTCGTGTTAAGAGCCGAATCATATTATTTACTGGCAGGAATTTATTTAAACTTTGAGAACAACTACCAACAGGCGGTCTATTATTGCAAGACGCTCTATCGGTTATACCCGGACAATGTAGTCTACCTGGCTCAGTATATCAAGAATCTGCTACTGCTAAAACAATATGACGAAGCCGAAAAACTGATCATGACTTCCCTGAAAGAAACGGAGAATAAATACTTCCAGGCACAACTTATCATCTTTCAGGGAATCCTGCAGGAGAAAAAATATCATGACAATCATCTGGCTGAGCAATATTATCATTCAGGGATCAGTAAGGTATCACTTTTCGGTGCGTACGGAAATGAATGTGCTTCCTTTGGGTATTTTGGCCTAAGCCGTATCCGGGAGGAAAATAAAGCAAAGGATGCCGGCAGGAAGTTCCGCGATCAGGCCCTGAGGCTGGCATCATTTAAGAAAATCAATTTTGATAAATAGTACGGAATGATTAATCCCTGAATTCATTAAGACAGAATACGTATTTATAATCGGTTGAAGAAAGGCAGGCAAAAAGAAGTTCCCCGGCTTCAGATATTCAATGCCTGATAACGAACTTGTTTTTAATACAAAAAAAAGCGCCTGCCGGAATATCTCCGACAGGCGCTTTTATCTATTTTATCTACTGTAAATCAGTTGCGTTCTCCGGGTTCGGATCCTGTGAACCTTGTTTCTTTTTCATATCAGCTGCCTTTGGTTTCATATTCCCAAAGTTATAACTCAGGGTCAGACCATACATCCGTCCATGGAAATAAGTGGATGTCTTTTGATAGAAGCCTGTTCCCGACGTGGTTTGATTGTTGTGATCGGAATTCAGAAGATCCCTGACGTTCATGCTCACACTCAGGTTACGGTTCATGAATGACTTACGGATACCCAGATCAATGGAGTATTTCCCATTTTCCGTTCCCTGTGCAATCAATTGTTTTGAAGCGTAGTTACCGGTAATTTGTCCGGAGAAGGTTTTACTCAACATCAAGTTTGCCATGACATTAGCGCTCCAGGAGAAATTGCTTTGACCGGCAATCGGTATTATGATAGCCGAATTATAAGGATTCTTATAGGTAGACGAATCTAACTTGCTGTAATACAGGTTTACTGTAGACGTAAGATTCAGGATGGTGAAAAGCCTGTTTTTCGAAATCAGTTCCAGCCCTGTATTTTGTGAACTGGTCACATTTAAATAGGTGCTTTCCATAGTTTTGCCGTTCAGAAACCGAACGTTCTGAATCACATTATCGGTGTTGTGATAATACACCGAAGCCGAAAGCGTCTGGGCATCCCATGTTTTAATATAGTTCAACTCCATGGACGATGAATATTGAGGTGCCAGATTGGGATTACCATAGGTTATATTCGTTGAATCGGAGTAGTTTTTAAATGGATTAATCTGTTGTCCGCGTGGACGGTTAACACGGTTGCTATAGTTGAATTGTAATTCAGCATTGTTCGGCAAACTATATGATAAATAGAAACTGGGGAAAATATGGAATAATCCTTTCTGAGGGATTACCTGAACCGTATCGTTTTCGGTATTACGTATTTTAGACGTATTAGTCGATCCTTTCCGGAAGTATTCGGCACGCATCCCCAATTGAAAATTCAGCTTGTCAATCCTGTTACCATAGGTCAGATAGCCTGCGTGGATTTGTTCGTTATAATTAAAATTATCGTAATAGGTAGGAATATCAACCGGTGATTGCAACATATTACTTGTTGTCGGATTATTAATCCCCGATGTAGAACTTAAACGATTACTAAAATCACTTTGCCAACCAGCTTCAAGCTTACTGCTTTCGGATATTTTATCGGTATAATCAACTTTAAATTCGAGTTCGGAATTTTTACTGGTTGTTTTCTGAGTTATATTCGATAATGCTTTGGTAATAGAGTCGGTTTGAGCATACGTGCTATTACCATCCCTGTTGTGGACAGAGTAGGAAGCTCCGGCATTAATGCTTGACCCTTTTTTATCAAAGTCGTGATGATAATCAAAATTCATATTCAGACTTGGACGGTTACCGGTACTACTGTTGTTCTGGCTGTAATTCCGTATAGGACTTACCGGATTGAGAGTATAATCGTACTGTAAATTATGTATGTTGGTGCTTTGATCTCCATTACCGGCCATTCCGAATCCCGAAAGACTCAGGGTATTTTTAGTATCCAAATGATAATCGACTCCGGCGCGCATAAACAATCCGGAAAAGGATGTTTCCATTGTATTCTTTTGAGTCAGCAGTGTCGTGTCATTCCCGGAAAAGTTATGGCGATTAGTATTGCCACCACCCTGAAAAGACATGGCACGGTAACCTAAGTTGATGTAAGCATCAACCTTGTTGCTACTATAATTCACGCTTGCTCCGACATTCTTTCCCAGCTTTCCATTGTCGGGTGAAGATAAACCTGCGGATACACTACCATAATAACCGGCTTTATGGTTTTTCTTCATGACGATATTGATGATCCCGGCAGAACCTTCGGGATTGTATTTTGCAGAAGGATTAGTCATCACTTCAATTGATTCTATGCTTTCAGCGGGTAATTGTTGCAACACTTGGGCACGGTTATCGGCAGTCAGTCCCGAGGCTTTCCCGTTTATCCAGACTTCCACATTCCCATCTTTACGAAGTGCTACATTTCCCTGATCATCCACGGTCACGGAAGGAATGTTTTTTAAAACATCCGACGCCGAACCTCCGGCAGCAGCAATATTCTGGTCAACATTAAAAACCTTCTTGTCAACGTCAAAGTGCATTTGAGAATTTTGACCGACCACTTCCACTTCACCTAATTTCTTGGTGTCGGCGTCCATCTTGATAATGCCAAGGTTAACCAACGAGCTATTGACTTCTACGATTTTATTGATGGTGTTGTAGCCGACATAACTTATCCTCAAGTTGTACTTACCGTTTTCGATAGTCGGAATAATAAATGCACCATTTGTATCGGTCGATACTAACGTGATTGGTTTCTTGGAACCCTGCTTAAATAGAGTTACATTTACAAAATCAAGCGGAGATTGATCCCCGGCATCCACAATCGACCCTTTAATGCTGGTTGAAGCTAACAGTGGCAGAGCCAGGAATAACAGAATAAAAAACGAAAAAATCTTTTTCATACGGATAAAACTAAACGATAATTAAAATAAACCTGTCAATAAGTTATTATACTCTTGATAATTAATATATTTGTACATTATTCAGGGAAGGTCTGTCTGCTATAAATTATGACAATATGAGCTGAAATATAAGCACACAAAGGTTTTTAGACTATTAACAGCCAACAGAGTTTAATCTATTAAACTCTATTGGCTGTTAAAAAACATAAAATAACTTTATGATCCTGGTGGAGTGCTGTAATTAAAAATTGGGAAGGATATAATTTTCACGGGATTCAAAAATTTTATCAACGCGATTTACTTCGAGGAAGGTTGTACCAAATCCTTCACCAAAGCTACCACTCAGGTAACATACATAATCATCGGATTGTAGCAAGCCGATCTTAATCAGTTGATGCAAGCCTGCAATGAAATACTGTTGAGTATTTCCTTTTTCCGTCTGGAACATAGGGAAAACGCCATACGACAAGGCTAATTCACGAACCGAACGTTCATGATAACAAATAGCCAAGATCGGGTTTGTGCCTCTATAGGCAGATAAATGACGAGCTGTACGGCCGCTGTAGGTATCGGTAATAATAGCTTTCGTACCAATTTTCGTACTTGCTTCCACCGCTGCATTAGCTAAGAAAGATGTAATGTCATCGGTGCTGATCTTAACCGGAATATCATTTTCAGATAACTTGGTCTTTTCAGCCTCCTCAGCTACTTTAGCCATGGTACGGACCGCTTCAACAGGATATTTACCGTAAGCAGTTTCCCCGCTAAGCATCAAGGCATCCGTACGATAATAGATTGCATTTGCAATATCGGTTATTTCAGCACGTGTAGGACGTGGATTCTTGATCATGGTATGAAGCATTTGCGTCGCAACAATAACAGGTTTGCGTGCAACTACACATTTACGGATCAAACGACGTTGTATGCCGGGGATCTTTTCCTGAGCCACTTCAATACCAAGGTCACCACGGGCAATCATTACACCGTAAGTATATTGAAGAATTTCATCGATATTATCAACACCTTCTTGGTTTTCAATCTTGGAAATAATCTTAATAGAACTATTGTGCTCATCAAGTATCTTCTGGATGTCAAGAAGGTCATGTTTGTTCCTAACAAATGAATGGGCAATGAAATCAAGATTGTTTTCAATAGCAAAAAGGATATTGTTTCTGTCCTTTTCTGTCAATGAAGGAAGGTTAATCCTTACTCCCGGTACGTTTACACTTTTACGGCTACCCAGTACGCCATCATTCAATACTTTGCAATACAGACAATTTGCATCTTTCGATTCAACTTTCAAATCTATTTCACCATCATCGAACAGGATATCATCATCCACTTTTAAATCACGCACAAAGTTTGGATAATTTACGGCAATACATTCACGGGTTGACTGCAATTCAGGATTACCGACAACTTTCACTACATCACCGGTAGAAAGTTCGATTTCATCATTCTCGGCTATTGTAGTACGAATCTCAGGACCTTTAGTGTCCATAAGAATGGCAATTTGATTACTGACGGCGCGCACATTGGTAATGATCTTTGTAAAACCTTCAGGACCCAAATGGGCTGAATTCATTCGAACAACATTCATTCCTTCGTCAAACAGAGCCTGGATAAATTCTACTTCACAACGTTTATCACTAATTGTTGCTACTATTTTGGTTGATTTAGACATAAAAAAATTATTTATTATTAATTTACTACAATTAAAAAACTGGAGTAGGGAGGATAAGAAAACGTATAAATGAATAGAAAAGTTTATAAGGCATGTATTATGGCTTCAACGGCTAAGCGATATGAGTCTAACCCAAAACCGACGATACAGCCTTTACAGGCTTCCGAGAGAAATGAATGGTGACGGTATTCCTCCCGCTGGAATACATTCGAGATATGAACTTCCACTACCGGGGTTGTAATGGCACGAATGGCATCGGCTATGGCAATAGAGGTGTGCGTATAAGCTCCACCATTCAGAATGATACCATCGTAATTAAATCCTGTTTCGTGAAGTTTATCTATGATACTTCCTTCGGTATTCGATTGGAAATAGTCAAGCTGCACATCCGGAAAGTCTGTTTTTAATTTCTCGAAATAAGTGTCGAACGATTGGTTGCCATAAACGGTGGGCTCGCGTTTACCAAGCAGGTTCAAGTTCGGTCCGTTGATAATCTGTATGCGTTTCATACCGATAGTTTTTTGTTTTATATAGATTACGTATAGTGATGTAAAGGATATTGATTGACATAACCGGATATGTTCCATTCGGCTGTGTCATGGGTATATAGTTTGAATCAGCATCCCATATAAAAGACAGAAGAGAATGCCCGGAATCATGATAAAATTTATTCTAATGAAATGCGTTGGACATTATCTCTTTTATTGACTTTTAAAACCCGCAGGAACAGTGCTGTGCCGTTATAGAAACAGGCAACATTCCGACAGGTACGCTATCAAAAGTCATATATCTAATTTTCTGCAAAAGTAACAAAAAAATACGACTTGCACAAAACATAGTAAAATGTGCCACTCTTATCAAACGGTTTTTCATGTTACATAACAAGGTTTTGGTCCAAATTGTTTTTTGGGATCAAAAAAGTACGCCTGTAATTTTGCATTCCTATTGTCACCAAAGGAAGCTGTAACTTATTTATCCTATATATTTTACCCGGGACATATCCCGGCCGGCAGATTCTAATCTTAACCCGATTGTCACGTTATTTAAATTCCTGTGTAATTTGGAGTTGGTTATTTTGCATTACAAAACTTATGGCAATTAAAATGAGAAAGAACTTATTTTTTATCAGTTTCTGTATGACACTATTTACACTTCACGCTTTTGCAACCACACCTTCTGTCAATCAAAACAACTCGTTAGAAAAGAAGGAATTGAAAGTTTTAAGTTGGAATATCTACATGTTACCCTACATTAGTTTATTCAACAACAATGGCGAACGTGCTAAAGTAATTGCACAAACCCTGCAAACTTCCGATTATCAGATTATCGTTTTTCAGGAAGCTTTCAGCAGCAAATGCCGCCATATTTTAGCAAAGAATCTGGCTAAAGAATATCCTTATCAGTATGGGCCGATAAATAAAAACAACTTGCCGTTTCGAACAAACAGCGGTTTGTGGATCGTCAGTAAGATTCCGTTGAGCGAATTGGGTCAGATACAGTTCAGTCGCAGTTCGGGATTTGATATGGTGGCCCGCAAAGGAGCCGTCCTTTTTCAGGGTATTTTTGATGGTGCGACTTTTCAACTGCTTACGACGCACCTTCAAGCCGATAACTCAAATGAAGTACGCGTAAAACAATGCGACGAAATCAGGGATCACTTGCTGAATAAATACTTCAACCCGGTGATCCCGCAGCTTATTTGCGGCGATTTCAATATCGATATGGATGACCGGTCTAGCTATCAGCAAATGTTGAAGACTCTGGACGCACAAAACGGAGAACTAAGTGGTACCGTAAAATTCACCTACGATGAAATAAATAATAATCTGGCTAAAATTGCCAATGGAAAAAGACGGATCATTGATTATGTGTTGGTCCGAAACGGGGGGTTGATTCACACCATCGAGCGCAAGGTACAGACCTTTTTCTCTCATGTTGGTGATCGTGCATCTAATCTGTCCGATCATTATGCCATGGAATTTAAGGTGAATTTTACTGCATCGGATGATAACCCGAATACAAAGCTGGTCTCTGTCAGATAATATAAAAGAACTGTTCCAACAGGTTGTTGGAGTCATACAAAAAAATCCGGTTACCATGTTACTCACATGTTGTAATCGGATTTTTTGTATACTGATATTCGTTTCAGGACATCCACGAAGGATATAATTTAGGGATCTGAGCATTCAACCGTGCATACAGACTCACTAATTTTTCCCTTATTTTATCTTTGTCAAACTGTGTGATCAGTTGCTTTGATACGGATAAACCATATGAATAAAAGGCTTTGTCACGCATGAGTCGCTTTGTTATTTCAATAAATTCATCGGTATCTGCCGCCTTTAGGTATGTATAATCGTAAAGCGTTTCATATTCTTTTATATCTCTGAAGACAATCGGCATACCGCAAGCTGCCGCTTCGATGGGGGCCAGCGGGCAGTTCTCCTGGTATGACGTAAAGAGCATAGCGTCTGCAGCTGCATATATCAGTGGCATTACGTTCAGATCCAACATACCGGTAAACTGAATGTTTTCAGGAGCCGATTCGATACGTGCATCAATTCTTGATACTCCTTCGGTCATGGCTTTAAATGGCCGTCCGCCTGCCCAGACAAATCGCCCCTGCGGAATAGCGGCTGCCATATCCATAAAGTCTTCAACGCCTTTACGGGCTTGCAATTGTCCTACGCCCAGTATCACAAATTCATCCTCTGCAATACCCAGGATTTCTCTTCCTTTTCTTCTGTTTTCGGAAGTCCTTATCCATTTGTCAATATGTACCGGATTGAATATCCTCACTATTTCCGTCTTGGCTCCCGTCGCTTTGACCGCTTCTTCCACCATGGGCGAAATGGCTATGCAAACTTGAGCATAGGAGTAAACCTGCCTGAGATACCACTTGACGAATGGCATAAATACCGGCCATAAAGGGAGTGACCCTTTTATAGAATCGGGAATTACATGTACGGTATGAATGCGCCGGTTTTTATATCCCAACCCTTTGAGAAAATAATATGGACCATAGGTATGGCAGTGGAACACATCTCCACGACCTTCATTATTCACTACGATCTCAATATCGTTTTTCGATCTCAATAATTCTACGTGGTCTATAAATGCTGTGTGAACGCCATTCCCTTTCACCATGTACTGTGTTTCGGAAGCTACATGTATTCTCATAAAACGATATAGTTATTTTTAAAAAATTTAATGGTTTGACTTATAGCGTAACGGATGAATCTGTTCTTGTTGTTGATATGCGTTTCCGGATAAGGTTAAACAGGATAACCCCAATGGCAATAACAGCTGCAATAACTATGAGTATAATGTGTGAATTTGAACTTCTCAGGTCCAGTAAATCGATATAAGGGGCAATTATAAATCCAACGGTAACGTAAGATAATACCCAGATTGTTGTTGTGAGAACAAGCGTAAGGCCATATTTACGGGGTGAAATATGAAATAATCCGCACAACACGGAGACATAACCCCGGATAAAAGGGGATAATCTGCCAATAATGATTCCGGATTGGCCGGTCGTCTGAATCTTGCGCGAAATGCGATCAATTACCTTTTTCGGAAATGGTATCCACGATGGCTTTCGTCGGAATATCGTTTGTCCGAAGAAATAAAAGATCGTGAACAGGGTTGCACCGGCCAATAAATCTCCTGTAATGGCAACTAAAACAATAATGGGAAAGTATAAGGCTCCAGTAAAGGTAAGATACCCTGAAAATAGCAATACCAACTCGTTCGGGATCGGACTGGGTACGCCCACTTCTTGCAGGAAAACCAACATTAGAATGGCAATATATCCGTATCGTGCAATAACGGAAGCGAGCTCATAAGACATAAGTCTAAACAGGTTTGATAATAATAAACAGTTTCATTATGATTGTTGTAAAAGTAGAACTGTTTTATTAATAGACCGTTTCATTTGTTTTACATTCTTATTTCATTTCTTGATTGAGCGCTGCCTACCACCTGCATAGTATAGATTTACCACCGGAAAACAGATCTGTTTTATAAAGAAATATTCTTTTATCCATTCCCTTATAGCTTCTTCGCACCCCATTCAGATACCGGGTGCCGATAGGTGCATCTTGTGTCATTGATGTTATAAAAAAATCCAACTGTCTCCATACGCCGTCTTTTCATCCGTATTTCGGAGTAGGTCGGGAGCCCCTATAGCGATCAATCACTCTTAATTTATTTTTATATATTACATACATATCATAACCTATTTATGCTAAGTAATATCTAAGTAATATCCAAGTTACATCTAAGTTACATGGAAGTAACATCTATAAATGATCTAGGAAGGAAACTAAATAAAACCTACTGTTGAACCAGGAACGAAAGGCGACGGGATAAAATGGTGATATTTTGAAAAAGAAAACCGTTTTCGGATTAAAAATATGGGGTTGGCGATCGGGAATGAAAAATTAGGGACTAAGTGCTGAACGTTTTGGCGATTCAGTTGTTGTTAAATATAAAATTACACGTTTAAATGGATGAAATAAACAAAAAGAATATCCGGAAGAATCCTGTTGAGGACCAGATACTCGTAATATTCGGTTCAAATGGCGATTTGGCAAAACGCAAATTGTTGCCGGCAATTTTTCAGTTATATGCGGATAACTTATTACCCGAACGTTTTGCCGTAATAGGGGCGGGGAGTCAGGAGAAGAGTGAGGAAGTAAACCGGGAGGATGTTGCCGGAGCATTACATGAATTTGCAAAAACATTTGCCGAGGAAGCACCGGAGAAATTGCAGGAGTTTTTGGAGCATGTTTATTACCAAAAAGTAAACAACCAATCGGTTGAGGATTTCGGACTTTTAAAAGCGTATATCGACCGTTTGTCCACGACACTCGACATTCCAAAGAATATCATATATTATTTTTCGATTCCTCCGTTCCTATACGAAGTCGTGGCGGCTCACCTGATAACGTGCGGTCTGAATACAGAGGCAGATGGCTGGAAGCGGATTATCGTGGAAAAGCCGTTCGGTTATAGTTGCGACACGGCTGTGGAATTGGATAAAAAGCTTCGGAGCGGATTCAATGAGGATCAGATTTATCGTATTGACCATTACCTGGGGAAAGAAACCGTACAAAACATTATGGTTACACGCTTTTCAAATGGTTTCTTTGAACCGATATGGAACCGGAAATATATTGACCGGATCGAAATAACGGCTTCCGAGAAAATCGGTGTCGGGGACCGTGGAGGTTATTACGACTCGTCGGGGACCATGCGGGATATGATCCAGAATCACCTGCTGCAGGTATTGGCGGTGGTGGCTATGGAACCGCCTTCGATCTTTGAATCGGAATCGATCCGGAACGAAAGCGTGAAGGTGCTTCAGTCATTGCGGCCCATTAAGACGGCGGATATAACCCAAAATGTGGTTCGGGGACAGTATATCGAAACCATGGTGGACGACTCCATTCAGAAGGGGTATCGTCAGGAAAAGGGGGTCGCTGCCAACTCCAGAACCGAAACTTTTGTAGCCATGAAGGTGTTTGTTGATAATTGGCGGTGGGGAGATGTTCCTTTTTATATTCGTACCGGGAAATGCCTGCCTGCGCGCGTTACCGAAGTGGTTATCCACCTGAAGCCTGCGCCTCACCAACTGTTTAAACAACGATGCGTCTCGCAGTCGACCAATATGATTATTCTGAGGATTAGTCCCGATGCAGGCGTTGCCATAGATTTCGGCATGAAAATTCCGGGTGCCGGTTATAAAGTGCAGAATGTAAATATGGCATTTCATTACTCCGATTTGGCGGATCACAAAATATCCGAAGCTTACGAACGTTTATTGTTAGATTGCATGATAGGCGATTCAACGCTTTACGCCCGGGCCGACGCGGTGAAGGCAAGCTGGAAGTTTGTTGATCCGATATTGAAGGAATGGAAAAGGAATCCGGATATTCCGCTTTATTTCTATGAAAGCAATACCTGGGGACCGAAAGAAGCAAATGCCCTGTTTGAGAATAAAGGATTGAAATGGCGCGAACCGTTTAAGAAATTCAAGACAGACTGATCCACGAATTTACAAATTCAACGGAGTTCGGAGCATTGGAAAAGTTAACCGATTAATTAAATGATATGAATTCAAATCTTTTTGTTTGTGACACACCACCCGATACAGCCCGTGCGGTGGCTGAATTGATACTGGCAAAAGCCAGAGAAAAAATCAAACAATCGCTTCCGCTTAATATCGCATTATCGGGAGGCGGAACACCGAAGTTACTGTTTAGGCTGTTAGCAGATGAATACACAGATTGCATACCGTGGCATTTTGTACGACTCTTCTGGGTGGATGAACGCTGTGTGCCGCCCACACATGCAGAGAGTAACTACGGGATGACTTATGAGAATCTCCTGAAAAATGTACCCATTCACGATTCGCATGTATTCCCGATTCAGGGCGAAACGGATCCGAACAAAGAAGCGGTGCGTTATCAAAAGATCCTCGAAACCCAGTTGCCTATCCGGAACGGTATACCGAAATTCGATCTGATCTTACTCGGTATGGGTGAAGATGGACATACAGCTTCGATCTTTCCGAACGATTTGAGTTTGCTTCATTCCGACCAACACGTAGCCGTATCCATTCATCCTGTTTCCGGACAAAAGCGGATAACGCTTACAGGTCCGGTGATTAATCAGGCAGATACTGTTATCTTTTTAATAACAGGTCCTTCGAAAGCAGATGTATTAAAACAGATCATTCGCTGCGAGCCCGGTTTTGAGAAGTATCCGGCTTCTTATATTCATACTCCCGCTGCGCCTGCTACCTTTTATCTGGATAAAGAGGCGGCAGCCGAACTCTAATGTTTCATTGAGGCAGAAGTAACCTTGCGTTTTAAATTGGCGTATTTTTTGACATATTATTGATTTACAAACAGATTAATATCTTTATTTATTTCCCCATATACCGTTTTCGCTTATGCGGATTATTCTTTACTTTTGAGGCCTGATTCTGAAGGCCTCAATTTTTTTATAACCATCATATAACCAATGATAATAATGTTTAAAGGAGCTATTTTTGATTTTAACGGAACACTTTTTTGGGATACGGCCTTTCATGACAGGGCATTTGATATTTTTCTTAAGCGATATGGCATTCAACTTACGGATGCCGAAAAGCGGGTGAAGATTCACGGGCAATCGAATTCCGACATTATGCGCACTATTTTTGGCGCTCAGTTAACAGATAAGGAGACAGATGATTACGCTCAGGAAAAGGAGTTGATTTACCGTCAGCTTTGCGTCAATGACCTGAAGCTGGCACAGGGCGCCGAAGAGTTATTCGACTTTTTGAAGGAGAAAGGAATCCTGTTTACCATAGCTACCTCAGCAGGCATTGAAAATGTCAGTTTTTACTTCGAGCATATGAACCTGAAGCGTTGGTTCAATCCGGACAAAGTAGCTTACAACGATGGGACATTTCGGGGAAAACCATATCCCGACTTATTCCTGGCTGCAGCACGAAAGCTGGATTTACCAGCGAATGAAACCGTTATTTTTGAAGATTCGGTGGCCGGGATTGAATCAGCCGAAAGCGCCGGAGCCGGTAAGATTTATATCGTTAACTCCTACGGCGAAAATTACAGCCGCTTCCCTTACGAGATTATCACCAGTTTCGATAGTGTGGACCGGGAATTATTTGATTAGAATTTGACGGCTATAGTGGCCCGAAACGATCGGCCGGGCATGGGAAACCACTTTACAATCGCATAATTCGAATTCAACAGATTAAGGACTTCCAGATTGACATGCATCAGATAGTTGCGGATATGAAAATTCCGGTTGACGGATAGGCTATGATCGGAATAAGTAGGTAAGCGGTTCTCAGCATAATTCTGATCGACTGCATAGCGATGACCCGACCATAAAAGCGAATAGGATATGTTGATCCAGGGAGTCTCGATACCGGCCTTTCCCGACCCGGATACGCGCGGTGTGTATGGAATCTGATTGTTATAATCGCCATCGGTAGCGTTGGTAATATTTAATGCCCGTTGGTAGGTGTAATTTGTACCAAGCACAAACCCGACCTTCTTCCAGGGTTGAAAGGCCATCTCGGCTGTCAGGTCTAACCCGTTAATAACGACCTTTCCGTAATTCAGGATGGTCCAGAAAAAGGTATCCTTGTTGGGATAGGCAACGATTTTATCCGTCACATCATTGTGATACCCGTCCAGAGTCAGCGTAAGCAAAGGCATCCAGGTACTGAGGGCATGGGAATAGGTTAATCCGAGATCAAATTGATTTGTCTTTTCCGGTTTCAAATCCCGGTTCCCGATTTCCGAATAGTATAAATCATTAAAGGTAGGTAAGCGGAAAATATCCTTGTAAAAAAAGCGAATTCTAAAATCCTGATCTGTAAACGGCTTAACAGAAAGACTCACATAAGGAGAAAAATGCCGGTAGTCATTGGCTGCATTTCCGCTTTTAACCGTTTCATTTACTACGGTAGACAACATGCTGGCCGTAAACAGAACCCGGTTGGTGACATATTTCGCTGCAAGAACCGAGAGCCATGAAAAGCGTGTAGGAAAAACAAAAGAAGCAATACCGGAAGACAGATTGGTGACGGCTCCATCGGTCGAAGCAGAGAAAGACAAATTATCAAGCGCACGGAAAAGGACCGATGCCGATCCGTAATATTCTCTTTGCGTATACGTGTCTTCGAGTTTACCGGCAGTATTGAGATAGGTGGGGTCTAAATAATGCAAATAGCCGCTGTTGAATTTGAGGTTTGATTGAAAAACAAAGGCTTTTGAGAACTCTTTTTCATAATGAGCCTGTGTAAAGAACGTATTATCCCATATCCTTTGTTTCGAAGAACTTTCGGCATTATATAAAATTGTAGCTCCGGGCAAACCGCGCTCTGATTGATAATAATAGCTTTTGATATATCCGTTTTCTTTATCGGAAAAATCGGCATATACCGCGGCTTCAAGGCGCAGATTGCGGACATCGGTGTTTTGACGGACTTCATGGGAGGTCAGGTCTGTTGATGATGACCCATAGTTTAATACATAAGGGTATCTCCCATTCGCCGAGAGCCATTCGCCACTAAAGGAAGTTGAGATTTTGGTACTCACTTTCCCTTCTAATAAAAGAGACGGATTTAACAAGCCGAAAGACCCGACTTTCAATGAGGCCTTTCCGTTGATTTTTTTACGGTCGGTAAACTTAGGAGTTAAGGTACGTATATTCAGAACGGACGATGAGGCAAACAGCCTGGCCGGCTGAAAGATATTATCGCTTTGCCCGCTGTTGAGTGAGATCATGTCAACGTTATCAAGAGAAAACCGTCCCAGATCGATTTGTCCGGTCTGACAATCGGTCAGGGTAATACCATCATAACTCACTGCGGTATGATTTCCGCCGAGGCTACGAACCGAAATGGTTTTAAGACCACCGATTCCGCCATAATCTTTCACGGTCACTCCCGAGAAATACTTCACGGCATCCGAGACCTGCAAGACGTTGAGTTCTTCAATGTTTTTTGAAGAAAGAATCTGAAGAGGACTCGTAGAGCGCACTTCCGAGTTCAAATTCTTTTCGGTAACCGTTACTTCTTTTATCGTATGTGTTTTAATGGAGTCAACCGGGGGTACATTCTGCGCAGAAAGCACAGATGGAAGAACTGACAACCACAAAAATGATTGCACTTTGAATGAAAACAACTGTTGAAATGAAAAGACCGGCATACAATCTATTTGTATAAATATTTACCCAAATAGCTTGCAAGAAGAGATAAATCAACAAAGCAACGGTGTGCGATATTGGTTCTTAGCTCTATCCTCGAAAGCATTAAAAACGGCACTGACATGGTAGGTCTTCTGACTTACTCCGTTGGTTGAACGCCTTCCCGAGATTCGGTGATCGGTTACCAATAACCGGTATCGACAGATAACCGTTTACTGCTTTCCATTCACTGAAAAAGCCAGTGGCAAAAGTGTTGTTCAATAAATGCGTATACAAGCGGGGACCGGACGAATCAGACCGGTTAACCGACCCTTGTATGTTGGAGTTTACAGCAGCGGGACTGTTGCCGAATTGCACGGCATTCCCTTTTAATCACTTTCCGTGCAACACGAAACAGTGAACCAATGTGACTGCAAAAGTACAGCTTTCAACTCGTAATTCATAATTCACAAGGCATAATTGTTTGAAACAGTTCGATCGGGATAAATCCGGTATTTTTTTTTGAAATAAAACAAAGGTATATAGGATGATTTATAATTGGCATATTGGGACATTTTTTTGTATCTTTGTCGTCCTAAAATCATTTCAAATAAAGTCTTTATGGGAAGTTTCGGAAAATGGATAGGTGGTGGTCTCGGTTGGGCATTCGGTGGACCTGTCGGCGCATTAATCGGTTTTGCGGTGGGATCAATGTTTGATGGAACCCAAATCTCCAGTGCTACGACGATGTTGGGGCCAAGCCGCACGACGGAAGGTGATTTCAAAATGAGCCTGCTCGTACTTATGGCCTGTATCATGAAAGCAGATGGACATGTAGATAAATCGGAACTGGCCGTTGTAAAACGATTCCTTGTTGCCAATTTCGGGGAACAGGGAGCCCTGGATGCATTGCAGATTCTCAAGAACCTGTTGGACCAGGATATAGACGAGACTCAGGTGGCCATGCAGATAAGCATGAATCTGAATTATTCTTCAAAACTGGAATTGCTTCATTTACTTTTTGATATTGCCTATGCAGATGGTGAAATTGTAGATTCCGAGTTAGCAACTATCCAACGGATAGCCAATCAGTTCAGAATAGACCGGCTTGACTTTGAATCGGTGAAAGCGCCTTACATGAAACATGTTGATCGCGACTGGGCCTATAAATCGTTGGAGATTGAACCCTCGGCAACAAATGAAGAAATAAAAAAAGCCTATAGAAGTATGGCTAAGAAATATCACCCGGATAAAGTGAATGATTTGGGAGAAGACGTGAAGAAATCGGCAACAGAGAAATTCCGCTCCGTGAACGAAGCGTACGAAAGCCTGAAGAAACAACGGGGAATTGCATAAAAGAAGAGGTAAGAAGTAAGGAGTAAGAGGTGAGTAACCGGATATTTACTTTTTACCTCTTACTCCTTGTTTCTTGATAATGATAATAGAAATACCTTTAATACAATCAGATTATGGAGGATAAATTAACTATATACAATACCCTTCACCGGAAGAAGGAATTGTTTGTACCGATTCACTCACCCTTTGTGGGTATGTATGTTTGCGGCCCGACTGTTTATGGGGATGCTCATTTAGGACATGCCCGTCCGGCAATAACATTTGATATTTTGTTTCGTTATCTTACGCATTTGGGATATAAAGTCCGCTATGTACGGAATATCACGGATGTAGGTCATTTGGAAAATGATGCAGACAGCGGTGAAGATAAAATAGCCAAAAAGGCACGGCTTGACAAACTGGAGCCCATGGAGGTGGTGCAATATTATACAAACCGCTACCATAAAGCCATGGAAGCATTGAATGTATTATCTCCCAGCATTGAACCGCATGCTTCCGGTCATATTATGGAACAGATTGATTTTGTACAAAAAATACTGGATGCCGGTTATGCGTATGTAAGCGAAGGTTCTGTCTATTTCGATGTGGAGAAATACAACGAGAAATACCAGTACGGAAAGCTTTCCGGCCGGAATATTGATGACATGCTGGAAACAACGCGCGATCTGGACGGACAAAGTGAGAAACGCCGCAGTGTGGATTTTGCCTTGTGGAAGAAAGCTTCGCCCGAGCATATTATGCGTTGGATGGCACCCTGGAGCGTCGGATTTCCGGGTTGGCATATGGAATGTTCGGCTATGGGGACCAAATACCTGGGCGAAGAGTTTGATATTCACGGAGGCGGGATGGACTTGATGTTTCCCCACCACGAATGCGAAATAGCGCAATCAACGGCTGCACTGGGAAAAGAAACCGTAAAGTACTGGATGCACAACAATATGATCACCATCAACGGACAAAAGATGGGAAAATCGTTGGGGAACTTCATTAACCTGGAAGAATTCTTTACAGGAAATCATCCGTTGCTGACACAGGCTTTCAGTCCCATGACAGTACGGTTCTTTATCCTGCAGGCTCATTACCGAAGCACGGTGGATTTCAGCAGCGAAGCATTACAGGCATCCGAGAAAGGACTAAGCCGCTTGATGGAAGGATATGCCCGGTTACAAAAACTGACCGCTTCGGCTACTTCGTCGGTAGAAACAGCCGGACTTCGTACGAAATGCGAAGAAGCCATGCTGGATGATTTGAATACGCCGATTGTGATATCGCATTTGTTTGAGGCTCTGAAAGCCATTAATCTGGTGCATGATGGTAAAGAAACCATTTCAGAACCTGATCTGGTTGAACTGAAAGATGTATTCCACCTTTTTGTGGAAGATATACTCGGGTTAATTGTTGAGAATGAATCTTCCGCCGGAAACGAAGCGTATAAAAAGGCCATAGATTTATTGCTGAATATGCGTCTGGAAGCCAAGAAAAACAAAGATTGGGCAACCAGTGATAAAATACGCAATGAACTGACAGCACTCGGATTTGAAATAAAAGATACGAAAGACGGATTTGAGTGGAAAATCTAAGAGTTTAAAGGGTTGAGTCCATGAGTAGAAACGCGATCTGCTTAATACAAGAAAAAATCGAAATAATTTAACTCTCAACTTTTAGTAAAATTACGAATTTTCGTATTAAAGGTCCGTAAACAGGTATTTTTATTTGTTCAGATATACCGTTTTGTTTAGATTAAATAATCTAAACACCAACTAAATAGTTTACAAACAAGGTTGTTACAAATAAAAAATATGATTATCTTTGAAAGTACTTGAGAAAGTAGTGATATAGTATGATAAGTAAGACAGAAAACTAAAAAACAATTACAAAAATAATGGAAACAACCAGACAACAAAAAATATCGAGGATGTTGCAGAAAGAATTGGGAGAAATCTTTTTGTTGTATGCCCGTGAATTACAAGGCACATTAATTACGGTTACCTCGGTGCGTATAAGTCCTGATTTGGGAATTGCCCGCACACATTTAAGTATATTTCCCAGTGATAAAGCGGCAGACGTATTGGTCAAAGTAAATGCTGATACAAAATCAATCCGCTATGATTTAGGGAAACGGGTTCGTCATCAATTGCGTATCGTTCCAGAATTGTTTTTCCATAATGATGACTCCCTCGATTATCTTGAGAACATAGATAACCTGTTGAGAAGTGATCCTCCGGGATCGGTAACTGAAGAAAACGAATAGTCATTGAAGAAAATGGACAAACAGCAAAATACATCAACGTCTTTTCGTGGTTTATCATTCTCATTTCGTATCGCCAAGCGCTACCTCTTCTCCAAAAAGTCGCATAATGCCATAAATATTATTTCAGGTATTTCAGCAGCCGGAGTTGGAGTTGGTGCTATGGCTTTGGTGTGTGTATTATCGGTGTTTAATGGTTTCGAATTGTTGATATCGGATATGTTTTCATCTTTTGATCCTGATTTGAAAATAACCCTGACACATGGAAAAACATTTGATGTCAATTCACCTGAATTCAATGATTTGAGGAAATTAAAATCAGTTGCTTATTTTACCGAAGTGGTAGAAGAGAATGCACTGTTACGTTTCAAAAATAAACAAATGCCGGCAACGATAAAAGGTGTCAATGAAGATTTTGAAAAAATGACCCGTATCGACAGCATTATGTATGATGGTAAGTTTATTCTGAATGATGGAGCTTTTGAGCGGGCAGTTCCGGGTCTTGGGGTAGCCAGCACATTAGGACTTGGAGCCCATTTTATTGATCCGTTATATATTTATGCTCCCAAACGGACTTCGAAGATCAACCTGCTTCGTCCGGAGACCAGTTTCAACCAAATGGGAACATTTGTATCCGGTATATTCTCGGTGAAGCAATTACAATACGATGACCATTATGTGCTTGTTTCCATAGGACTGGCTCGTGAACTGTTTGAATACAACAAAACAACAGTATCATCTGTCGAATTGAAATTAGCTAAAGGAGCCAATCATGACAAAGTACAAAAGCAAATTCAATTGCTTTTGGGAAATCGTTTTCAGGTAAAAAACCGGTATGAACAACAGGAAAGTTTCTTTAAAATCATGAAAATCGAGAAATGGATTACGTATATTATTCTCTGTTTTATCCTCTTAATTGCAAGTTTTAATATCATAGGGTCCTTATCGATGTTGATCATTGATAAAAAGGGCGATATAGAGACGTTACGAAATCTGGGAGCCAATAATCAATTGATTAAACGTATTTTCTTGTTTGAAGGGTGGTTGATTTCAGCTGTCGGAGCAATATTCGGCATCGTGTTAGGAGCTGTAATGTGTTTATTGCAGGAGTATTTTGGAATACTTAAACTTGGAACCGGATATGTTGTGGATGCCTATCCTGTACAAACCAATGTATTGGATTTTGTATTGGTATTTGTAACCGTTTTAGCTATGGGATTTCTGGCAGCTTATTATCCGGTTCGATATATTCGTAAACAAGAAAGTTTATCGGATTGATTTATAATGCATCTGTCATAGGAAGCAACAGTATGATAGAAAATTCGTTATTGAAAATGGAATCCAATAGTTACTGATGGCGTACCGGATAAAAAAACTCTACCTGCTGATATTCATTTCTGTCACTATGCTGGCATCCTGTAGTGATGGCCATTTAAATACGCCTTTGGTATATGACAGGAATCCTCAGTATACCTGGGGGTATGCAGAATTTTTTGGTAATTACTATGCAAATTACGGGAATAAAAATAGTGTTTTATCCATCTCACTATATACAGATTCATTGAAGATAAACAGTTTAGGTAATTTGACAGGCTATGGTCAATACCTATTTCTGGAAGATGTATTTCAGACTCCAACCGATACGATCCTACAGGCAGGAACTTACACGGTGAATAATTCAGGATTGCCATTTACCGTAGCTCCGGGTAGGAATGTTACCGTTGATGGTGAAGTTTATCCCATTGGTGCTTATATTTCGTATTACGAATTAAATTCAGCTAATTCAACAATGAAACTCATTTCCAGAGGATCGTTTACGGTAAGTTATTCAGGAGATATTTACAGTATTGCCTGTAATTTTATAACTTCCGACAGTCTGAACCTAAAAGGCAGTTTCAAGGCAACATTACCTCAGGTTAATCAATCGACTGCAACACAAAAATTAGCTTTACGAAGAAGATTTGTACCTCTATGATAATAATTATATTGACGGTCTTATCCGATTCTTTAAATTCGTTAAATGCTGACAATATGCTTAATATGTGTTGTTAGCATATAATTCTACTGATTTAATATTCATACATTCTGAAAGAAGTATTGGCTTAGTTCTTCAAACTAGAAACATCGGTTGGAATCTGGAGTCCCCTGATTCAGGATGTAAAAGATATATCCAATAAATTAAGAGGGTTCTTGAATCCTTTTTTTATGTCTTGGAATGAACAAATAGCAGATCGAAAAATGTTATAACCCCAATGACCGGTTTTAGTGCGATTGGATAGTTATTTTTGTGATAACGGGATGTTTTAAATAATCATTTCATTCTGCATTTTTACCGCTATCTTTGCAATCCGGTTTAAAAATCCGGTTTACCGGTCAATAAAATTCAAATTTTTTATATAAATAAATGGATATGTACGATTTAATGATCATCGGAGGTGGTCCTGCTGGGTATGTGGCTGCAGAGCGTGCCGGTCATAAAGGACTTTCTGTAATATTGTTTGAAAAGAAAAGCATGGGAGGCGTTTGTTTAAACGAAGGCTGCATGCCTACCAAAACTATGCTTTATAGTGCGAAAGTGTACGAGAATGCCTTGCATGGCGATAAATACGGTGTTTATGGTGATAATATCCGTTTCGATTACGGAAAGATTGTCGCTCGTAAAAACAAAGTGGTTCGAAAGTTGGTAGCAGGTGTAAACACCAAGATGAAGCTGAATCAGGTAACGGTTATTAACGGTGAAGCAATGATACAACCTCAAACTTCAAAGGAAATTGAAGTGGTGTGTAACGGGGAGACTTATTCGGCTGTCAATTTGCTGATTTGTACCGGATCCGAAGCTTTTATTCCGCCTATTCCGGGGTTGGAACAGGTTGGGGATATTGTCCTGACGAATCGCGAAATACTGGAGTTGAAAGAATTGCCTGCTTCATTGGTGATTATCGGGGGTGGCGTTATCGGGATGGAATTTGCCAGCTTCTACAACAGTCTGGGCACGAAAGTTACCGTAGTGGAGATGCTTCCTGAAATACTCGGCGGACTTGATTATGAAATTTCGGCTATGCTTCGTGAAATTTATACGAAGAAAGGAATTGAATTTCACTTGCAGGCCAAGGTGGTAAAAGTGGAAGGAAACAGTGTGTTTTTTGAGAAAGGTGGCGAAACTATAGTTGCCGTGGGGGATAAAGTCCTCGTCAGTGTAGGCCGCAGGGCAGTCACTAAAGGTTTTGGTTTGGAAAGTCTGGCGGTTGAATTAGATCGCGGCGGAATAAAAACCGATGCGAAAATGCGAACCAATGTCCCTCATGTTTTTGCGGCCGGTGATGTTACCGGCTTCTCGTTACTGGCCCATACCGCCATGCGTGAAGGTGAAGTGGTGGTGAACAACCTTACCGGTAGGGAAGACCGTATGCGTTACAATGCTATCCCGGGCGTGGTATATACCAATCCTGAGGTTGCCGGTGTGGGTGAAACGGAAGAATCTGCGAAAGCGAAAGGGATTGCCTATAATGTGGCTAAATTACCGATGGCATTTGCGGGTCGTTTCGTTGCCGAGAATGAAGGTGGAAACGGACTTTGCAAAGCCCTGACAGGTGCCGAATTTGGCGAAGTGATAGGCGTTCATATGTTGGGAAATCCATCCAGTGAAATTATTTATGGTGCTTGTATGGCTATCGAGCAGGAAATGACTTTGACTGCAATGCAGGAAGTGGTATTTCCTCACCCGACGGTTAGTGAGATTTTCAAAGAGACCATTTTTGCTTTTTAAAGTCGGTTGAAATAACTGAAATGGAATAGAAAACCAGCTAAAATTGGTTTGTGAGTAATATTTTCCGCTCAAAAATTTCGGAAATTAAAAAAATAACGTATCTTTGCACCCGCTTTGAGAGAAAAGCAGGCCTTGATTCAATAACCAATAATCAAGCGCAACGATACAGTTTGCGAAAATAGCTCAGTTGGTAGAGCACGACCTTGCCAAGGTCGGGGTCGCGGGTTCGAGTCCCGTTTTTCGCTCTTTTTACTTTGAGTATCAGGCCCGGATGGTGGAATGGTAGACACGAAGGACTTAAAATCCTTTGGCTTCACGGCTGTGCGGGTTCAAGTCCCGCTTCGGGTACTCTTTACAAATAAAAAACCCCTTATAATCATAAGATTGTAAGGGGTTTTTTATTTGTTAGTGAAACATAGCCAGAACATTTTACTTTTTGTTCCAATTTTTCGCCTTTACAACATCTTAAATTCAATTTTAAATTCGAATAAACAAATTCCCATTCAAAGAGATAGAAGGTTATTGAAATAAAATCAAAACTATGTCGGGCAAGATGAAAATATAAGTATTAAATATGTAATGAATTATTGGTTGTTCTCATTTTAAAACTGAAAAACAAAAAAGTTTTTTTCAGTTATCTCAAGTTTTGCTGAGTTTTTTAATCAATATTCTTGTATAAAATTTAATATATTAATAAGCCAACAAAAAAGAGGACTATTATAAATAGTCCTCTATGAAATTCTCCCAATGATAAAATTACAAACTGTCGCAATTTAAAATAACTTAAATAGAAGTAATTCTATTCTTCAATCTCCATGACTTTCATAACTTTTTATTTTTGAGTTTGTATAATAAGTTTATTAATTCGTAATTACGTCACAAAGATACAATATTATTTTTAATTGGTGCTTCAATATTATTATTTAAATCTTTCTTACCTATTACTACTATAGCACCATTATAACGTAATAGCCAACCAAATGTTTCAAGACTAATAGAATTATCAGCTATATATTTAATTTGCACATCTGATTGTTTAATTTCTGTACCAAATATTTGGCCTTGTAATTTCACACAAGTATCTTTATGTGAAAAATCTAATCTAAAGTTTTTAGCAGGGTGCTTTAATCTTTTTGTAAAGCAGGTATCAGATTTTAGAACATTCACATTATATTGTAGACTTACTTCAATATTGTCTTCAAAATCAATGCGATACCCATTTGAAGTATCTGTTTCTTCGATACCTACAATTACAAGTCTTTTATTGTAATATTCTGAGCTGCTATCAACATCCTGAAATATACATTTAACTTTGTTAGATAAATCTTGTTTCTCTTCATTGTCAATAGAGCAATAAATTTTAAAATCTAATTTATTAATCACTTCTTGTTGTGAAGCTTCATCTTCAAGCCACATTAAACTTTTAAGGGTAATAAACTCTTTTGCTTGTCTATTTACACTGTATGGATTAATCAATTTATAATCTACTGTATTCTGTTTCATAAAATACTTCTCTTCACCCTCTATATTTGAACAGATAATGGTATGTCTATATCTTGAATAGTAGGGTTGCTTAAGCAGGTCACAAATTTTACCATCCAAATCAATCAATCCTCTTGCCATTGAAGGTATATCTTTTTTATGTAACTGTTCTGTTATCTCATTACGCAAATTTGATAATTTTATTTCATCTAATGATTTAAGATAATGGTTAGATGATAATGCATTAATAAATGATTCTTCATAATCTTTTAATTTTGAAGGTAAATCAATTACAATAGCCAGTATTGAACCCGCAATGATTGAAAGGCTTACACTGATGCCTAAATTGTAAATGAAATTACTATGAAGAAAAGTATTAGTAGATTTAAGTCTCCAAGTTATAATATAAATCAACAGCCCAAATAAAATAAAAATGATTAATCTCAAATCTATGACATTACTTTTCTTATTTTTCTTTTTATAAGTATTTAAATGACACTTAATTTTATTGAAATTACAATCACTAACTGAGTTGTACGGACATTCTTGGGCATTATGGAAATTGCAAGTTCTTATTTCATGCTTATTTTTTGATTTCAATATACGCCAGACATTTGATTTAAGTCTTTTATTATCCTTCATAATTATAGAACATGTTTTTTTGATTATAATTTTGCAAATATATGTAAATTAAAACTAATAAGCAAGTTTCACTTTTATTTATTTTAAAATATATCAACGATCTACAAACGTCTGATTATAATTGATTTCTCATTTATTACTTTTACAATTTACTTTTTAGTTCAAATTTCTATCGTTCAAAACATTCCATACCCATCCTCTCCATCCCTTTTTTAGTCTAACCGTCTGCATACTTCTGACAATGTTTATCCATTGCCAAAACTCTAAAAACTATCCATACGATAAATAAATGCCTTTCTTGATGTGGAGATAATGATTTGTTTCTGCTTTTTTTAGTCTGTATACAATTGTCTGCAACAAAAGAACATATGTTTACGACGACGCAAATTACTATCTATATATTTTCAGTTGTAAAACGGACTAATTTCCAATGCAATTAAGTACTGTCGATTCGATACAAAACAATCAATTTGATCTGTCAATTGAATTCATACAGAAAGAATAGCTACAGATCTTTATCAAAATAAAGTTCAATCGAACCATACAGCTGCAAGGACAGTACCGTGTAAATTGTTTTTCCCGGTAATGCAGGCAGGATACAAAGCGGGACGGCAGATGGAGGATTTATCCCGGATCCCGGACCGGATTTATGACGCGGAAAGGAGGATAACTTCAGGAAAACTTTTTAAAGGAGTGTGATAATTTTAAGATCTTAGCTGTGTTTTGTATGAATTTACAAAATAACAGGTATATTTGTACTGTCTTGACTGATAGTATCAAAGTCTTCAATCATTTAACCGGGATTTATCCGGCGGATTAAATCTATGAATCGCTTCATTGGTTGGCATTAAATAACATTTAAAAGGGACGGATTAATAAGTGAGAAGAAAGTGAAATTACAAATAAGAGAGATACCTTATTCTGATGAAGAATACAGGAAGGAGCTGGCACTAAGGGATGAGGTGCTACGCAAACCGTTGGGACGAAGTCTGTATGATGAAAACCTGGATGCCGAAAGAGATGATTATCATATCGGAGCATTTATAAACGGACAACTTATCGGTGTGCTGATTTTGAGAAGATTAAATTCGACCGATATAAAGATGAAGCAGGTTGCGGTGACTGAACGATGGCAAGGTCACGGAACAGGACGTGAGATGGTTCGCTATGCAGAGGAGTATGCGAAAAATAACGGATATACCGACATTCTGCTTAATGCCCGAAAGACAGCAACAGGATTTTATGAAAAACAGGGATACGATCAGATAGGCGAAGAGTTTCTGGAAATAGACATTCCTCATTTCAAGATGCGTAAGAGTATCCTTTAAGAGCATCGGTTTTTCCTCGTTTAGTCATAGGGAGTGAGACGAAACAAAACGATAGTCCTGATAATATGCAGTTGATTTTGCAGGAGGAAAAGGACTGGTTGATATTGACATTTGTTGAGAATTTAGTTTAAGCCGGTTGCAAAGTGGATCGGTTTACCGGACAGGCTTGTCTTTACATAGCTTCTGCTGTGCAGGACTTCTGTCGAAAATAATACTGAAAGCTATAACAGCAATATAATCAGAATGTAATCCATCAAATATATTGTAAATTATGAGAAGTACTATTTTATTATTAGTCGCTTGTTTCCTTTTAGCCGGTTGTGGAAATAAGACAGGTAAAAAGCAGGTGCACTCCGTTGAAGCTGACTCAACCCATATTCAACGGCATAATCGTATTGTATCCGAATATGAAATAAGACAGAAGATATTAGAACATGGAGATACGACTTTAAAATTCGAATTTCACGGAAGAATCGAAGAGTTTCCCTATGAACTCATTTTAGCCAATAAACGGAGTTATTCCAATGCCTTTTATCCCGTTTACTCAGCCTTATTTAACGCTTTTAAAACACCGGTTATAAGTTCTCAATGTTACAATGATTCAACTATTCGTGCAGAACTTATCAGAAACACTTCCCCCGATTTGACTGAAAGTATGTCGGCTAAAATAAAGATATTGACAAAGTTTAGCCGTTCAGGTTACTTTAATCATAAAAAGTTCATATATCCGGACTCCGTAAACTCGGCATTGGCTATTAGTAGTTTGAGCAGGGGTGCTGAAAAAGGAAATTGGAATGCAAAAGAAGATATGGCAGCCGCTTGTTTTATGGGCTATTTAGTCAAAAGGAACATAACAAAAGGGCAATTTTGGCATAAACGGTATGTTAATCACAAATTAAAAAAAGTATCGGGAAAAGACAGCTCAACAGTTGCAACAAAAACAAATAATCAAGCAGCAAGTGAAATAGTTGTAACAACACCACAATCGAAGTTTCCATCTGCAATAACTGAAAACATAGAAAACGGGAATATCAAAGCCTATAATGATACTAAAGCGGATTATAAAGATTGTGATTCGGATTTCGAAATGTTGCTTTTCTCCGTTATAATGGCTGATAAATACAACTATAAACCGGCTTACCTGGATACGTACCTGTACCTTTGGAAAACATTTAATTATCACCAGAAAAGAGACTTATGGAACTTGTCTGATTTTGACCCTAAGACAAAATCATATGCTCTGTATCATTTACGCAAGGCAGCCTCATTTGGAGATAAGCAGGCCAATGATATTTTGAGTAAGGTGAAAGAGAAATAGAAGCTGGGTTGGAGAAACTTATCAGAAGAAGGATTCAAATAATGCTTTGGGAAACTCAGGTCTTATAACAGACCTCTTGAAAGCAGATTTAGTTGCCGGCCTGCCTTGCCGACAAGCAAAGCAGGTTCTTAGTAACAGGATCCTATCTCTTCCCTGATTTTCCATTCACCCGTTTCCCAAAGCTGGTGGAAGATGATTTTACATTTCTGGCGGAGCCGGTTCTTTTTCCATTCGAATTACTGGAGCGCTCGCGTAATTCTCTTGATTTTGGATTAGGATTGGATGAACGATCGGGCTTCTTAGCAGTGGCTGAAGCAGGTACACGTTGTGCCGTTCTTTTTGTATCGCGTTCGATATACTGGGTAGTCCGTTCCGCATTCTTGCCCTTTACCTCTTGTTTCTTACCTCTGTTTATCGATGCTTCTTCAGTAGAAGATGATTTCTCAATAGCTTTCCTGATTTCACTCATTTCATTCGGCTCAAGTTGACGCCATTCACCGATTGGTAAGCCCTTCAGACTAATATTCATGATACGGATACGCTCCAACTTGATTACCTCATAACCGAAATACTCGCACATACGGCGAATCTGACGGTTTAATCCCTGGATCAATACAATGCGGAATGAATATACCGATTCTTTGATTACTTTACATTTCCTCGTTATCTCGCCCAGAATAGGTACACCATTGCCTATCTTAAGAATAAAATCATCCGTTACCGGTTTATTGACGGTCACCAGATATTCTTTTTCGTGGTTATTACCGGCACGTAAAATTTTATTGACCATATCTCCGTTATTGGTCATGAAAATCAAACCTTGCGAGTCTTTATCCAGTCTGCCGACGGGAAAGATGCGCTTATGATAACCAATGTAATCAATTATGCTGTCCTTTACCCCTATTTCAGTCGTACTGATAATTCCGACAGGTTTATTGAATGCCAGGAAAACAAAATCATCACCCGTCTTGGCTTCTATGAGATTACCACTCAATAAAACCTTGTCTTTTACAGAGACCAGATCCCCGATTTTAGCTCTGTGACCATTTACCATTACATGACCCAATTCGATCTGTTTATCGGCTTCACGACGGGAGCAAACACCGCTGTCGCTGATATATTTATTAAGTCGGATTTTTTCAGTCATAGTAATCTGGGTTTGAAAAGTTTTATGGTTGGTTTAGTATATCGAGCAATTCGCTTAATATCATGGCTGTTGCACCCCATATTTCTATACCATTAACTAAATAGCAGGGTGCATGTATTTTTATATTTCGTGAGGTGGAATAAAACTCCTTTTCACTCTTGTTCCGGCTGTCGTAGAATTCATCGATATTAACCTCTGCCACTGATTGCACTTCTTTCTTATCAGGAATGTATTCAGGTTTTTGATAGATATATCCGACAAATGCCTTGACTAAAAAATTACTTGGTGAAATATACGAGTCTGATAATTGACCCAGAATTTCAATCCGGTCCGGTTGAATACCAATCTCTTCACATGTTTCGCGCAAAGCGGTCGCTTCAAAGCTTATATCAATATCTTCCTTCTTTCCTCCGGGGAATGAAATTTGCCCGCTATGTACTCCGTCGTATTCGCTTCGTTTGATTAAAACGGTCTTTAGTTTCCCATTATCAGGGAACAGCAGAACCATAACAGCACTGTTTCGTGCCATAGGAAAACGTCCATTTAATCCGGATAATTCCTTAACCCTATCTCCGGGTGCCATTTTTAGCTGGGAAGATAGTCCGGGCAACGGGCGTTGTAATTTCCGTTTTAATTCTTCAGGACTTTGATTCATTCTTCAAAACATGTATTTTTAAAACCGGCTCATCATCCACGTTAATGACCGATCCCTACACGGCATGCTGGTAAAAGCAGCAAGAATATTCAATGCAGGCCTAAACTTTCAACAGGTTATATCTGCTCTGAAAATTCCTTTTGCTACAACGGTTACTGACAAATGATGCACCCTTCGCATTTGGATAATTCACCCCGCAATCGCTTCTCTACCAATAGCTTTATGCGGTCCTGCAGTGCATGGATGCTTATGTTTTCAATGACGTCGTTGGTAAATGCAAACATGAGTAACAGTTTGGCTTCTGCTTCCGGGATTCCACGTGATTGCAGGTAGAATTTTGCCGTCTCATCCAACTGGCCAATGGTTGCTCCATGCGAACATTTTACATCATCGGCATAGATTTCCAGTTGCGGCTTGGTATTCATCCTGGCCGTTTTTTTAAGCAGGATATTTTTATTGATCTGCAATGCTGTGGTCTTCTGCGCGTCTTTTGCTACCAGTATTTTTCCGGTAAATCCGCCTTTTGCGTCATCATCCAGCACGTATTTAAACAATTCGTTACTGTTACAATTCGGTTTGTTATGCGCTATGTATGTAAAATTATCTACCTGTTGGTTTTTATCTCCGATCACCATTCCGCACAACAGCGTTTCGCAATGTTCCCCTTCCAGATCAATTTCAACGGAATTACGGGTTATCCCGTTATGCAGCGTGATAACGTTGGTAAGGACTTTGGAAGATGTCTTCTGATCAATAAGCAAGGTAGACAGATTAGTCGTTTTTACGTGCGTATTTTCCAACTTGTAATGTTCATACGTTGCATTTTCGCCCACGAATACTTCCGTAACCCTATTGGACAGGAAGCGGACGTCATCCATCGTGTGATCACAAACGAGTAGTTGTGCTTTGGCTCCTTCTTCGAGAATAATCAGGTTATGACTATTGGCCATAAAGTCAACATCCGAACGCATAATGTTTATGAGTTGCACCGGTTTGTCTAATGTGACTCCTTTTGGAACATACATAAAGAACCCATCCTGAGCAAAAGCACCATTAAATGCAACGAGCCCATCGTCTTTCGTTGTGCTGAGTTTCCCGTAATATTCTTTCAACAATTCAGGGTGAGTTAAAGCTATCTCTTTCAGGCTACCGATGATAACCCCTTTTGGTAATGTTTCGTTTCGGGGCTCATTCACCGGATAAAAAGCATCATTTACCACGAAAAAAAGGAACGAATTAATCCCCGGAACATCACACTTGAAAACTTCGTAAGGGTTCACGGGAATTGTAATCCGGTTTATATTCAATCCGTAATCAATGGAAAGAGGTTCTTTCAGATCGGAGTATTTGTACTTCTCCAGCTTTGTAGTCGGGAAACGTAATTTCTCGAACAATTCAAAAGAAGCATCCCGCAAACTGTTCATCACCGGAGCCGAATGCTCCTTGATAGTCTCGCTGTACTGTTTATATAATTCAATATATTGTTGTTCCATATTTTTTACCACTAAGGCACTAAGGATACTTAGAGCCACTAAAATTAATTCATATATTATTATAAAGCATTAAGAACATGTAGAAACACCAACCTTTTTATTATTCTTTTGATAGTTGGGCAAATTTTTCAGTAACCAATGAAACCAATCCTGACTTTGTAATATTGTCGCAATTAAAATTGATTAATAAACCTTTAGGCATACCTGTCAATTTTAAATAGGTGAGTAATTGAGCTCTGTATATCGGATGAATTTCTTCTACTGATTTTAATTCTACAATTATGCAATCATTAACAAGAATATCAAGTCTTAAATCTGCCTTCAAAACTTTACCTTTATAAACTAAAGGAATCTTCTCTTGTGAAGCTACTTTAAAACCACTCGATTTAAGCTCTTCAATGAAACACTCTTCATAAATGGATTCCAATAGTCCCGGTCCGAGTTGTTTATGAACCTCAATAGCGCATGCGACAACTTTGTAAGCTAAATCATTAATCTGCTTTTGTGTCATTTCTTATATATCTATATGTTCGGATCTGTTTTGAACATGTAAATTTATACAGCAGCGCTGGAGTTATTATTCTGAGTGTTCCTTCGTGTACTACGTGTCTTAGTGGTTATTCACCGTCCACTTCTTTCTTAATCCAGTCGTATCCTTTATCTTCCAGTTCCAGTGCCAGTTCTTTGCCGCCTGTCTTTACGATACGGCCATCGTACAACACATGAACAAAGTCCGGAATAATATAGTCCAAAAGACGTTGGTAATGGGTAATCAGTATACAGGCATTATCGGGACGCTTCAATTTATTCACACCGTTGGCTACAATGCGCAAAGCATCAATATCCAGTCCTGAATCCGTTTCGTCTAATATCGATAAACGCGGGTCAAGCATAGCCATTTGAAAAATCTCATTTTTCTTTTTCTCACCGCCTGAGAATCCTTCATTCACCGACCGGTTGGCCAGGTTACTGTCCATTTCGACCAGTTCTTTTTTCTCCCGCATTGTACGCAGGAAGTCGGTTGCCGACATGGGTGGCAGGTTCTTGTATTTACGATGTTCGTTCAACGCAGTTCGCATGAAGTTTACCATACTCACTCCCGGTATTTCGACCGGATATTGGAAACTAAGGAAGATACCTTCACGTGAACGGTCTTCCGGTAACATCTCCAATAAATCCTTACCGTAGAAATTCACTTCCCCCTTTGTTACGTCAAAAGCCTGATTGCCCGAAAGCACAGAAGCTAATGTTGACTTTCCGGCACCGTTTGGTCCCATAATGGCATGTACTTCCCCCGGACGGACGATTAAATTCAATCCTTTTAATATCTCTTTGCCATTGATGTTGGCATGTAGGTTTTTAATTTCAAGCATATGATATTTGTTGTCTAATGTCTGTATTTCTAAACTTTTCCAAAGTTCTGAACTTTGGAAAAGTTTTGTGTCTATTGTGTCTATTCTCTTTATCCAACTGAGCCTTCCAGCGTGATTTGAAGCAACTTCTGTGCCTCCACTGCGAACTCCATCGGCAGTTGGTTTAGCACCTCTTTAGCGTACCCGTTTACGATCAGTCCTACCGCATCTTCCGTCGATATACCGCGCTGGTTGCAATAGAATATCTGGTCTTCGTTTATCTTAGAGGTTGTAGCCTCATGTTCCACAATGGAGGTATCATTGTTTACTTCCATATAAGGATAGGTGTGAGCACCGCACTTATCGCCCAGCAGTAAGCTGTCGCATTGTGAGAAGTTCCGTGAATTGTCGGCATTTTTATTGATTTTCACCAACCCGCGGTAGCTGTTTTGACCCAGGCCTGCCGAAATTCCTTTGGATAGTATATGACTGCGTGTATTTTTGCCAATGTGAATCATCTTTGTCCCGGTATCCGCCTGTTGATGATTGTTGGTCACCGCTACGGAATAAAACTCAGCCGATGAGTTATCTCCCAGCAAGATACAACCCGGGTATTTCCATGTAATGGCCGATCCTGTCTCTACCTGCGTCCATGATATTTTGGAGTTCTCACCTTTACAAATCCCTCTTTTTGTTACGAAATTAAAGATACCTCCTTTTCCGTTTTTATCGCCCGGATACCAGTTCTGCACGGTGGAGTATTTCACATTCGCATTCTTCAGGGCTATTATTTCAACGATAGCAGCATGCAGCTGGTTCTCATCGCGCATGGGTGCGGTGCAACCTTCGAGGTATGACACATAGCTGTCTTCGTCGGCAATGATCAACGTACGTTCGAACTGACCGGTGTTGGAAGAGTTTATCCTGAAGTATGTGGATAGTTCCATGGGGCAACGAACTCCTTTGGGAATATAAACAAAAGATCCGTCACTAAACACCGCACAATTGAGGGTAGAGAAAAAGTTGTCGGTATAGGGAACTACGGAGCTCATATATTTCCGGACTAAATCGGGATGGTGCTCCACGGCTTCACTAAAGGAGCAAAAAATAATGCCCAGCTCAGCCAGATTCTCTTTAAATGTGGTTTTAACCGATACACTGTCCAGCACGGCGTCTACCGCCATACCCGATAATGCTTTCTGTTCTTCGAGCGGAATGCCCAGTTTATTAAATGTCTTCAGCAACTCCGGATCTACATCGTCCAGACTTTTAGGGGTGTTCTTACGGGGAGCAGCGTAGTATGCAATGCTTTGATAATCTATCTTGGGAATGTCGAGATGAGCCCACGTTGGCATTTCCAGCGTGATCCAATGCCGGTATGCTTTTAAGCGAAACTCAAGCAACCATTCCGGCTCATTTTTCTTGGACGAAATAAGGCGGACTACATCTTCATTGAGCCCAATTGGAATAATGTCTGTTTCTATATCGGATGTAAATCCATATTTATAATCTCCCTGGGTTACCTGATCTAATATATCTTCTGGCATAATATCATTTTGTTAGAGAAATAGATGAAAAATCATCTTTTTGTGTAATAGACTGCAAAGATACAAAAAAATTGCATTTTCTTGATGCTAATTGGCTGGTCTGAATCCTATAGAAGCATAACACCGTTCGCTTTCTGATTGTTTTCAACGGCTTGTTAATTGACATTATTTCAGAAGTGGAAGCGATTCATGTTCCTGAAAAACAACAGGGAAAACGAATCAATGATCATTTCCCCTGAAAAAAGGCCGGATAAGGGTTGAATCGATGCCGCAACCTGAGTGTTACCCGGTTTAACTTTTACGTTTTATTTCTTCTTTTCCAGCTTCTTTTGAATCTTCCTGATGGCCGATTCAATCGATTTCTCGGGTTCTATCACGTTGTACTCACCCCAGAATTGATGATCGGTAAAGCCGGATGCTTCGTCACTGATAATTACCGACGGTTTTAGCTTGTCTTTAAAATTGATGGATTTAGCTTCAGATCCTTTTCCCCAATCGGTCACAGCCATCTCTACCGTGGAGAAATAGGTGGTATTAAATAATTTTTTCTTCCAGATCACTTTTAATCCAAGTTCAATGCGACTATACGAATAGTACCATTTCCCGTCTTTTTCCAGATAGTCAATGCGGTACTTCGCATCAATCGGATAAACCCGGGCATTGAAAGGCTTCTTCATGATAAACATGTTCGCGGCAGCATCTCTGTCCTTGATATTGAGACTAAAAACAGCACTTTTCAATGCTAATGTCTGTGCATCGATATATAGTTTTCCATAATAAAGCGGTTCTGCCTTATCGACCCGTTGTTTGAAATCGAGAATATAGATCAACCGGTCATCGGCATGCGTTGCACGGTCAAAGGTGAACTCGTAATTTGAAAAGATGTCCTCCGTGAAAAGATATTCCGGGTTTTTCATAACGTCCAGATGCAACGAATTGAACGGACCGCCCTGCAATTTAAACGCGAGGGTGTCCAGTTTTGCATAATCCGCCTTTTTACGTGCTTTGTAAAGTCTTACGACGTCCTCTTTACGGGATGTGTAGGGCTCCTTGTTTATTTCGATCACGGCCTCTGAAAGTGATACATACGACCGGTTTTTCTTGATCGTTTCCCTGTAAAAAGCGGTCATTAGCGTTTGCGTGTTGAAATAATTATCGCCTTTTTTATCCAGCACTTTCCGCATCAGGACTTCCGCATTCTTCGAGATAACATTTAATTCGGGTAAATCAACCTGAGTCGGTTCCATTTCAATCCTTGACTTCTCGGGTTTCAAATCTTTCAATGAAACCGATTTGTTTCTAAAGCCAATATAGCTTACGGTCATTTTCGGATCAACCAATTCGGTTGGAATCTTAAGTGAAAATTCGCCTTCGCTGTTCGAAATAGTGGAGATATTTGCACCTTCAACTATCAGGCTGGCGTATGGCAGTGAACTTCCTGTTTTACGCTCAACAATCCGGCCTCTGTATTCAATGTAGTTTACCGGTTCTCCGGTCTTTGCAACCGGTAAATAATCAAGTGCCACCGCCGGAAGTGGTAGTAAGAGAATCATTAGGGCAATGATGCAAACTGACGTTATTTTGTCAATTGAATAGGGTACCGGAAATTTCATACTCAAAACTATTTAATTTGTGGATGTTTAAAAATCAATATAAGGATCATGCTGAAAAATATCGAATAATTCAGGCAAATTCCTCAAACTATTATAACAAATTTACCGAACCAATAGTTGAACCTTTTTACGTGTAAATTAGATTTTTAAGGAATCGGAAACGCTGAATTCCCGTATCATTTCAGCACTGAATTTTGTTTTGTCCCATGTTACCATCCTCTCCGAAACAGGTTTCTCTTTCTCCTTGTCCATCCCGGTAGCGGAGTCTCTCCTTTTGGCCGGCGAATAAGGGATGGATATAGCCGGCAAGCGAAAATCCCAACTCTCCGGCAACGTAAAACAGAATATTTAAATCAAATCCGGCTGATGCCGACCCCGAATTGATGCTGTATTTGACCGTTTTCTATTTGCAATATAAAGGTAATTGATTTTTTGTTTCTATTTACGTATTCTTTAAATAAAATAACGTTTTAATATCGTCAGGTCTCTCCCGGGCCGGTGAACGTGTTGGTTTCTATGGTTGGACCATTTACCCGCTTGCGGATTCATTTTTCCTTAAACGCCCATGACGGAAGGGTATTTCACCTCATTCTTCCGGCTTTTGCTATCCTTTCATTCTATGGTTTCTTTTAGTTGTCATATAGATGTTACTTAGATGTTACTTAGATGTCACTTAGATATCACTTAGCATTAAAAGGTTATGACATCTATAAGATATTTAAGTCTGAACTAACATAGAATAGGGTTTATACTTTGATTAAATCAAATCCGAACGAGGGAGAAATGGAGGCAGGGGGTGCCCGAATAGCCGAAAGAGTCTCCCGGCATGTATTTTTATGATATTATTAAATAAAAAAAAGGCCTGTTTGTAATACAAATGCCCATTTCTTTGTTTATACAATAAACGTATTTTATTTTCCTGTTTTTTGAGAGTCCGCTACAAGCGTATTTTTGAGTAGTTTTTTAATTTCGAAAGATTGGTCTACTTTTGCAGCCTGATTAAAACAGCAGTCAGACAATACAACAAACTTAAACCCCTTAGTCATGATGATAGGACAAACGCACACGAAAACACAGGAAAACCTGAAATATCAGACTCCGCCGGAAAGCATATTGCAACTGGCAGATTATGAACGAGCTCCTTCGGTGTCGATTGATACAAAAAAAGAGTATATGTTGCTGAGTTATTACAGCACCTATAAAACGCTGGATGATTTGAACCAGCAGGAAATGAGTATGGGTGGTTTGCGCATTAACCCGGTAACGAATATAGGCTCTTCGATTAATTATATTAAAAATCTAAAGGTAAGAAAGGTTAAAGGAAGAGAACCCCTTCAGGTAAAGGGACTGCCCTCGAATCCGAAGATTACTTTTGTTACCTGGTCGCCGGATGAGAAAAAGATTGCCTTTACGAACACGGCAACAACAGGAGTAGAATTGTGGATACTCGATGTTATATCGGCAACGGCAACACGGCTTACGGAGCCAATCGTAAATGCCAATCTGGGTAATCCGTTCTGTTGGTACCGCGATAGCCGGCAATTGTTGATACGGTTATTACTCGGGGTACGTCCGGCTTTGATTGATCCTAAAAATGAATTGCCGGATGGCCCGACTGTATCGGTAAGCGATGGATCGACATCGCAAAACCGTACCTATCCCGATTTATTGAAAAATACGTCCGACGAAACTAATTTTATTACGCTGACCACTTCCGAACTGTATAAAGTGGACTTAACCGGCCAATCGGAATTATTTAAAGGAGAGGATATGTATGCCGCTCAATCTTTTTCGGCAGATGGGAAGTATTTACTGGTTACCACGCTTCATAAACCTTTTACCTATGTTGTTCCGTTGAATCGTTTCCCACAGCTTTCGATTGTATATGATCTGGCAGGAAACGCGGTGAAAACGGTGAATATTGTTCCGCTCTCCGAAGTACTGCCGAAAGGGTTTATGGCCGTACGTAAAGGGAAACGCGGGTTGAGTTGGCGTCCCGACCAGCCGGCAACGCTCTATTTTGTGGAAGCCCTGGATGGAGGCGACCCATCCGTAACGGTGGAATACCGGGATGCGCTCTATCAATGGAAGGCTCCTTTTATAGAAGAACCGGCATTTATTTCGAAAACAATTTCCAGGTTCTCGCATGTGATTTGGGGCAATGATTCGGTGGCGGTGCTGCAGGATGAATGGTACGATACGCGTAATGAAAAGACCTATTTGATAAACCCGGCAAAAGCTGATGAGCATCCGCGGATCATTAATGACCGTAACTTCCAGGATGTATATTCTGATCCGGGAAACTTTGAAACGGTAAAAAACGAGTATGGAAAATATGTACTGGCTATCGAAAATAATAATTTGTACAGCGTTGGAGAAGGGCATACTCCGGAGGGACAGTTTCCCTTTGTCGATGAGTTTAACCTGAAAACGCTTAAGTCGAAACGGCTGTATCAGTCCACTTATACCGATAAAATGGAGGAAATTATCGATGTGGAAGATTATAAGAAAGGAGAGGCATTGGTTCGTATCCAGTCGAAAAATGAATATCCGAACTATTATTTCCGCAATATCAATAAAAAGAATGAGCTGACGCTCATAACCCATTTCCCCAATCCTTTCGAAAGTATCAGGGATGTGTACAAAGAGGTGATCAAGTATAAAAGAGCCGATGGAGTCGAGCTTTCCGGGACATTGTATTTACCGGTTGACTATGACCGGACGAAAAAAGAAAAACTTCCCCTGCTGATATGGGCTTATCCGGCCGAATATAAGGACAAGGATAGCGCGGGACAAAGCACGGCCAACCCCAATGAGTTTACTTTCCCGTATTACGGCTCGTTTGTCTATTGGGTTACCCGGGGTTATGCCGTGCTGGATGATGCTGCATTCCCCATTATTGGCGAAGGAAACGCCGAACCGAACGATACTTTTATCGAACAGCTGGTGTCGAATGCCAAAGCGGCTATCGATGCGGTGGATTTGTTAGGTTATGTCGACCGGAAGAAGGTGGGGGTAGGAGGGCATTCCTATGGTGCGTTTATGACGGCCAACCTGCTGAGTCATTGCGGCCTTTTTGCATGTGGAATAGCCCGTAGCGGAGCGTATAACCGTACGTTGACTCCGTTTGGTTTCCAGAGTGAGCAACGGAATTACTGGGATGCTCCGGATGTATACAACGCTATGTCGCCTTTTATGAATGCCGATAAGATGAAGACGCCGATGCTCCTTGTACATGGTGAAGAGGACAATAATCCGGGTACATTTACCCTTCAAACCGAACGGTACTTTCAGGCATTAAAAGGACTTGGAGCCCCGGTGCGCATGCTGATCCTGCCTAAAGAAGCTCATAGCTACGTGGCACGGGAGAATATCCTGCATCTGTTGTGGGAACAGGACAGGTTTCTGGAAGAACACCTCAAATAACCTCACTCCTGACTCCTCTCCTTAAGGAGAGGATCAAAATTCCGTTGATATTGATTGTGAGGTGTTTTAATTTCAGATTTGTTTGTAGGAGTTATTTAATATTGTTTGTATGAAGAAACTATTGTTTATCTTTTTGCTGTCAAATTCTATAATGGCTTTTTGTCAAGCGAATTATTCAAAAAACCAGACCACCACAAAAGCCAGGCAGGTGAATGATTCAATTGAAACACTAATTGATCCGATAGAAATTATGCCTGTGTTTCCGGGTGGAGATGATTCGATGTTCTGTTTTATTGAAAGTAATTTGAACTATAAGATATTGAATTATTCCACTGACTCAACAGGCAGATTATTGTTTAAATTTGTGATTGATTCTACCGGCTTAGTTAGGAATGTAGAACTACTAATACCTACGCCAAAAAAAGTCTTTCGAAATAAAGAGATTGAAACTGAAGTCTCCCGTGTCCTGAAATTAATGCCTAAATGGAAACCAGCTACTATGGACGGGAAAAAAGTATCGTGTGGATATACATATCCATTTTTCATACCCTATTCATTCTTTAAGTGCAGTAAGTATGCTTCAGAAGAACAGATTTCTTCGAGAATAGATTTTCCCGCAGACTTTAAATTTGGAAACGAAAAAACAAAGCAGGAAAGAGTAAACAAATTTATAAAAAGTCATTTGAAATATCCGGTTGAGGAAGAGGAGAGTTCAATACAAGGGGTCATTTATGTGAAATGTACTGTTGAACCAAACGGTGAATTGAAAGAATTCAAAATCATAAGAAGTTTAGATCCTTACTGCGATAGAGAGGCTATTAAAGCTATAAAACAAATGCCTAACTGGGTACCGGCAATAAAAAATGACAAACCTGTTCGGTCAGAAATTGTGATACCTGTCATTTTTAAGCTTGAATAGCATAATCCTGTTGAAATAACAGTCCTGAATTTATAAATAAAGGACACCGAATGAAGTGACTCATCCGGTGTCCTTTTTATAGTGATAATTAGTAAATTATGGAAAGTCAATATATTTACAGACTTTCGCCGAAATCTTCCTTGAATTTAGCCATTAGCTTCTGAGGCCAGTCACTGGTAGGCTCTAATCCACCCATAAAGAAACGCAGTACCGGTGGTTCGTATACGAAGCGTAATCCGCCGATAAGTTGTCGATTATCATATAACCAGTTCAGACGGTCTTCCACATATTTAATTTGCGAAAGAGTAAATACCCGGCGTGGAACGGCTAAACGAAGTAATTCCATATCGGCATATGTTTCGTTGCCATATTCGTCACGTTGGTTGGAGATAGAACCACGTTCCATTCCACGTACTCCCGATATAAGGAACAGGGCGCTAGCTAACGCACCGGCAGGATATTCTGTTTGCGGGATATGAGCACAAAATTGCATAGCGTCCACATGAGCTCCCAGTACACCGGCAGGTTTAATGACCGGGATATTCTTAGCGTCTAACGCGTCGATCAGGTATTTAATAAAAGAGGGGCTTTGACAGATCATAGTCTCGTCCAGTGTCTCGTAAAGTCCGACAGCCATAGCTTCTATTTCGCGAATGGAAATACCGCCATAAGTCAGGAAACCTTCGTATAACGGAACCAGGGCTTCCAGCTCTTTGTAAATAGTCATACTGTCGGTACACATTCCGCCACCACGGGAGGAACTCAACTTACGGGCAGAAAAATAGACAAGATCAGCCATGCCGGTCATTGTTTTAATGATTTCACCCATATTGGAATTCTTGAATTCTTCTTCACGTTGAAGTACCAAAAAGGCGTTTTCACCGAGTAAACTGGCATCAAGAACAAGGCGAATACTGTATTTATCGGCCAAAGCACGTACATCGCGTAAGTTCTGCACAGAGAAAGGTTGTCCTCCGATCAGGTTTGTAGAAGCTTCCATGCGGATGAACGGAATGTTGTTGGCGCCTTGATGATTGATTACTTCTTCCAGCTTTTCAATATTCATATTTCCTTTGAAAGGATGGTCGGAGTTGATCTTATAGGCTTCGTCGTATAGAAGTTCGGCAATTTTACCTCCATTTTGGGTGATATGAGCCATAGCCGTTGTAAAGTGATAGTTCATTGGAATCAAACTGCCCTTTTTTACATAAGCTGTTGCGATAATATTTTCAGCAGCACGACCCTGATGAACGGGGAGCAATAATTTCTTACCCAATACGTCTTCAACAGCCTTTTGCAACCGGACGAAGCTTTGCGAACCAGCATAGGCATCGTCAGCCTGCATCATAGCTGCCAGCTGGTTATCACTCATGGCGTTCGTACCACTGTCGGTGAGCATATCCAGAAAGACATCCTTCGTGCTGAGACGGAATGTGTTGAACCCGCCTTCATAAAGAGCTTCCAGACGACGTTCGATGGGTACTAGGTTTAATTTCTGTACAATACGTACTTTGTGAAGTTCCAATGGAATATTTTCACCATTGTAGAATTTGATTTCCTGCATAATAAGAAAAAATGTTTTTGTGAATTTATCAATTGATTTTAGATTGTTTTATTTGCAAAAAAATAGCGCGCCCAGGTTAGTAAGCACGCATCTTGAATAAATTGGCAGCTCTTTTTTTATTTAAGGAATTTGAATAACAAAGATACAAATTATTTTAGAATAACGATCAGGCAGCATGAAAATGATAGGCAAGAAAGGTAAAAATAACCAATTGATAAGAAATGATAGCCAGAATTGCCGATTTTATAAATACGGAAGGTGGCTTTTCCTGTTTTCAGGTGATGTGATAAATGGGATTCAGTAAATCCTGTTCACGAATCTCATATACCTGGAGCCAATGGAAAGTCTGTAAGGTATTTGTAACCGGATATGAAGATCTGTCATCTCCGCCAGTCGCAGTTGGAGGAATACTTCAGATAAAAACAGATCGTCTATTTCCATTAACGTTTCTTTTTCCGCCATTCCGTTATAGACATTCCTGTTTTCGCTGAAACAGTACGCTTTAGTGAAATGACAGAACCAAAGCCACAACTCTCGGCCAACATATCATTGGAGTAATCCGGATTCTCCTTGATAACATGTTCCAGTTCTTCAAAACGGTGGTCATTTACGAAGGTGCAGAAGTTTTGATGATATTGTTGGTTAATAACCAGTGATATATAGGTTCGGTTAGTCCCTACGGCCTGCACAACATCCATTATGGTTAATTGCTTGTTGAGATAAATTTTATTCTCATCAAACTCTACTAGTATCCTGGATAAAATTTTCTTTTGTGAACGTATTGGTAAAACGTCTAACGGATTTTGATTGTCAGCATTATTGATGAATTCGAACATCGGATTAATAGGTTTTTGTTTGAACCCCAAGTAACCAATAAAATAAATTATTACCGTTGAAATCGACCAAATAAAATAGATTACATAGTCTTTCGAGATTAATAAGCGTCTTCCCATTGCAACACCGATAAAAGAAACCGCACAAATAATAATGATTGAAAAATTGAGCATTTTTGCATTGCTGGATCTTCCATCATGTAGGTTGGAATAGAATTGTTCGGCTTTATCAGCATATTTTTGTATGAGTAAATGGTTGGCAACAATTGTAAATATGACCTGAATGAGGAATTGAATGCGCAGGATAGCGCGCATGATAACCAAAAAACGGACATAGGGGGAATCGGAGAAAGCTTGTTCGTCAAAAAGCCATGTCCTGTATTCAATTTTTGGAGTTAGGAATGCTCCGATACAATAAACGGTAGCTAATATCGTTGGTATAACGAGGTAAATGGAATGGGCTTTGAATGAAAATTCTTCGTCAACAGTCAATAGCCTGAAATAAATATAATATACCGGTAAAATGAGACTTCCTGCATATTGATATGCGAAATCGAAATAAGGATAAATTTTCGGATATGGAGTAAAATATAAAAAATGTGCGATAAAACACACTACCGGAAGCAGCATAAATTTGCTCAAAAATAATCGTGGAGAACTATATTGGTTCTTGTTTCCAATAAGTGTTACCGCCCAAAAGAGAGAGACAAATATAGGGGCTAAAAGCAATATCGTCTTAATCATAATTAGGTTCTTTTTTGCAAAGATAAAATAAAACAATGAGATTAAGACTTCAACGATCGATAAAGTATCTACTTTTTTAATTAAATAATTTACCTTTTGAACGATTTATTTTATCTTTTGACTTGATTATTTTACATTATGTACGTGTATTATGTTTTTTTGAGTGTACTTTTGTGAAGAATTAGCGTTGTCTCAAGAAAATAAATGTACACATTGTATTTTGTGTTTATTTTAAAAAAGATTTTGAGCTTATTGAGATGTTACGATCTTGTTTCAGTGATGATCTTGTTTTCTTTCTAAGAATGAGTAGCCCAAATTAAGATTGGTTATTGTTTATATTCTTGAATATACTTTTTACTGCTTTTTTCCCCTTAGAGATGGCTGGTTTATTAAATTGACATTTAATTCTGTTTGAATTTAATATATTAACGGTATCATTTCACAACTCTTATTATCGTGCTTTTATTTATTGTTAGTTGCCTAAAATTATAGGAAGCACTTGTTCGTTTGAAAATGGAATAGAATTTGAAAATCAGGTATGTTATCTTTTTGTATTCATGATCTGACATGAGAATCAAATTCTATTAATTCGTTATGTTTTCAACAATATCGTTTTTTAGAAGAACTAGCAAGAAAATTGAAATTGCATAAATCGATCTTTTTATTTTGATGTCTGTTTTATTTGTACAATTTATATTAACCTATTTATAAGTACTTAAGAATTTTAACTAGAAAGAATTTATTATGATTACAAACAATTTACCTTACGCAAAAGACGGTGTTAAAAGTAACGAGCCGTCGCTAAATACGACTAATTTATATCGAAGACCGGAAAAATGCGAAAGCACAGAAACCGTGTTATTTAATAAGAAGATGACAAATTTAATTTATTGCCCAATTACGGCTACAGGAAAATATGTCATACCAGGAACGGTTACCACAATAGGAATTGAAGCATTTTCCCGATGCAAAGGGTTGTCTTCAATAATAATGCCTTCATCGATCAAGTCGATAGGCTGTTTGGCCTTTGAAAATTGTATTGGCTTAACTTCGATTATGATACCCCAATCAGTTGAAGAAATAGGCTATCGTGTTTTTTCGAATTGTATAGGATTAAGATCCATTTATGTTCAAATGGAATCACCGCTTAATTTTACAGAAGATTCAGAAATATTTTACCGGGTTGATAAAAATGTCTGCGTTCTCTATGTGCCACAAGGGACAAAAAGGAAATATCAGCGGGCAGATCAATGGAAAGAGTTTAAGAATATCGTCGAAATGAAATCCAACTTCCTTGCTTCGAGTAATAATTGAAAAAGGTTAACAAAATCAACGAGCCAAAACTAAAGAGCTTTAGATTTTGATGGAAGGGTATTCTATTATAAGTTTATAGAATCAAGCACAAAATAAGTTGTAAAGATATTATTCGTATCGTATAATAGGGACTAATGTCTTGATTGAAGATGTAACTTGTCAAAAGGAATAATGCGATTAGCATCGCAGTCTATAAATACTCGAAAGGTTGTTTAAATGAAATGACTTTGATTAATTTAGATGCTTGCGGTTATTTTTAATTGCTTTATTCCTTTTACAGATGCTTCAACGACGAAAAACTGGATGGCAAATAGGAGCAAGGTGCTTTCATGATGATAGCAGACCGCAAAAATAGCAGGCAGCAAAATTATTTATCCAATTTTTTTATTGACAAGAATTTGTCTCTTCCATTCTGGTATTGACAGACCTGTTTTTGTCAATACCGCACGCTTTAAAGAATTCAACGAACCAAATCCACAGCATTCTGCTAAAACTTCATTGGTGAAATCGGGGTTTTCAAATAATACCTTTTCTAATTCTTCCAACCGATACCTGTTGACAAAAGAACAAAAATTCTGATTATATTGCTGGTTAATGATTGAGGAAATATAGGTGCGGTTTGTTCCTACTGCATGCACAATATCCATTATGTTTAGTTGACTGTTCAGATAGATTTTGTCTTCTTCAAAAAGAATCAACATTTTATCCAGTATTTTTTTGCGAGAACCTACCGGTATAATTTCTAACTGACTTTGAATATCATTATTGTTCCCTGATTCAAAAGCGGGATTGATCGGTTTTTGTTTGAGTCCTATATATCCTAGAAAGTATAACATTACCGATGAAAATGAGCATATTATATATAACATTGTGTCTTTAGTTATTAAAAGCTCATGATATAGGGCAAGAGCAATAAATGAGACGACACTTATACTCATTATACAATAGTTCAGCATTCTTGCATTCTTGTAATTCTCATCTTCCATGTCAGAATAGAATTGTTCAGCTTTTAAACCGTACTTTTTAATGAGTAACTGGTTTCCAATAAGTGTGGCAACCAATTGAATAAGAAAAAGAATTCGTAATAGATTACGGATTATACTAAGAAATTGAATATAAGGCGAGTCTGGGAAAGCATTTTTGTCGAATAGCCAGGTTGTAAATTCATTCACCGGGGTTAAGAATGCCCCGACACTAAATGTTGTAGCCAAAATGAAGGGTACTGCTAAATATCGTGCGTGAGCTTTGATAGAAAACTTATTGTCAATAGTTAATAGTCTGAAATAGATATAATAAACCGGTAGGGCTAAACTTGCTGCGTATTGCAGTACGCAATTAAAATAGGGGTAGATTGAGTGAAAAGGGGCAAAATACAAAAAGAGAGCAGCAAAACACACAGCCGGCAAAAGCATGAATTTACTTAGAAATAATTGGGGAGCACTATTTTTCTTTTCATTTCCAGTTAATGCGATCGACCAAAAAAGAGTGACGTATATAGGTGATAAAAGGAGTACTATTCGAAGCATAGAGAAATTGAATTTTTGCAAAGATAGCATAAAATCTTATTGTGTAAATTGTTTTATCTTTATTTTGTTTACTTATTGGCATTATTATTTACTTTATGGATAGTTTATTTTACCTTTTAAGTAGTTTATTTTACTTTTTGGATAGCCATAAAACTGTTACATTGTTAATTTTGAACTGCGCAAATTCAACAAATTATAAATATAAATAAAATGAAAAGAATCGTTACGCGACCCCATAATATGAGATTTTCGCTCTTTTTGGTTGCTGTTTTATTCTGCATGTTGACATTCAACGGGACTTCTGCTTTTGCATTTATTCATGAAGTGTGGACTAATAATGAATTTGATAATGCATATTCGTATGCTGGTATAAATGATTTGATTAGTTTTCCGAATGACGTCGATGGCAAGAGTGAAAAAGTTCCTGGTAATTTTATAACTGCAGATGGAGCTACAAATATAAAATTGACGTCGGCAACTCTTAGCGCAACGATTTCACTTGCAGTAAGTACGATTTCTGAACGTGGTGTAATATGGAGCATTAAATCCGGAGTTACAACGGCCGATCATAAAATTGTAGATGGTAGTATATCAGGTGGCTCTTTTAATGTAAATGTGACAGGATTAGACCGGAGTAAAACGATTTATTATGTAGGATATTATATAGATGGAAATGGAAATACTGTTTTATCAACAGAATCAAGCTTTTCAAATGTCCCTGTATTTTCAAGTAACGGAAATTGGAATAATGCTTCTTTATGGAGTGTTAAGGAAGTTCCAACAAATGTTGCCGGTGATAGCGTCGTCATTGCGGCAACTTGTGCAATCGACAATCTGACAATTAATGCGGGGGCGAAGGTAACTATCAATACGGGTGCAGTCTTAAATGTTAGTGGTACCCTTATCAATAATGCCGGTGCATCTGGGTTAATAATAAAATCTGATGATTCAAACTCAAACGGAACTCTTACGTTTGCAAAAGGCTCCCCTCAGGCTACAGTTGAAATGTATTCAGGTGCAAGCTGGGATTTGAACCAGGCGGCAGGCAGCAAATATAGTTGGCAGTACTTTGGTATCCCTGCTATTATGACTTTGCCACATACAGATTCTATTTTCACGGATTGCTTAGTACGGAAATATAATGAAGCGGCAACTGCTGATGTAGATCTATGGACCAGTCAAAGTCCGGATGTGGCCTTAACTTCAGGTACTGGTTATGAACTGGTGCAAGAAGATCCAAAGATTTACGTCTTTAAGGGACAATTAACAAATGATGATTTTGGCCGGACTTTAGAATATACGACTACTTCCGGATGCCTTTTCCCCGGTCAGTATATATTTGCCAATCCTTACACGGCAGCCATTGATATTGCTCAAATACAATTCGGTGCTAATACAGATAATTCGGTTTATTTATACAATACCGGAACGTACAATCAATGGAAGAGTGGAGATAATAGTCAAACGAATGCCGGACTATATACAGTCTCCACACCAAGTACCGCAGGAATAGGAGGTGTCCCGTCTCAAATACCCAGTATGCAGGGTTTTTTAATGAAAACGTCGAATCAAAGCAATGGTTCCGTTATAATTCCTTATTCCAGTGTGATTAGCAATACAGATTTGCAACGTGCTCCGGAATTAAAAAATACCTCGTCAGGAAAAGTATTTACCCGAATTGATTTATCCGGAAGTCATCACGCTGATTGTATGTGGATTTTTACTGATGCCAGTTGCTCCAGTAAATATGATAACAGTTGGGATGGATCTAAGATATTAGGATCGACACTAACCCCTCAACTTTATGCGATGGAATCGGATGGTGATTTTCAAATTGATGCTGTAGCCGATATGAATGGAACTTATCTGGGATTCAATTCAGGTCCGGAAACTGATTATACTCTTACTTTTACACATCAAAATGCCGGAACATATTATTCAAGTCTTTATTTGGTGGATTTGTTGGAAAATAAAACCACTGATATTACTAACAGTGGAACGGAATATACGTTTACCGCAACGCAGACTTCTTCACCGGCAAAACGTTTTAAAATAGTAACCACTCCTCTCGTTAGTACGAATAACGCTTCTGTAAAATCATCCCATTTAAAAGTGTTCAATTCAAACGAAACACTATTTATACAGAATACCTGTGATCAAGGAGGAAATTTAACTCTTTACAATATGAATGGTATAGCTGTTGCAAAGCTGACCTTTACTGCAAATAATATTACGACATTTTCCACTTCGAATTTATTGCCCGGAGCATATGTGGCAAAGGCTTGTACTAATCAAGAAATGGTAACTGAAAGAATAATAATCCGATAAATTGAAAATAATGACAAAAAAGTATAGTTTTGTTACTGTAACCAGTGCATTGAAAATAATAAGTTTACTGTTGGTGTTGCTGTTAGCACCTCTAAGTAATAGATGTAATATATATGCAATAACTGCCAGTAAGGAGTATGAGTCTGTATCGGATCCTATTATAAATCCGGGATTAGATCCTACCATAACGCTTTCGTCCAATTCTGCCAGTTTATTCGCAGCAGATAAAAGTACAGCTTCGGTGAATGTAACATCGAATGCCACTTGGTCAGCTAGTTCGGATGCAAGTTGGTTAACCGTAAACCCGAGTTCAGGGACGGGAAATGGAACACTGACTTTTACTGCTGAAGCGAATAATGGAGGTTCGCGTGTTGCACATGTTTCGGTATCTGCACCAGGTGTTCAGGTTCAAACGATTGATGTAACGCAATTACAAAAAGTTTCGGATCTTACCTTTTCGTCTTCATCATCTTCTTCTACCACCAGTCCATTGTCGATTAAGCTCCAATTCTCTTCGACCGGAACATTCTATATTGATTGGGGGGATGGCGTGCTTTTAGCACAACAAACTTCAACTTCTGGAAACACATATAGTTCCTCGTCCTATATAGCTGGAAATATTGTTAAGGTGTATGGTTCCGGGATAACGAACCTGACTGCAAGTTCACAAAATCTAACCTCCATAGTAGTTTCCCAATGTCCGGATTTAACCTATTTGGATTTAGGACATAATAATCTTACGACATTGGATGTAAGCGCAAATACAAATCTAACTTATCTGGATGCTTCTTACAATGGTCTTTCCTCTTTGGATGTAAGCAAAAATACGCTATTAAGTTTTTTGTCCGCAGCATATGATAATTTAATTTTGTTGGATGTAAGTAATAATCCGGCTTTAACAACGTTGAATTGCATTTCAAATGAAATAAACTCTCTGGATATAACAAAGAATTCAGCATTAACAACTTTGTATTGTTATTCCAATAATCTTATAGCGTTGGATATTAGCCAAAATAAGCATTTAAACTATTTGTATTGTAATTCCAACAACTTGAATTTTAGCACTCTGCCACAACCGCAAAGCACATCGACTTATTCAACTTTTAGTTACGCTCCGCAAGCTAAAATTTCAGCAAAGGTTATTACTAATCAAGTGAATTTAAGCAGTCAATATTCTGTTGTAGATAATAATGGTGTGCATCAGAATACTACTTATAAATGGTATACTAAAAACAACACTCCATTAAGGAAAGGCGTTGATTATAGTGAATTAGTAGGAGTATTTACATTTTTGAATACGCCTTCGGACAGTGTATATTGTACCATGACCAATCAGGCCTTCAAGGACTTTAAAGGCTCAAACGTCCTTCGAACAGTAAATTTAAAAATATTTCTGATAACAGTAACGGCGGTGCCGGATACCAAAACGTATGATGGTACTACTACCTCTACAGCTTCACCGAAAATAGAGGGATTGCCTGCAGATAATTTTGTAAATGTAGCTCCCATTCAGGTATATGATAACGCCAACGCAGGAACAACTCATATACTTAGTGCTTCCGGTCTTACGATTAAGAATAGCAGCGGCGTTGATGTAACCAGTGACTACGTCATCACCTATGTTAATTCACCAGCTACGGGAACTATTAATGCTAAACAGTTGACAATCTCTACTGCCCCCATAATAAATCCAGTTAAAGCTTATGATGGTAACACTTCTGCAAGTGTTACTAAGCAGGGAACTTTGACAGGGGGAATTGTAACAGGAGATGTCGTTACATTGAATTCAACAGCAAGTTATGACAATGCCAATGTAGGTACGGGTAAAACCATTACGATAACTAACAGCCTGATTGGTTTTTCAGCTGGAAACTACTATATTACAACTTTAAATAATACCGAAACAGATGGTGTGATTAATGCCAAACTGTTGACAATCTCTGCTGCCCCATTAATAAATCCAGTTAAATATTATGACGGAACCGCTACTGCAATAGTTGCTCAGCAGGGAACTCTGGCTGCCGGAATTATTGCCGGGGATGATGTAACACTGAATTCAACAGCAAGTTATAATGATGCTAATGTAGGTACGGGCAAAACCATTACAGTAACTAATGCTCTGGTCGGTTCCTCTGTCAATAACTACTATATCTCAACTTTAAGTAGTACCGAAATAGATGGTGTGATTAATCCAAAGCAGCTTACAGTCTCTGGTACAACGCTGAATCCTGATAAAGTTTATAATGGAAATACCTCGGCAGCTGTTATTCTACCGGGTACTTTATCTGGGTTTGAAGTTGGGGATGATGTTAGCATTCAACCTGTTGTTGCAACTTATGACAATGCAAATGTAGGCACTGGCAAGACCATTACCGTGGTTTATAAACTTACCGGAGCAGCAGCTTCTAAATATTCTGCTCCTGCTAATTATATTACAACGGGTAATATTACCCCTGCCGGCTTAACGGTAACTGCAGTATCTGATACGAGGGTTTACGATGGTACCACGTTATCATTAGGTAATCCGACGGTAGGCACTCTGGTATCCGGCGATGTTGTCAATGTCTCTCCGGTACAGAATTTCGATAATGCAAATGTAGGATCCCGTACCTTAACGGCTTCCGGTCTGACTCTGAAGAATGGTAATGGCGATGATGTCACCGGAAACTACGCTATAACTTATTCCAGTGTAGCCGGATCAATCACTCAGGCTTCCTTGAATGTAACCTCGGTAACAGACACAAAATCCTATGATGGTACTACGGTTTCAACCGGTAGTCCAGTCGTCGGTACTTTAGCCGCAGGTGATGTCGTGAATGTTTCTCCGGTACAGGTATTCGATAATTCAATTGTAGGACCTCGTACCTTAACGGCTTCTGGTCTGACTCTGAAGAATGGTAATGGTGATGATGTCACAGGAAACTACAATATTTCTTATATTACTTCCGGCGGATCAATTACTCTTGCAAACTTAACCGTAACAGCCGTAACAGAAACCAAGATCTATGATGGCACTACGGTCTCAACCGGTATTCCAATTGTAGGAACGCTGGGCGCAGGAGATGTTGTGAATGTTGCCCCAACTCAGGTCTTTGAAGATTCAAGTGTAGGATCCCATAATCTTATCGCTTCGGGTCTGACGATAAAGAATAGTAATGGTGATAATGCAACGACAAACTATACGATTACTTATTCCCCTGTAGGAGGAAATATCACACAGGCTTCCTTGAATGTAACCGCAGTCTCTGATACCAAAACCTATGATGGTACTACGTTATCAACCGTTATTCCAACAGTCGGAACTTTGGTTTCTGGTGATGCAGTAAATATAGCTCCTGTTCAGGTCTTCGACAATTCTATTGTCGGCGGTCGTACGCTGATTCCTTCTGGCCTGACCCTGAAAAACGGCAATGGTGTTAATGTCACAGGAAACTACAATATTTCTTATGTAACTTCAGGAGGATCGATTACCCCTGCCGGCTTAACGGTAACCGCAGTATCTGATACGAGGGTTTACGATGGTACCACGTTATCATTAGGTAATCCTACTGTAGGCACTCTGGTATCCGGCGATGTTGTCAATGTCTCTCCGGTACAGAGTTTCGATAATGCAAATGTAGGACCTCGTATCCTAACGGCTTCCGGTCTGACTCTGAAGAATGGTAATGGCGATGATGTCACCGGAAACTACGCTATAACTTATTCCAGTGTAGCCGGATCAATCACTCAGGCTTCCTTGAATGTAACCTCGGTAACAGACACAAAATCCTATGATGGTACTACGGTTTCAACCGGTAGTCCAGTCGTCGGTACTTTAGCCGCAGGTGATGTCGTGAATGTTTCTCCGGTACAGGTATTCGATAATTCAATTGTAGGACCTCGTACCTTAACGGCTTCTGGTCTGACTCTGAAGAATGGTAATGGTGATGATGTCACAGGAAACTACAATATTTCTTATATTACTTCCGGCGGATCAATTACTCTTGCAAACTTAACCGTAACAGCCGTAACAGAAACCAAGATCTATGATGGCACTACGGTCTCAACCGGTATTCCAATTGTAGGAACGCTGGGCGCAGGAGATGTTGTGAATGTTGCCCCAACTCAGGTCTTTGAAGATTCAAGTGTAGGATCCCATAATCTTATCGCTTCGGGTCTGACGATAAAGAATAGTAATGGTGATAATGCAACGACAAACTATACGATTACTTATTCCCCTGTAGGAGGAAATATCACACAGGCTTCCTTGAATGTAACCGCAGTCTCTGATACCAAAACCTATGATGGTACTACGTTATCAACCGTTATTCCAACAGTCGGAACTTTGGTTTCTGGTGATGCAGTAAATATAGCTCCTGTTCAGGTCTTCGACAATTCTATTGTCGGCGGTCGTACGCTGATTCCTTCTGGCCTGACCCTGAAGAATGGTAATGGTGATAATGTCACCGGAAACTACAATATTTCTTATGTAACTTCAGGAGGATCGATTACCCCTGCCGGCTTAACGGTAACTGCAGTATCTGATACGAGGGTTTACGATGGTACCACTTTATCATTAGGCAATCCGACGGTAGGCACTCTGGTATCCGGCGATGTTGTCAATGTCTCTCCGGTACAGAGTTTCGATAATGCAAATGTAGGACCCCGTACCTTAACGGCTTCCGGTCTGACTCTGAAGAATGGCAATGGCGATGATGTCACCGGAAACTACACCATAACTTATTCCAGTGTAGCCGGATCAATCACTCAGGCTTCCTTGAATGTAACCTCGGTAACAGACACAAAATCCTATGATGGTACTACGGTCTCAATCGGTAGTCCAGTCGTCGGTACTTTAGCCGCAGGTGATGTCGTGAATGTTTCTCCGGTACAGGTATTCGATAATTCAATTGTAGGACCTCGTACCTTAACAGCTTCTGGTCTGACTCTGAAGAATGGTAATGGTGATGATGTCACAGGAAACTACAATATCTCCTATATTACTTCAGGAGGATCGATTACTCAGGTAGCATTAACTGTAACTGCAGTGACAGATACAAAAACCTATGATGGCACTGTGGTTTCTGCCGCTAATCCAATTGTAGGTACATTGGTCGTTGGAGATGTTGTGAATGTTGCCCCTATACAGGCGTTTGATAATGCTAAGGTTGGAAATACACATGTAATGACTGCTTCTGGCCTGACGCTTAAGAATGGCAATGGTGATGACGTAACATTAGACTATAATATCACGTATTCAAATTCTGTTACACCCGGAGTAATTCTTGGAAAACCGTTAACGGCAGCTGCACCTATCTTAACCTCCAAAAAGGAATATGATGGTACAACTACAGCTATTGTTTCTCCGGGTATTCTTTCTGGAGTTGATACGGGGGATGATGTTAGTTTAATCGCAGCAGCTACTTATGATAACGCAACAGTTGGTAATGGTAAGACCATTACAGTAACTTACGGGTTGACAGGTTCGGATGCTGCTAATTATATTGTTCCTTCTGACTATATCCTTCTTACCGGTGAAATAACCGCTAAGCTATTAACGATAACTGACCCTAGAATCACTGTTGGTAAAGAGTATGATGGAACAACGAAGGCATTCGTTACGCCGGGTATTCTTTCAGGGTTACTCCAAACGGATAATGCTAACGTCGTTTTGTCCGCTGTTGCTTCTTATGATGATATAAATATCGGTACAGAAAAGATGATTACAGTTACGTACGTATTGACTGGTCCGGCGGCTGCTGATTATATTGCCCCTTCAGGTTATACGATTACAAGTGGAGTTATTACGGCTAAAACATTGATCGTTGACTCTCTTAAGGTGTCCACGACCAAAGTATATGATGGTACTACTTCTGTAACTTTCTCAGTAGGCAATTTAACCGGAGTAGCAGCCTCTGATTATGGAAATGTTACCGTGACCGGATCTGCTGTATATGATAATGCCAATGCAGGTTCTGCCAAAAAAATTAATGTAACGTTTAATATGACTGGTTCTGCATCTGATAATTATATCGTACCTTCAAATTATACTATTACGAATGGAGAGATCACTCCGAAACAGTTGACAATATCCAAACCGACAGTAGTATCAAATAAAATGTATGATGGAAATACCCATGCTGTAATTACCACATTAGGAAGCCTGCAAGGAGTCATACCGGTAGATGCAAATAATGTCAGTGTGACGGCAGCTGCTGATTATGACAATATGAACGTGGGTGTCAATAAAATTATTACTGTAGTTTATGATCTGAATGGCAGTGCAAAGGATAATTACACAGCTCCGGTTGATTATACTCTTAACGGGGCCGAAATATCGGATAACATTTCACTGAGTCCGTTAGTCGATCCGTCTGCCGGGTGTGAAGGTTCTGATCTTGATTTGTCATATACCGTCTTGACCGGTGTGCCTGCGCAGTATAAGATCACTTATAATGCAACAGCAATTGCGGCTGGTATGAAGAATGTAGATTATACAAATTTACCTTCGTCATCAACTTCCGGAACGCTGCCTGTCATAATCCCGGCCGGAACAAGTGATGGTGCATATCAGGGAACTTTACAACTCAGAAATGACTTAGGTATCGAGAGTCCTGTTTATACCTTCAAGTTTACGGTTAATGTTTCTTCGGACTATATTATTCCTAAGTTTGATGATGTGGTGTTGTGTGATAATAGTAGCAATCGTTTTGTCGCTTATCAGTGGTATAAAGATGGTGTAGCTATCAATGGTGCAACGAAACAATTCTATTGTGATGCGAACGGTTTGATCGGATCCTACTCACTGCAAGTAACAACTACTGACGGACAAGTTCTTTATACCTGTCCTAAGACCTTGAATATACAGTTGACTCAGAAAGTAAGTGTATTCCCTTCTCCTGTGAAAGTAAGTCAGGCCTGTACGGTTAAAATGACCGGTTTGACGGATGAAGAACTGAAAGGCGCTGTTCTGAAGGTGTATTCAATGCAAGGCATTTGTGTTTATCAGTCTACGGCTGTACAAAGACAAAATTCTATTAGTTTGCCTTTGGTTGGTGGAGTATATGTCGGACGAGTAACGACTTCCAATGGACATGAATTCCCATTCAAAATAATCGTAGCACAATAAAAAAACAATAAGATTCACAGAGACTGTTTGGTCTCTGTGAATCTTTTATAAAACTTAATGAAAATCTCTTAGTAAAAAGACTAAAATGAAGAAAAAAATCATAATAGCTTTAGGATTAATTATATACGGAACCTTGCAAGCTCAGGAAACGGGTAGTTATCTCAATTTCAATGTCGGAGCTGGCCTGCATAATCTCTCCTATAATCTTCAGAACGGAACTGAGAAAGGACAGTTTGGTTATACATTGAACGCTGGTTACAGTTATTTCTTTACTCCGAATTGGGGTATTCAAACCGGTTTAGGATTTCAATCGTTTAACTCTTTGTCTACTTTAAACTATTTATCAAGTTCTTCGAGTATTGATACTCAGGGTCAGTCGTATCTGTTTAGAGCAAATTTTACCAACTGGAAAGAAAAGCAGCAGGCGTTATTCATAGACATACCGTTGGCTGTGCAGTATAAACTCCCGGTTACAAAGAAATTTAGACTCTTAACTTCAGTAGGAGGTAAAATATCAATTCCGGTTAATGCTACTTTTAAATCTACGGGCGGTGAATTTGTTACAACAGGTTATTACGAAAAGTGGAATGTTCTCTTAAGCGATCTGCCGCAACATGGCTTCTCTACATTTACCAATAGTTTTAAAGGAAACTCCTCCTTAAAACCTTCTTTTATGGCTATCGCCGATTTAGGTGGCCTTTATAAATTATCAAGTGGCCTGGATTTATATGTCGGGGGTTATATAAACTATAGCCTGAACAATATCTCAAAAGATGAAAATAAGTTGATCTTCCAACCGAATGGATCATACAATGGCCTGCTTGCCTCGTCGCTGGCCAGTAATGTGATTCCCATCTCTTTTGGAGTAAAGGTCGGATTAAATTTTTTCTTAGGTCAGAAGAAACTTCCTTTAAAGAATTTAGCAACACCGAATGAATCCATTCAACCTGTTAAACCGGTAGAACTTGTACAACCCGTCAAACCCGTTGAACCTGTACAACCTGTCGAAGCCGTTCAGCCAGTAAAAGCTGTTGAACCTGCTCAGCCTGTACAACCTGTCGAAGCTGTCAAACCTGTTGAACCTGTTCAGTCTGTAAAACCTGCAGAATCTATTCAGCCTGCTGAGTCAGTACAACCGATCCGGTCAGTACAACCGGTGCAACCTGAAATTACTACCTCAACTGTATCGGCTGTTGTGCCAGGTCAGGAGGTAGCTGAAGCAGCTAACGTTTCATCGAAGGTTGCAGTTAAAGAAGTCCCTAAAGAGTTGGTTAAAGAAACGCCTAAAGACCAGGTTGTTGAAAAAACGATTGAGACACCGAAGGTAAATGCGAATACAATGCAAATAGAATCAAAGAAAGAACTGCCCGTTCAGAAGGTTGTGAAAGTTGACTCAGCTCAAATTGTCGATCCGTTTGAAAGAGCCCAAAAGATTGCAGCAGCTATTAATCTGATGTTTGAATTTAATTCGGCTGAAGTTATTAATGCGAGAAAAGATAAAGTAAAAGAATTAAGTGGTATCTTAAAAGCAAACCCTTCCATCTATTTGCGTTTTGTGGGTCATACCTGCAATATAGGTACTCATGAAATAAATTTGAAATTAGGCCTTAAGAGAGCTGATAATGCTAAGCAGGAATTTGTTGATCTGGGAGTATCCAATTCTCAATTAATTGACGAAAGTAAAGCGTATGACGAACCTTTGGTGCCAAATACTTCAGACGAAAACAGAGCAAAGAACAGAAGGGTGGAGATAAAAGTCTTTCATGAATAATCTCAATTATTCAATCCTATCTGGATATACATTCAATGACCCGCTTAAACTTTTGATTTTAGCGGGTCATTTAGTATATAAATCCTGTGATTTGGATGGCTGATATTCTTTCTTATTTAATTTTGATCTGCCTTTTTTTACCTCGTAACGTTATTTCCCAACCCTTAAAATGTTTGAATAATCGGAAGAACCGGCTGAATTTTCTCCTTTTAAACGATAGTAATAAGTTTTACCTGCAATCTTTGATTCATCGTTATACAGTACCAACGGTTCGGAAGCTTCGGGTGCATATTCAAACTTGACAACATCGGATAGTACCGAATCATCAATGCCGGTAGTCAGAATTCTCCAGGGACCGTTTCCCGATTCCGAACGTTCGATGGTGTAAGAAGCTGCGCCGGTTGATCCTCTCCATGTAAAACCATCCCCTTTTATGGATAGAACCGGAGCAGGGGCAGGTCTTTCCGTTTCGGGAGCGTCTGTCCCCCGGATTAGATAGGCCTCGGTACGCAGGATACTAAGCATGCGGACTTCGTCATAGACATACCCTGCAGAGAAGCCCGGTACATGAAACGAATTGATAGGTGTCCCTCCTTCATTGTGATAGTACCAACCTCCATCTCGTCGGTGTCCGCGAATACTCCACATTAATCCTCCCACAATGTTCGATCCCCGGATTGTGTTCATCAGTTCTTTCAGATTTTCTGTTGAGCCAAGGCCGAATTCATCGATGATTAATGGCTTCTTGCCTTTGTATTTATTGTAAGCTTCGAGTGCCAACGGTGACAGTTGCCACGGTTGACCGCTTATCTTGTTCCAGTATTCGTACAGATGTTCACTCATAATATCAATATTCGGGTCGGCCATCAGCTTATTTTTATCTGCTCCGTTTGCTTCCATCACCAAATGATTAGGATCCGTTTTTTTGATATAAGTAGCCATTTCAAGGCTCCAGTCAAGAATCTTGAGGGATAACTCGTCTGCACTTAGTTTGCGGTCCTGAGCGTAGCAATTAAACTCATTCCCCAATTGCCAGGCCAGGATCCCCGGGTCATTCTTATAAAGGATACCATTTACCGTGTTTTTGCGGTTTAATATAAAGTCAAGAAAATGTCTGAAATCTGCTTTTTGTTCCTTATCTGTCCAGAATGAACCTTTTGGTTTTCCGGCTATGGCCGAGAACTCATCGACTCCCCTGATTCCAACAAAGGTTTGAGAAGCAATAAAGGGAATAATCAATCGTACATCGTATTCGTGGCAAAGCGCTATAACCCGGTCGAGGCATTGAAAGGCCTGCTCGTTGTATTGTCGGTGAGCGGTGATATAAACGGGCATCTCTTTATCGTCCGGCGAATAGACAGATAAGGAGAATGTACGTGTTGCACGGCCGCCAACCCGACGAATCCCATCCAGAATGTCCCTGATCTCATATTCATCCGGAAAACGATTGGTCCGGTCAACCCGGATCTGTGTTTCGTTTTGCTGAATGTTCGGAGCATCCATACTCAGGAAACGAAACGGTTTATTTCCCTCCATAAGTTGGTCCCCTTTGCGAACAATAATGGGCCACGAAGCATCTTCCCCTGTTCCGTGTTTTGGTGTTTGTGCTGCTGCATTGATTCCAACGGATAAAGCCAATGCAATTAGCAATGCACAAATTTTGACTGTCTTTTTCATGCTTTTCATATTTTAGTTGATTTTTAAAGTGTCATATTTAGTCGTTTTGAACGTCCGTTTTGAATCATCCCGGTATGATACCCGATCGGTATGTCTGTTTGTTCTTGTATTCCGGATTGGATTGCTATTCCTTTTTTTCTTGGATTCCTGTATGCTGTTTTTGATAGCTGCCGTAAGTGGTAAATTCAATCTGGGGAGTTTGTTCCGTGACGTTGTGCATATCCGCTTCTATCTGGACGGTTTTTGTTTCATCGGATAGAATGCTCCGGTAATGTTCACTCCGCAAACACGGAAGAATTTCTTGCTTTGACTCTCGTGCAACCTTTCGTGCAACTATAAAGGCAATGCTTTTCCCATTATTGGCATTTGCGACCCGGTACCTTCCTTTTGACAAAGTTCTATTTGCTTTTTTGTTAGGTGTCGAAGCCGGTAGATATACGGTTCATCATTATTGAAGATGTTATTTTCAATCCAACAAATATAGCGGATTCAAATCACACAAACCTATTTATTTTTATCTAAGCCTGATACTTTATTTACTTATTATGACATTGTTCTGAAATTCTGAGGAGACTTAACCCGGCATTTTCCATTTTCCGGGATTTTCTTTTTTTATCCCGATCTTTAATCGTATAAATAATTGATTCTATCTTTTTTCGTTATCAGGGTTCCTCATTTCTCCTGTTCCTCCCGGACGATCATATGCCCATTTTATTCCGGCATCCTACATCAATCGGATTTTGTATGTTCCTCCGCTTTTCCTTCGTCTTTTGTTCTTATTTTGGTTTTATATATTCCGTATATAAACCATATATAATTCATATATAAATCATATATAATTCATATATAAATCATATATAATACATACTTATATAAATATGAATTATATATGGTTCATATATGATTTACAAATTATTTAGTCAAGAAACAAATAGGACTGAATGTAGAATGAAGGATAATCGGAAGGTAATGGATCGTATTATAAGATTTCGGGTGACATATGGGGAAATAAGACAGAAAAATTGCTATCCGTTCCTGCAATTCTTGACTGCCGGGAACAGGGATACGGGGAGGTTTTATAGAAAACCTGTTTAGAAGAAGTTGTCGCAGTGATTTATTGTTTTATTCAGAACAACGGACTGTTGTTTCAATTGAGTACTTTGCCAAATCGGACTTGCAATGCTTACCGATTAGCCTGAAAACGGTAATTGGCTTCAATTTCGATCAACAGATTGTCGCGACAAATGCCGGCCTTTACAAAAATGCCATTTTCAGTACCAAAATGAGCATCACACAACGGTTTGACAATTGAGTAATCAGCTTCGTTCTTTAAATAGACGCGATAGTTATTGATCACAGGTTTACAATCTGTCTTTAGTCTGTTCTGAACGAGATTATCGGCTGCGATTAAGTGATCGATGTTTTGGATAGTTGTTTGGGTTTGTTTAGCTACATCGTCCGGAAAAGCGGTTAGCTCGCCAATAATAGATGCAGTGCCCGAAATAAACAAAAAGCCATTCTGTTCGAACAGCATAGACTTTCCCCGTTCGAACTTGGGAGTCGAGATTGTTTTAACCTCATCAATGGCATTCCCGATCAGGACAGTCGGAGAATAATGATGGGCATCTACCTGATGGGCATTTGTAACCGGATAAACGGTATTCCCGGTTTTTTCCTTTAAAGCGATAACCTCAATTGTGCAACCTCCATTTTCCATGCCGATACCGGTGGCAGCAGGATAGCCGTTTGGAAAATTCGATTTTTGGTAGAACAGAGTCCTCAGGTCATTGAATATCTGATAATTTTGAAGGCATTTATTGTTCCCGGAATTGACTACTGTAATATCCTCGATATAATTCCATTGACGGACAATGTCACTATAATCAAAATTGGTTCGGAGCAGAGTGGCATCCAGTAGGTGGAAGCAGTCGTAAGCATTTTGTTTGAAGTCAAGATGCTTTGCCGCGTATTGACTTGAAAATAAACAGCTGAATTCCGGACTGTCAATTTGCAACACGGAGGCTTGTTCGTTCCGGCTGAAAGTAAATGTCAATTCAGTATCCGTATAGTCCAGCAGCCAGACTTCCATTACAATATTGTTTTCCAGAGGTGGTTGACTTATTAATGAAACCGGTATCTGCAAATTGTCATAATGGGTAAGCAGGTCGTTTAACAAATTCATTTTTAAGGTATAATCCTGCTTGTCGATACATGATGCGAAAACGGTTGCCTTTACAATTTGCCGATGTTTATTTGTATTGCCGGTAGCCATCTCTATTTGATCGAGACAGGAATATAAACGGGTTGAAAAATTGCCTGAAGTATGTGATTGAATGCTTTGAATAGATAATTGCATGAGTGTCTTGAAAAAAATAATAATACGTTTGCAGATACAACCGGCTATATTCCAATTGAATATCTCTAAACTTTGTGTTGGCTGGCGCGATTGTCTTTATTTATTTGCAACAAAAATAAAGTGCTACAAATATATTAAAATTATTTCAATATATCCAAATCAGAGAATTAGGACAGGATGGTAGCCTTTGTTCGATAAATAATGCCGGTTTGTAACTATGGGTGGTTGTAGTGAAGGTGGTTGTTTTTGCATTCCTTTCAGCAATTCAATGTATTATCGTTTTAAGTTACGAACGGTTTCTCTTTGAAGAAGAATTTATAAGGAAAAGGGTTTGCGCAAAAGTTGAATATCATGGAGGCAATACCGAAAAGCACCCAACGAATTCTTTTCTGTGAGATATTAATTCCGAAATGAATTTCTGTTTCTGTCATTTTTGTCGTGTAACATTCAGATGTTTTTATCGGTTTTCGAAGATTACATTAGAGACAATCAATTTGAATTTTATCTGTTTTCATTATGGTTCAGGCGACATCTTTGCAAACGAACGTAATCTGTAAAATTATACAATATTGTTTATTATCAATAAGTTAAAGTTGTTTTTTCTTTGCATATTTTTGATTTTAAAACTATAATTCAGTCGTTATTTATGTCATGAATCAGTGTAATGACAATTTGTTTATTCGGAAGTTATCAATAAAACGATATAATAATTAAGTGGAATCAAAGTAGTTTAAATTTCGGGCTGTCTCCTGTTATTATTCATTTGTATTTATCATCACTTTTTTTTTATAATTAGATATTAAACAATTGAATATATATTGGACTGCAACTGATTTTCATGGGTCTAAAAAGTACAAGATTTAATTATAAACCTATCAGTTTAAGGATAAAAGCTTGTAATATGTATGAAAAGTATCATATTAGGCTAAAATAATATAGCTTTTATCGTTACCGAAAGTCTATTTTTGTACGGTCGGAAATGAATGATCTCCAACATCAATTAACCTTTTAATATTAAAATTAAATTCCATGAAAAGAAAAATTTTTTTTCTATCGGTATTACTCTTTTTTGGAGTATGCTTAGTGTCTGCACAGCAGAATCTTTCTGTTTCGGGAGTTGTTACCGAAGCAAGTGATGGAAGCCCATTAATTGGAGTTTCAGTGCTTGTCAAAGGGACAACGAATGGGACAATCACGGACGTTGACGGGAAGTATACTGTGAATGCTCCTCAAGGTTCTACTCTTGTCTTTACCTATATAGGGTTGGAGAAGCAAGAGATAGTCGTGAAATCCAAAGTTATCAATGTGAAACTTCAATCTGACTCCAAGATGTTAGAGGAAGTAGTTGCCATTGGTTATGGAACTGCGAAAAAGAAATTGGTAACAGGTGCTACCGTTCAGGTTAGCGGTGACAATCTTCAAAAACTGAGTACAACCAGTGCATTTACAGCATTGCAAAGTCAGAGTCCGGGAGTAAATATTACTCAAACTTCAGGACAACCAGGTGAAGGTTTCAAAGTAAATATCCGTGGTATCGGTACTGTAGGAAACTCTGCTCCTCTCTATGTTATTGATGGTGTTGCAGGTGGAAATCTTAGTAATCTTAATAATGCAGATATTGAATCAATTGATGTGTTGAAAGATGCCGCTTCAGCTGCTATTTATGGTGCCCGGGCTGCCAATGGAGTAATTTTGGTAACCACCAAACAAGGAAAATCAGGGAAACTTCAGGTAACTTATGATGGTTATGTCGGCGTACAAAATGTATACAAAATGCCGTCCTTGCTGAATGCAAAACAATACATGGCCGTTCAGAACGAAATTAACTTTAATGAAGGTCTAGGTGCTACAGATTGGAAAACTGTTTTAGGTGCTACAGAATATTCCGCTATTAATAACGGAACCTGGAATGGCACGAACTGGCTGGATGCTATTCGTAATACCAATGCTCCAACTGAAAATCATGCTGTCAATATTGTAGGAGGTAATGAAATTTCCAAATTCTCTTTAGGATTTTCTTATACATCTCAAGAAGGGATCTTAGGTAAACCGGTTCAATCAGATTATAGCAGATCTACTTTCCGTGTTAATTCGGATCATGTTCTTTTGAAGACTAAATCTTTTGATGCCATCAAATTTGGTGAAACATTAACTTATGCTTATACAGATAAGCAAGGTATTGGTATCGGTAATCAGTATTGGAATGATGTCTCCGATGCCTTGAGAGCTATGCCTATTATGCCAATCTATGATGCTTCAGGAAATTATTATAGTAATATCGGAACTTCGTTGACAAACTACGAACCTCTTATGTCGAATCCAATTGCCGATATGGTTTATCAACGGGGTCAAAACGATGCGAAGAGTTATAATTTGGATGCTTCTGCAAATCTCCAGATTCAACCGATTAAGAATTTGATTCTTAAATCTCAGGTGGGGTATAAAATGAGTGCAAGTTCGTATCGTCAATATACTCCTACTTATAATCTTTCAACTTCAGATGCAAATGTTGTGTCTAAGGTAAATCAGAGTGCAAGTCTGGGCTGGCAATATACGTGGGAAAATACCTTGAATTATAAGTTCAATATTAATCAACATCATATTGATGCTTTGGCAGGTCAATCTATTGAAAAATCGGGTATGGGTGAAAGTTTGAGTGCAACTAACGGTAATTTGTTGTTTGATGATTTTAAACATGCTTATCTTACTAATTCACAAGGTGTGTCTTCGAGTGTGACTCAAGTTAGTGGTAGCCCTTGGGATGAAGGAGCATTGCAATCTTTCTTCGGACGTGTTAATTATGATTATAACGAAACTTATATGGCTTCTGTTGTAATGCGTGCTGACGGTTCTTCAAACTTTGCAAAAAGTCATCGTTGGGGATATTTCCCATCAGTATCTGCCGGTTGGGTTCTGTCGAATGAAGCTTTCTTAGAATCAACAAAGAGTTGGTTGGATTTCTTGAAATTACGTGGAAGTTGGGGTGAAAACGGTAACTGTAGTATCTCAAACTTCAATTATGTTGCCGGAGTATCGTTTGATAAAACAGCAGCTTATTCTTTTGGTAATGCCAAAGACACGCAAACTACAGGTGGTTATGCTTATATCTCACCGAACCCGGATGTTACATGGGAAACCTCTATTCAAACTGATTTAGGTATTGACGCAAGATTCTTCAATTCGCGTTTAACGCTAGCACTGGATGTTTACAACAAAAAGACGAAAAACTGGTTAGTTGTAGCTCCTGCTTTGGCTACTATCGGTACAGGTGCTCCTTATATCAATGGCGGTGATATTGTAAACAAGGGTCTTGAAGTAGCTGTCGGTTGGAATGACCATATCGGCAAAGATTTCACCTATAGTATTAACGGTAACGTTGCTTATAATCATAACAGGGTTACGCGTCTTGCCAATTCAGAAGGTGTTATCCACGGACAAAAGAATGTAATAAGTCAGGGAACAGATGAATGCTATCGTGCACAGGTAGGTTATGCTATCGGTTATTTCTACGGTTACCACACATCCGGTATTTTCCAGAGTCAAGCTGATATTAACGCCTGGAAAGCAGCCGGTAACGGTATTCTTCAAGCAAATGTACAACCCGGAGATGTTAAATTTACGGATGTAAACCATGATGGTGTTATTGATTCAAAAGATAAAGGTCAAATCGGAGATCCGAATCCTGATTATACAATGGGTTCGAGCATTAATTTAGGCTACAAAGGCTTTGATTTGAATATAACATTGCACGGAGCTTTTGGACAACAAATTCTTAAATCATATCGTTCGTTCGCAGGTAGCCGTCATGAAAACTATACTACCGAAGTCTTCGAACGTTGGCATGGTGAAGGTACTTCCAACAGATTTCCGCGTTTGACCTCAGGTACCAATACGAATGATATAAATGTGTCTGATCTTTACATAGAAAATGGTGATTATGTAAAAATCCAGAACTTATCTCTTGGTTATGACTTCAAAAAACTTTTCAAGAGGATTCCGTTAACTCAGGCTCGTTTATATTTTGCCGTTCAGAATCTCTATACCTTCACGAAATATTCAGGTATGGATCCTGAAGTCGGTTATAATCCTTCTTATACCAACTCTACCGGTGGTACAACTTCAGATAGCTGGGCTAATGGCATTGATTTGGGATTATATCCAAGTCCAAGAACAATTTTAGTAGGTGTAAATCTTAAATTTTAATTAGAAGATTAATATGAAAAAAATATTATATTTTGCAATAACTGCAGTAACCGTACTTTTTACCGGTTGCCAAAGTTTCCTTGATACAGAGGATTTAACGCACAAGAATACGTCGAATTATCCAAAGACGGAAACTGATGCAGAACAAGTGATAGCAGGTATTTATAACAACCTGAATGTCCCAAATGCAAGTCCTGCATCTTCTTTCTTCTTTATCTCCAATCTGGCTTCAGACGACCGTCTTGGCGGTGGTGGAGTGAATGACCTCATGTTCCAGGCTGAAGACTTGTTGATGACTTCAACCACCAATGAATATGAACAATTTTGGAAAGACCGTTATGTGGGTATTTTCCGTGCTAACACAGCTATTGAGACCTTAGGTAGTTGTACTGGTTATACGAGTGATGATCAGAAAAATCAAATGATAGGTGAAGCTTATTTTATGCGTGCATTTTTTTATTATGAATTGGCTTCTGAATTTGAAAACGTTCCATTGATTACAACATCAGCATCGACAAATGTACCTCAGGCAGCTCCATCCAAAACATGGGGACAGATAGTTCAGGATCTTTTGAAAGCAATAGAGTTGATGCCGGCTTCTTCAAAACCAGCTGCAGGTCATGCTACTCATTGGGCTGCAGAAGCTTTGTTGGGACGTGCATTCTTGTTCTATACCGGGTTCTATGGTACAGCAGGTACTCCACTGACTGAAATGACACTTCCTGATGGAACGACATTAACAAAAGCAGCGGTAACAGCAAAATTAAAAGATTGTATTACGAGTTCCGGATATAGTTTGGTTCCCGATTATCGTAATTTATGGGGCTACACGAATGAATATACAAAAAATGACTATTCGTATACTAAAGGACAAGGTTTAAAATGGGTAGAAGACGATAATGCCGTCAATCCTGAATCGATGTTTGCCATTAAGTTTTCAAAATTGGCCTCATGGAGTACAACGATCGGTTATTCTAACGGTTATGCTCTTTACTTTGGTGTTCGTGGTGGACAGGCTTTGGCTAATACGTTCCCATTCGGTCAGGGATGGGGTGCAGGTCCAGTAAACCCGGGTTTGTGGGATGACTGGAAAGCCGCAGAACCTAATGATAAACGTCGTGCAGCTTCTATTTGCAATATCCGTACTGAATTAGATCCAGAAGGATATACCAAAGGAGGTTGGGTTGATTTTGTTCAGGAAACAGATTATTTAGATAAGAAAATATCTCCTGTTTCTTGTGTAGATCCGGATACACTTGCGGCAACCGGGAAAACACAATACTTAGCAACATTTGAGATGAAAATGTATGATTATAAATCGGTAAACTTCCAATTATCAAATATCCATGATTTGGTTCTTATTCGTTTAGCTGATGTATATTTGATGTATTCTGAGTTGGCGGAAGATGCTACATATCTCAATGAAGTACGTAAACGTGCAGGATTGGGTGCGATTTCATACTCTTTAGCAGCTTTGCAGAACGAACGTCGTTGGGAATTTGCTAATGAAGGTATTCGTTGGAACGATATGCGTCGTTGGCATATTGCAGAAGGCACTAGTGGTGCTTTGTCAAAACAAATTGGTCAGAATATTTATTATCAGGGAATCGCAAAGAAAAACACTCAGCAAGGTGTTGGTTATGTAAGCCGTTATGCCGCTACCAGAGGTTTCTTCCCAATACCTGAAGAACAGATTTCTTTATCGAATGGTGTCCTGAAGCAAAATGCAGGTTGGGGAATATCTGATGCTACCTATTCAGGTTGGAAATAATTTTTTAAAATAAAAGAAATAAATTAAAAATACAGAATATGAATAAAATAATTTATATATTATGTAGCTTTATTCTTGTAGCTCTCTTTACTGCGTGTGATCCAATTACAAGCTCCGAAGGAATTGGAACTGTAATTACATCTGCAGATCAGTTAGCAGCTACTGTAACGCCCATTATGGATGGTACATTGAAGACGAATAAGGTGAGAGTACATTGTACAAGTCCGGTGAATTGCCAATGGACGGATGGTGTTAAACCATATATCAGTAATGATACAGTGATGACCTTATTTGTAAAGGGAGATATTACGATTACGTTGTCAGCTATGGCTGCAGATGGAACTATTTTGACGAAAACATTCACGACAACAGTAGACGAAATGAAATATTCCGTTGAACCGCAGTATGGTTATTTCTGTGGATCCGGAGTGAAAAAATGGGTTTGGGCAACCGATAATACTGTTGATAAAGCTTCAAACAGAGTTTGGGGTAATGGTGGAAATACGGACTCGGCTCCTGATTGGTGGGGACGTACGGCAGCAGATGCTGCATCTGATAATATAGATATTACAGGCTCTATGACATTTACGTTGAACGGACTTAAGTTCGCACGTGTTGAAAATGGTGTTACCACAACGGGTACATTCTCATTTGATATGACTGTGCACAAATTTCCTCAATGTATTGGTCAGGTTACATTCGTTGGTACAACAATTCTTCATGGAATTAGTCAGAATGATGGCAAGAAGGTTGTCAATGTATTTAATATCATTAAGCTTTCGAATGATGAACTACAATTAATGTATGCCACGGATTCCAATACGTATGAAGGTTGGTTCTGGCTGTTTAAACGTGACGGGTATAAATACTAATAGAAATATAATTCAACTTTAGAAGAATGAATTTTGAACCATCGTTCTTCTAAAGCTGATTGTCAATTATTCAATACGAATGAATGTTGAATTATAAATTTAGGGAAGGCGGGCTATTTGTCCGCCTTTTTTATAATTATTAACCTGAGTTCGGGATAAGGAAATACTATAAGAAAGTTGTAATATAGAAGTTTTATTTTGTATCTTTGTGATTGACAGTCAAACAAATAACAAAATAAAACTCCTATGATTACAACAGACAAAATTATTGAAATATTCTGTATCGCAGATGATTTTTACAAAGAATATGAGTCCGAAGTCCATAAAGTGGCTATTTG
>Ga0302286_10000014_pt1 | contig 178380 bp, 183 predicted proteins | sample III_Fen_E2_3_FD_198765 | JGI IMG/M metagenome (GOLD analysis project Ga0302286, IMG submission 198765) | Peat permafrost microbial communities from Stordalen Mire near Abisko, Sweden - III_Fen_E2_3 | ecosystem: Environmental > Terrestrial > Soil > Wetlands > Permafrost | place: Sweden...
GGTGGAATTAGAATAGATTCTGGATTTTGGTCTGCTAATGGTATCATAACTGAATTAGCTAAAGATCAATCTATTATATTAACTCCTGATAGTTTATTCTATTTTAAAAAATTAAATAATTTAAATCCAATTGAGGATATAGATAGTCATCAAGATGCCTTAACATTAGAGCAACAATTTCCTGGAGAATTCATTGTAACAGTTAAAGATCAGGAGAAATTACCTGAGGATATTGTTAAAACTTTAGTAAAACGTGGGTCAACTGTTAGCTATGATTATTACGATAAAAAGAAAAATAAAACAATTGAAAATTCTTGAGGTGTTGTTCGAGATATATTCCCTGGAGAAATTAGATTAAATTCTAAGACTGAAAAACGTCGTTCTTTTCCTGTAGACTTTAGAAATATTAAATCATTTACTATTTTGAATAGTGAACTGAGTGATAGCTTTACAGATAAAGAATGAAGTAAAAAACGTGATTTATTAGAAACATTAGATCGCGTTCAAAAAGTAGGAAAGAATTATCTACCAATTAAACCCAAAGATTTTGTTAAAATCGTAACTAGAGTCAAAGGCCATCCTGATTCCGTTTTCTATAATCAAGTTGCTGCTGTATCTGATGATAAAGTTTATATTATTGTTAAAACAAGAGATGCAGATAAAACTCGTACACTTAAGAAAATTATTGCACAACCAAGAGAAAGTATTGTAGAAATGTTTACTCCTAAGTTACCGGAGTTAACAATTAAAGAGTTACAAGATGTAGCTAAAGAATATGACAATATCTATCTAAAAGAACAATCAGTTCGTGATGCTAATTTTTCCTATTTCTTAACTGCAGAAGCAGCTCAAGACGGAGATTACTTTGTAATTCCAGGAGAAGAAGAAAATTCAGGGACTCTATATAAAATCATTAGTAAAAAGGATAACTATGCAGTTCGTCTTCAAATTAAAAATGGAGTAGACGTTGGACATAGTTATGAATTTGCTGATTTTTCTAAAGCTAATTTATTTATTACTAAAAGAGATATTGCTCCAGAAGATGGAAGAACAATGGCTGATTTTAATAATTTTACATTAGTATCAGCTAATAGTGCTGATGAAATTGATACAAATAGATTTATGCTTGATAAAGCTAATGGCTTTAAATTAGTACCTGCTCGTTATGTTATACCAAAACTTGTAAATGATAATATAAGTCCCACTCTATTAAAATCTGGCAATTATGATGTTGGCAGTGTTAGATGAGGGCCTCGTATGGATGCGATTGCAGATCAATTTAGTGATGTAACTGAAGAGCTAATTAAGGACTTAAATAAACTTCAAAATGTTCGTGGTAAACAATTATTTCTTTTACAAAAGGATAATGGTTATATTAAAAGATATAACAAATCTTTAAAAGAGTATATCTTGCAGGATAAAGGTGGAATTCTTAGACCAAATTATAATAAATTTAGAGATTATATTAAGACAAATACTTATTTTTGTTTTGCTAAATCTTTTGCAGGAAGTGCTAATATTGACTTTAGTAATAAAATGTTTAAAGTAGTAAATACAGACAATGGTATAATGACTTTAGAATATAATGGAATTAATAACGATGGAAAAATTATTACAATTCGCCGATCTTTAAATATTGATAAAGCATTTAATGATAAAGTATTTAAAGCAATGTATCTTCCATTTACTTCTGAAAATCAAAAAGATTTGGATGCTAATCTTGATATTAAACCAAGCAGAAAAACACTAACTGATCGTGATGAATTAGCTGCCTATGTAGGTTATAAGTTTGCAAATTTATTTGATATTGAAGTCTCAAGAGTAAATTGAGATACAACAAATGATGAACAATATAGGAAATATAAAAATAAAAAGGCTTGAATTGAGCCCGATGTAGATGGAAAACCTACTATTGTAATTAATATGTATAATAGTAAAGCAAATGAAGATGATGTTGTTCATGAATTCTTACATCTATTTTTAACGTCTTTAAGATATACCAAACCTACTTTATATGATAAAATTATTGAAGGGCATCGAGTTGGAAAACTTAAAGAAAAGGCCTTAGATGCCTTTACTATTGAAGAAGACTTAGTAACATATTTATCTCAAAAGTTATTAGACAATGGATTGGCTGATATTGAAGATGATTTTAAAAATCAATTATTTGATGGTATTGTGGCTGGTTTAGCAGAAGTGTCTGAAGATTTAAGTGCTGAATCATTTAATGATTTAAACATTGAAGATTTAGAAGGATTACTTTCTGCATCTGTAAAAGACATTACAGGTTTTAATAAAAGAGATATTAGCAAAGATGTTAAGAATGCTAATTTAATATTTTTTGACGCTAACTTTAGAGATTGGCTACAAAAATCTATTAAAGAAAAGAAAATAAAAATTAATTGTAAATAGTAATAATATGGCATGTACATATAGTGTAAACGACCAGGATTCACTATCTTTAGCAAGAGTGCTAATGGAGTTTTATAAATCAAAAACTCCATTAGCAAACTCTAATATCTATAGTTCTAATGCTGAAGATTCTACTTTAGAATCAATACATAAGCAAATAGTTCGTAGAGATGAGATAGGTAAGCTTGAAAGAATTCCATTGACTAAATTTATTAGTCAACAAAATGAGGAAACCCTCAAACCTATGGGTATATCAGCTTCTAGATTAAGTCCTGAATATGATGCACCAAAACGTGTGTATCAATCAGTTGTAAATAAATTGGTTGAATCAGGACATACAGAAGATAGTTTAAAAGATATGACTTTAGCAGAAATTAAGGCAGATCCAACTTTGTCTGAATCTATAGAATATGAAAAAGATATTCTTGAAGTAATGGAAGCTGAAGAAAAAACTAATAAACTAATTATTGCAATTAAGAATGCAGTTGGAAATATTGCTGATGACTTTGAAAGTAATGACCCACGAGCTCAATCAAAACTTACAATAGCTACTGCAGTGAAAGAAGCTGTTGCAGAGAACTTAATTGAAGCTGAACAAGCAACAGACTTAAATACAAAATTAAATAGTATTGTTGACGAAATTTCTAAAGTAATATTTACTAGAGGAACTCCAATGTTTGATATTTTATTAACAACTGAAGGAGAGCCTCCTTTTCATATCTCAGGACATATTGATTTTGTTACAGTAACTTCCGAAGGAGTTCCTCATATTTATTCAATTAAAAGCTCTAAAAGAGGTTTTGAAAAGTGAGACAGCGCTAAGAAATTACAATCTGATTACCAATTAGCTTTTGAAAGGGCTTTATTAGGACAATATACTGATGTTTCACACTCTGATTTAACTATTATTCCAATTGAAACTGGAAGCTTAGTAGGAGGAAAATTAGATCCTAAAGCATTGACTAAAGGTAATGAACAAGTTAGAAATGGTGATCCAAAAGCTGGATTAATTTTTAATGATGGTATGTTGTTTAAGATTGCAAATAAATTTATTCCAGACTCTATTAAATTAGAAACTAATCCAGATAGAGAACTTCGATTAATTAATACATTAGTCTCTTTATTACCAAAGTATAAAATTAGAACAACTCGTAGAGAATATCATAGAGAAAAATTAGTTGAGGATATCCTAAAGCAAGCTTACTTTACTGTTAACAAAGCTGATTTAGATCAATTTGTTACTGAAAATCCATTGGATGAAGACAGTCCAATTACAGCTAAATCAAATCGTATTGCAATTAAGAATTTTACGAGCTTTACTGAAGCAGAAAAAGTTAAAAAAGCTGGAGACATTGCAGACCAATTCTTATCCTTTCTTGATAATAAGGATAATAGAAATGTCATTCAATTAAAGAGTGCAATTACAGTAGCTATTAATGCTGGAAACGCTAATAAATTAGAATTATCAAGTGAAAATCAACAAAAACAAGCAAGACATGCACTGCAACCATACCTTAATGGACAATATGCAGTTATTGAATCAGTTTCAGAGTTAGATAGTTTAGGAATTATTCTATTACGTAATACTTCTTCTGGACAAATCATTCCTATAGCTATTACTGCTAATAATTTCTTAAGTAAATATGATAATAAATATACATATTTAGATGCAGAATATTTTAAAGTGTTTGCTGTACTCAATGAAATGTATGATGATTTAAAACTAAATCTTAATAAGATTCAAGATATTGTAATCTTAGACGTAGATCAAGGTGTAAGTAAGCAACGAAATATTCGAGAAGCATTTAGTGATTTTCAAGAGGTGGCTGCTAAACAAAATTATCAAATTAGAATTAATAAAGATTCTGATCTTCCTGAATTTAAAGATGTTGTTTTCAAAGCTATTAATGGAGTACTACGTACTTATGATTCTGAAGAAAAAGAATCTGTTTATAATCTTTTTGCCAATATTAGAGGTAATATGCTTGACGCTCCTCTTGAAGATTTAAGAGCTGCAGAAAAAGGGTTAAGAGAACTCTTTGGTTTAGGTGAAAAAACATTTAATTCGGCAGTAGACTTTAAAAGACCGGCTGAATATTTATATGCATTAGTTAAAAGCTTAATATTAACTCGTTATGGAATTGTTCCTGAAGGAGATGTCACTGGATTGCGTGATTATGCTATTAAATATCAAGATTTTTTTGGTGTTTTAAAAGCATTCTATTCTGATAATTTAGATGAATACAATAAAGAACAAGAAAAGATTCTTGGTATTATTGGTGGTTTGAAAACAACAACACCTGATAAAATTGCTTCAAAAGATTTGTTTACAATCAATGGAATTATTACAGGTAGTATCAGTTTAATGCGGCATGAAATTGATAAATTAGGTTCTCAAGTACATGGAGACACTACTGAGTATTATGCAGATATTCATTATACTCAATTAGAACAACAAATGATAGGTGATTATCGTAAGCACTTTAATCCACTATGATTACATGAAGGAAATAAACTATCAAATAAATGACAGGTTAAAAATCCATATAATTTTGAAAAAGATAATGTAATGCTTCCTGCACAAAGAAAGTATTTAACTAACATCCTTTTTAAAATTCAAAGACAATTAATGCATATTCCTAATGATATAGCAGAAAAAATCGACCCAACTTCAATTGAAACTATTCAAAAAACAGCTCCAAAGAAATGAGTCGATAAAATTATGTTTAATATTGAAAATGGAGAGTACTTCAGAATGCCATTAATTTGAACTAATACTATAAGTCAATATAAAGGAGTTGTAGCTGAAGGAGGCAAAGGTCTAAAACGCGCAGCAAGAACTTTTGGAGCTAATGTTAGAGATTTTGTTGATGGCAGAGAATTGGATCCTAAAGATCGAAATGAAGCTGAAAAAGTCTCAAAAGGTTATTATGAAATGTATGAAATATATGGAAAGCAGTCTGCTTCATATATTGCTCAACAAATTGAAGATCGTGGTGATTGGAGTTTTGAAATTGATTTAGATGCTATTGCACATAGAGTAATTCAAGAAAAAGTTAGAAAAAAATATGTTGATAATATTCTGCCAGTTTTAAATGATTATGCATGATGAATTCAACTTACTGGAGCTAAACAAAATAAAGATGTTTCTAAGGCACTTACATACATACAAGAAAGAATTGATATGGCCTTTTATGATAGACCAATTATTGATAAAGAATTCTCAGATATTATTAGTGCTGCCGGTGTTGCTAAGAAAATTACAACTGCACAAATGCTTGCTTTTAGACCTGCCATTTTAGTTAAAGAGTTAGCTATTGGAATGTATAAAGGGGCTGCATTAGCTGCTACTCAATTCTTTGGAAAAGATCAATTTACATTTGCAGATTATGGAAAAGCATTAGGAATGATGTTAACCATTGATAAGCAAATGTCATTAGAATTTAATAAAATAGAAGCATTAAATAAATTCTATGCCTTTGCTAATATGGATTTAAATTCATACGCAAGAAAGATTCAAACAAATCGTCGAGGAATATTTATGGGATTACATCCTTATATGTATGCTTGTAATACAATTCCAGATTATTACAATCGTATGTCTTTATTTGTTGCTAAAATGATTCATGATGAAAGTATGGATGCCCACACTTTAGATAAGAATGGTTTTATTACATATGATCCTAGAAAGGATAAACGATTCTCTCATTACTTAAGTGTAAGAGAACAATATAGAGCTCCTAGTGGTAAGTATATCTTTTTACCTTCTGCAACTGATACAAAATATAATGAACAAAAACAAATGTATGATGTTATTAGAGAAGAAATTAATGATCAAAGACGTATTGCCAAGATGAAAGAATTTGGAGAAGAGGATTTAATTGATCAAGCTTATTCTGAAAAAGAACGATCTAGTTATAAATCTTATACTGATACAGTATATGGATATTATGATAAAGAACAATCTCCTTCTTGACATTACACTGTATTTGGATTATTATATCTTCAATTTATGCAATTCTGACCAGGTAAAATGGATATGTGATTTGGTAAACCCGTAGACGAATCTACTAAAATTACTGGAGTACATAGACAAGCTACTGAGTTAGTTGATGGAAAGAAAATTAAATTATGGAGAAAAGCAATCCATGATGAAAATACTGGAGAAATTGTTGGGTTTGACCATGTAAGAGAAAATACAGGCGATCCTTTAATTGAGTGAACAGGACTACCTCATGAAGGTGTTGTATTCTCAATGGCTAAAACTATTCGAGACACTTATAAAGGATTATGTGATCATAAATCATTTACCGAAATTGCAGAAGATATTAATACACAAGATGAACTTAGACTTAATCGTGTAAAATATGGATTAGCTGATGGAGCTCTTATGTATTTAGTTTTTTGTTTATTTAAATTATTATTAGAAGCTGCTTTTGGAGATAATCCTGAGGGTATGACTGCTGAAACAAAAGCATTCTCAATGGCTGTAAATAAAAAAATGATTAATGAAGCTATGCTTTGGAATAATACTTTTGGTAATCTTCGAAGTGAGCCTGCATTCTGAACTTATGGTTTAAAAGTTATGGGTGATGTTAAAGATACTATGGATGGAGATAAGACAATCAAACGATTATTAACAGACGTAAAAGCTTTTGAATTCATTGATACAGATCAACAATCTTAAAAAAAATAGCCCGATCACAATTAAGTGGTCGGGCTATTTTATTTTTATCAATTTTTATAATAAAGTTCGGCTGTATCAGCTCTTTCAGTATTATAAACTTTAGGCCGTTCAAATTTTAAGGCAAAGGCTCTTGCAGCATCTCTTACATTATTTGTACTTTGAAGTGCAGCAAATGCATCTTTTTCACCATTCTGTAATTCATGATAGATATATTCTAATTGAGTTCCAAAAGCAGCGGGATCAGTATTATGTACTTTAGCAAATTGATTTAAACCTTCTCTACGAGCACCTCTTCATTGAGCTAACCCATAAGCAGATCCATGATCTCCAGGAACAGTAGTATCAAATCCAGATTCATGATATAAATTTCCAGCAATTCCAGCAGCTCATTCTTTTTTAAGACCTTTTCTTATAAAGAAATTCATAGCTTCTTTAGGTCTATCATCTAAAGCAACATTTTCTACATTAGCTGCAATTGGTGGATTTACAGCAACTCGTTTTGCTATTGCTTGATTAAGCAAGTCTCTAATACTTTGAACTTGAGGCACAGGAGATATTTTCTGTGCTGTCTGAACCGCAGGTATAGTAGGCGTAATTCCAGAAAGATATCTAGATAAATAATCATTATCAGGAGTTAGATTATTAGCTGCATAATATGCAGCCATTTCATTTCTATCTTGAGATACTTGATTTATTATAGGTTTAAAAGTAGCGAATTTTGAGTCATCCATAGTTATAGTGATTTTACAGTTACTTACAAAAGTAATAGTATTATTGGAAATAACTTATATAATGAATGAAAAAAATAAGGGGAACCACGATTCACATCGTAGTTCCCCTAAATTGTTTACAGACATTTCTATAAACGGCAGTCCCAATGACTACGAAATCCTTATTGAAATTCCTTCGCAATAAGAATTTGCCATGACCAAACTGTTACTTTAATGTAAAATACACTTGACTCATTTTAAGACCAACCTTGGACTTTCAAGATAAGAAATATATAAGTCTCCACTACAGCATAGAAAATGCCACTCAGGGATTCTAAAGCGTATCTACATTAAAATTTTTAGTCAATTTTATCATCCGGAATTGGAAAACATCTGAATTTTTGAGTTCGCCCTAAAACACCATCTAGCATTTCTTCAACGACTCCTTCTTCATAATTCACTTTTAAATCTGTACACTCATCACCTTTCTTGAAAACACCAAAGTCTTCAGTAAAAGTTACTGAGTAAAAATAAAATTGCGGAAATCTTCCACCCCAACCAAACCAGTCGATTGGTAATATTGATTCTTTGTGCTTATCACTCATAATCTAGTTCTTTTTCTAAACATTCATCACAAATCTGTGGAGAGAGCTTAATCTCTCCTTTATACGCTTGCCAGTCTTCTTCTGAAAAGTACTTTGCGTACTTTATAATTTTACTACATTTAGAACATAATAAAACAGGATCGCCTGCAACAAGCTTAAACTTCGCCTTTCCTTTCATGGTGATAATTATAAAACATAGCGTTTGCCTGAATATGTCCCATATGGGAAATTTCAGAATCAGCATCTACTTCTTCACCATCCATTAAAGCTGCAAGATGTCTTTGCATTGAATTCAAAATCTCTCTTGTATTCATTGACTTTTGCCAATTTCTTGGAGCATACTTTAGAGCACCAAACTCCAAAACTTCAATCATCGGCTCAAGAGATTTATAGTGTACTAAATCCCATTTACGCTTACCAGCGTTATATCTTAATGCTCCCCCATCTATCTGTGGAGCTTGTTCCTCATATTGTTTAAGATATGAGCAAGCCCCACAAGAAACTAAAGGATTTAATGTGTCGTGGTCACAAGTGTAATTGCGACCATCATTTGTACAAATAAGTTTCTTCATTACTTTTTATATTGCTCTACAAAATCATACAAAGCTTCAACTGTTTGACAAATACGAGCACCATATTCGTCATGAGCTTCCATTTCAGCTCGTTTACCAAAATTGGTTTCATAAATAAACCAATTAATCCAATCTACACCATTTTCGTCATAGATCGAACCTAGAATAATGTCCACTATAGGTTCAATTGGGAGGGCATATTTAGACTCAGTAACATCAACACCGACATTATACAACTCATGAATGTTAGTTAAACATTTCTCGTAGGTTGCTAATAACTTAACAAATTCTTCTTTATTCATTTTAAAATAATTTTTCAGGATCTTTAAAATCTGGAAATTCGTCAACACTGATATAGTATTTTCCTATCTTATAATCAGCATAGGTCACTGTTTTGAGCTGTCTATAGATTTTTAAATCAGGATCTCCAGATGGATATAACCATTCATAAAAATGCTCTCCATTTAAAAGCTCCTGGTCGGATTTTTTAGTAAACTTATTCTCAAGATTAGAGAGTATTTGTTCTCTATCAAGTTCAATATAATCACCTCGTCCTCCATGAACAACCCTGACCCAATCTTCTGCAAGCAAAAGTTTCTTCTTAGTAATTAAAGATTGCTTTCGCCCTTTAATTAAAAACTCATCAATATCAATTGCTTGAGATTGTCCACAGAATGGGCAATCTATATAATCAACATCAAATTCACTTTGCACTTCTCCCATAGAGTAAAAGACTGCTGAACTACATTTACTACATTTATAGTGATGGTGGACAAAGAAATCAAATAACTCGTTAATTGATTTCAACTCTTGTAAATTAACTGGTTCCATTTTCAATAAACCATCTATAAGGAATAAATCCCCTAAAATTATTACACCAAGCCTGTTCAATATCAACAAAAAACTTATTCATTTTTCCATTGATTATGCGTGGAGAGGCTCTATCAAATTGAATATACTCATCAGAATTCATTGCACGAGCACAGTGTTCAAACGGACTCATGTGATGACTAGCTAGCAAAGTATCATGTAAACCAATGTCTTTGACATAATTAATTTCTCCATCAAATGTCATATAGGATAATCTAGCACATCGTGCTGTTGCTATTTTAACTTTTCGAATTGCAACACCCTGCTCTAGAGTATATCCTGCATCAATTGGAATGGTCGGAGGTAGAGTAATTCTATCCCCAAAAGGAATATGCCAATCTCCATCTTTTAGCTTAATAGGAATAGATTCATTTCTCGCATCCCACATTGCTTCTGCAAGAGCTTGAATATGAATTTCTGCTTGTGAATCGTTCATTCGAAACTCAAAGGGAGTTTCAAGTGTAGCTCCTGAAGATACTGCATCTTTCCAACTTTTATATTGCCCAAAATATTTAGGACAACGAAGTTCAAAGAATCCTTCAAATTCAGTAGCTGTTATAAGAACAGTATGCCACATGAAAGGTTCTAAAAGACGATTACAAAGTTGTTTTGTAACTGAAGTATCAGCTAATTGATGCGGATCTTCATCCATAGAATATCTAACTCCCATAGTTGAGTTTAATTCTTCAGCATGTTTAATTGCAGAATCCCTAGCTACTAACCATTGACTACGTCGAAAATCAACATGTGCTGATTTAGTTAAATATTTTGTTCCTTGCATTCCTTTGTGAGCAACTTGCCAAGCAATAGGAATAAAAGGATCTGTTCTGACAGATTCAACCATTTTCTCAAATGGTATAGCCCTTGATGATGCAGAATTTCTACTAAAAACTCTATGAGTCATTAGTTCTGCATGTATAATTCGTGGATAAGTTAACAGAAATGAAGTGATTCTATCTCCCATAGAGTTAATAGAATCAGCTACAATTTCTGCACTTATTGTTTTCTTTAATCCCACCATCGTTCAATATTTCTTTCAAGTAATTTAAATAAAATTCTTCTAGCTTTTTCATGAACGCGGTAGCCTATCATTAGGGCTATATAGGATTCATCTTCACGATGTTCAACTTTCTTAAACATTCTAACTTCGTGACGATATTTATCAAAATATAAATCTAAATTATTTTGTAATACTTTAGATTCTAATTTATGATCTTTTATAGAAAGTTCTGTTATATAGTAGTCATGATACTCTACCATATAACCCTCTTCTTTAACAAGCTTTAGTAATCTAACGCAAGTATTCATGATTTCCACATCTCTTTCATAACCTACGTACCTTTTATGCTCTGCAATATACTTTGAGGTATTTTCAATCTTAAAGCTTAAAGTATTAAAAATATAATCATGATCCCAGTCTTGGTCTTTCCAAAGAATGGGTGACCATTTGATTATATTTTTAATATAAGTACGTATGTTATAAATAAGTTCCGAAAATTTATTCCAAAATCTGTTCATCTGGTGGTAATTCAAAGTTAATATCTTCATCCAATACAGACTCATCACCACTAAGTGGTAATGTAGTTGTATTTTCTCTGTCTTCTGCTTCCATACTTACCCAATGGGTTTCTAGTGTTCCGTCTTCCATTCGATTTTGTAGTTCAAATGATTCGACGTATCCATCCTCAAATTCATATGCAACACCACAAATGTCTACATTGTGATCTATACAAAGCTGATCTAAGAATTCTAAAGGAGCTACCCAATCACTTCCAAACTCATAATTAGTAATAATTACAGGTTCATCAAGATGATAAGGAGTATCGTCTTTGCCCCACATTTTATAAATAAGAAATCTTTCATCAATCTTATCACGAATAGCTCTGGAAATCTTTTTTAGTTCTTTCTCCTCAACTTCGTAATATGTGATGTTGATAGTGTTAATGCAAATATTCGGCATTTTCTTCTAATTTATCAAGCTCCATGTGGCAATGTTTATACTTTTTGCCGCTGCCACAGTAACATAAGTCATTTCTTTGTATCTTTGGCGTCTCACGAACATATGGTTTAAATCTAATACCAAATGCTTTCCGAGCCGCACGAGATTGAAGCATCTCGAGACTAATCTCGGGATACTCCAAATCATGTGTTTCAGTAACTGGAGTTTCTTCAGCTACTATAATTTCTGTGTCTTCCATTATAAACCTGTCTGAGCAGTATAAAAATTAATATTTCCTTTGCCAATAACTTTGCTTGAATCTGTAGAATCATCCCAATCAATAACAACATCTCCCTCAAAGTTAGGAATAACCGTTATCCAATGGCTTTCTTCATCATAAGAAAACTCAGGATTTAATTTCATGACATCGTCTAAAAGAGCAACGCAAACCATACCTCCATCAGCACAGAATTGTCCAAGAACAGCTTCCGAATGAATAAAGGCTTGATGTTTTTCCATATACTCGTTAAGCATTACTTCTTTTTCTTCTGGACTTTGTGGCCCAAAATTATAAGCAGTAAAGAACGTAAGATATTCTCTACTATAATCATTATAAAGTGCAGTGGCTTCAGGAGTATCTTTAAAAGTTGTGCAACTCCAATCACCATATCCAGTTTCTTCAAACAAACCTTCTAATTTATCTTCAACATTTTCAATGTCTAAATAACAAGGATCTGTTATAATTATTGTTCCTTTAAAATACATATTACTTATTCTTTACAGATTTGCAAACAGTACACTTAGAACGCTTACCGTCAAAACTTTCGTTATGAACTCTCTTACCTTTTCCATAAATTGCGTCTTGAAATTTATGTTCACATGTGCATGGCTTAATTATTGTCATAGCTTTACTTATTAAACTTACTTAAAATCATTGTTTTTGGTAGAGAACCTGCTGTTCTATCAATCACTTGTCCACCCTTAAAATATAAAAGGGTAGGAATATTTCGAACAGCAAATTCAGATGTTAATCCTGTAGGATCATCATCAATATCTACTTTAAATACAGATATATCTGGATTTTCTTCATCAATTTGATCAAGAATTGGCCCCACTATCTTACATGGAGCACACCATTCGGCTGAAAAATCAATGATAACATGTTCATTGGATTCAACCATTATTTTTAAATTTTCGCTCATTATAGATCCTCCTCGTAACGTACTGATTGAAAGATTGGTTGCATTGGAATACCCTCTCGAGAAATCTCGAAGTATTTTATGGTCCCTTTCTTTCCAATTATGTTATCTATGTTGTTCATATACTCAGCCTTTAATTCTCGATCACCTATAGGCTTAGCAGCAAATGCTTTGCCATCTTCAGTTTCACAAATGAAGCAAAAATCTTCATCTCTTAAACCATCTCGATAATCAATAATTGTAAACTCAGCATCTTGATAAGCTTTAATCTTAATCATTGTAGAACTTCTCTTTCCAAACTCATATGGTTTGTTCGGTTTTCGAGCTACTGCGCCCTCATAACCTTCTCCTACCCACTTATCGTGGAGCCGTTTGACATCATCCCAACATTCAGTTGGATAATGTTCTAAAACTTTAATTTTTTGGAGATCTTTAAAAGTTTCAACTCTCAATTCATTAAGAATGCCAAGTCTATCTACGAATTCCATTTTATCATCAGCTATATCATAAATCCAATACTCAAGAATTTCACATCTTTCGTCCCAAGTTTCCTTTCGGGCTATACCAGATAATTCTTGTAGATAATGACCATGATGATAAAGCTCGCCATCTAGAATTACATCTGGATGTGAACGTAAATACTCGCTTAATTGTGGAGTTAGTTGTTGACAAGCATTGTCGTAATTCTTTCCACCTCTGGAAACGGTTACAACATTATTGCCACCCCATTTCATCATACATCTTACACCATTTAACTTACGACTACAATACATTCTTTTGTCTAGAACTGAATTCTGACATTTATTGTAATCCTTAGCTAACATTGGTTTTAGATTTCCTGATGAGTCAGATTTTATAGTAGGAACTAAAGCGTCCATCTCACTTGCTAAAATATCTTCAAACTTCTTATTAGTAAGAGAGGCTAATCTTTTGTAACCTTTGTCTTGATACTTACTAACAATACTATTAAATTCAAGTTCTGCTTGTTGTATGACTGATCGTTTAGCTTTACCTTTCTCAATAACAAGTTCAGGTTGATCAGTCATTTTTCCTTCATATTGTCCAGTAGTTCTGTGAATCACAAAGTTGTTTCCAATTTGTTCTAATTCAGCAATAACTACTTGAACTTTGTCTCGAGCATTTCTTGTAACTAGATATATTGTTTCAATTATCATTACTTAATACCACTATCACCAAATCCAGTCTTTCCTCTATCTGAAGCAGAAAGATCTTCTAGACTTGCCAGTTGATTCCATTCTACTAAGCATACTTTCGCAAGTATAGCTTGGGCAATTCTATCTCCATGTACAATTTCAAAAGGTTCACTACCCGAGTTCATTAAGATTACTCCCAATTCTCCTCTATAAGAAGAATCAATTGTGCCAGGAGCATTTAACACTTGAATACCATACTTGATAGCTAATCCACTTCTTCCCCTAACTTGAATTTCATATCCAGGTGGAAATGCTGTGTATAATCCAGTTGAAACTACACATCGACCGCCACTAAACATAATCAAAACTTCTCTTTCAGTATCAAAAGCACAGCCATACATTAAATCTTCATTCAAACCATTTGAAAAATTAGCTCTTAAATCCATTCCAGAATCACCAGCTTTAGCATATTTTGGAAGTTCATTAATTCCTTGATTTACAACATCTACTTTCATTATTCTTCAGAACGATTATTTGCTGTACCTTGGGCAACAGCTTGATTCATTAGATAAGCCCAATTACCTAGATCGGCATCACTCACTGATCTCAATCTAGCTTGGATTTGATCTTCGTCTTCAGAAAGCTCTACAGCCTCTCTGATTTTTCTTTCTCTTAATGAAGACATCATATAATTTCCAAAGGAAACAATATCATCTTCTGTAAAAAACATCATCATATTAGTCTTCTTTAGGTAATCTAATAAAAACTAAGGCTGGTGGTATACTTGCTACAACTTCATCTCCTATATAAAAGATGATTATGTTTCCCATAACCTGAGGATAATCTGCTGATATATCAACACTATCTGTGAGATCATTATTGTTTAAATAAATTCGATATTTATTCATTTTCTAAAATTTTCTTTATTTCTAATTCCCAATCTGGCTTTGTTTCGCTCCAAATAGCAGCATATTCATCTAAGTTTTCATCCGCAAATACGACAAGAGGAACTTGAGTAGTTCCATTTCTTGTCATAATTGGGAGAGCTTTTTTCTTTTGTCGATAATCATCAATGTTAAAACTATCAATCAATACTTTTACGTCTAGATTATTAACAATGTCTAGAATAAAGCTCGTTTTATCATCATAGATAACTTTAACAATCTTCATCTAATAAAACAACATCAATCATCATATCACAATTAAAAGCCTGCACTTTTACATTTTCTAATGTATCTCCGAAAAATAAATCAATTCCAGAGTTAATTAAATGACTGTGCTTAGACAATGCTAATTTCCAGTTATTAGCTTCAATGACTTCAATAATAAGATCATTATCAAAGAAATTAATATATCCTACCGCAAATTTCATTAGACGTTAAGTAAACGATTAATAATCATAGTTTTCTCAAATTTATTCATAATATCTTTCTTATCGTCAGTAACAATTTGAGTAAAGCTATTATAAACATCGAACAAAGTTGGATCAATTCCTTCAGGAATATAGTATTCACTATCTTGATCAATAAACAACTGTTTATAGGCATCAATAGGAGTACTTACAGCGATCTTGACTTTACCAAATCCATAATCTTGGGCCTCTCTCAAAGAGTAATCAACCCATTCCCCTAGATATTGTTTACGTTTATCGCGCTCAATTGTGGTTTCTTTCATTTTCTGAAGTCTAGTTTGAAAGTCACTAGTCTGCTCCATAAGATTCTTAATAGCAGAATAATTAATAGGATCACCTGGAACTAACTCTTGTATCTGAATCCATTGAGGATTAAATACAGTTAGATTAGTGCAGGCTTGATTTAAATATCCTCTGTAAATTTTTACAACAGGACGTTTGACATCAATTCCATATAGAAAGCCAATTACTTCTTCATGACCATCTACCATCTGTTGTTGAGGCATCACTGCCTGAATCAACACTCTATTATAAGTCAAGTCTTGTGCATCTGGACCAAAAGTTATTTGATCTGGCATTTTAACTTGAATCCTAAAATCACTTGTAAGAGCTGCCATCTTATTTAAGAATGGTTCTACATATGATTTAGTTTGGAAAAACTCTTTATTTTTGATAATTGTCGGTTTTCCTTTCAACAATTCTGATACAGTAATATCCATTAAGGTATATTAAATTCGTTTAACAACTGTATCTATAAGTATGATATCTAGGCACTATAAGTATCGCCACAGATTAAACAAGTAAAATGGTCTTTATGACTATCATGACCTGTACATCCGTAAGCATGTTTACATACTCTTTGTAAAGCTGCAATAGCAACTTTATTATCATCAATTTCTTTCTGCAATAATTTTATTTTTTGCAAATTGATTTTGATGTCTTCATTTAAGGCAACAATTACTTCTTTCATATTAATCTAAACAATGTAAATACATTTCTCGATAACAATCATTCAACTTAAAGCCATCTGTAATCTCATGAACAACAATAGGAATGCTATCCATAATAGATTTCATGGCCATTTGTAATCTTGGTTGATTCCAAGTCTGAGAAGCAGAACACTCAATCTCTTTAAATAACGGAACAAGCTGGTTAAGAACTTCTGTTAAATCTTCTAAATAAACATAAGCAAAGAATTTACTACTGTTTAATATAAAGACTTTATAATTATATTTAGGAGGATTGGGGGGCACTACTACTTTTTGGTAATGATAATGAAGAAGTTGCAAAAGCTGTTTACTTAACTCTGTTCGAGTTGCTGAAACATTTCTTTTAACTTCCTGCTCACCCATAAACGCAATCTTTCCTTTATAATAAAACAAAACTGTTCCATCATTATGGCCTTCGGCAGCAATTTCCACATGGAAATCAGTTGCTTTAGGAGCTTTAGACACATAGACTTGTTCGATAGTTTTTTCTAGAGGAGCCAGAGTTGTTCTAAAGAACGCTTCCTTCAACTCTTTTCCAGTTACTACATTTCGATCAAAGTCTATGTGAATGCGTTGTCTTGTCATATCAATTGAGAATTACTCTTGTTTCCAAAATCTTATCTCCATCAATAATGTCAATATCAACAGCTGCTTTGGTATTACCAAAGTTTTTATGAATCCAAGCACTTGAGCCAAATAAAGAAGCTACAGACTTGTATCTGAAACGCTTTCCATAAGTGGTTGCTGATTGGTGCAAATCACCTTTTACAAAGTGAATATTGCCTTTTAGACTGTGATAGTCTAAGTATTCATCAATTTGATTTTCTACACCTTTACTTAAAACTAAAGGCATATTTTTAAAGACATCCTTAGCATCTTTACCATGACATAGGACAAAAGTATGTTTACCATATTTGAAATGGTCAATATACTGGTCAAATATCACAGCTTCGATACCAGCTGAACGAAGATAGGATTGCAATGCAAAATTTGCAGCATATCCAAAATCTCCGTCATGATTACCACCTTCTACACAGTAATACTTAATCGACATAAAGTATCCACTATTAGCAAGACTTCCGAAGAAATCTACCATTAGTTGAACAAAGTTCTTTAGTTGATCTTTATTATCCATATTTTGAGGTAAATTATGCCCACCTCTAGTAGTTTGGGCATCATATCCATCCAGAGAATCACCAATATTACATACGATGATATCTGTAGCTCCGGTCATTTGAGCCAATTGTAGAACAGATTGAAGTACTTTGTTTAATCTTTTCTTAACTTCCTTTGCATTATACTCATTTGCAAAGATTGAATATCTACTAACATCAGCACCAATGTGCATATCACTTAGATATACCACAATAACTTTATCTGCATTTTCTTGAGGCCTAATGGCTTCAATATGAGCAGTAATGTCTAAAGATGCGAAGAAGGCTTCAAAGTCATTGGCCTTTTCTTTAAATGTTTGATACTCTTTTGTAATTTCTTTTAAACGCTGTTCGGTGCGTTTACCCCTTTCTTGCTCTAATTTCTTAAAGAAATCATTTTCTTTGTTCTGTAAAGCAATCTCTACAGCCTCTTCCGTTGTAAGTTCCTCTAGAGTATGAGGAGCTAACGGAGCAGACGATTTGGTGATGTTAAAAGCTCGAAGGATCTTTTTGAATTGCGGAAATGTATAATTCGGAAATTCTCTTACGATTGTACGTTGAGTTAGACTTGCTCCTTCTTGGGAATACAATCTATACATTTTCTCAACTTCCTCACGTGTCATCTCTCCAGACAATGTAGGTTTATCATGTACTAAAATGCTAAATCTATATCCAGTAATTCTGTTTGCACTATCTCTTAAGGTTTCTATGCTGGATCTTTCCTGCATAGCCTCATCAATAGTGGCATCGTGTGTTACGTCTGTGTTCATGTATTAGTTTTATAAGCTGTTACGCCGTTAATATTAAAGAAAAAGGTCAGCAATCTTGCGACTGCTGACCTGTGTGATTAGTTAGTTAATCAATGATTATTCTTGTACAAAGAATAAGAATTTGCCAAGTTTAGCAGATTTCGAAGGTGTATATTGGCCATAACCGGCATATTTTTGTCCTTCGGTAACTTCCTTAACAATTTCAACTACATAATCTTTTTTGTTTACTTCGATAAGCTCTTTCATAATTTTCAGAGCAGTGTCTTTCTTGTCTGCGCGAGCTTCAACAGCTCCGACAGCTACTACATCAACAACTGGTACTGCGATTTCTTCGTTTTCGTCAGTAATCATAGTTGTAAACTTAACTTTCAATTCAGCTTCTTTAATTTGATAAGTTGTAGTCGTTTTGCGTTTTCCTTTTGTTGTTTCGTTGATAACGCTGTAAGGACGAAGACGAGTGTCGTCAGAGGAGGCTTCAACAACTAAGTATGCACCTACAAGTTTATTACGTTTGATGTATTCTGCCATAAATCTATTAAGATCTTTGGTATTCATCGGCGAACCAGCTTTCTTCCAAGCCTGTGTTGCGTTCTTTAACATGTCCAATTGGACGTCTAAACCTGTTGATTCAAGTGCTTTTTCTTTGTTATAACCTTGAGCTTCTACTGTTTTCATAATTCATTCACATTTAAATTTAAATTTATTCTTTATCTATTAGTGTTATTTCATCTGATTATCAATACAAAGATAGCACTTTAGTTTGAATAAAATGCTATAAAGTATGTTAATTTTTTGTTAAATCGCCATACTACCTCCGTTTGCATTAAATTGCAAGTAATTCTTCTTTTCACGGGGCTTAGTGGTTTTTTCTATAGCGTCTTCGATACTATAGTCTAATAAGTAAATACAAATATAAACTTCTTTTAGATCAGCTAATGATAAATTATCAGTTAACTCTACCAACTTTTCGATATCGGCCTCAGGCACTTTCTTAAATACAAAATACTCTCTTCGAGTTTCTTCACTCGGTAAAGGAATTTCAATCTTTAAGTCAATTCTACTAGGTCGTAGAAAAGTGTCAGGTATTTCTTCAGTATTATTTGATGTCGCAATAATAACATGATGATCTAAATGAGTTTTCCCATCTAGAAAATCAAGTAGCTCTTCAGCTACATCGCCATATTGGTCTAAATCCTCAAGAATTGTAATTACTGGGGTATCTGGTTGCAGTTTTCTAAATTGATATCGCATAAAGTCTACGTAGTAATTTAGATTTCTAAATCCCGTAACTTTAAATACAACTCCTCCTTTACTAATGATTTCATTAGATAAAAGAGTAATAATAGAACTTTTACCAGTACCAGGGCATCCTTCTAAAAGGATCCCACGCTTATGAATTAAGTTATTCTCCTTATAAACAGGAGCTTTTGTCCAGAATAAATTAATCTCTTGCATAAGCTTTGAGGTAATTGAGTCCGAAAATATAAATAATTCATCTGAAACAGGCTTCATGGCAATACAATAAAGACCGTTCTCTCTATCAAAATTAACACAATAAACTCCGGATTCGAGTTTTTTAAGAATTGTCAAATCGGTTGAGGCTCGGATAATATCCTTGTCCTGAACCCACATTGAAACATTTTCTTGTCTATCTGTTTCTTCCTCAGTATCAAATAGACTACCAAGAGAGAATAATAAGGGAGATGATTCTTCTAGAATGGGAGCCATGTACTTAATATTTCTTTAATTTTGTTTAAAATTTCCTGCGAAGACTTTAGTCCGCAAGCATCAAATTTGGTGCATCCATAAGACATATCAGTAACAATTATTGATAAAGCTTCTAAGAATTGATAAAAAGCTTTATTACTTTTTGTCTCTCCTGTTAAAGTCATCAAAATGTCTAATGGTAATATCTGTGGATTTTTTTCTTTCATCTTAGACCAAGTCAATGCAACAAGAGAAATAAGAACAAGTTTATCACCCATATCTACTCCAAGGTTTCCTGTTGAAAACACTTTGTTATAAGCATCAAGTTTATCCACATATTCTAACTTCTCTAAGCTGGTGACCGTTGAATCAACTGCAATTCTATCCATTTTCTGCTACAAGTATTAATAAATTTTTGAACTCTTCAATTCCTTGAAGAATATGTTTCTTTTTCACAGCGTAAATTCTACTTTGAAATGTAGGAATTGTTTCTACTACTAGCATATTAGCTTTGAGTTTATAATCAATACCTCTTGTATAGTGCATAGCACAATTCAAGAGCCAAAGATACATCATTTATATTCCACACAATTCGTTAATTTGTATGCGTTCTCTTTTGAACTGCTATATGTTACCATATAGATTAGACTATATCTTAATCCTCAGCATTATCTGTTAGGATTCCCTCCATTTCGCCACCACTTGGGGCTACGTCCATTGGACTAGTCGTTGAACTTTGATTAAAGTTATAAATTTTATTTATATGATTTAAAAATTCAGATTGCATCATATCCGATTTCATTCTATTACAAACAGAACAACAAGGAATACAATTTTCAAAAATATATCCTTTAGAAGAATCTATTCTATCAATTCCGTTAAAAGAAACAAGTTCTCTATTTTTAAATTCAGTTTTAAATCTTTCCGGAAACACAGGTTCAGAATTACAATAATAACAGTTTTTAATAACTAATGAATCAAATTCTTCAAAAGTTAAATTAAACTCATGCTTTGTTTGACTAATAATTTTTTGTTTGTAATTAGTGTAATTTCTAATGTGTATTGATGCTCTAGGTAAAGCAGTTAATTTAGGAGTACAAAGTAAACATCCATCTCCTTTAAATCCTTTTAAATGATGTAATTGTTTAATATGAATTTCACCACATTTTAAACATTTACATTTATATTTAGTAACTATCCCTCCACCTGGATTTTGATGTCTAACTGTGTCTAAAACCTCAAAAGGTCCGAATTTTTCTCCAATAATTTTACAATTTTTCATAGATCTTCTTTTTAATTAATAACTACAAAGTTATTAAATAAATGTCATATAAAAATTATAAATATCAGAAGATTTTAAAATTTATTTTGTTTAATCCTTAGCTGCTGATTGTCCACCATTATTCTGATAATAATGGAATTCCCAGCAATTAAAAGGGTTTGCTTACAATATTTCTATTGTTGGGGCGTGTAATTCACCCATTTGTCTGTAATAATGAAACTTTTGAAAAGATCCATCATACCAAACAAAGTCATTACCTACTCGCACATTATTTCCCATGAAGAAATTAACTGGTTTTCCAGTTGTTTTCAAATCATTAAGAGTTAGTTCTTCAGTTTCATGGTTAATCGTAAAATTATCAAGCTTTGCTTTAATTCCTAGATCAACAGTTCGTCCATCATCAAGTTCAATATCAACAATAGCAAATATTGCATACTCATTATAAACCTCAGCATTTGATAATATTCCAGTAGGTCTTAATGTATTTAGAATTTTCTTATTTCCATTAATTCCCCCCATACACATATCTAACTTAGAGGCCATAGCTTCTGATAAACGAATTTGTTCTTTATCAGACACAAGTCTTTCCTCAAATTCTTTTCTTGCTTTCCAATAAGGAATACAAGCTTCAAGTGCTGCAGCTTGACGATTTTCAGTAAAACTATTAGCATAATAATCAACTGCTTTTGAAGCTAACAACATTTCTTCTCTTAAAGTAAGAATAATCTCTTCTTGATACTTATACATCTCGTCGGCAAACAATCCCAACTTTCCAGAAGGTTTCTTAATCTCTGAGATCTCATAGAATTCAGGTTGTAGAATCATAGAGTGAACAGCAGATCCTAATTCAAAAGACTCTGAATAAGAACTCTGAAATCCACTATTATACTTTTCTACAGAACCTCCTTCTGATGGATCAATTAAGCTTAACTTTGAATTAGAAACATAATCAGGATAATCCCGAAAATATTCTTCATCAGTTAACTTAATTATCTGGATGGAGTCTGGACGGATTGTGACTTTTGCCATAATTTGGTAATAGTATCAATATTTAAGTCATAAATGCGATATGGAGTAGAAATACCTTGATTATGTGGAGCATCCATTAACAGGCAGAAGATACCATTATTTGAACATTCTAAGAATGTTTCAAGCTTATCATCGATGAAGATCTCTGCTCCCATCTCTTTCAATTTATCAATTTTTGATTGTCCCCAAGGAACTTGATGGATATTTCCTCTGCCAGGAATACCATTAATTACCATAAATTCATGAGTCCAAGCTTTTGGAATACTCCTGGCACTTAAAAAACCAATTGGTTGAAAGCCCGGAAAATGCAGAACTGGTAAAGATGTCCAAAAGTTTTTATCCTTTCTTAATTCTTCAAGACGTTCTGGCGTAACATGGGGATTATTCCATGTAGTCGGAATAGGACAATTATATCGAGCACAAAAGGTTGGAACCCAATTTGCTACGACATTATCAATGTCCAGTACAATTTTTAATTTTGTTTTTTTCATATCTGTATTTTAAAAAAATTTCCCTAACAACGCTCCTAGAGAATTACCTCGTGGACTGTCGACTATATTATAACCTCAGGGTTTCTGGTTTGGAAATTAGCTACTATAAACCCTTGTTCGCCTTTCTTATTCTTCGTTTTCTTTTAAGTAACTCTCGAGTAGAGTATAAAAGAATGATTTTGGTATTATTGCATATTCTCCATTGGAGGTAATATTGACATTACCCTCTTTCTTTTCCTGTATATTCCATAATATACACAATGGTTTGTCGATTTTTCCAACATCATCATTTATCTTTTTAACAGATGGAGTTGTCTGTGTTTTCTTTAACTGAAAATAACATGGTAACTTTCCACTCTCGTCATTTATATCGATCTTCATGTCATCAAGCTTCTTGCTCGATGCCCGACTTGTCGATATCTCATTCGATCCGGTTAATTCCTTCAACTCATTTACAATCTGTCTTTCATAAGCGGACCCTTTAGCCTTGGAGTAACTGCCACTCCTCTTCTTCTTTATAGGCGTGGCTTCCTCAACCTTATCCTCTACTCATTCGGCAGATTCTTCTCTCTTTCTTTTAGCCATTCTTCTACTAAATTAAATGTTTTCATCATTCCATATTTTTTAACATAATCAGAAAAGTCCTTAACTTTGGGCGTTAAAAGCACTTTTGTTAGAGGGAACTTCTTTCTGATTTTTTGAGCAGCTCGTACTCCAGGCAAGTCTTTATCATATAATAAATATATAGAACTAAACCTTTGTTGGAGCTTTTCATATTGAGCCTCTGTTAAGAATAAGTTTTCACTGTTTGGAGCAATTGCTGGAATCCCGAATTCGTATAATGCCATCACATCCTTTAAGGACTTTGTGACAACTATAAACTCTCCAGACCTAGGCATTTGCTTTGCACCTTGAATCATTGTAGCGCTCCAATTACTAAGAAACCTATAGTTTCGCTTAGTCGGCATATACAATCTCCAAAGTTCATCTCCATCCGAATTTTCTCCTCCAAAATAACCATATATCGGGGAGGAGTCAGAAGAAGAGGTGAAATAAACTCCATTTAGGAAAACAGATTTAATAGAATAAACCTTAAACCGTTTTAGTGTTGTGACGCCAACTCCAAAACTTGACCACCATTCCAACTCTTTTTTAGAGAATTCTTGCGTCTCAACCTGTATAACAGATCGAGAAGTTTCCTCCAATTCATAACCTGTATAAGTTATCTTAGGAGGATGAATCTCCATTTTTTCTACTTGAATAATTCCAAAGTCATTAGCAATAATTCGCAATGCTTTATAATAACTACATTGATAGAGCTGCATTACGCAGCCAACAAAATCAAAAGTAGGTCCAGCAAAGTCGTTAAATTTAAGAACTCCGGATTTATTCTTGTAGAAAGAACAAGTTGGTTTGTGGTCTGGTCTAAGGACCGAAGGGCTAACAAATAGTCCTTTTTTAACAGGAACTCCCAAGTAATGTTCAAAGAACGTTTCTTGAGAATATTTTGAAAGTAAAAGTTCCTTTGTTATCTTTGGTCCCAAGTCTAATTCATACATCACTTATTTCTTTTCTATTATAATGTGTTAGAGACCCAAAGATTTATCAATTACAATAATAGTGCATCAATTTCAAAGTCCAGATCTAAACCACTGGTCGACTCAGTGTTGATAGGGATATTTGGAATAAATGAATCCACTTTTGTAGGTTTAGCTGTTGCTGCGTTATTAACTTTGGAGATTTCATAAGCGCTGAATGCTAATTTGTGACCGATAAAGTTGTTACGTACATACGCTTTTCCTTCTTTACTGATACCTGAGAAATAACCGGGGAATGTAGCTTCACCCTTGCTGTTAGTTAATAGTTTAATTTGAACTTCGGCCCCTTTTCCTAGATCTAGAATTTTAGATACTAGGGTTCTTAAGTCCGTCCAATCTTTGGCGCCAAGATTTTTGGTCCCCTCATCAATCTGCTTTCCAATAGCAGGACTGATTGCGTCAATAGCATGTTTAAATAATAACATCACGTTTTCCACTCCAGATGCTTGTGGAATTTTCTTTTCCTCTCCCGTAGTTTTATCATTATATTTACTTTCACCTCTTTCGAAGTCTTCGGGTCTTGGTTCAAAAATGGTATGCTCGTATGTACCTTCGTCATTCGAAAATTTCAGTTTAAGAACTTTATATTCTTTACTGGGGTCTTTCACACCCTTTATATCTTGAATTTCACAGCCATCAAATTTGACTGTATAAATATTGTTTCCGCTTAATCTTGGTTTTGCGCTACTTTGTGACGCTCCTGCTGTTGTTGCGAATGAAAAACTCATAATTGTTTAATTAAAGTTGAAATTGTAATTCATCTATTTCTGTTTCCTCATCTGTTTCAACTAAAAGGTCTGGCTCAGTATCTTCTGCCTCTTTGATAACTTCCTCTAATGTGAAAGTCTCATCTGCAGTAATAGGTGCTGATGTTGAAATTAGTTTCCAAATTCCTTCTTTAACTAATTCTATTGTGAATTCTGATCCTGCTTCTGCAAGAACTGCATTAGCTTTACCTTTGTAAGTTATTGTATTTGCTTTAGTGATCTTGTTTCCAGTACCCTCTTCTTCAAATGCAATATCTTTTCCAATAATTGGAATCATCTGCTTACCTTGTCTTTCCCATTTAATAACCACTCTATCTTCATATTCTAGTTCCATTTCTGCAACTGCTTTATTATTAAAAGTGATTTTATTAGGTTCAAGAACAAGAATAGCCTCACTTGCCATTTCCTCTTCTATGTCTTTTACTTTTTTCGTAGTCTTCTTTTTCTTCTCGACACCGTCGACCACACATTTAACCTCAGAAACTACTTCAGTTTCCGGATCAAAATTAAAAGATACAATTACTTGTTTCATTATTCTTCGTCGTTGTTATATTTATCCATCTGCGCAAATACATATTGCAGATCGTTATCTATTAGATTGCTTTCAAAGCATCCCATCGGCGTTTTTGCAGTGGTTGTACCATCACTTTGAGTCATAAACTTATAGTGAAGAACTCCATCATCATCTTTGATTCTTGTTGTAAATAATACATAAGTGAACAAACCTTCAACAGTAATCATGTTGTCGATCATTTTACCAATTGTTTTAATCTTAAAGTTAGGATTTAAGTTATCCCCAGTATTTTCTGCATGTGTCAGAATAAATACTTTCAAGTCCTCTCTCATATCCATAGCTTCTTTTAAGACTGAGAAAAAGTGCTGAGCAATTTGAGTAAATTTTTCATAACCCTTTTCACTAGCTCTATCCATTGCCTCAAAACTCATTAAATATTGACTATCATCAATAATAACTTGTTTTACGTTTGGCATAGTTTTATCAATCAATTTTAAAACCTTTGCAATCTGTTCTACACTGCTCGTGTTGTACAGATTTCCCACATATTTGTGAGTTTCTGGGTCAACAGTCAGTTCCTTATAATTTTTCTTACGCCCTTTAAAGGGCAGAGCTTTTCTGGCTACATTTATAATAAATGTTTCTTTTGGATCTAAGTTCCTCAATGAGGTTGACTTTCCTGATCCACTCTCGCCGACAATTGCTCCTAATTCTGCCATAGCTAAAATTTAAATACGTTCATGTCTTCATTGTTATCTTCATTTGGTTTTAAATAATCTAGTGATAAGTATGGCTCATAATCACCAATTTCATCAGGTCTTGGAATCTCTTTAAAGAGTCCAATTTCTCCATAAAAGGCACAGCCTTTATTTGAATCAGCAATACCATATCTGTTCTTTAAGACTTGGAGTAACCTAAATCTTTTCTTGAGTACATTTTGTATAGGATAGCCCTCACACCTCGCAATTTTTTCCCTGTATGGATAATAAAGTGCTAAAACAACATCCGAACCATCTGTGGTTCCTGAAGTGTCTTTAAAATCATCTAATTGAATAAGTTCATATCCATTAGTTTTTCTATCCATTGCTTTTGCATTTCTATTTAATTGTTGAATAAATACTCCAGTCATGGAACATTTATTTCTAAAGTAAATAAAATAGTCAACGGTAAGATCAATTTTCTCTTTCTTTGACCCTGGCCCAGTTATCAAGCCTACGTGGTCAATTAGAGCTACTTTGTATCGATGGGGATCATCATCTATATACTCTTCTCTGTGTTCTCCAATTTCGACAAAACGACCAAATTGTTTAAGCCACTCTTTACAAGTTGCATAAATTCCATTTGGAGAAAGCGCTTTATCATAGATAGTCACATGTGTTTGAAGGTCGTATAGCCAATCTCTCGATATATTCACAAAGTGAAGTTGTTCTGGAGTGATTGGTTTTGTTAAAGAGAGAATATCTTCATAAGTTATTATTTCACCATACGTATCAAAGATATGTAAGGATAATAACTTAGCAAATAAAATATCGCTAGACATCTCAAAAGAATAATAAAGAATAGAAACAGGATTTCCATTTGCATTCTTTATTAAATTGTAAACGAAGGTATCTACAGCAAATGATGTTTTACCACCAGATGTGTCAGCACCAATAGTATATAAATACTTCTTTTGAATACCATAAATTAAAGAGTCAATTATTGGTAAGCCAGTGCTTATTCCAATATTGCGACCCTGTCTTCCCTCTTCTATATTGTTAAATAACTGATCTACTCCCTGCATTATAGTAGTTCAGAATTGTTATACCCATTAATATTTCCACTACCTTGAATATATTCAATTTCTTCCCACTTTCGGGAAGCAATAAATTCAATTATTGAATAATTAATTAAATTATTTTCTTTGCCAAATTCTAATGCTTCTATCACTCTTTCGTGAGTAGCACTAGCATTTTTAATAGCTTTTCCATAATATAAACAAAATTCTTCAAAGGAATATAAATTGGCTTTTGTAAAATTTTTAATGCTACATAACTTACCATTTATATTAATAAACGGAGGATATGCATCAAATAACTCTTTACCAATCTCATTGGATTCTCGAATGTACGACTTCATAAAATTCTTATTAAAGGGTATATTTTTATAATTTAAAGTCTCACCTTCACAGGGAACTTTAAAACTCGAGAGTATAACTTTCTTCTCTTTTAGAGATTCAAGAACCTGTCTAAAAATAGCCTTTCCTTCTCGAACATTCGAGATATAATTAACTAAATATTTAGGTTCATCATCTACAGCTAAGAGAAGTAATCTTAATACAAATAATTCTGTGGGAGTTAATCCACTATTAATGTATATATTAATTTCTTCTTGCAAAGATAATTCAAAATGCTGCATGCATTGTAGGTTTTAGCTACATTCATCGCTTTTAATATCCGTTACGGGATTTTTAATAATGGGGTACTGTAATTGTTCTTTAATAAATTCATCTCTTAGCATCTTATAACGTTCTTTCAAACTGTTATATTCAGCTGACGTAATACTTGCACAGCAATCCAAGATGTGCACAAGCGTTAACAGTTCTAACATTTTTTCTGATATCATAAAATAAAATTTAGAATCTAAACATTATTCCAACCTCCTTAGCTTCTTGTTCTAAGTTAGTTGACACATGTCCAGATAGTACTTCATCTAATTCTGACTCGGTAATCTCTATGTAGTTGTTTCCTGCTGTAGATGTGTTAAACCATCCTTCCTCCATTGTTCCCTTTATTACAAGAGTAAAAATTTCTGCTTTTTTATTCTTTTCAAATCTAATAACACGACCAATTCGTTGTGTCTTTTGAGTTTGAGAAGATGTATTACAAAGTACTATTGCAGTATTCAATCCAGGTACATCTGACCCTTCATCAAGACTTTTTGCAGTATGAATTACACCGCGATTTAACTTTGCAAATTCTTGCATTGTGATTCTGTTTTTCTTTTTAGTTTTTCCAGAATTCACAACATAACCACTCCCTATCTTCTCAGACTGGGCAATTGTTGCAGAGAAAGTAATAATCTTTTCATTGGGTCTAGCCTCAATGATTCTTCTCGCAATATCAATTTTTTTCTGATGGTTCATTACATAAGCTTTTCGAGCTTTTAAACAACGACTCCAAGTAAAAACTACTCCATCCATATCAGAGACAGCCATTCCTAACTTTTTACCATACACTCTTCGTGATATGATATTAGTTACACAATCCATAGCCAACTTAAAGTCAAAATTAAAGATAGCAAAAGCCTCATGAAATTGACGGTTTATCTCTCGATAAGTTTCAATATCATCCGGCTCTATAATAACTTTATACTCTCTATAAGGGGCTAACCATTCATTCTCAATTGCTTCACCTATATGGATAACATCACATACTGGGCAAAATCTGTTAAGTAATTCATGGCGACCATCTAATCTACTAAATGTTGCTGAAAGTCCTAATACAATCTTAGGTTGTCTTTGATTAAAGACAGCATAAAAAGTATCAGAAGGAATTCTATGACACTCATCCAAGACTAAAAAGTCTATTGAATTTGTATTTTTAATGGCTGAATTAATAATCTCGACACTAACATCTTGAAGTAATCCATACTTGGAAAGCTCTTGCATCCACTGAATTTTTAAATGCTCAGTAGGTACAACAACCTTAATAATCTTGTTTTGGTTTTTTGCTAAAAAACCTTTAATTGCTGTTAATGCAGCACGCGTTTTCGTTTTTGTTATCGTTAAGCTTTTTATCTTAACTTCTTATACTTCTATTTTGTATAAGACCAGCGTACCTTTTCATCCGTTCTGGATGTTAACCACTCTTGGGAGAATTATATTTATTCATCTCCTACGCGTTACGATGATGATTAGCCTTTCGTAATCTAATCATTTATCTCGGGATTGGCATCACAGCTTTCCCCGATATTGGTCAATAATAATTCACTAAATTCCTCTAATGAACGGCATCCATTTTTAAAAAATGAATATAATTTAAATTTTCTTTCTAGATAAATAGAAGAATTTTCATATAAGTACATCATTAATGTTAATGACTCGGATCTTTTAAAAGATAAACTAATTGTATTATTAGTTCGTCTTTTATCTTTACACTTAGTAATTTCTTTTTCAAAATTTAATAATTGTTCAAATTTACTTAAAAATTCAGGAGTACCAATTACAGAACAAACAGCACTTACAAAATAAGTATCTTTTTGATATGTAATACAACCATCTCCGTCAAAATATCCTCTTATAAAATGTCTTATTAAATCCTCAGATTTAAAGATATTTATATTTGGAAATTTTAAAGTTAATGATTTTTTAGGAGTACAACCATAATTATTTAATATATTCCATAAATGTTTATTTCTCAATGAAAATCTACATCTATAAGAATCTTGTTTTATTTGTCCAACATATTTCATAAATTGTGAAAATTTTTCTAAATGATTTATATCTTTTATTCCAAGAGATAATTCAAAATTATTACTTGAACTTGATATATAACCATCTGCAAAAATAAATCCTAACCAATATGCTTTTTCTTCATTATCTATTTCATCAAATATATGTTCATCAAATTTAGTTAAATTTTGTTTATTAACTATTTTAATTCCCATACTTTTAAAATTAGTAGATAATGTTCTTCTATCTATTCCTGATTGTTTTGATAATTCTATCAAACTAAATCCTTCTACTAAATATTTAGTAGCTAATTCATCATAAATTCTTTGTTCGTGTCTTTTTCCCATATTTTATATTTTTATTATATTACACAAAGGTAATATTTTTATTGCACATAAAATCTAAAATATACGACATACATTGATTTTTATCCTGATACTATCTTAATTTAATTTATATCATTTTTAATGATACCAACGCCTGTACACCATTGTAGAGTTCCTCTACAACCAGCTTGTATCCAACGCTTAACTCCTAAGTTTTGTCGCTCAGTTCTGTCAAGTGTCATTTATAAAGATTCTATTCACGATGGACAATTTGTCTTTCGTCAATGATTAACCAATAATCATCTAATTTTTTTGATTCAAAATCACCAACCCACCAACCTAATGATTCATTCCAATAAGCAATGGTCCATGCTATAGGATCTGGATTTTTTACCCAATAATATCCTGATTGTCTTCTCATAATATTTCTGTTACTTTACCATAAACAGCTTTTGTCCAACCGTTTAGATGACCATGATTATTGCCAATTAGACAACCACGATCATTATTTTTTGCTTTTACTAAATGCGTGTAGTAATTACCTCTGACTTTGCAGTAGACAACATCACCGACTTCAACAGTTTCCCATTGAGCCGGTGATAATTTGTGTTCCTGACCTGATTTGATTATAGGAAGCATTGAGTTTCCTTTTTCAGAAGTAATGAAAGATTCTCCATTTAGAAGTCGTTCTACTTTATAGTTTCTCATTCTTTTCTTTTTCTTCGTATCTCCAAATATAACTCTTATAATTAAGTCTCTTTTCTCGACAACAAGTTCTAATTCCATTTTCACAAAGACCTAAGCATTTGTTAATATCAGAAAGAGTTTGTCATTTCGTAATTAAGTTAAAATTTAAATCATATTGTAAAATACGAGGTCGTCTTCGTTTTTCTAACTGCCGTAATTTCTCTTGGCGTCTAATGTTAGCTGCCTCTCTTTTTATAGTAGCATCAATGACTAGTAATTTATCACCTCATGTTGGATTTTTAAGTCGTCTAGTATTCTTACACTTTTCCAAAGCGTCTTGCGATAACTTAACTCCTAATGCACCCTCCCTACCTTTAGTTAGATTATAACCATTATTAAATGAATTATAATATTCAATAAAGGCAATTTCCATTTGATTAAGCACATCTTTTAATTTTTCCAAATCTTTGGTAAAAGAAGTTTTAAATAAAATTTCATATGTAAAATTTTCAAAACCATACTTTTTAATGGCAGAATTAAACTTAGTCTTACAATTTGAACTTTTATGACACTTCATTCGTCAATTTTCATCAGATGTTTGCCCGATGTAACTTTTACCACTTGGTGAAGTGTATTTATAGATTAAACCTTGTTTCATTTCTTATTTTTTACTTTAGAATTATACTACAAGATAAGCATTTTTTCTGACTTTACCAAATTTTTTGTGTTAATTTTTTGGTTCACTTTGAACTTTCGAGAAAATTTCCTCAATAGTTCCTTTTAGTGGATAACGAGTTACTGAAGTAGAAGAAACTGCAAACTCTTGACTAACAGCATCTATATACATAGTAAACTGTCCGTCAGTTCCCATATAGAATTCATCCCATTCTTCCGGAGATAAATAAGATTTAATGTCTAATTGCTTAACCGCTAGGTTATCAAAAGACATGTGGAGTCTATGAATATAAAGTTTGATATGACCAAACCACTCACTCTGAAGTACATCAGTAAGTTCAGAATGATTAGTTATGCCTCTGCCAACATCTTTGTATCCTAAGACCAATACCTTGCCCATCCTGTCCTTTATTTTGTCTAGAATGGTATAATCATTTACACCAGCTATAACATGATAAACAACATTAGATACATTATGGATTTTATCCATAATAGCAAAATCAAAGTCATCTTCAATAGACACACCCAAGCCATAGATTAACCTTTCGTCAATCAAAGTATTGAGTAAGTCAGCATATTTTTCAACATGCTTACCATTAACTGTAAGATTTGGAATAAATTCCCAATCTTGACAAACCATAAGAAATGACTTAAGCCAAGGATGTTCAAGTGGATTACCACCACCCAAAGCTAATTCTGTACCAGCTGGAAGATCCTCAAGAATCTCAAGCAAATCACTAAGATCTGCATGTTTTCCATCAGGAACAGACATTTCATGACAAAATTTACAACCTAAGTTACATTTATTTGTAATCTTAACATCCATTGAATTCGGATAAATGGGAGCTGGAGCTTCGTCATCAGGCCACTCTTGTATTTTTGTTCCATCATCAAAAATAGAAACGAGAACATTTCCATTTTGATATTTATAAAGTAATTCCATTTGTTTTATCTTTTAATGATTATCATTATCAATGAGCAACTCTGATTCAGGATTAAAGACGAAGTCCTTTATATCCTGATAATCCATAAGTTCATCATCAGCTGTTCCAATACTTTGGTGATCAATATGAGAAAAATCGTCTAAATCAATTACTACATTACAGCCAGTCATATCCTCAATAACTTTCTGTAAAAGTATAAGTTTAATCGGCTCATCATTTGCAGCAAAATCAATAGCACAATAATTTGCTTTTGTATTTGAATCTGTAAACACATCCACACCCCAACCAAAATTACCACCATCTAAGAGAATTACTGGTTCAGCTGAATTAGGCTCTGGAAAAAGAGAATCATTTACATAATTACCACTTCGACTCACAGTAATAGAGTGAGAAGAAGAACTATTTGTTTCAAAAATGTTGTATCTAATTGTTTTCATGTAATTTGGTTTAATTATAACCGTAATAACAAAGGACTATAATTTCTTCACCGCCAGGAGTAGTAAATTGATTTGTATCAGTTTCATAATCTCCTGCAATAGCTTTATAGTCTGAATAAGTTTGTGGAAATTCATCTAACTCTTCTTCAATATGAGCTTCAATTTGCTCATCAGTAATTACGTCTGGAATAGTATTTGGACTAGAATGAACTTGATATTTCTCATAACTCTCTCTAGCCATTGCTAGACGTTCTTCTTTAGTAATAAGTTTGTGACTATCTTCATCATAACACAAGATGTCTTTTTTCCATTCTTGATAATCCTCAACAGTCATAATGGTTGTACTATGAGTTGACGAACTATTAGTTTCAAATATGCTTCTACATATTATCTTCATTAGTTTGGAATGTCTTCATCAATGATTACTTGAGTATTATCTCGTACGACTTTTAGTAGGCCTTCGAAGTCTTCCTGAAAATTCTCTTCCCTAGAAAATGGATTATCACCATATTCAGAATATGGATAATAATCAGAATAAGTACTAAACACAATATCATCAAGCTCAAAATCTTCCTTAATTCTAAGAATAGCGATATCAAATTCATCTAAAGTTAACCAAGAGTCATCTCTAAGGCCCTGGAGCCAATTAACAACCATTGCTAACTTATCAAATAAAGTTTCACATCTTGTCTGTGAAGCTTCTCCTAGATACTTAACATGTGTGCTTAATTTTCCTGGGTATAAAATAGCCTTTCCTTCCTCTATTTCAAAAACTGATTCCCACCTTAGGGATTGTACTTCTTCGTAAGGTCCAATAGAAATTGAATGTGAAGATGAGCTATTGGTCTCAAAAACACCGTTTCTTATAGTTTTCATAACTAACCGTTAATATTTTCATCAATATCTGGTCGGTCATTATAAGTACTCATGAGTAAAGTAGAGAATCTACTCTCATGCCACTCTCCATTATCCCCTTGATATCTTATCAGAGGGACTCCGTCAGTTGGATCATAACCTTTAATTGTTGCTTCTCTCGGTGTTGCATTGGAGGGGCGGATCCACACAACTTCACCTATTAAATATTGATTATCCATTTTCAAAAAGTTCATGTTCTGGTCTATCATTGTAATGACAAATTCTTGCATAATCAAAAGAATTCTTTACTAGAGTACCAGTTTTGCCCATAAATTCAACAATAGGGATAACGCGTGGATAATCAATATATCCTACGACTTTTGCTGCTCTTGGATCGCCGTCAATTGGTGTAATCCAAACTTCAGCTCCAATTTCGTATAATTTTTTCACTTTCTTTTTTGTTTTCATTAATGTATCCAATGATCACCAATCTCTGCTTCTGCAGTTAAAGGCACTGTTTTACAAAATTGATCTCCAGCTTTTGACATACATTTAATTAGTAAATCTGACATTTCTTCTGCTATTTCGTCAGGAGCTTCAACATTAAATTCATCGTGAACCATATTTACTATTTTCACAGTAAATAATAGTCCACGCTGAATTAGTTGATTAAAAAACATCACGCCAGCTAATTTCGAACAATCCGCTGCTGATCCTTGAATTCGATAATTCTGAGACTTTCTCTGTACCTCAGATCTACTTTTAGTATACTCACCATGAATGCTTCTCGCATCTGGACGTTGCCAAAAGAAAGGATCTGCTACATCTTCTTTATATTTTATAAAAGGCTCTTCTGCTCCAAAGAACAATTTTCTACCAGTTACATTATTAAAGAGGATATAGTGATCCCTTTCTACTTGTTGCATACCTACGTCATAATATGTCTTTAAATTATAAAAGGCATCAAAATAACTTTTATAGACGAATTCTCCTTGTTGTTTACTCTGTCCTGTGTTTTTTGCGATAGTACTACCATTACCTCCATAGTTAATTGCAAACTCTGCAGTTTTAGCAATATTTCGCTTTTCCTTAAAATTCTTCTTAATCCAAATTAATTCCTCATTGGTTAGATCGTCGAGGGCGCACCTTCGTACTTCTGGAAATAGAAGAAAAGTCACATAGCTGTGCATATCCTCAAAGCCCTTTCTATAAAATGCTAGCAGACTCTCATCTTGTGAGAAATCTGCCAGAATTATAGATTCCTGCGCACAATAATCAGCGGCAATATACTTATATCCCTTTTCAGAAATAAAGCAACCTCTGGTTAAATGGTCTGAAGGAAGATTTTGAAGATTAGGTTTATTTTCTCTCATGTTACCACTCGATAACCTTCCAGTATTCATTATCTGCTGAAAGGTTGTATGAATTCTATGAGTAACCGGATTGATCATACTTTCCCAAGTTAATCCATAAGTTGATGTTAATTTTACAGCAGCTTTATACTCAAAGTATAATTTTAGAATAGGATATTGGTCTTTATATTTCCCAATTGCTTTTTCTTCTGCTGTTTTCTTAGACACTCCCTTATCAACTGTTGTACAGTTAATCCCTAAAGATTCAAATAATTCTACAACTTGTAAAGGAGAGTTCCAGTTCAGAATACAATCCATTCTTCCTGTAAAGAGATCTTGCATTCCACTAAAATATTTCATTAGTTTATGATCATACAACCATCCATCTAAAGCCTCCTTCTTTGCTGCGACTACTTCTAAGTCTCTTAAAGATTTTTCTTTCCATGTTTTCCAATCAAGCTTAATTCCGCAATATTCGATATATGCTAACACTTTGACAAACTCATTATCAAGTATGACTGCGTTATTTAAACGCAAGTGGTTGACTTGTCTCATTTGTTTAGTCATTATATCTTCTAAATACACAACATCATATGCTGCATATCTAATAACTGCGGCATTTAGCCCTTTTGTAATTATTTCTCCTCGAATAGATTTGTCAAGTTCTACTTGACAATACTTTTCACAAAGTGTCTTTAAGTCTCTACCGGCCATCTGTAATCCAATGGTTAGAATAGTCTCTACTAACATGGTGTCATAAACATGTTTCAAGACAACTCCTTGCCGATATAAGAATTTTAAATCAAACTTTGCGTTTTGCAGGATAAACGTCCCATCGAAGTTATTTAGAAAAAACTTTAATTCTTGAGGGATCTTACCCTCATACGATGCTATATCGAAAACAACTTGAAATTCAGCATTTCCTAATTGAACAGTTAAAAGCTTCTTAGTAAAACAATCTAGACCTTCAGTTTCGGTATCTGCACCAATAAACTGAATATGTGATAACATTTCTATTGCTTCTAAAAGAGGTATCTGTGTGAATTCTCCTCCAAAAGCATTAGTCTGATTACTTACTAAGTAAATCATAATTATTCTTTAACAAATAGCTCAACTTCTTCGTCGAGATAATTCTCAAACAAATCAGTAAATGATTCAAATTTATCAGATATGAAATCTCTCGTTTCCATAATCCAATAATCATCGTCTACATCATGATAAACAAATCCGACTACTTCATCAGGCTCATCCATTTCAACGACAAAGATTGAACCAATATATTTTCCATTATCTACTTCTTGTGGGGAGATAAATCCATCCCCTTGCATTTCTTGTGATATTACTCTTACTGACATTGTACTTTAAATCCTTTATAATCGGCAACTAAATCAATCTCTTCCATACGTCTTTCCCAAGCAGCTATATGTTCTTTAACAGTTTCTTCAAGATTGAATAACATTCTATATCTTAAAGTTTCTAACTGCATAGTTGTTAAATCCATATATTTCTTATTAGGACGAATATTAAGCATAGCTCGCATTTGAGTATAATTTAATCCTTTCGAATTAATATAGAGATGTTCAATCTCTTTTATATTTAAACGCTCTCTAATAACTTCAATTCTATCTCTAATATTTCCTTGGATATCAGACTCAATTAATTCTTTTGATTCAGTTGGGGTTAACCAAATCCCTTGTTTTAAAATAAAAGTTCTGGTTATATGTTTTTTGTTAAATGTGCCCAGCCGATCTAAACATCCATCAATAATTAAATTTAATGGAATCTTTTCAAACTCAGCTGGAGTGTTTGAAAAGACAGTGCCTACTACAGGCTTTACGTTCTTAAGCGCCTCTTTGTTATTCTTTAAGAACTCATTTATTGATCCAAGAAGTGTGAATCTACTTAAACCGTTACGTTGGTCAACGTGACGTAAAAATAATTCTGCCCCACATCTATCTTTTTGATCTGCTATTTCTTCTAAAACTACATATCTACCAGGATTTTGTAAATCCTTGTTAAATAGCATAGTTTTACAGTGTTCATAACAACTATTTAATTCGTATTCGGCCATAGAAGTTAGTTTCTTCTCTGACTGCTTATATTTTCCGGTGGAATCTAATACTTTATTTCCTTTCCAAATAAAACTATTTAAGTCAACTTTCTTATTTTCAATCGCTGCTTTTAGTTTTTCTTCCATCAACGTTCCGCTCATATCTTACAATGTTATTTCTTTACTTTTAACGAGATCTGTTTTTCTTACAAAATTCATAAAGTAAATGTTAGAGTAACCATATACTCCTCTAGACTTAGTGTCTGGATCATAATATTCTTCTCCAGCAGTTACTATTTGATATTGTAGAAATCCTGTATCCCCAACATCTATACTTGGTACTTGCCAATTAGGTAACCTTGTACAAAAAATGTATTCATTTGTATTAACAATTTTAAATACATAAATCGTATAAGTGTCATCCCTATGGGCAACTAATTCAACCTCTCTTACAAATTCTGTCATTCTTCCAAATCTTCATCATCCTCAGAAACAAATATACCATCTTCATTAAGAATAGTATCTTCAGCACTAAGAACAACATAATTTAAATTGGCAGCTTTGTATTCGGCTACTGATTTATCAGATTCAAAATGAAGAACATCAATAAGTTCTCCATCAAAATCAAAAATCAAATATTCCATTTAAGATTCTAATAGTTCAAGTACACTCTCAGCTTTATCAAAAATGTTACGAGTTTCCTCTTCCATAATTGTTACAGCCATCCTACTCGTATTTTCCTCTTCAATTTGCTCCTTGATTAATTTTTCATATAACCAAGATGCTGTCATATAATCTTTTTCTGCAAGAGAGGCTTCATATATAGCATATAGCAATTGAGTTGTTTGAATTTCTCTTACAACTGTTTGACCAAAAGGTACCATTTGACTGGTAATTTTTTCTGAGTTTTGCTCGACAGCAGGATATATAAATGCATAATCACCATCAGACAAATAGTCCATAATCCATTGATGGTGATTTAATTCTTCATGTGCGCGTTTTCTGTAATATTCTTCAAGATCAGTTATTCCATCTACAGAAAAATAATTTGCATAACTCATATAAAGACTAAAATTCTTTAACTCATGTGCAATTTGTTTTACAAGCAGTTCACCGATTTGAGGACTTATGAGTGATAATTTTCTATCCGTCATTACCTTCAATGTTGTGTTTAACTTTGCTTATCTTTTCAGGTCGTGAGTATATCACATACTCATTATCTATTAACCATTTTTCTGGAGCTGCGAACAGCTCTGAGCAAATCTGGATATGTGGTGTTTTAAAAAAGGAGCCCACAACTCCTTGGATTTCTTTATGACAAGAATAAAACTGTGAATTACAAAGAGAAAAGTATCCTTTGTAAAAAGCATAAACGCAGGTTTGATACACAAATAGATGAGATGAATCAACCAATACAGTTTGTCCATTCTTTATATATGTAGTGTATTCTGGTAATGCTGTGGCCATTTTATAGAATCTTTGTTATAAGTCCATACTCTTTAGCCTCATCAACACTTAGCCAATAATCACGCTCCGCATCAGTTTTAATTTTATCAGCCGGTTGTCCAGTATGTTCAGAGATTATCTGAAACATTTTTTCCTTCAATGAAATAATCATCTTAGCAGTAATTTCAATATCTGCTGCTGGACCATATGCCATAGTCGATGGCTGATGAATCATAAATGCACAATTTTTTGTTGCACATCTTTCTGTCCCCATAAGCATTAAAATAATTCCCATAGATGCAACTAATCCCATACTAACAGTACGAATTGGTGCTTTAATTAGTCTACTAATATCATATATTGCTAATCCATCGTATACACTACCACCTGGAGTATTAATATAAACATTAATTGGTTTCTTACTATCTACGGAATCTAAATAAATCATTTGGGCAATAACACCGTTAGCTAATTCTGAGTCTATCTCCTCATCAATAAATATAATTCGTTCCTGAATTAATTTAGAGAAGACATCCATTACGGCTACATTCTTAGTTCTTTCTTCTACAATGGTTCTTATCATAAGGTTTAATTTGCGTGAGTTGCGGATACAGCTAGTGCATCACATAATTCGTTATATTTATCTCCACTATGGCCTCTTACATGTGTCCATGTAATATTAAGCTCATTTGCCAAAGGGTCTAATAGAGCCCAAAGATCATGGTTTTTCTTGCGTTTCCAATTTAATGTCATTGTCCCAATGACATACATAGAGTCAGTATAAACAGTTATATCACTATATCCATTTAACTTAGCCCAAGCACAGGCTTCAATTGCTGCTTGTATTTCCATCCTATTATTTGTGGTACTATCTATCGGATAAAAAGTTGAATGTATTTTAACTCCATCCTTTACTACAACAAATGCCCATCCTCCTCGATCTCTCGAAGAAGAATAAGCACCATCAGCATAAATTTCAATCATTCTCACAATGTTGTTTAACTTCCCGTTTATCCATTATTTCAATGATATCATCAAGAAGCCATGGACCAGTAGGTTTCCACCCAACATCCATTCGTTTGTATTTAGTATTATCTACTGACTTATCAAGAACATGATGCGTATGCCCATGTAAATGAATAGCTCCCTTACCCATATCTTTCCACTGTTCAATAGGATAATGAGATAAAATAAATTTATAACCACGATAATACAAAGTATATAACTCTGGAAGAATATGAAACATATCTTCTGGAGCTATGCCCAAACTTAGATGATTTTTAATTATATGCTCATCATGATTTCCAGGAACAAAGAAAATATTCTTGCAAATTAAGCGTGAGAAAAATTTATAGATGTTCTCAACACCAGACATAGACCAATCTCCTAAGAAATAGATTATATCTGTTTGATCTACTACATCATTGATAGATTTTACAATGGCATCATTCATCTCTTCAACAGTGTTAAAGCGATGACATGATACTTCTTTATCTTTCCAACGAGAGGTACCATAACAGATGTTTATATGTCCATAATGAGTATCGCTCATTATCCAAGTCCTATTCATCATTTATAAAATTAATGTGTTTCATGTCTCAAATTCGAAATAAAAAGGTTCGTAAATAAGATCGCTACATTCTTCATTCATTAAACTTACGTTTACTACTAAACCCCCATTGAATTCTTCTGGAATATGTTCAGAGCTATGAATATGGCCATGTATTAACCATTTATATTTTATTTGGCCCAGCCTCTCAGCTAGTTCCGGGTTGCCAATATGCCCAGGTTGTTCTCTATGTCGTGGTAATTCAGTCATAACATCTTGTCCACCTACATTAAAAGGTGCATCATGTGCTAGAATAATATCCACTTCTTCAGGAATTTCAGAAAAAGCCTCTTTTAAATAATCAGGCGCCCTCATATAAGCCCATCTACCAAATATATGACAATAAGGTGTTCCAAAGATACTTATCCTGGACCCATCCTCACATCTATATAAAGCCGATTCATTTTCTAAAACACACACTTTAAAGTGAGTACTTTGTAAAAACTCGAGTAACTTATATCTCGCTAGTCCTTGAAAATAGAAATCATGATTTCCAGGTACTAGGTATACTTTATCTACTGGTAGACTATTAATCCAGTATGCGAAGGTCGTAGTGATCCATTCTCGCATAGCTAACATATTTAACTGTATGTCAAATGGACTAATATCCCCACCAATAAATAAAATATCACAAGGTTCAATATTTTCAGGTAAAATTCCATGCATATCACTGATTGCGCAGATTCTTACTTTACTCATAATTTTTTCAATAATTCTTCTTTTGTTTTACCAATACGATTCTCATCAACAAGAGCATAATCATTTTCTCCAATCTTTACCATATAAGTAACGATTTGTTTATTAGCTGATGAAGAAACTTTAACTTCTGCAACTTCGCCTTGGCGAACTTGTCCATTTAGAACAAAAACAGAGTCAGGAACTGAAAATTCAGTAGTAATAGTCATAATTTCAATTTATCTTTTAGTTCAAAAATAGGTTGATAAACCTTACTCACTAAGGTTTTGAAAGTTTCTTTACTTTGCTTATATTCTTTTAAAGAAGCTGTAAGCGTTGTAGATAATTCTTTTCCAGGATACTTCTTACTCTTTCTAAATGTTGCAGCACCTTTTAATGCTCCATCAAATGTTGTATAATATCCACCAATTTTAAATTTATCTGTTGAGTTAGTTTCTAATTCTTTTTTAGATTTAAGACAATATAGAGTATAGCTATTGCCATCTTGTACAATCTTGAAATCTGCTTCCTCAATAATCATAGATTAAATTTAAATGTTAAAAAAATAGGGAGAACCATAAAGGCTCTCCCTATGCTACTATTCAACAAGAGTCTTAATGTCTTTCAACAAACCTCTCATCTCGTCACGAAATTCTTCGATGACAGCAGCTTTTAATGAAGCAACTAGCTTCATATCATTTGTTTCAGACATATCTTTCTTACGAGAAAGATCTACCTGACGCAAATATGCTTGAACACTGTTCATGATATAGTCAGATTGTACTTCATTGCTTTCACTTAGGATCATGTGAGATTTCACAGATTCCGTAATTTCAGCCATAAAGGCTGGAGCGATATCGCTCTGTTCAATGAGGTCATAAACCTTTTCCATACCCTGTGGGTTAATTGTATAGCCATCCTTTTGGAAAGCAAATTCAATGAACTTTTGAGCAGTCTTCTTATCCAAGAAACCAAGAGAGATAATTGAACCAATACGTTTCCCTCTCAGGAAAGTAGGCTCAATCAGTTCAATATGATTTGTGGTGAACAGAGAAATTACATTCATCTGCTTGGAATCCCCACCATCCAGAGTATTAAGAATATCCTGCATAGCAGTATTTCTGTTACCTCTGGTTACTTGGTCAATATCTTCAACGAAGATAACAACACCATTGCCATTCTTGTCAATTACCTTGGCAAGACGCAATGTTTCAGCCAATAATTCCGGATTCTTCAAATACATAAAGATCCAGTTATGATCAACGGCATCCTTCGCTAGCTTAAAAGCCAGAAGAGTTTTACCAGTGCCATAAGGGCCTTCCATCAAACAACCATATTTCAATGAGATGCCTTTGGAAATACACATTGCTGAATTCAATAGACGAGCACGAAGAGGTTGAAGTTCATATTCAGTTCTATCGGAGAGAACCATGAATTCTTTGTCAATTGCTGTTACATCCATGATCTTTGGTTGACAATCAGCAGTCAATTCAATTGCTTGATTCTTGTACACAGAGTTGCTGGAAAGTAATTCTTTTGTCTTTTCCACGATTTCATCAATCATAGAGGCAAAACGAAATTGACATTGTCCAGAGATAAGCAATAAATGCTTTTCATTATGATACTGAATCTTGATGCAAGCGCCATCACCAGCTTCCGGAAGAGCAATTGTTCCATAAGGAACTTTCAAACGTGTACCATCAGCTAAGATGACATCAACTGTTTCCAGCTTTCCTTCACCACCAGATGGTTGTTCAGCACCTTTACCTTGAGAAACTCCATAGACCTCTTCAATGGCTTTGTTTAACTGATAAACACCATCGTTCTTAAAACAAAGGATGCTATAGTTAAAGGTACTCATTTTGGTTGATTTCTGGATCTCATCGTTCAGGTACTGCAGGATATTGTTGTAAGACTTCTTACTATTACCCAGCTCAACCAGCTTTTGTTTCATTTGTTGGTCGTACTTGTTAATCCGACTTTTTACTAAATCTTGTGCCATTCTTAATCTTTTTTATGGTTTGGTAAATACTTTCGCAGTTTTCTAAGTTTGTGTTTAAGCAACCTAAGGTTACTATTTCGGAATCAACAGACAACACAAGGTCTGCTTTTAGTTGAGTTCGATCAAATTTTCTGTCAATTAATGCAGCTTTAAGCAAATCATAAGAAACAGTAGTATTCTTGCAAAACAAGACATCCTTCTCAGGAATATAGAGTACATCATACTCCTCAATTTTGCCGACTACTATAGACATTATTTCTTAAATTGAGCAGTTACAGCCTCAATTAATGTCGTTAGGTCAGCTGCATCAATAGTAGCTAAAATAATGGCATTTTGAATGTCATAGTTCTGAGGATATGTTTTAAACTGTGATGCAAAAGTTGCGATTTTGATATCTTGAATTAAAGATTCAAAATCACGTACCTTAACTTCCGGACGTCTTTGCGACATTTTGACTAACGCAATACAATCTGGATCTTGGAATTCAAATTCTTTATACGCTGCTGATTCTTTAACAGCTTCATTGTGCGCAGCAACTGCTGCATGAAGTTCCTGATAGATCTTATTTCTAAGAGCTTCTACTTGTTGTGTGGATAATTTAATAGCCATAATTTTTAATTTTGAATAGATAATTGGTAAGTGTATTGAGCATATTCCGGCTCAAAAAATTCGATAAATTCATCAGTTGAAGTTACAAATTCTCCATTAAGAAACATTTCCCAAGTATCATCTCTTTCATTATACATAATGAATCCAATAATACTATCATTGTTTTTTACAAGAATTGTCCCTTTTCTAAGAAGGACTGAGCCACAATCAACTAATGTGGCATGTTCAATAGATCTAACAATCGTGAGTGTTTTCATGTTCTGTGTCGGTAAGGCCAGGTTCGATAGGTTGTGTTTCCTCTTCTGAAATTAGCTTTGATATCTCTTCTACAGTGGCTTTATACAAACTTATGTATTCTAGCACGGTACATGTATCTTCCTTATGACTAAGTTTGATACTTACCATAGTTTGTAGACAGGTTTCAAAGGGCAATCCATAACCTAGTAATTTCATTTCCATCCTTTCATTCTCTTTACCAAGATTGATAGGAGTTAAAATGCTTAGATTAAAAAATGGAGTGCCCTTTACTTGTACCATCTCAAACTCTTTGTCTTTGATAGTCAGCATAATTTATTCGTCTGAAGAATCGTCGTCAATTTTGAAATACTTTTCAGAGCGATCGTCCATTTTATCGAACAATTCGCCTAAGGAAGTGGGAATTTTGCTGTAGAAACGGCGTCTTTCACGAAGGGAAAGACTTGTAGCAATGCGAGCGCGTTGTAAAGCCAGGTGAATACCATATTCTTTACTAAATGTGTCCTTTCGGTCACATAGTGCCCAGCCAATAAGACCTGGGCCAATTGAAACAACAATACCGTAAATTTGGCCTTTCATGTAGGCAATTTCAGGAACGAGTCCCATTTCAGTTTCTTTGATGTAAGGAACAAATTTGTCCTTTTTACGAAGGTACTCTACGAGTACTGTTTGGAAATCTTTCAGCGACAACAAATGCTTAGATGTAATCATAACTCTGTGATTTAAAAAAAAATAATTAATAAAAAAGGGAGCCCAATATGGACTCCCTCGCGGTGCGTACGGGGCTCGAACCCGTGACCACTTGCGTGACAGGCAAGCATTCTAACCAACTGAACTAACGCACCAAAAAATAGGGATAAGCGACTAAACACTAACCCCCGTAAGCATCTTAATAAATTTACTTTATATTTGCTTATCCCTACTGTACCCAAAAGGGGACTTGAACCCCTAAGACCATTACTGATCGGCAGATTTTAAGTCTGCTGTGTTTACCGATTTCACCACATGGGCATTTTTAAAGAACAGGTGTCCGAAAACACCTGTCTCCTATTCTTTAGATAAACTGACATAGTGCAGTTATCATTTGTTCAGAAGAACTAGGTTCTCCCAATATTTAGCTTGTTTTAATCACAAAAGCTAACAAAAACTGATGCATTATCGGAACAACCGCCCTTATAATCCTCAAAGAGTAAATGACCTACACCCCTCTAGAATGGCATAGATAGAAATTACACAAACGTAATATCTGAAGTTTTTCTTAATTCTTCAAAAGTAGAAAGTTCTGGTTCAACAAGTTCCAAACAATCCTCTGGCCAACAGAGTCCTGGAGCAGTCGGAGTCATACGATACCAATGTATTGATGAATCCGAAGTATCTAAAAAGACCGAATTTACTATTCCAATGTGTCCAATTTCTCCAGCCATTTTCTGCTTACCATATTGAGAATCTAGAGTTTTAATAATGACTTTATCACCAACTTTAAACTTTGCTTTCATATTATTTGTTTTAAATGTTGTCCCACCAGGATTCGAACCTAGGATTTCAGCTCCAAAAACTGACGTAGTTACCACTACACTATAGGACAATTTATTTGCGGGGATAAATGGAATCGAACCACTCTTCTTTGATTAACAGTCAAACGTTCTAGCCGATGAACTATATCCCCGTAGTAGGGAATGGCTTTCACCACTAAAGACCTCCCTTGAGCCTGTTTGTTTTCTAGAGCGTTGTTACTTAGTTGGTGCACCATACTAAGACTATCTAGACAAGTTACGTTATTGTATTTCTCAATAAGAGGCTTTACTTGGCACACTGGGTGATTAATGGGATTAATCCAAATATCTTCACTCATCTTTAAATGCTGACTTTGTTTTTCCTTTACAATTTGCACTAATTTTTGAAGATATGCTTCTTAAAGCAGCTTTAGATATGCCCTCATTAAAAATTCATTCAGAAGCTTCTGTAATAGATTTAAATGAATTAATAATAATTTCTCCATTTAATTGAACTACTTCTTTAGTATTAAAATTTATATTATATAAAGTTAATACTTTTCTTATAGTATCAAGACAGCAGCCAATTATTTCTGAAGTCCTTCGAGTACATTTTGTTTGATTATAAGTATCTACAATTAATTTATAATCAAATAATATAGCTCCGTCTCCTCCTAAAGTGGCATTATAACCATTTTTATATGTATCTAGTTCACAAATTCAATAATTTTCATAGAAATCTAAATCTATTTCAGAATATTTCCCTAATAGTTCAATTTGAAAACTTTCAACTCCATATTTTTGTATAGCATTATATAGAGGTCTTTTCTCACATCTTTCTTTTCTTGCATCTCTACAATGCTCAGCTCATCTTTGTTCAATACAACTAGTAGATTTACCTACATATTTCTTTTGATTAATTTGATTTGTAATACAATAAATATATGCCATATTTTTTTAATTAATTGGGTGTCTATACAGATTCGAACTGTACCTAAAAGCTCCACAAACTTCCGTGCTATCCGCTAACACTATAAACACCATGGAGATAAGGCTTTGTTTTTATTCTTACTTGCGTAAACGCTAAGACCTGGAATAAATTTAATTAGTTTTCCAGTGTTGAATTCTGAACCTTATTGTGCGGGAAACCGGGTTCCAACCGACAACTTCCTCTTTGGAAGAGAGGCACTCTAGCAATTGAGCTATTCCCGCGAGTTGGGAGATGAGATTTTCATCCTATATGCTTCTCCTCGAGCAATTTTTATAAGTTGTTATTCCAAGCAACCTCAAATAATTCTAATTGACGAGCTAACTCATCTGCTTCTATTTGAACAGCTTCTTTTGGCCATCTTGCTAATGTATCTTGATAATGACACGTGTCAAAACCAACACACCAGTAACCATCATATTCTGGATCAATCCCGAAGCTTTGAATCAAACCTTCATTTACAAAAGCACTAAAAGTAAGACCACCATGAATATCAATATGTTCATTGATATCATCATAGTGTCGTCCAAATAATGGATGATCAATTGGAATAAGAGCATAACCATTACCCCAACCAAAGTCCATTATAATAGGCTTTTCATCTGGAATATCATACTGTCTTTTTAAAAATGTGTTTTCTACAATAACTGTTTTCATAATCATAAGGTTTTAAGTACCCAAGGTCGGACTCGAACCGACACGTCGCAAGACATATGCTCCTAAGGCATACGCGTATAACCAAATTTCGCCACTTAGGCATCTACTTATTTCTCTGTAATAATTAACTGTCTCTTATCAAAATCCATTCTTGATACATATTTATCAGATGGATACTTTTCTCTCACTTTAGCAACTCTTTTGGGATCTTGAATAAATTTAAGCATCTCAACTTCACTTCTAAATTGTTTTTCTATGAACTCACGTCCCATAATTTTTCCCAATAATCGTCATTTTCATCGTCATCTACAATTTCATCGACTTCTTCATCAACTAAATAACCCTCGTCCTTCAAAAATTGAAGAACATCAAAATCTCCTTTTATTCCCTGTCCCCACATAATCTTTCTATTTGTTCTCTAATCCTTTTTCTCTCAGCACTAGAAATAATTTGAGGATCTGTTCTTGATGGTGCTGGAACATCGTGTAATAATCCTAGAAAATCTGGAGGGCTCATAACAGCAGTATTAGCCATTATTTGGGATGTCCTAGCATCTCTTTCCAGAATTTGTGTTAATAATTCAGTTCCTGATACCAGACCTCCTGGAGTTCCATACTCTGGAATAACTCTTATTGATGGCGATAAACTAATAAATGCACAAGTACTTAGAAACACTCTTTGTTGATATTCTAGATAAGACATCTCAACATTTTGCCATTGGTCTTCACCATTCCATCCCTCAAAGCCAATAACTTTAGGAGAAGGACACAATCTTTGCCATTCAACTGAGGTTTTTAAATCATTATCCATATTAATCTTTAATTACTTCATCAATAGCTAATTCCATTAAAGTCATAGCCAAACTTTTATTCTCACGAATGCTATGGAAATTTCCAATAGAAATTGTAATGTCTAAATCCCCTTGATAAAGTTTAACTGACCAATCCACCATTCCACAACTCTGCCCTCCTGCGAAAGCTCTACTTGGCGTCGTTATAATAACATTATCAAGTAATTCTTTCTTTACTTCTTCAATTGTCTTTTCCATATCTATAAATTTAATTGAGCCCCTGGACGGGATCGAACCGCCGGCCCGCACTTTACAAAAGTGCCGCTCTGGCCACTGAGCTACAGGGGCAAGTGTGTGTAGCAAGTTAATTACTCTTGCTACACATTTTAATTTGAATAATTGACCCAGGTAATTCGACCTGCGGGAACAACCCGACTTAATTCTCAAATGTGTCCTAATATAGCTATTTTTTGATCGTAAAAGAGATAACTCACTTTATGATACTCTTTGATAACTCAGTTAACCCTCTGAGTGTTTGTGCCTGCAAAAGGATTTGAACCTCTGAATCCGTAAGGAATCTGAGTTACAGTCAGACGCGTTTGGCCACTTTGCTATACAGGCATATCTTATTCGGAAATAAGAATATGATTTTCAACATGAACCACGAGATTTTGAGGATATCGAGGTTGTCCGAAGTAAATCATTAAAAACATTGATGTTCCTAAAAAGTATCTCATATTATTCTTTATTAATTAGTTCTAATGCTTTTAGAATAGATTGTTCTCTTGCTTCTTGATATGATTTGTGACATCTATATATTCTCCAATATTCTTGATCAACATATGCTTCAAGGACAATCGTTTTGTCCATACTCTCAATTCTAACAGACCAGCTATCCTGATTCCATTGGTCTGGTTTTGGTGAATCTATCATTAATTTATGTTTTTCTCTAATCCAATCTATTGCTTGCTGCCATAATGGAGCTGAAACAATATGTGTCGTTTGATTCCAATTATCAACTTCGCCACCATATTCTGGAAATTGTAATTCAGAAGGCGTGTCAGATGTTGTATTGAAGTAAGCAAAAACTCCTTCATCAAAGCCAGCTTCTTTTAACTTTATTGCTAATTCGTAAGGTGTAAATTTTTCTTTCATATTTTTAAAATTTGTGGGCCCGAAGGGTAATGATCCCCCGACCTCCTGATTATGAGTCAGTTGCTACTTACCACTGAGCTACAGGCCCGATGAATTTAACTACTCTTATGCGCATTCAATATATTCTTCAATGCGATTGAAGCATTATAATGAGTGTACTCTAAGTAGTCTTTACTATCTTCATCTTGATAGTAGGTTTTAATGGTTATAGAACCAGGATTAAAGTGAAATTCAATCGCGTCTCCTCGTCCATTGTAACCTTTTGAAAAAGTGATATAAACCTTATCGTCTGTACCACTATAACCATCAAAATAAGTGAAGCCGGCTTCTCTCATTATCTGGTGAATTTCTCCTAGCGTCATTATTCTTTAATTTTTAATTTATTTAACTCCTCTAATTCTTTTTCGATTGCTTTATCTTCGGCATGATTATACCGACCTATGTTCTCCATACCTCGAAAAAATAGTATAAAAAACAACATAAACATTCCAATAACTATAAATGTTCCCATATCTAAGGTTTTAATTGTGCGCAATCCAAGACTTGAACTTGGGACCCCCACATTATCAGTGTGGTGCTCTAACCAACTGAGCTAAATGCGCATGACTCCCATTTACTTGACAAAGAAACGTGGATTAAAAGAATTCACAGAGAGAGCAATATTATCGGGTTGGATTTTCAAAGTCAACTTGCGTTGTTACTCCCTTCTTTCTATATGCGGAGAAACTCGTGTCCGACACGAACTCATGTAAATGAGCGCATTGCTTAGCAGGCAAGCCCTATTCCCCACAGGTTGTCTTCTCCAGTTTATCGTTGATTAATAATATAACTAATTGTCCCTTTACTACTAATATTATATTTAACCATAATTTGATTATAAGAAGGGCCTAATTCTTTATCATGTTTTATTTCATCAACTAATTTTTGATCATACTTCGTAGACGCATTTTTTGCAACCCTAATTCTGATATCTTGAGGAATATCTAATATGTTATCTGAATGAGTACCTATTTCAATATTATCTCATGAATTATCATTTCTAATACCGTTTAAATGTCTTACCTCATTTTCTTCTTTATAGATTTCATCATTATATTTCTGATATGCTTGAAATCTATGTAATCCTATCTTTATAGTTTTGCCATCAATTGTTGTGCTAACAACACGATAACCAGTATTAGCTATAGTTCCTTTAAGTAACTTACCCTTAGAATTATAACAATTACCTTCTTTATCTATAGTATATCCTAAGTTAGATATTGTTCTTTCATGATAGCTATAAGCCATAAAATATAGATTAAGTTAATTTTGCGGAAACGGAGGGATTCAAACCCCCGGAACCCGTAGGTCCTCTGCTTTTCAAGAGCAGCGCGATAGATCACTCTGCCACATTTCCAGATGTGGGGCTATACAAAGCTCCCCCACTAAGCATTATTTTTCCTTATCAGGTATTTTATAACCCACAGGTTCGTATAGCCCTCAACCTAAACCCCAAACCCCAAACCGGAGCAAAGATTGTTTCTACAAACACAACACTACAAAGAATGGTGCCCATACTTGCTTCATAGACTACGCTATCGGCTTCAGCACTAGGATTCAATAATCCATAAGGACGAGCCAGAAATTCTTTTCCATTTCTGTCTTTAAGTGTTTTCTTTTCAGCGCAAGAGCTGAACAAGAACAAACCAAGACACAATACTAACAATAGTTTTTTTCATTTTCATTCAATTAAAGGTGTTTGTGGGAAATGCGGGATCGAACCCACCTACTTTATATTAATTATGTGATGCATTCCTACCAGAAAAAGTTTCTGTTTGTGAATGACAATTAGGACATATTAATCGTAAATTTTCTAACCTATTATCAGTATTTATTCCATTCATAGGGTCTAATTGTAAAGATAATGGTTTACTTAACCAAGTAGATATATTGCAAACTTCACATGCATATGTTTTTAGTCCTTCTGATAACAATCTTTTCTTTAGTGATGTATTGTTAGTATATGTTGAATTTTCAACTAATATTTCATCTAAAGGTTTATTTCTATTCTCTGTATTTTTTATAGAGTATTTTGAGAAATGGGATGTATTTACGCTTAATTTATCTATTCTCTTTTTAATAACACCTGTTACAGCACCTCCCTTAGACTTGTACCCAAGTGATTTAGCAATATCAGTAATAGAAATACTTTCTGCTACTAATAATCTAAATTCATCATCGTTAAATTTGTCTATTAAACTTGGCATGTGGACTCTTCCGGTTTCGATCCGAACTCTCGTGCTCTTCAGGCACACGCTTTCACCAGATTAGCTTAGAGTCCAAGTAAACCGTAACTTTCTAAAGGTTACGGTTGTTACACAAGTAAACGTGCCATGTGCTTTTATTTTAAGAGTTCAAAAGCATCAAAATGTACGAGAGCAGTGCTCTCAGGCATCCGTCAGTTAACCATCAGACGGCTTAGGTAGTTCACAATGTTTCTTATAGTTTTCAAGATAAGAAACAATATTTTCACGTCCTACAGCATTCGCTGATTGTGAAGAATACAAAGGTAATGGTAATTTGTGTACAAAACAGTATTCACATAAAAATTTTGCACATTCATAACCATCTCCATTTCCAGTACCTAAATCATGATCAAAACATATAGCATCTGGTAATCCGTTAATCATAATCCAATCTTGGAACTCCATTTGGGTCATTACCCACTCTACATGGACATCTTTACCAATAGGACTAAATACAAGCCAATCATCTTCAAGAGGATTCCTTGCATCATCTAGCCAGAGCAATGTCTTTTTCATTATTTTTTATCTTCTAATCTAATTAAACGATCAATTTCTGCAGCTATCAAAGCAGCTGCTTTTTTGAGTTCTTTAATACGGTCATCTGGAGAGGGTTTCCACCATGTAAGATCCCAAGGCCATAAGGCTTGAGCAAAAGTATGATCTTCTAAAACATAACAAACTGCTGCTGTAACCAACTCTCCATGAATGTATTCATCATCATGCTCAGCTGTCCATCCTTCCACCTCAATTTGACGTTTTCTTTCTTCTGCAATTAAATTAATTGCTGATTCTTTAATTACCTGTTCTATTATTTCTCTGGGCTAAAATTGCTTCCCTAATCGCAAAGATTAGTACTCTTGAATCTTCATCTAACTCTTCTAAATTTTCATCTGAACAAGGCACAAGCTCTAAGTTTTCATTAAAGACTAAAATTGTACCACAATGGAAACAAATGGAAACATCACCTGGTTGTTGGTCCAAGTCATCATCTACTGGATTGGTCAAGCCATCCAATTTTTTACCGCAAGTAGGGCAAGGCCCTGCTTCAATGTGTTTTGATTTCATCTTAATACTGTCTATAATAACGTTGACAAATTCTTTCAAAAGCAGTTACTAATTCTACATCAGTTAACTTACTAAAATCACATACAGAGATATGAACTCCATTGATAAGAGTCATTTGCCACCTCATTGAACTTGGTGCAAAATCTCTTTCATGTTCTTTCATCTCTTCAATTCGTTGTAGGATTATTTCTCTCATAGTTAAGTAAAGCGTGTCCATACAGAAGAAAGGACTTTAAAGGGTTCAAATTTCGTTGTACCTTTTTGATAAGTACTTAAACATACATATAGTGTAGTTCCATATACACCATTATAAAAAGCTTCAACAGTAAATGTTGTCATTACTGCACCACCGATTCCTCCATAAGGACCTGATGTACTGCAAAATAGTTCTGGCCAAGCAAAATATTCTAGTTGTTCTGCAGAAGCATTCTGCTCTGGAAATACTTTTCTGTATAGCTCTAACATTTCATCGGTAAAACCGTGAGTTTCTCTATTCATCTTTTCATTCTTTAAGCACGCACTGTAGGATTCGAACCCACGTGAGGTTGCCCTAATGGTTTTGGAGACCACCGTCGTCGGCCACTTGACTAAGTACGCGTTTTGTTACAAGTTTAAGTAATACTTAAGATACAAAGCTTGTTGTCTAATACCATAAGACCTAGTTAAGTAATTAGGCCACATTGCATTATTAACAATAGGTTCCACACATTTTGCCATACTCTCTGCATTAAAGGAATGAGTACGTCCTTGAAGCATACCATCATTCTCTTGTCCAATCAAGATAATAGCATCTTCGAGTTCTTTACATGTATTACATGTGTTGACTAACTGAAATTTTTCTAATTCTGTCATATTACAAAATTTTAATTAAATTTTCACTATCCATTGCTTTGCGAATATATCGCATAAGCGTAATAGCCTTGTACTCAGCAACAAATGTAGTCGTACCTACATCCGCACGATCATTCATGTCAATTGGAAATTGATAATTACCTACTGGACTTTCCAATCTGTAATACAATACTCCAGCAATTGCATGACTGAATGTTGCCTTTCCATCTTTTACAAGTTCTTTTAATGTTGCCATCGTTTTTAAATTAAGTTTGTGTTCCCCCTGGGAGTTGAACCCAGGACCCACAGATTAAAGGTCTGTTGCTCTAAACCAACTGAGCTAGAGGAGCATTGTTACTAACTATGTTAGTGAATCCACAATAGTGGATTAAATTGTTGTAGGACTATAGATACCATTAGATACCAAGTCGTTGCGCTATGCCAAAGAGTAGACGGCCACATCATCCACCAGGAATTCTGTATCTTTGTTGTCCACCCATATTTATTGGCCATGTAAATTAAATATCCAATTCCAAAGATAGGAATTAAATATAAAAGCATGTTAATCTTCATGTCTTTAAACTTAATAAATAAATAACTGCGAATAACACCAAGCCAATTACAAGTAAATATATTGCAATATGCATAAATATAAACTTGACTAAAGAATCTTTCTTTTTCATAACTTTAGTATAAAATTTGTACACCTTGAGGGATTCGAACCCCCGACCCCATCCTTGTAAGGGATATGCTCTGAACCAGCTGAGCTAAAAGTGCATAGTGTCCCTCACTTGTGGAAAGGAGGAGGGACGAAAACCTTGTGGTCTCTATGGGATTCGAACCCACGACGCACGGGACTAGAAGCCGTCGCTCTGGGCCACTGAGCTAAAAGACCATTTAAAAAAAATAATAGGGTTTCCCCAAACAATAATTACCAGATTCCACGTGTCTTACAGCTCTTGTTTCATCTACCTTTTCCTAATATGCCATACTGTACGTAACATATCCCACGACCTCGTTATTATTTACCCTGTCAATTCAGAGTTACTACTTTTTGGGTTATTCACCCATTAATCTCAAATTACGAAACAATGTTCCGTCTGATTCAATGGCTATTGCTGTAGGCACATTCCCGAGATCGGGTTCCCTAAATACAGAATAGCGTAATTGTTTACAGTTTAGTTTAAATAACCATTTCTCGATATCTGCGGACAAATATATCAAGTAATTGTTATCCCATGTTTGAGTATCCTTATTGTCCAACAACCACTGTGCTACTGCGTGTCCGCCCTGTACACAGGCATAGATTGGCTCTAAAGAATTACTCACTAATATGTACAACCTCTTGTTCATACTGTTCAATTAACTTGTCAATATCTCTCTGAAATGCTCTCAAAGGATGTGACTCCTCTGGATGCGTATTTTCAATTTGACTAAAAGTTCTTCCTCTCATGATACCGTAAGCTGCATACATCAAACGCAAATCTTCACGATTTGAGTTATGTTTGTAAGAAGCTTTCCAAGGTTCCATTACTCGTTCACTTTTATTATACACTGACTTCCTTTGATCTTTTAAGAACGTTTGTTCTTTTGACATTTGTTTTATTTCTCCTTTTAAAGTTTTCATTGTGTTTTAATTTAAATTGTTATTACTAAGTTTTCTAATTTAAAACAACAAGGAGAACCTCGAGCAAAGAAAATCTACGTTTTCTTCATAATTTTACGATTTTTAATACAGCAACGTGCTGTAATGTCCCCAAGAAGGGATTTGAACCCAATGCAACATACGATTTGCAATTATTCTCAGAAAATCTTGGAGATGCTTGGAAATACACGAATCGGACTAAATGCATTTAGTTTGTAAAAGTTGCACCTACCATGGAAACTTATTGCCAGTGATGATCTCTTTGATTCGTGTATTGTGGAGCATAAGGGACTTGAACCCTTGACCTATTGCTTGCAAAGCAATTGCTCTAGCCGACTGAGCTAATACCCCGTGAAGAATTTAGTCTTGCAGTGAATACATTATACTATCCCTCATATGAATTAATTTCAAGTGAGTTCAATGCTCTAATTGAGAGCCGTATGGATATAACATATATTTACACAAACCCAACCATACTGCAAATATGGTTTCATCTTCGCTATAACTTGATCCCAATAAGAATCAGGGGTTATTGGCTTGAAGTTCTGTTTGCTTCAATCTAAATTCTTTTTTCTTTGTGACCCCTACAGGAGTCAAACCCGTATCTACAGATCCGTAGTCTACTGTTCTATTCGATTGAACTAAAGGGCCAGGTCTAATTCAAGTCTTTTAAATACTTCCTCAACTGTATCTTTCCATTCAGCTGAATAATCACATAATATTCCCATTACAACCGTTTGAGCTTGTATAAGTAATATTTCTTTGACATCATCATCTAAATGAAATACAAAATCAGGATTCTCTAAAAAGAAATGATATTTATCTTTCATATTCATAAAATGAATATTTTCTCGTTTAATACCTAAACGATCAGATACTCTGAATAAGTCAACATGACATTGTCCAATACAATCAGCCATAACATACTTAGCAGTATCTTCATATCTACTAGTTACAATGTGAACTTCGTGTCCAGCTTTAATAAGTAACTTAGCAATATGTTGCACAGATCTCCTTGAGAGTGTGCTATCAAAATCAAATGAAAATTTCATAGTTAAAAATTTAGTACCGAAAACAAGATTTGAACTTGTGACCTCTGGGTTATGAATCCAACGCTCTAACCACCTGAGCTATTTCGGCATATGAGGGCATAGTCAGAATCGGACTGACGCATATTTCTTTTGCAGAGAAACGCCTTACCACTTGGCCATATGCCCATTTATAGTGTACAGGAAGAGGGGATCGAACCCCCAAGGACATAAAGTCATCACTTTAGAAGAGTGATACGCTTCCAATTACGTGCTATTCCTGCGCATTTCCAATTATTCCACCATTTTCTTTATTATATCTATAATAACTTCGTGCACCATTTTTATTTTTAGATTTATATGTATCTAACTGTGAATCACAATTAGAACAGATTGCTCGATAATTATCTCTATGATTATTAGCAGCGTTACCATAGATGAGAAGAAGATAAGTTTATTGACCATTGTTTTTCCTGAACCATTTTTTCCACACATGGGCGTAAGATTACGAAGTGTTTCCAAGGAAAAATTCATATTCATCGGCTCAGTTAAGCCAAGCTTGATATTAGCTATATTACCAAGAGACTTCTTTACTTCTTCTTCAGCGATTTCCATAACTTAGAATACTAATGCACGTCTTTGATGTGTAGAAAGCTGGATTTGAATATCTGAATTGTACTCAAAAGTATAACCAGATTCAGTGCGAGTAAATGGATAATCCCTCATTTTAAACCTGATTTTATATGGCAAGGTATTGGTCAACTCTTTCGGAACTTCGTCATAGAAGCTAATTCTGAATGTATCAACCATTGGATTTAACTCCATAGATTCACAAGAATGTTGCTCGCCTTTGTAAACAACCTTAATTTGGTAATAAGCCCTTTCATAGCTCAAATTGAGGTATGAAGCACAGACCAAAGCAGATTCTTTAAAGAAATTGACTTCCTTAATCAAAGTGACCAAGATATCCGGAGTAATGAATCCAAAGCGAAGAATGAATTCATAGATAGAATCTTTGAACTGCTCATCTTCCAACATATCATTAACGATACCGTCAATAATAGATTTTTCCAATGTTTCAAAGACTTTGTGGTATTTCACACGATTCAAACGATTCTTCAATTTGTCAGAAATAGCATCAGGGTCATTAACTGTCAAAAGGAAAATGAAGCGAGTATTGTACACACCATCCATCAAAGTCAAAAGCTTTTCAGCTTCATCGCGATCCTCTTGATACAACTTTTCATATTCATCAATAAAGATGATACAATCATTGAACAGAGAACTTGTGATAAAGGATTCAAATCCTGGACCTGAGTAATTCTCAGTAATAAAGATTACAGGTTTTTCCATTTCTATGCAGAATTTCTGCGCAGAGATAGTTTTACCTGTTCCTTTTACACCGGATAATAAAATACCAAGGTTTTTACCCGTATTAGCAACATAAGACTTCTTCCATCTTTCGATAAAAGAGAAGTCTCCGTAAAGCTTTGGAGGCAGCACAAAAGGCTCTTGTTCTTGAAGATAAAAGATTCCTTTTTGTTCATCAAACTTTAAAACATAATTCCCAACGGGAAGTGTTTCATGCATGTCTGTAAATTCTCCAAGAGTGAAGGTTGTGTTGTTCTGAATAAGTTTTTTCATAATCTGGTTTAAAAAATGGATCTAATTAAAAAACAATTGTCGAATAGGAAGGACTCAAACCTTCGATTTCTACATCCCAAATGTAGCGGATTAATCAACTTTCCTACTATTCGTTTTATTAGTTGCGGGGGCCGGACTCGAACCGGCGATCTCTGAGTTATGAGCACAGCGAGTTACCAACTACTACTACCCCACGATTTATTTAATTACTTCTTCTAAGTTACGAGATTTAATCACCTCTCTTAATTCTTTTAAAGAAGTTCTTGTACTTTCTTTGTTTAAACTACCATAATTATCGGTTAAACTATGACAATTAGGACATAATAGTTCTAAATTGTCTTCTTGATTATTATGTGAATCTCCATCAACATGATGAATATGTAATGGAACTTTACCTGAACTTTCATTTACAGCATTCCAGCCACATTTTTGACATTTATTATTATGTTTTATTCTTACATATTTTTCAATATAACCAGATATTCCATCTTTTCCAGAAAGACCTTCTTCCTGTCCATTTTGCCAACGTAGAATAAACGATGTATATTCAAAATCTGCTTTACACTGCCTACTACAAAATCTTAATTGATGTGACTTTAGTGGTTGTCCACAATTTTCACAACATATTTCTCCAACTTTACGTACACCCTTATTAAAGGTTTCAGTTGGATTAATTTCTCTTCGTTTAGGTAATTCTATGCCTAATCTATTTGCTGCCTTACGAATTGAGGCTCCAGTAACACCATATAATTCTCCAATGGTGTCGTATGGTAATTTATCTTCAAAAATTAACTTTTCTAATTCTTCTTTTTTGTACTTACTCATAATATATTTTTTTTGATATACAAAAGTACGAAAAATAAAATTATAAAACAGTTCAAATTAAGAAAAATATAGATTAAACTACTAGTAGTGGGTACGGAATTCGAATCCGTGTGGTAAGATTGAAAATCTTAAATCCTAGGCCTCTAGATGAACCCACCATCTTCAATTAACTAATCTAGTAATTAGCTAAAACTTTTTGTTCAGATTACTCCTCTATAGGAGCATCTGGTTTTTGTTCAGTTGTTTTAAGAACAATATGTTCATTCCACTCTAGAAAATAGTGGATATTATCTTCATTTACAATTATTTCGTCATACATGCCAAAACGACATTTATAACCAAAGATATATTTAATACCCCTCCAGAGTCTTCGATACCAAGGTTGATCTGTAAGTTGCATATAAACATAGATAGTGGGGTCATCTGGATCCTTCACATATAGGATATGGTGAGCAATGTCACTACAACCACATGGAATAACTCCTGTATTTTCTATAAATGGATTCATAGATATGTTATAAATTTTCTAATCAAAAGGGTTACAAAAGTACAACAATAAAACTGGAAAAAATACTAAATATCTATTTTTCAAAATATTTAATATTTAATCCAGTTTTAAAGTATGTGAACTTACTCAGACTCACCTAGAAGCTTACTTAAGTTAAGGCGGAACTTTTCGTTCTGTCCCTTCACAGTAGCTACTATGTCAATTTGAGTTTGAAGCCTAGACATGGCTTCGGTTTTGCCTTTAATAGTATCGGCCATTTTTGCATCCAACGTATCGGCTGCAGTAAGGGCTTCTGTAAAGGCTTTTTTGATTCCGCCCAACTTCTTTGAATAGTTAGGTTCGAATCGCAATGACCTGAAAAAGCGGATGATGAATTTCATATGATTAGAATAAAAGTGATTAAACCAATTCAAAAGTCACACCATGACCTTCATCAAAGTTTTTGATAAAGGAGAGCATTCTTTGCTCTTCATTCATGTTTTTCCATGCTCCAACTCTTTCCCAATGCGGGCAATCGGAATGTATCCAGCTATTGACAACTTCTTCAGAAATATGAAGCTTACGTGAGCAAGAAGTAACTACTCGGTCAGTATGCTTAATTTTTCTGGTTATCCATTCTGGATGGCGTTTACCCAATGGAGCAACATCAACGGTGACAAGTTGTTTGTCTGTGTGTTTCAAAGGACCTCCAATACGTCCTTTTAGATTGATAGTAAGCAATAATCCTGTGTCCATGATTAAATTTGTATTGTGGAATCTTCAACTTTGAGAAATATTACCTCATCATTATTGGTTGGTCGATGTTCTGCAGAACAGAATCCATCCACCACGCTGTTCTTATGACAAAAATCAGCTTCATCGAAACAGCATCCTCCACACCCAGCAGATGCGGATTTAACTACTAATATAACCTCATCATAACGTGTATATACTTCTCCAACTAATCTTTCCATGTTATAAAAGTATTTGAGAATCGGGTACAATAATAAAAATAACGGCTATTCCATCATCCCTAGTGTCACTTCCGCAACCTCCAGTGATAAATTTATTGCGTAAACATAAACTCCCGTTATTAAACCAACATCCTACACAACTCCTCTTATGTTTAACCACAAGAAATACGGAGTCGTATTTAAACATTTCCCCAGGAGGTCGAGTAAAGTCACGCATGATTAGCAATGTTTACGAAAGAAACAGATGTCTTATCAGGTCTGAATGTTGGACTACAAGCTCCAACTTCGTCGCGGTACTTGTTACAACCACTTCGAGGGTCTCGGAGCGGATGGAGGTAGCAATTTAAACACCTAAGAGTACTATCTGGAACAACCTTTAAGAATTTATTTTCAAATTGAAATACTTCTCCTATAGGTCTGGAAAGCCATTTAGATTTAAAAACTACTCCAGTTTGATCTGCTCGATCAAAATACGAGCAATTTCCAATTAAGTGTCTCATACTTACGCAATATCTAAGAGAGGTGTGATCAATAAAAAAATAACATCCATTACAACCATTCTGGGCCTCAACAGTTAAAAGAGTGTTTAAATAATCAAATGTTTCTCCAATGCTGTGTTCCATAACTTACTATTTAAACCAAGTTGTTTGCGTGTCTTTAATTTCTACTAAATCCCGATATTTGTAATTAATCGGAAGCATTGATATAATTCCGTTATTCCTGTACATTTCTGCACAAGCTAAATCATCATCAAATGCAATGAGTACTCGAGTTTCCCAATCTGGAATACTCTTTAAGGCACGCTCTTTGAAAGCCGAGCCTTTTTCATAAGGGTTTTCATCCTTCATAATCAATTGATCATAAAAAATGCCATTGGTCTCTAACCATTCAATGGTTTGAGGACGAACTGACTCTGGCCTTCCTGTAATGATTATGAGTTCATAATCACATTCAAGTGTGGCCAATAAATCTTTGACAGCCGGAATCGGTTTGTCTCCAGATAAGTCACTCCAGTCAAAGGGACTTCGATTGGTGTGATATAGGATTGTGCAATCCAAATCAAATATCAAAACTCTCATATTCTTTAAAGTATTCATTGTACATAGAATCAAATGAATCAATAGCGGAACCACGTATCATGGCCTCCAATTCTTCTCTCTGCTGAGATGCGTGAGCATCAAAAACTTTTAAAAGTTTCATATAACTATGTTCAGAAATTGGTATATTTCTTACCTCTTTACCAAATAAGTCAATAGAAAACCCGCGTTCGTCCATTTTAATAATGAATCTAAACTTGGGACTCTCACTTACTCCAAAACGTTTCCACGTCTTAGGACAAATTGAAAGTCTTGTGTTTTCATCACGAATATATCGACGACACAATACAAGCGCCTTCTTTTCATAAGAGCTTACTTCTGTCCTTAATTGTTTCTCCGAGGACTTACGGATATACACCTGCGAATACTGTATAGGCCGATGCCAGAATGATTTCCAATGCATTAAAATAATCTTTGCATAATTGCGTATAATCTTCCAATAAATTCATCGTGGTTAAATGCCCACTCATATTGGTTGACATCTTCAATTGGAATCCACTTTACTTCTTCAACCTCATTAGGCTCTCCTTCAGTACCTGGGGCTACAGTTAGATCTACACCTTCATCCAAAAATGCACAAAACTTGTGACTAATATTTTGTTTGAAATTGGCAGGATCATCAGTAACATCAAATGGCATAAGATCTTCAGGTTCCAAAACAAATGTTGTTTCTTCACGTAGTTCTCTTGCTGCACACTGATCGAGAGTTTCATCGAAATCTAAGTAGCCACAAGGACAATTCCACAGACCTTGATGATCGGAAGCCCCAGAACCTCTCTTTGCAACTAAGACATGCATTTTGTCCTCAATTATTGCAAACAGAAAGACTGAAACTGAGGTAGCACGATGGATCCAATAAAGTTTCCCATCCTTGCCTTCAATTTGATAATTCTTCATGTTTAATTTTTTAAAGTAATCGTTTAGCAATACATAAATAACCCATGAAATTGTCCATAAATACGGCTCTAATTTCAGGAGTTTGAAAAGTCAAAATCTTGTTATGACAAACAGTAGTAATAGGCTTAATCTCATTACATTCATTACAAATTGCAAACTTCTCAATATTGTCATTCCAATCAGGAACCCAACCTTGATTATAAACATCTCGTAATTGCATTAATTGAGCTAAAGCTAATACAGCATCACAATCCTCTCGTTCAGGAAAGATATTTCTACGAGCTGAGCTAACTGTATAAGTAACTGGGCCTTTAACTTCACTGTCAGAATTAAGATAATAGCCAGTAAGGTCAAATAATGAAGCGTAATTTTTAGGCATTGTATTGCTTAATTTATACTTAATTTCAAAGAATGTAGAGTTCTCTTCATCAACTTCATAACCTGCCGGTGGTTCCGGAATTTTGTAGGATCTTGCTGCCATAAATAATAGAATTAGTTAATTGTGGAGGTGGGCGGATTCGCATTTTAACTTCTTTTAACTTTTCATATCCAATTTATTCCAAAATATTATTGTATCTTTGTAATTATTAATTAATAAATATTACTATGAAACAAAATGATGGAAGAAAATCAGCAACATTTATTTGTGATTGCTGTGGAAAAGAAGCAGAAAAACCTGCGTCTGAATTGAAAAGAAATAAAGAGTTAGATAGAAAGTGTTTTTGTTCACGAAGTTGTGCAACTTCTTATAATAATTCACATAGAGCATCAAAAACATTGTCAGATTCTCAAAAAGAACACTTAGATAAAATACGTCCAAATAGAAGAGATGAATTCAGTTCTTTTAGATATACTTTAAGATGTGTTAAAAGGAGGGACAAAGAAATTAATATTACTTTAGATGTTTTAAAAGAAGTTTGGGAGAAACAAAATGGCATTTGTCCATATTCTGGAATTACTTTAATTTTGCCGGAAGATAACAATTTAAATATTATTCATATAACTCAAAGAGCTTCCTTAGATAGAATTGACTCTAGCAAAGGTTATATTATTGATAACATACAATTTGTATCTACTCCAATTAACTTAATGAAACAAGAGATGTCAGATATAGAAACTAAAGAGTTTCTAAATCAAATCTCAACTTTCACTTCTAGTTTCCTAGAAGATTAGACTATATCATCATCCCTTAGGGATGTCGGACGCTTATTCCTGTTATTAAGAGAACTATATCTCTCAGGTAGTCGTTGCACTTTCAGAGAATGTATTCTCTGCTTAGCTCAGGATTGACATGCGAATTGCTTCGTTTAGTGTTCCCTGAATTCATCCAATTTTCAATATACATTACTGCATAAGGGGTCCAAATCTTAAACCGCCGTCCATACAAAGGAAAAATAACAAAATATACACACTTAGTCTTTGCAGTACTTTCTCTGTTTAGTTTTGAGAAAACTAACAAAACATGGGAACGAATTTCTCCGCCATCTTCCACCACTCGGTTTAAGTCCGAGAACTACTGTCTTAATTTCTTTAACAAAGTCTAAGACCGACTCCGTTCGTTTTGTTACGCAGCCATTTGGTTGTATGCACGTACAGATGCACGTGGTACGAAGTTGATAACATTTCTGTTGTCGTTTGTTGTTTTGAGTATTTTGGACTCCTCCTAGTGTGTTCTGCTACCCTACTCAATGCTGTCAAAACCAAACACCCCCGTAGATCCTTTACTCAGCTATAAACTGAATAAAGGTGAAGATATCATAGATATCCAAAGCGATTAGTGTTCCATAATCAATTACTTCGGGTCTATCATCATCTTCTAATCTCTCACCTATCCAGTTATTCCAACGGTTAGGCTGCTTCAGCTGAATGATTAAGTTTACAAAGTTGGAAACAGCTTGTGGCCCTTTCCCCTCAATATCCTTAATATCTTCATCTGATAAATATTTTTTGAGTATAGCCAATTGCTTATCACTCATTGTAAAATTGTTGTAAGTTGATAATTTCTTATCTTAGAAGATATCTCCATTGCGACTTAATTCCTCTTGTACTAAATCGCAAATATCTTTTGCTTCTTTTAATCCTATACCAGTATACCCTTTTAAAGTTTTAACTGCGGCAAGTTTTGCACCGCTTTGAACTAGAGAATAAATTTCTTCCCTTTTCTGTGCATAAAGAGAATTGAATTCACTCTCTGTAAGAGAGTCCCTTAGTATCTGATCTAAACGATTTAACTGAGGACTTTGATTATTAGTTTCATTAACTTCGGGAGCAATTCCGTTAAGTTGTTGAAGTAAAGAAATCAAAGCACTATTAAATCCTGTTTCAAAATCATTCCTAGGGTGTTTAATTAAGCTTGCAATGAGTTGATGTTCTGTAATTGTTGCATTCATTTGAAAATCTTGTACCAAAGGCCTTTAAAAAAGTTATAAGTAAGTTCTGCTCCTGGCATTGCGCCAGTAGCTCGTACGCCATCTGCGTATCGTGGACATGCTTTACAATCCAGATGACCATCTATATCAAAATGGTTACAGTCTTGCAAGTCATGTGGACATATTGGATTACCTGAATTTGTTTTCATGTTAGCCAAGTAAATGAGGTTGGGCTTCTGCCATACCTGCGTTTGTAATAACCACATAATCTGGATGAAATTGTTCCAGATTCTCAGCTCCACCATATGACAATGCTGATTTAATACCATCAACTAAATCCTCAAGAATGTGGTGAACAAAACCTTTGTAAGGAATGCCTTTAGATACACCTTCAATATTACGAAGAGGTAATCCACTAGCACCTTTTGTTTCCATAGAGGCAGAGCCACTATATCGTTTACACAATACACCCTTTTCATTGGTGTACAAATTTCCAGGCGCTTCTTCACATCCTGCAATTAAAGAGCCTAACATTACTGTAGAAGCTCCTAAAGCAAGTGCTTTAGCAATATCACCTGATGAACGAATTCCGCCATCAGCCATAACAGGTATTTGAGGACTACAAGAATCACGAGCAAATGACAAGACATCTTCAAGAGAAGTTACGTTGGGAATACCAAAGCCAGTTTTAATTCGAGTAGTACATAAAGAACCACCACCAATACCAACTCGCAGACCATCAACTCCCCATTCACATAAGTCTTGGGCAGCACGTCTTGTTGCAATATTTCCAGCAATAATGTCAAATTTACCAGAAAGTTTCCGTAATTCTTCTATAGCAAGCTTCACATTTTCATGATGACCATGAGCCACATCCATAAGAAGGATATTAGCTCCAGCTTTAATTAATTCTTGAGCACACTCAAGATAATCACCATTGGCTCCAATAGCGGCCATAATTGGAGTCTTCTCAGTGAAAGGGGCCCAAGAACTTACTTTAAGGCTATAGATCAAGTCTTTAACAGATTTAGCCTCTTCTTCAATTGAAGAAAATCTATGAATACAGCCTACACCACCTGCATGAGCAAATGCATAGGCCATTTCTTTTCCACAAACAGTACTCATAGGAGAAGCTACTAAAGGAATTCCTATAGTAAAGTTCCGAGATACTTTTGTCCAGAGTCGAATATCTTTTCTGTGTTTTACGGATGAGTATTCAGGGACTAATTGAATATCATCATAGGTTAACGCCGTTTTTTGCATGTTTGAAAAGTATAGGCTTGTGGCGTACCCGTCATAGGATAATCTAGAATCGAGATCTCATTGTTTCCTCTATAGACTTGTTCAGTCTGTAAGAATTCAACTAATTCTTTCATTTTAGGATCATTTTTCTGTTTAACATATTTAATAATATTTATCAAATGTGTGTCAGATAAATCCTTTACCAAATAAGACTTCCCATTTTGTGTAGACCAATAATAGTTGCCTCGATCTACCTCATGATTATGAGTTCGTGCCATGTTCATGTTAATAATTATAAAGAATTGCAGGTCAATGTTTGGTTGAAACCTTTTCATTGTTTTTCAGTTTGATTTGCTGTAATTGACCTTATCAGAATACGTTTGTTTTCTAAACCATATAGAGTTTGAGTTGCTGTATGTATTCTTAAAGAAATTTTATTTGAAGTGAGTAATACACTCTGACCGGGGGCTGTGACTCAGTAAGACGTGAGGAGTAACCATTTGATTAGCGATGTGATTAACAAAGCTTTCTTCATTGTCAAAGTGGATAACCTTGTTATCATCACTAAGAGAGAAAGAATTCATTTGGTCCAGACACGTAATTACTAAAGTATTTTCAGGGCTTGTACTAATGGCAAAATCCTTGGAGGCACCATACATCAAAAGTTCGAGATCAAGCACTGATGTGCGAAAATCTAACTGATACTGGTTAAATACATTTGTCTCTACCGGGTTAGGCGTGATATTAAGCGGAAATTGAGCATTAGTCATAGGGCCATTACCATGTCGTGTTTGGTAGGCTCTTGTAACTAAATAAAACTCAGGAACTTCAATTGGAAATTTCAGGATGTTGGCTGAGCCAACGGATGATGCTGTCACGTGCGGGTAAAAACCAAAAGCAGGATCTAAGAGAAGTCCTTGCGAACTTTCAAAGATGTACTCCTCTGCTTCAGGAATCCCAAAGATGCCTTGAACATGACTAGATTGAAGTAGCATATTACAGCAATACTTAAATATAGAAATTTCTTGTTCATCATACACTCCAGGTGGGTATGTAGAGCTCAACGCTTTGAGTTTCATATCCAGAACGCTTGGAAAAGCTAAATCTTCAAATAATATTGAAGCACCATTTCGTTCACGGAGGTGTGTTCTCCACACACCACAGCCGCAAGTACCGTGCTCCATATCTAAAGTTTGATTCAAGCGTTTCTCCATAGGTGTAGTCACTGGACACATTGCATCAATGTAAAGAAGGGGTTTAATGCCCTTCGATAGAAGTACTTGGAGTTCTTGATAAACTCCAATTGGATCGACAGTGCAGAATTCCGACCAATAGGTAGGATTTCCGTTTAGAGTGCCAGACCCAAAATTTGAAAATACATGCCGTATATCATCCTTGATAACGGTATGTCCGGCTTGTTGGCCACCAGAATATCTGACAACCAAAGCTTTTGGATTCTGAAGGCAAAGGTAGTTTGTCACTAATCCTTTGCCCTCATCTCCAAAGCCTAAGCCTATGACAGCTTTGTTAGCCATTAAGACTATTCAGTAACTGTCGGCTCAACTTCTTCAGCAGGTGCAGCAGCTTCAGCTGTTGCGATAGGAAGATCGGTTTCAGCTGATGGCTTGGTTTCCAAGTTTTCAGCAACCTGTTCCCATGTCTTTGCACTATAAGTGCCTTGATCCATTCCCATAGTTGTAATCTTTTAGGGGGTTAACAATATGATTAGAAAAATTAAAGCATCATGTCTGATGAAGTGGGTCTTGGGCCCTCTGGCTCAAGTACAGGTTGTGGGCGGTTGTTATAAGCTTCAATCCCCTGATTAACAGATTGAGCCTCAACCGATGAAACGATTTGTGCAATAATTGCGGGAATCTTAGTTTTGTCATCGACAAGAATAAGATTACTTCCCAACAATTGTTTCCAGCCATCCATAGTAGGCTGATGACGACCATTAGCACCTTGTCTCATATGTAAATGATAGACATGGTACTTCTTTTGAGCTTCCGCTAAAAGTTCGGCATCAGAATACGTTTGTTCTTGACCATTTCCAGTGATAGCGCTCAGTTTGCGAGCTGGATAATTCCGCAGAGTTGGTTCATCACCAACTGTGAAGAGAAATCCCTTTTTACCACGCTTTTCAAAACAGTCCAAAGACGTGTGGAATGCTGCAAAGTAGTGAGCCAACGAATAGCTTTCGCCTTCATTAGTACCGCCCCCTCTCTCGATCCACACTTTGGTTAACCATTTGTCGAGTAACTCGTCATTGGATTCAAATTGTGAGATCTGCAGTGGGGCATAATCACATTCATGATCACCTATTCCTAAAAACATTACTTGAGGATCCAAAACACCTGCTTCAATAATGCCGGACATCATAACAGGCAATCCCTCTTTCACTAAGTGATGAGGAATCATACCCATAGAACCGGTAACATCTAAAGCAAATATAATTGGAACAGAATTTGGATGGTCTTCGGAGTCGCGAGACTCACGAATGCCAACACCATTGGGATTCATCAAAGGATCAAATTTGTTCGAGAAAATTTCGTTTGCAGATTTGGTTTGATAACCCAATGCTTCAGATCTTAAAGACCTGGATTCGGTAGAATACGAACCGTGGCCCATTAGTCAACGGCCTCCATTTCGTAAGTGCCGCCATATAGACGATTGTAAGCTTTCTTGTACTCATTGAGCTTAAGAACCTCATTTCTGACGTCTACAGAAATAGAACAATACCGGTTAGCAAATTCATCAGGATTGAAGTCATCTGCCATTTTGAGAGTCATCATGTTTTCTGGAGATAAATCCAGCATGTTGACAAGAGTGCGTTTGAGTCGTGTAACCTCGCGACCTTTGTCTTCGATCTTACGACGGAAGGACATCTCACCATCTTCCAGAAGTTGTTGACCTCTGTCAGCTTTGATTTGTTTGTTACCTCTGATAACAGAGGTGTAGAACGAACCGCTTTGCAGTTGTTCTAGTGTGGGTTCAGCCATTTTGAAAAACTTTTAAGTAAAACTTATGTTTAGAAAAAGAAATTACAAATGCATGTCTCCTGTCATATTGCGACATGTAATATCGCCAGATATAGTCTTAACAGGACCATTTATGTTTTTACAGGTAACATCTCCTGATGCTGTAGTTACAGATATAACATCACCCTCAATATCTACATCCCCTGACATAGTTGAGAGTTGTTTCACGTTTCCTTTAATATGAAGAGAGTCGCAAGACTCACATGATAGAGACTCAATGTCTCCAACAATTTCAATCTTAAGAACACGTGTAGTAACAGAAGCAGTAACACCATCAACAACAACTGTGTTGCCGTTAACTGTAATATTTTTACCTGAATAGGATTGACCATTAACAGTTACAGTAGCCATGTTTTCAAAATAAGTGTAAGTAAAAGTGATTCAGTAAAATAAAAGTAATTGCCAAAATAGAAAAGACTCCATCAAGAAATAAAGTAACCTTCTTTCCCTTATGAAAGAGTTCAAAAATGATTAAAGGGCCAAATAATATAGCCTGGCTTGTAATAAGACCAAGAAGTAACCAAATCCAATAGTAAAAGTTAATAAGAGCAAGGCTCCTTATACTCTTCATATCTTCTTTATAATTATCTTTGTCCGGCAACTCATTAGCCACACTCTTAATTCCTTGATTTAAATAAATAATTGTCTTTAGATGAAAGAGTTTATAAAACTCATAGGCAAGGAAACCAAAGGCAATGCCAAAGAAAATAGCTGTCATCATATAAAAATGATTTAAGGTAAAAAAAATAAACAGAACACTCCGAAATTCCACACTTGTGCCTCGGCCATAGAGCGATCTTGCGTTACTAAGATCTCGTTTTAATTTACAAATTTAAATTTTGGGTTTGGATTTGCTGCATGTGTTCTTATCAAGCTCCATTTGTTTGTAGTTATTCTGCCCACTGGGCGGATTAAAGATTTACTTTGGATTTGCTGTTAGGAGCTTTAATTTTTTTAGAGATCTTCAAGTGTAGGTCTCTTTCTTGGCACCATTTCAACCTGTGTAGGATCTTTGGTGTATGCGTCAGGAATAACTCCATAATTAGGAGGAATCTGTCGAGGAATCTGAATATTACCTCGAGCTCTTTCAAGGTCTGCTTGAGTTTGAGCTTGTGCTCTTGCGGCTAATAGATAATCAGGAGAAGGGGTAGGATGAGCTGCTTGATATTGATCAGAGATCAAGGTCTGCAGTGTAGGCATAGTACTACGAATAGTATCACGCATACGATATGCCCAAGCAGACCAAGCACTTAAGTCGCCTTGTGTCCAATCAGTACGAGTACTTTTCTCTAACTGATCTGCCACACTTTTAATCAAAAGTTGTTCTTGTCTTGTCATAGTTGGTTGCTCATTAGGAATATACGGTATAAAAATATGCATTTCACACGCCGTCTTAAAAAGTTATTAGTAAAAATTTGGGCCCGCTTTCAGGGCCCCCGCTTTTATTCAATAACATGAGGAACAAAATATGACATGTTATTAGTAATTCGAGAGAATGTCTCTCTAATACCAATGCCACATGATTCTCCTCCAATAACCCATGATCCTAGTACGGGATACATTTCGTCGTACGGCTCAATCTCTACCAGTTCTTGATAGATAAAGCCTTCTTCTCCATACTCGCCTCCTGCTTCTTCCAGTAATACACCGTACTTCATCAATGAAACATTTGCGCCCTCTCTTGAAAAGATTGGCTTCTTGCAATAGTTATCGAATAGTGGTGATTCGGACGCTTTCAGAATATAGGGAGAGGTTGGAAACAGCTCAGATCTTTTTACTTAAAAATTAAATTGGATTTTTTGTAGTTTTGATTTGGTTTTGCTGTCTCTGAGCTTATGAAAGGGAGAAACTATCTTTCGACAGTTTCTCCTTTTTTATTTTGAAGCTTATTAAGCTTCGGTTTTGGCTTCTTCTGCCATGACTGAGTTGAACTTCTTGCCGGTGAGTTTTTCGATCATTGAAAGACCGAGAAAGTTTTCGACTAATGAACCGCCATTGTCTCCGTTGCCACCACCACTGATGATGATGTTTTCCGGAATCAATTTGATTTTACCTTCAACGATCGATTCGATCATCTTCAGTTTGGCGTAGTCGGTACCCATGGCTTGTACAGAAAGCTTGTATGCTTCAGCTGTTGATTGACCTTTTGCAAGGATAACAGCAGCTTCTGCAGTACCTACTTTACTGACTTGTTCAGCGCTGGCAGATGCAGTCAATTTGATTGCAGTTGCTTTTGCCGTAGCAATGGTAACTTCGTTGGTTGCATCAGCATTTGCTTTGATTTTGGTTCCTTCAGCAGCACCAGTTGCTTCTTGAATCTTCGAGTTGGCGAAGTTCTTGGAGATTTCAACCCCTCTTTCAGATTTAACAACTTCCGGCTGCATATCGGCTTGAGCCGTTGCATTTGCCAATTGTTGACGCTCTTTCTGAGCATCTTTCTGAGTTTCAAAGGTTTTCTTTTCCTGAGCAGCAATCTGTCTGTCAGTTACCGGCTTTGTCAATTCGATTGGAAGAACCACATCAGCGATCATTGTATCTTTCGATTCAATATGATGCACTCTGAGTACGTCACAGATGTGAAGTTTGGCCTTTTCTTGCAACTCTGCACGCTTGGTGTAGAGTTCCAAAGCTTCCACGGATTGAGCAGCATTTCTGAAATGCGAGCTAATGGCCGGTTCCAGAACCTGAGAGATCATGTTGGTAACAGATCCCAAATTGGCAATCACTTTGGGTGCATCAGCCATAGCGATATGAATGATAACGCGAACGTCCATATTCACATTGAAAGCATCAGCGGTTCTCAAAGTAATAGTCTTCAAGTTGGAGTCAAACTTATGAGCACTAGACTCATCGTTTGCCCAACTGAGCAGGATTTGTGTTGTGGGAACGATATCCACTTTGCAAATGTCCAAATTGAGGGCATGCTTGCCAGGGCCCAGAGGATCTTTCCAGATACCTCTTTTACCGTTTTCAACAATCTTGGCATTAACAGCAGAATCGGAAGTGTCTTCGCCTTCATCACCAACAAAGTTGGTTACTACAGCACACTCACCAATTTCGACATCGACCATCTTTTGCTTTTTGACGCGGGCAAACCAGGGATTGATGGCGTAGTTACCAGCCCTGAGTACAGGAATCTGCAAACCTTTCTGACCACCAGCCTGAAGAAATGCGTCAGTATCTTGGAAATTCTGATGAACTTCCAGAGGAACTTCATCGGCAGCAATTTTACCGGCTTCAGTAATAGGCTTACCTTCCAAAATAGTAACAACACCAACTTCATCAGCAGCAATCATTGTCCAATCTTCAGGTTGACTGACTTGGAACAGATTTGGATTGATACGATACACACCCGGCATCAATGCTTGAATTTGGCGACCTTTTTGACCACCGTTCTTCAAAAATTCTTCACCTTTTTCAAAGTTTGAATGATTTTGAACTTTGTCAGCCAATAGTCTGCCGTCAGGAATTTGCACTCCATCTACGGCAGTAACCATACAGATCTTACCACCAGGAACTACTGTGACCGGACAAACATTTACTTTGAACAAGTAAGTGTTGATACGATACATACCAGGAGTCAATGTTTCCACCTGAGGACCTTTTTGGCCGCCATTGGTTAGAAACTTCACACCATCTTGGAACAGGTTACATTCCACAGATTTAGCCATGATACGACCTGGAGCAATAGATGCGCCGGCAACAGCTTCAACAGTTGCGATTTGATTTTGAGCAACATGAACAGCTGAAACTACCTGTACTGTAAACAGATACGGATTGATTCTGTGCTGTCCGGGAGGAATGATGGCAACTTGTGGTCCTTTTTCTCCACCATTACGTAGGAAAGCTTCGCCATCCTGAAAAGTGTTACACGCCACATCAGCAGCCATAAACTGTCCTTGTGGAATTGATTTCCCTGTAATAGCGGCAACCAGACCTATTTGATCATCATTAATGACCAAATATTTGTACTTTCGCGCAATTTGAATAAAAGGAATCAGAAAATGTAATCCTGATCCAAGGATTTTGGCTTGTACACCAACTTCCCCCGGTAAGGCTACAGTACGACCATCAGCCATTTCCTTGCCAATGAATCGCTTTTCAATCGTTGCCATTTCAGTAGCACCAACGTTCACAAAAAACTTAGATAAAATCACAAGACCCAGCAATGCTGGAAGTACCCACCAGAAGGCGAGTATCGCACTTAATGTTGCCATAAAGCTTAATTTGGTTTTGGTTTATTGGCTGTTTCTTCCTAAGGTTCGCCATTGTCCTCAGTGCTTATAAAATCAATCTCACTCAGCCTTTTACCTGTCCATCCAGGTTATTCTCCTTTAGTCTATTTACTAGTGGCGAGGGAGGTAGCCAACCGTCTTAGATTGACTGAGTGAAATTGAAGTTTTTGCCCAAGCTTGTGCTTGGATCCCAAGTGAATAATCCTTTAGATCGGACTTGTCATAATTTTTTGGGATTTGCTGACGCCACTAAGTAGGATTTTCACCTACATCAGAGATTTACACCTCTAATAGATTGAGTACTTCCTGATCCATTGCTGCTAGGAAGAGCTCATCTGATGTTTTCGGGATAGAAGCTTGATGCTCCACACCCGTTAGGAAGCCGAGTACTGCTCCATCAAATCCAGATAAGTGGAAGAGATTGGGACAGTCAGCAAATTCTTCAAATGCAGTCTGTGAAGCTCCATAATGTCCATTAGGAATATCCCAAAGAACAACACGGAAATTGTCCACAAATTGATCACTGAAGCCTTGCTGACGCAATGCTAACAAGAGAGCCTTAAAGTTTCCTTCTTGACGAACCCCGCAATTGTACACATACGTAGGATCAAAACAACCATCTGTCATACAAAGGATGCCAGTAGGAAATTCTGATTCAGCTACGCCTTCCTTGAGAATGTCACCGAAGTGTTTAGCTACGGAAAGAAAGTTAGTGTTTCCATTAAAGGAACGGTTTGCGTTAGCATACTGTTCCAATGGAGTGTTGCCTTCCCACACCTTTAAGACGGTTTCTCCAGAAAACTCAAGATAAGCTTTACTGAATTTACCTTCTAAGAGATAAGAAAAGTACAACGCCATAGACTTGGCACATACATAAGCCGAAGCTTTTGCGCCAATTGCCTTTGACTGCATCGAACCGGATGTATCGATTACGCCAATAAAGCCATTTTCACCAGGTTTCAGACCTTTCTTTCCAACTTCAACAAGCTGCATGAATTGCTTGTTGATTGTATCAACTTGATACCTGGCGCTAGGCACGTTGGTACGTGCTAAATCACCAAGTGGAGCAAACAGTTCATAGGGATAACCAGTGAATTTCAACACTGGTTTAGCCGCAATGAATTCTTCATACTTTGCCTCAAGTTCATGATTCTTGAGGAATTTCCCGGAAACCATTTGAGAAAGAGCGCGTCCATGTACCGAATTGAAATCAATTGCAAGAAAGTTTCCTTGCGAGATCAATTGCTGCCAACTGTGTGCTGTTCCTGAAGATTTAAGTTTCCGGTACTTTTTGTACGTAGTACCTGTTTCATCTTCCTTTACACCATAAAGTAAAGAACATACCCATTTTGCAATAGCTGAATCAGCTTCCGCTTCAACAGTATGACAAGCTGAGCCTGCCTTAATTTGAGGAAGAAACTTCTTTACCAATTCACAAGTGCTTGGATTCTCTAAACCAGCCAGAATTAACTGACCAAATTTGTTCCAATCTAACACCCGGCCGTTCCAGCCGTGATGCTGCAAATCAAAAGACAGCATTTGAATGATGTCTTTCCATGAGCCGACAGATATGAATAAGCTGACATTCTTCCAGAAAGTATCTGGTGCGTTGATAGCTAACCAAATCATTCTGTATATTCCTTCGTGCTTTAAGCCTTGGCCACGTTGAGTGGTTGAGGTCTTCGATCCATCTTCCAACTGAATTGTCCGAGTGATCATACGTAGGTAATAAGTGAATCTTAAAGCCAGATTTTTGTCTTGTGCCCAGAGAGTACTCATGTCAACACAAATGTCAGCATAAGATCTGGGCTGTTTATAATTACTAACTTTGCCAAATTGATCAACAAAATTAGAGCCAGTAGTTGTTAACTTAACAGCTCCGTTACCCAGAGCAGTTGTTTTTGCAGATTGATGAAGACCTCCTCTTAAGAAAGGATTTGTGGTTTTCATCGTCGATTTCGCAGTAGTCTGCGCAGATGCAGAACGTTGTGGATACAACGTTGTTTTTTTGCTGTCAAACATCTTTATAAAAATTAATGATTAATTTTTGTTGTTGTTGTTATTGCTGTTGTATTGAGAAACACTTCTTAATGCTTCCAATTCATCCATTTCTTTCCCAACTTTAGCTGCAGCTACTGCATCAGGAGCTACACGCTTTGTCATGAGAATCACACAATCCATTTCCACGGAGTCATATGCTTCTTCTTTTGCTTTTCCTGTAGGCAATGCGTCATACTTTGCTAAGTCTTCACGTAATTTGTCTAAGATATCTTCTTTACTAAGAGATGCTGCTAAGAGCATCATCAATGGTCCAATATTCGGCATTTGTGTTTTTATTAAGGTTATCCAATCAATTCGGCAAGGCTCTCCTCAGCTCGTTTAATACGAACAAGTTTTCTTTTACAGTGGCCTAACATAATAGCCATCTCTCTCTTTGTAAACGTTGACTCTAAAGCTTCAATTTCTTCAGACAGTGTATCATACTCTTTTTCCATGTATGTACTATCCCTCTCATCACCACCAGGTATACGATTGCAAGCTTCGTCTACACTATCAGCTTCATGATTATAAGGAAATTGGTGCGAAATAGAACTTTCTACTGCATGAATAATCTCAAAGTCAGACTTATCTTGATTATCTAATACAGCATCAACAAGGACCATAGGATCCATTTTATGGCTGACTTCTGTCTTTCCCATATTATAAGGTTATAATTTAAAAAAAAATAGGTTTCATTTGTCCACCCCGAAACCTCCGACGTACAATACGTGGAAAACAAGGACACTTCACATTGTGCACGAGCTCATCAATGTTAGAGCTAGACAAGAGATAAGTTTTAACGAGAGATCTACACCATTTCTCGGTTGCCACATTTACTAACGTAGCCAACGGATGCTTTTCTACACACATCACTGCCGGGAATGAGATATTCGTCGAAGGCTGGGCAACTCGCGCAATGCAAGACCAACAATCACGAAAAGAGCTCTAGCAACAACCGTCAACAGCCGATGCGGTGTCCTGACCCATGCAAACGTAGCCAGCAATAAGGAAATTGTTCTGGCATTTAGACGTGTATGAACCTCTGAGTTAGCATACATCCAGGTGTTTAACCCACTTACTAGACGAATCCAGTAAAGACTCTTAACTCTGCAGTTTAATTTATAACTTCTGCAGTTCGTTACAGGAACCAATTCCGATTCTTTGTTTCAACATTAATTCTTTCAGAATCAACAGCTTTTACTTCTCTATCCCCCGCTGTACTATTCTTCCCACCTTCGGCAGGATCTAGTCCATCAGGATCTAAATCAATATCCTCATTATCTGAGTCTGCTGAGCCATCAGAATCTCCGTCGCCACTATCATCAGAACTTCCTTGACCATTGCCTCCACCCTTTTGAGGTTCGAAGTAGGTTTTATCAATAATTACATCCCATACTGCTTCAGTGGGATCCACTTCGCCGCAGTCTTCTTCATCATCAGTAATAGTTTCAACTTCAACGCTCTCCGCCTCAGCTATTACTGGAAAAAGATTTTCAGCTGCTTCTGGATGTTCTTCCATGAATTCAGCATGAGTGCATTCCGTATTTATCGTAGAGTGAACTGTAGCAATTTCTTCAAAAGAAACATACTCATATTCATTTAACCCTGAGGCTTCTTCCATCATACTCATCTCCTTAATCCAATTTTTAATATTTTTGCAACCATGTCATTACCCTGAGCACTAGAATTAGGTAACATATTACCTCCAATGACATCATACATAGGAGCTAAATCCTTTATAATCCGATCTTGGTCTAAAAATGTTCCAATAGATTTCTGGCAACCAGAGGCTGAATAGCCATTAAAAAGAGTGATCCTAAAGAATTCTGAATGCGATGCTGCTAACACCGCTTTCATGTTTAATTTCTCACAAGATTGAGCAACATTTGCTACAACATAACAAGCTCCATTATTAATGGCCCTTGTATCTGAATCAAACATATCAATATTAACACTAATGTTCATAGCCTGACACATCATAATAGTCTTAAGTATTCGAACAAAAGACTCTGTATAGTTTCCTCCAACAAAAGTTCCTACCTGAAATGCCATATTAAGCGTTTGCTTCTTAGCACCAGGTTCACTTTTCTTGAATATCTTTTCATTTTGCATTGCGTAATGCGGGATCGATAGATTTCCTACGAATCGATTTAATTCGAATTGTCTTTTAAGAGACTTTCCTTTATAAACTAATTCTAGAAACTCTGGATCCATGGACACTTCCTTTTGTGCTCTTTCAATTATCGCCATTTTTGTTGGCGTTAAGATTAATCTTTCTTGAAAATACTGCATAGCTCCTTCTCGATAATCATCATATCCCATACCCAATCCATGTGGATTAACTGCACGATCATCATAATAGAAAATATCTTCTAGACTAGAAAACCTCAAGAACCTTGAGCCACTCGGTAATGTTTTGTACTTAAAGAGTGGCTCTTTTTTGTCCTGATGTTGTTCTGCCATGAGTATCAAAATTAGTTGTAGAACCTACAGTTTCATACTTAATCGTATAATCTCTCATTTCACCCATCAAACTCTGTTGATCAGACTTTAATAAATCTTGAGCAATCATTTCAACAATCTGATCACGTGTCTGACGACATCTGATTAAGTTTGAAATATCCTCAACATTTCTAGTTGATAAGTAACTGCCAAACTTCTCAAGTCTTCCTCTTAATGACATGGCAAATTCATAGTTATTAGCCATGACATGCTTTTCAAAGATTGTGTGATAGCCAATAAAATGACGGCAGAATCTAAATCTATCCATCAAGGCCATATCTTGAAAGTCTCTACCAGAATACTCTACAGATCCTTTACCCCAAGTGTTACCACACATAATCAAATAAAAATCTTTATGCTTTTTAGCAATGGGCTTATCATCCCTATGAGGAATAGAGATAAACTTAGAGTTATCTGCTACACCATTAAAGAACAGGGCCATATCACCAGACATAGCATCATATTCATCCACTAAGAAGATACCACCACCTTCATAAGCTTTCAAAAAGACAGTTTCCAAATAAGTTTCTGATTGTGGTTGTTTATAACCAAGCAAATCATGAACAGAAGAGTCTCTTGAACAAGAGTATTTATAAAAAGGTAAATTCAAACGGTCTGCAATTTCTGCAACCATGTAGGTCTTACCAGTTCCAGCTGGTCCTACTAACATAGCTTTATGATTCAATTGTAAAGATTGAACAACATCAGCCATTTTGGGATGATCCATTTCTTGGATACTAACTTCCCTTTGATCCGGCATTACAATCGTTGTATGCCCACGTTGGATCTCTGCTATTAAAGCATTTTTGATTTCTGGAAAAATCGAAGCAACTTGTCCTTTATAAGATTCAAGTATTGCTTTAAGCTGCGTATTGTAGCCCGTAGTCAGAGTGGTATGATCAGCCTTAGCTTTATCAAGCTTACTCTGAAACATAGTATTAATCTCTTTAGACAAACGATCAAAGTCAAAATGCGGAGCTTCAGGTGTTCCTGTAACTGCAAACGGTTCTTCATCTTGAATATAATCCAATGGACCAATTTTCCAGTTATCAACAACCACTACTTCACTATTACGGCAAGCGCTGTATTGAGAGTTAGGAAGTCTTTTACCTAATAAATAGTTCATTTTCTTCTCAGAATTCCAACCAACTGGCATTCCTTTTGCTACGTCCCAGCGCCCTGTACTTGTAAATTCTTCTTGGTTCTTTAATCTCCAAATTTTACCCATCTTTCTGTGTTTTCTAAGGTTGTAAAAATAATCAGCTAAACTTCAAATTATCGGAATTATTCAGCCGAAGCTTATTACCGAACTTGGTGCACTCATCATTGCGATTGTAATAGGAAGTGAACTTGCTGTTTCATTAAGTTTTATTTGTTCTTGTGAAGCTGCCACTTCCATCCGGTAAAATACTTAAATATTGGCAGAATACTTAAGATAGTAAGAATTGGTTAAGTTCTCACTATAAGGCATCAAGGACAAAATCTTGTTTGATAGTGCCCTTAGGAATGTAAATAATGTACTGATCCGAAGGAATATGATCAATAGCGAAAGCATCTTTAGGAGTATCTCCTTGCTTGTAAGTAATGATATCAAAATGAGGTTTATCTGTAGTTTCCCTAAGAGTTACCTCACCCCAATTTAATTGTTGACCCACAATGTCTTGACCACTTTTATAGTAGAAGGTATAAACCATCTGACCATTAATAGTTCCAGACCCTAAGAAGAATCTACCTTTTACTTGACTTACATCTTGTAAAGAAAGTATTTCATACCTAGTTGTCTTTTGAACGATAGTTCCATCAATCCAAATTCCAATTATAAAACCTATAATTAGAACAATAATAGCTGGAACACATCCAATTTCTTCTACAGGACTGCAAATAGCAACACAGATAAAGAAAATAATCACAGCAATAATGCCGACAATAATCATCGTCCACATACTATTAATTTAAGTTTAGTGTAATCCATATTAAATAATAGATTTTTTAGGAGGTAACTTAGTAGATTTGATATAAGCCATTGCATCCTTCAAGAATTTCTCTCGGGATTTGTATTCAATCAATTCATCCCAATGAAAAGCACTGGAATTATAGTCAAACAATACAAACAACTCATCCAAAAATTGAAAGAGTTTACGAGCTTGTATGTCTAAATGGGTCACTTGTCTGCATGCTGACATAGCATCCAATTCAGGATGTCTACGGAATAATCCAATCATTCTTTTCAGTTCATGCCGATACAGTACAGGTCGATTAGTTAAAAAACTATACAGAAAAATTAATGCAATAACACATAACGTAGTCCAAATTGGATTTTCCATAGTAATTATTTATCCCAGTCATCATAAGTTTCTTCAAGTTGCTTGATGACTGCAGAGGGTTCAAGACCTAAGTTAGTAAACACATCAGTAAAAATCTCCACAGGTAGTGGAGAATCTAAAATCTTGTTCAAAATTTCGTCAAAAGGATTCATGTTTTCAGTTATAAGGTTAGGTAATCCTAAAAGAAATGTTCATGTATTTCTTTAGGCTTTTTTTCTTGTACATTTTTGTTTTGCAATTCTTTAGGAAGTTTACTTCCCTCAAAAATAAACGGATCATGCTTTTCTTTCACAAAGCTAGAGCTCTTGCTCTTATCTTCTTGTTTCATCTTGTTAATTTTTAAGAAGAGAGGACAACTACTCCTTAGGCCACCTCATAGGGCCTAAGCCACATCCGCAACCACGACCTTGTCGTCCTCTCTCTTATGTTAAAATCTTACTTGTTGATAGGATGGTGGTAATAAACCATATTGTGGAGGAGTCTTTTGGAATACTTCACAATTAGTTCTTTTACAAAATTCACCAAACAATTGCTTGAGTGGGCCATCCATGAGAAGATCCTCCACTTTCTCAACTCTCAACATAATTTCTGTTACCAGATCTTCAGTTGGAATTTCAACAAGTGCAAGTTTTTTCTTTGACTTTTTCGTAGCTGTAGTCGCAGAACCACGAGCTTTTGCTGCCATATCAATAAAGTCATTGATGTAGGCAGTTTTACCTGTAAAATTATAATAAGGCACACCATGCTTCGGGCGAAACTTGGCAATATACCCTGATACAATTAAAGCAGGTTGCACAGCTTGAATGTATGGACAACCAGCACTTTGAAGCATCTTAGTTAGAGATTTAGCATCAAAGTCTTTTTTATCCAAATTAGAAAGGAGTTTAACAGCTGATGAAATTTGAAAAGCTGTTGAAGAAGGGCTCTTAGTCATTTTGTTTTAGGTTTAATTGACAAAAAGTTATTTATCAGTGATCAAAATTTGCTGAAGAAACGGCACTTGTTCAGTGCTTAAATTAAATTCATTTTTGTAACCCAACTCGGTAGCATCACTTGAAATTATAACAGAGTTATGTTTCAACATCATGTACCAATGAAATAAATAGTTAAATAAGTTTAGTAAATCACGTGGGTTATTTGTGATTCGCATACAGATACCAATAATAGTGTCTTGGGCACCACTTTCAATCTCATTAATCATTTTGATAATGAGGCTTTCATAGTTTGTTCGTTTTTCAATCAGGTCCTTTTTTGTCATAGGATGTTAAGTTAGATTAGGTTCCTCCCCTTTGATATTATCTCCAGTTCGGAACCTAAAACATTATTTCAATTGCACCTCATATCCAGAGTCTAATGCAATCGACAGAAATTCTCCGCCCACAATAGAGAGGCGTTTAACATAATTCTTTCGAATAAGTTCCTGATAATGATTGGTTACAGTTGGATGAATTGCAGGTCGAATCTTTACAATCAGAGATTGGTCTAAACCAATATGACACATAAGAGAATCAACTAACAGTTCATAATCCTTTGCAATAATTAGAATGGATGGCGACATATATTTGTGTATTAGGTTTCAAAGAAACCTCTACTTGCCTTCGCAGGTTTTCAAGGTGGGCAATCATAAATCTAATAAAAACTTTATCCATGCTTCTCACACGTTCTTTGTCTGCTATTTCCGCACGATTAACATACTCGCTTGTATGTATTACGCCTGTTGCAGATTCCCTATCTAATAGGCGACTAGTTGAACTAAGTGTCCAACTAGGTAAAAGTTCTTGGTGCCAGCCATCCTTTACCAAGGGATATTATGCTGTCAGTTGCTGCCGATAGTCTCGAGTCTAGGGGCACTCGCTTTTTAACTTTGGGTTGGTTACCTCTCAGTGGTTGTTACCAAAAACTTTTATTTCTTTTTCTTACAGCCATCACGTTTAGAACATTTCCAACATTCGCCGTCATCACAATCAGGATCTTCATTCTCATCTTCATGACCTGCAAGCTTTGATAACATGTCTAATAACTCAGGAGGCATATCTCTGCTAGAGATAGAATGGACTGAGGATTTTCTTTGTCCCATAATACTAGCTACGAATTGATTCAGACTAGATTTACTTTTCCTTGGGTCAGGAATTTTGCCAGCCTCAATTAAGAGATGGAAGTTAGCTAATGCTAATTCTCTTTTTGTTGCCTGGTCTTCGATACGCTCAATTACTTCTGAAACTTTGCCATTAGCATCCAAAGCAAATCTCATAGATTCACCTGTAATTCCACAGCTTTCAGAAGTCCCTTCTAAAGAATGGTTATAAGGGCACACTTCTTTTAACTGTTTCTCAACAGCTTTTACAAAGTCAAGCCCTTCCAATCTTTCATTGAGACAGATTTTCATAATTTCATCTCTTACTGTCATGTGTTTTCCAATTAAATAACATATTCTCCGCACTAAGTTTAGATTACATTTTCATGTTTAGTACTGTTTCCAGAATCTAATACCAGCCCCACTTTCGTTGTCAAGGATTACTAACCTTGATGAGGTGATTTCGTTTCACAACGCCATCACGACCTAACCTTTTGTATATCATAGACAATGCCTATGACAATTGAAAAGCAATCTCACGATTGCACCTTATAATTGAAAACACAGAGATCATTCAGATGTTACTGTTTGAAGTCTACTATGCACTTGTTTTAAGTAAGCAATAGTAAGTTCAGGAACAAAGCTTTCTTTGAGCTTTGATTCAAACTGGTAACGATTGTGTTGTGCCGCTATCCACAACTCGCTTTCAAAGCAATTTAACTCAATAAGATGCTCTTTAGGTAATAAAGGCACAAATTTTGTATAACGGTATTCTATGTTGAAAATTTGATTTGCATCATCAGTCCAAATAGAGATCTTGTCTAAGAATTTGATAATTTTAAACATACTTAATTGTTTACAGTGTAAAACAATCCATAATAGCAATCAACATATACACATATTTCTCCTTTTGGATCTTTATATGCACAAGTAAATACTGCCTTGGGAAGGAATGGTTTATTACCACTAAGTTCAACAGCATTTTGCTGATGTAAATCAGACAAACACTCATCAAGATTTTTGTATTGACCAAGGGCTATTAGCCGAGCTTCAAAGATTAAACTTTTCATAGCTTAGCAATTTGTTTCTTTAACCACCTTTTTCTTGGAGCCACTGAATGTTTCTTCCAATAGAAAGCATAGTTCTTAGCATTATCCCAATCACGTCTTTGAAACATACCATCTTCAACATAATATCGAAGCATGTACCATCTTGGAGCATGATCATATATTACATCAAATAGAAAGTTTGATTCTTCTGGATCAATATATCCTTTGCGACATAAAGCATGAATTAATGAGCATAATCCAGGACATTCATTTGCAATCATATCAACGTTGTCTAACAACAATTGAAATAATACTTTTGGAGTATTCATACTATATGATTTAGGAATTTATACCATTTAATTCTTCTCTTAAGCCAAGCAATTCTGGGAGCTTTCTGACCCATGGGCCAGTAATAAGCAGAACCACGTTGATCAGATGCACGTTTTGTAAACCTTTTTGGTGCGCCATACTTGTGAATATAATGATACATCTGCATTTCTTCTTTAAAAGTAAATACATTAGCACCTTTCATATTAACAACTAACATGCACAATCCAGAGGTAAAAAGTTCACCCTCCTCAAGTTCTTTAAGAACCAGCTGCAATAATTCTTTAGTATTTTTCATGATTTTATAGATTTTGTTCAATATACTTCACTAAGTCCATTCGTGTTGCACCATGTGACCACACAAATAAACGATTTTAATGAGTTCTGGCACAGAGCTCTTTCGAGGTCTCTGACTTTGAGGAGGAGCTGGGATTCGAACCCATGTTTAGCTCGCGATGCCCGTCCTAACCACTAGACGACACCCCAACCAGAATTTTTTTGTTACTGGGCACAGCTAGCTTGCGCATCGCTGACTTCTATGAGGACTTCCTTAGATATAATCTAAAGACGCCCAACCTGTAACTGCAGTTTTTCTCCTTGCTTAGGGATACGACGATGATCACGTCCTTTCTAATAGTTAAAAGCAAAAACAAATGCACTAATGCAGGTATGAATTGACACATTAGATTACATTTACTTTAGTACCACACTTCCTAGGTTATGATAATATTTCCACCTTTTCACCCTCAAGAGAAGGAATTCATAGGCTCTCTTCAAGTTGTATCTACTTTGCTTTATAGGTCCGACTCTTGCGCAAATCCCATCATGTGGGCAGGGCTTGTTACGGATTACAAATCCTCATGGTTTAGAATGCCATAGATTTGTAAGTTACGAGTTTCACGCACTTCAACCTGGAGTGGTTGTCATAGCAGCTAGCGCAATAAGTCCCTAAAAGCTGCGTCGGGGATTTATGCTCTCTCTATTGTCTACTGAGCCTAGTGAAGCTAGCAGCACGCTAAAGAAAACAATAACAATAATCTGACTCCCTTGCCCCGTACGTGCAAGAGTTACCCTACCAGATAGCATCCTTCGGTCCGCCATGGAACTGGTAGTAATTGTTATAATATTGATTGACAGACAGGATTTGAACCTGTGACCTCAACATAGACCAAACTCCTCAAGGATTTTGTCCATGTTGCACTCTAACCAAGCTGAGCTACTGTCAAAAGGTGCCCACGGATACGATTACGCGGGCAATAGTGTGCATTCATCATCCTCGTTAGAGGTATGTAGATCTTACGATCCTAAGGCTAGCACTGAGCTGTTTTGATGATGTCCATCGGGCTGAGCCCACGAGTTTTTAAAGTAAATTCTTCCACCTAATAAGATACTATCTGGAAAGGTGAATAACAAACTGTGTCGATTTTGCTTTATGAGGAAAGCCTCATTACGGCATGATACTACGTAGGTAAACCGGCTCTGATGAAAATCACATGATGTGGAATTCACTCGAGATTGGGTTGAGTCCAGGACAGTTAACTTGCCCTCAATAAACTCAAGTTGAAAGTTATTGATTGCTGGTGACATATCAATTGTATGATAATCATAAGCATTAAACAACTCCATGATTTGAGTTTCGTTGCTTTTTTGAGATCTGCATCCCACTAAAGCAACCATGGCTAGTGTCAATAGAACGCCAGCCATGATTTTGAATTGTGTCTTAGTCATAGTATTAAACGATTAGTCGCCTTCATCCACTGAATAATACAATCTCCGAATTACATCACAATACACGTCCGACTTAGCACGATCCGTGTGATAAGCCACTGTGAAGTGTGCGCCCGCTGGCATTGTGAAGTTATCAGAATTTAGCCAACCAAGATCTTTACAACCTTGTAGCCTTAGGTCACGAATACAGTCTGCGTAACTAGAATATTGTCCAATCACCACCTTGGCAATTGTCAACACGGATTCATCAATAGTTAGTTCGCTCACCTTGTACATACGAGAGGTATACTTATTCGCAGTATCTACATAGAGTTCCAATTCGTAATCACCTGATTCGTTAAAGGAAAATGATACAGATACTGCTGCGCCTGCACGAATAACACCTGTTAAGGTATCATTGATTAGACACTTAGTACCATGAAGGCGATTCATTTCGCCAGTAAGGACACCAACAACGCGAGCTTTGATGTTTTCAAAAGTAGCACAAGTAAAGTGTTCTTCAATTGTGTTACGCATCATTTCTTCGCATTCAGGGTGTTGGATAAAGAGCAGATGCAAGCGATTAGCTGCATTATACTCTTTCATGAGTTCTTGTTCAAGAGGGGTAAATCCAATCTTAATCATATAGGCAACATGTTTTAGGTTTGAAGTGGCAACTAAAAACTGCCGGTCATCCAAGGATGGGCTCATGCTAAGCGCACGAGATCGATGGATGACTACAGCAGCTGGTCCCGGCTTAACGGTGTCAGGGAGAGGATGTTTAGACTCGTTAGAGAATGTTAATCGACTGCCAAACGCATTGTGGAGATCGGCGCAAGTAAATGGGCCACCACAGGTTGTTGAGAATTGCTCGCCACATATCAATCATGGCCACCGCGAATTTCGTGGTCTTGTCCATCCCAAGAATGAATTAACATTACCCAGAATAATCCAAACATGATAGTATCTCAACAAATTAGCGCATTGGGAATCACACCGTTCCATCTATCCGAGTCCGAGCTTGCAGCGCCGGTGGTTTACAATGGTTGCTGTTTTCTAAAAACTAGCTTAAAAGTTCATCACATAGTGGTGATATTGCGTACTACTTAATTGTCTGAATTAGTATATATGTCAAAGACATACTTTTAGATAAGGACTTATCCTAAGCCTTAAATCTACCGCTACAATTTAATACGTTTCGTACCTCATTCTTACTATGTGTAGTTGCGTACAACTAAATGAGATTTCTCTCTCCATACTCCACGCTCTGAGCTACTCGGCTTTAGCAAAGTATCTTAGTGAAGTGATCCAAGGCGAATCGTCGTCAGACTTCGTGTCTTGATTAATTGTGGAGAGAAATGGGAATGGGTAAGGAAGGTGTCTTCAGACCGGACTTTAATACATGGAGCAATAGGATGCCATTAACTCCACTGCCGACAAATGTAGCCCCATCCCGAGCCTTTTTACCTCTATCAGTGTTCACCACCACTACGTGTGTGTTTGCCCTACCCAAGAACTAGCTATTTAACCAATCTCTAGTATCATTACCGTACTCAATATGAGCATACCCAGTAGGACTTGAAAATTAGCACTAAACTATCTAGTTCAAATACTGCCGACTTACACGGCTACATCACGTTCTTCATTCATTTCATTCAAAAATATTGTTTGCGCGTGTAGTGTTCTCGACGATTGGATGTTGTCGTATGAGCCTCCTGTAACGCATATTGCGAATAAAGATATTTGGCACTCAGCTAAGACCATTTATCACCAGGATTGTTTTAATGTATAATTGCGTTATAGACTTTGAGAGCCTTAGGCAAAGAGTGTGTTCTGTAAACAGCAACGTTATCCCTCTCAACAACTAATATTGATGAGAGCTGACGGAATACATTGATAGAATTCAGAATGATGATTCGAGCAGATTTTGTTGTCTTCATATCTATAACAAAAGCATAAGAGGCAACGATAGTCTCACTAGTAAAACCTGTGAGTTCTTTGATATGAAGATTATTGAATTGTTTCATGCTACTTGAGTTCTATTTTCTTAAGTAATGAATACTGGTGATATAACGCGTATACCCAGTCTAAATTCACATTATAGGCTTTCTTTAACTCTTCTCTAAGAGCTAGTTTGAGTTCAGGCGCATTTCTCAAGCGCTCGTAAACTATTGGATCCAACAGATCTTTGATTTCTTCCAAACCTTCTTCAGGAGTCTTAATGTTGGACTTCGGATGATTAGTCTTTATGACTTTTATCTCAACATCCGTGAGAGTTCTGACCTTTTGCATTGTAGAGTATTATTGTTTAGTGAATTGGAAAACTCACCGCGTTTCACAACGCGATGAGTGGCCCTTTTGTTCATCGTTCAAATGTACAAATAGATATTGAGGTAAGAAAATGTTTATGTTTTCGGAAATGTGCCGTTGAGTCGATACACTCATCTATCATTGTTGCCTGCCAGTCATGGGGAAGCAGACTCTCGTTATAACGTTTCCGTGCGTTCAAACGAGATCACTTATCGATAAGACAACAATAGCATTTGCAGTCATTGTTACCAAATAAGTAGTATGTGGTGTGTCCTATGGCTTCAATCTTTTGAAGGTTCATACCATGAGGAATACACTTGTGCGCATAATTATAAGCATCAACTTTACTAACGTAAGTATGCATCTCACAACTCTCAACTTCTAATGGAGTAAAGAGTGTGCTAAGAGGCTTAGTAAGATCTTCCACGTTTACAGTGTTTACCATGCTTTTGCCAAGGCTGAAGCTCACGAAAATTATCATGAGATACATCATACAATGGAGGCATCTCAAGAGGTTCCATTCTGTGAGTTGATAAAGTTCTTCTCACTATGGGTGCAAGAGCTGGTTGCTCTGTGATCTTTCTTAATGCAAGAGCGTCTTCATCAGACAAATCAGTATTATTAAATGCTACTTCATCGTCTATAAAAATGATAAGAGGCTTTCCATCTTGAATTGCTTGTAGGGTAGACTCAGGCACAACGGCGTTGAGTCTCCCTAATACAAGCATGATATCTTTTGTATCTGATTCCATGGCTATTTTTCAACAGGAGGAATAGGATAACAAGCACAGAATCTGTATTCAAGCTCATCTTTACTCTTTTGATAAGAGACATACATCATTCCGTTAAGAGCTTCTTCTTTTTCGAAAATTGCATCCTTGCCAAAGGTAGATTCTACTCTGGCCAACAGGGATGATTTGCTTTGATAACGATTGGCCAAACACTTGATTTTCTGGTTGTATGAGAACTGAATGGCATTACCAAACATTTCTTCCGTTGTTTGATCCAAAGTTTTGACATCATTGCCAAGAGCTTTGTGCAAGAAGGCTGAGACGTTATGGAAAGCAAGATCAGATTCTTTTGAGATCCTTGCATCAAATACTTGAAGCAAATCTGCCAAAATAATCATTTCTTGAATGTTCAAAGATATGGTCTGACCTAATAGGCCTTCACCGATTGTTGATTGTACTTTCACTTTAGCTGAGTTTAAGTTGGTTGATAATATTTTTACTTTGCACTCAGTTATGCTGAGTTTTCAAGTTGAGCTGCTTATGTTGTTTCAAACATAGCACTAGCCTTGCGATTCTTTTTAGATTATACTGACAAACTTTTAATCAGTTATTATATGGCAACCATCCAATCATTTGTGTTCATTATGATATAGCGAATTTTATTGGGTTGAAAATGAGAGCTTGTGATTATACAATTTTTGGTGAGTGTAGAATAAGGATTGCTAGACCACTTACTCTTTTAACACTCAACCAAAATTGATAAAATTATCTATTGGTTGTTATCTTCGTCAACAAGGTAGTTTGTGATTACATACCCCTCTGTACCATCTGCAAAATTCTTCTTATTTAAAAGGAAGAACCCATGCTTGTGACTAACTCTATCCGCATCAAGAGCATATGGATAAGCATTATATTCTTGTCCATCATCGCCTTTGAGAATATTGTAATCACCAAATGTGCCAAGCACTGTGATCATACTAATAAGCTTTAGTGAATATACTATTTTTTAAGAGAGAGATACACCCCGAAGGGTGTATCCTCTTAATGCCCAAATTTTAGGCGTGAATCTTTGAAACACGCATAAATTGTTTGGCATTCCAACCAGCAGCAGAAGCTGTTTTTGCTTCTTCTTTGGTCTTCCAAGACTTCAATGTAAACTTCGGAGTGTTGCCTTCAACAATGACAATTTCAATGTCTTTGCCTTGGATGTCCACCAACATGTCAGCCAAATCACCTTCGTAACAGCTACCAATGGCAACTGACGGGAAGTAATAATTGCCTGATGTGTTCCCTTTGACGGGTTCTTTGGCGAATCCTGCTGTAGCAAAACGTGAACCACTGATGACACCTGACTTGGCAACACCTGACAAATGAACATCAACCCATTTACGGTTGTCTTCGGTGCCATCTGCACCTTTAATCATTTGTTCACGGAGTTCAAGTCTTTCAACCCGATACTTACCACTCGGCAAAGTGACCTTGCCCATGTTTTTGGTCGAACCATTGGCGTAGCCTTTGAGTTCTTCTTTTGTGAAAACTTTAATTTCAGCCATGACGCTTAATTTTTTAGATTTTGAAAATTGGATTTTGGGATTCGAACACGGTTTCTCGCCCTTTGAGGCAGGGGGTAAATGGGGAAACAGGCCACTCGTTCTCAGAAAAAATATAAAAAATTTTTTTAAAAATTTATGCACATCATGGTTATCCCAACTTTCTTTCTTTCTAAAATGGATGGCTGCCAAGATTTTTTTGGGCCGGAGGTCATTATGTATAGTTTTAGTAAGTATAGTATAAGTATAGTTAGATATCAATTTTGTTCGCCATCATATCAATTTTGTCCAAAAGCTCAATCACTTTTGTCAAAAGATTGTATCATTTTTGTCCTCATACTTTGAAACATTTACTTACTTTATTTATTTTAGAGAAGACATATAGAAAACTTTAATTCTTCTTTAGAGAATACTCTAAATTTCTTAATTTAAAAATTGATACGATTATACAATTTTATTGATACAATTGTATTAAATTTGTCTTATAATAAAAATTAAGAATGGGTGAAAAACTAAACAAACAACATATTCAGGTGCCAAATAATATGACTAAAAAGGACGGTTTAGAGCCTAAAGATTTATTAGTTTATGCGACACTTCGAAAGTATATGAATAATGAAACAAAAGAGTGCTTTCCTTCCTTGGCAACTTTATCAAAGGATACTGGATATAGTATTAATACTATTAGGAATGCAATCTCGTTACTATCCGCAGATAATTACATCTCAATTCGTAAAGACGGCCGAAGAAATATCTATAAGTTTAATCCTCATAAAAACTTTGAGCCATTTAGTTATAAGTTTCTAGAGAATAAGACTTTAGAGACAAATGAAAAAGCTTATTTAATTGCACATCAACAATTTATGATGAAGGATCAAGATGGATTTGGCAAGACTACATTTACAAACGAGCAGCTTAGTGAGAAACTAAATATTTCAGCCAGAACTATATCCAGACTTGATAACTCTTTAGTGAGGAAAGGATACCTGAATATAGTAAAGACCGAGTCTAAAGATCCAATTACAGGCCTTCATATTAATGAGAAGTTCTTTCACTTAGATGAGCTAGGCCAGGCTATTATTTGGACACTTCAGAAGCATGAAGAAGATATTGAGGAACTAAAAGAAGTCACAGAATCTAATACTAAGGATTTAAAGGTAGTATTAAGAGAGAATGATAATCTTAAATTAGAGATGGAAGAGCTCAAGAAACGAATATATCGTTTAGAGACAGGAGATTTAGAAAATAATGATGAAATATTATTATAATGGAAGAAGAAAACAAATTAGAATTTGGTTATGTATTATTGTCGGACGAAGAAATAAGTCAGAAGATTGGAATGAGTGTTCAGACAATAAAGAAATACCACAAATCATTAATAGCCAAGGGCTACCTTACTATTATTAAGACAGAAGATGGAAGTGAAATTAAACAATTTAATCTAAGGAAGCTTAGTGAACCAAATAAAGAAAATAATGAAAATGTATCATAACGGAAAGTGGGAACACTTAGCACTATATGACAATGCTTCAGAATGAGAAGAAGTAATGGCAGAACGATTAGGACCACATAAAATACAGGGCGTTGGGATTATTAATCCAATGAAGACTGCTCAGATTATGCCAGCAGAATTAGTAGATACAAAACCATCAGAAGAATTTAACATTTTATCCTTATTAGAGCCATGCAAATAGTGGAGAATAGTGAAGTCAAGGATTTAGTATTAAATCTAATAGATTGTATTTATATTGCTCGTAATCCTAATAACTATAAAGATCAATTTAGAGGTCAGAGATTTAATCAGATATTTTTACCTGCATTTATAAAACCTGATGTCAAAAAAGTAGTACTAGAAATTTTAAGCCCAACTTATGAAGTTAATGGAATTATGTTTGCACACATCTATGAATACACATCTTTAATAAGATCAGAAGTAGAACTAGTTCCTACTGATACAATTTTAACTAATTTATTATAAAGAAAATGGATACAGAGATAGAAAAGATAATTAGTGCTCTTGAGCAAGAACTAATAGCAAGAATAAGACGTAAGAGAGAATATATAGAATCTATAGAATTCCATAATTACCGCATGGCAACGCCAGAACAGAATCAAGAAATAGAATACCGTAAGGAAACTCTTGAAACTATGAACCATGTTATAACAGTTATTCTCCAATGTCTAACTCTCCCGCGACCTTATCTACTGCAGCAAAGCGAAGTAATAGAGGGCGGCGTAGTAATAAATACAGATGATTATAATTTACTATTATACATTAAATAATGGAAATACTTAGAAGTGAAACTTCAGGTGATGGGAAGATAGCAATCGTATCCCTCTATATAGACGAGTTAGATTTTGCCACAATAGTTATGGGATTAGTTAATTTAAATGGATGCGCATTTAGTAATGTATTTGTGCCAGCATCTCTTATAGAATTACCAGAGATGGAAATTATTAAACTTATGTTAACCCCATACCTAACAATTTCTTCTCCATGGTCAGAACAATTTCAATCATATGAATTTGGATCTGATTCACAATCATTAGCTGCAGCCATAGAACATGCACAGATGGAAATAGATACTACAATGAGTGTAATGAATAATGCAAACTCGTCTAGAGCATTTCCATTCTATGAAACTACTCTAAAATATTTGAGAAAAACCTTAAAATACTGTATAGCAAAATTTAAAGAATGTAATAATGGATAAAGTAGAACTACAACAAATTATTAAATTGTTGGATTTAATAGATCCTCAACCTAAAACACTAGCGTATATAGAAGATTGATATGAAAATTGATACTTCTATCAAACATTTAAAAAACATGAACCATTAGAAATCTTTAAAATACTATACAAATAATATGGAACTAGTAACTCCCAAAAATTATAAACTATTGGATGATCTTAATGATCTCCTGGAAAATGTCGGCAAACCTCGAGACTTTTTTATTACTCAAGTAACATCATGTACTGAAATAATGGTACTAGTTACAATACCACCCTTCTTTGATAGCACAAGAAAACCATCTAAGATGGTCTTTACAGAAAACTTAGAAGAATCAGAGTTTACAACTGAAGAGATTATAAAAAATCTTAATGAAGAATTAGAAGAGATGCTTAAAGTTATTAAGAAAGAGCTCTTAAAACTTATTCGAATTAATGAAGCCTTTACTATTCAAGAACAAACTAAGATAAATGACAACTTAGTAGATAATGATATACATATTAATATACAATTTGATCAATGCTAGTAGAAATAGACACAAACGATAAAGTAATTAAATTAAAATCTCTAACTACACTTACAGAGTTAAGTAAGTTTATAGAAGAATTTAATCTACAAGGATGGAAGATACAAGGATGGTGGACATCAGAACCAGCACAACCTTCTTGGCAACAATATCCTACATACATATATAATAGATCATCAACAGCATCTCCATTTTATCCACCTTTTACAACTACATGTTGTGGTGAGACTAAATAGAAAAAGCCGGGCATTACTGCTCGGCTTTCTTTTTTGGTATTAATGTTTTGGCTGCTAAACCAGCTGCAGGAACAGATAACATTCTATTCAATCCTTTAGCTATAGTATACATATTATTATCTGACGGCTGCATTATATTAAAGATTCTTAATGGAAATTCTTTGGGAGAAGATTGATAGAAGTTAAATATTTCTCTAACTTTATCAGGTGTAACTGGATCATATGGGTGCTTTGTTAATCCTTGATCTAAAGCATATTGTTGCACTTCTGCTAACATAGGCGCTCTTTCTAATGAAGGCCCTTTCCTATTTCCAAAATTAAAATAATCTGCGGCATTTTCATCATTTCGTAACTTAGTTAGATACGACTCTTGTTTTAATGTTGGAGCCTTTTCTAATTGAGTTACATTTTTTAATGGCTCTTGTAGTTCTAAGTCTTTTAATATATCATCAATAACTGTAGGCATTTTAGTATCTAAACTATTAACCTTTTGGAAAGAGTGTTCAATTTCATGTCGCATAATAGGACGAACATCTGGGTTCTTTAATATTGGACTAATGCCAAAAACATTTCCATTTCCAATTGAAGTTGTACCATGATAGGCTGGACTTAAATAACTATCTATTACAACACTACTATTTAAATCTCTAGAATCCACTCCCAATGATTTAGCTCGACGAATTCCTTCAGGAGTTCTTAAACGATCTTGGACTTCTCCAAGAAGTGTTCTTGCATTTTTAGCGGCGCCATTAGGAATAGCGGTTAACTCTTTATATCAATTAACTTTCTTAAAATCTTCTAAAGTTATTCCTGATACATCTTTAACTGGTGGAACTCGAGATAAACGAATATTAGGAACATTAATTCCAAACTGAGTATCCATATTACTTCTATATAAAGTGGCTTTAGCTTTAGGAAATCCAAATTCTTGATACATCTTAGTAACTTCTTTAGCTCCAGCCCTTGCTTTAAAATAAGAGTCAAATGTAATAGGACTTTTACCATTATCAATAGTACCAGGCAGCTTCTTTATAAAGGCAGAATTATTTAAGGAAATTTTAGTGCCAGGTAATTCACCTTTAAAGCCAGGTTTTGTAGTTTGTTTAAGAGTTGTCTTAAGGGCATCTAAACTTAATGTCCCAGCCTCTTCAACATAACCATCTACAGGAACTTTAGTCATTAATCTATTAAAAGATCTTCCTGCTTGTAAAGGTTGGCCTGGCATATTAGCATCAAAGAAATGATGTGCTGGATTAGCCATGTCTTGATATAGAATCATCTCACCTTTAGGATGAGTTTCATATGCTATAGGTGCAGAATTTACTAAAGCTTCATCATTGCCATACACCATACCACGATCTTTAACTAATAACTTATTTAACTTAGGTCTAAGTCCTTGATTTCGAGCAATAATATCGTCAAGAGTTGGTGCTACTTTATATCCTGTAAGTCAATTAGGTTTTGGATTCATTAAGAAATCTCCTTCCCCAACAACTCTCTTAGCAAGAGGATTAATTTTATAAGTATTCTGTAATAAAGATTTGCCTACTTCTCCTAATCCGCCAGCCATAGTAATAATATCAAATTCTGGATATACATTTTCTAGTGGAGCATTTGCTCTTGCCATTTGTGCTTCTTTTTCTGCAGCATAACGATCCTGATATGGAGCTTTACTAGCATCCACATAATTCATTCGTATTCCTTGACCTATAGGTGTCTTAGTTAATACTTTAGCCTCAGGTATAACAAATTTATTTGGCGAGACAATATTATCAGGCGGAGCAATTTGTCTTTCCTTTGATTTATTGATTAATAGTTTTGGCATAACTTATAATGATTTTATTTATAATCTTGTTTAATGCACAAAGTTATAACAAATATTTTAAAAAAATTTATCTTTATTAAATTTTATTTATTGGATGATATTAAATGTCACTCATGTTACGTGTAGTTTAAAGATCTCTCTTTTTTTAGAAAAAACTTAACGTAATTAGTTTTAAATAAAGAATTTTTAGATAAGCAAAAAATGTAGATTTTTTCTAAAAATAATCTCGTATATTTGTATTATAAAATTAGAGAATGATATGGAAATGATTTTAAGAAAAAATGGCTTTACAAAGGATATAGATGAAAATGAATGGACTAGAAATGACTGGACGGTAAGAATAGATGGAAATACTATGGAAGTATTTAATGATCCGGACAAGACTGTTGGAAAATATTATATTGGGCCAATTAGTAAGATTGACTTTGAGGAACTACTTAAAGACATTGATTATATTGATAGTTTAAATTAAACAATATGCGGGTACTTTCCTATTGGGAATAGAAGTGGTCTTCAAAACCACACGTGGAGGTCCAAACTTCATTATTCGGGTTCGAGTCCTGATACCCGTGCCAAGAAATTTAAATGGTATGCGACACATGATGTAATAAATATATATATGCATAACGAGATATCTCGCATTAACCATCGGGCCGCTTAGTTATTAGGCGGCCCTACTTTTTAAAACTACTTATCTATAGCGATAGATATTTTTAGTGAACTAAACAACAACTTATGAGAAAAGAAGGCAAAGAAAAGGGACGAGTCCCAGACGAACAAGTTCAGAATTTACACAGGTTTCACTGTCTGAACGACAAACAAGAAGAGTTTCGTGATGCTATTACTAGCAGCGAAATAACAATCTGCACAGGTCCAGCAGGTACGGGAAAAACGTATTGTGCTTTAGGAACAGCATTTGGATTACTTGGAAACAAGTATAAACGTATTGTAATTGTAAAATCAGTCCAAACTATTACAGGTGAAAACATTGGTTATCTTCCAGGATCTATGGAAGAAAAAATGGAACCTTATATTGTTTCTTTTACAGGTAACATAGATAAATTATTTGCCAAAAAAGGTGTATCAAATGACTTTATTAAGAAAGGTCTGATAGATATTCTCCCTATAGCTTATGTACGTGGAGTTACACAAGACGATTGTATAGTAATTGTTGATGAAACGCAGAACATAGATACCCATACATTTAAATCTTTAATTACTCGTATCGGAAGTAATTGTAAATTTATTTTTCTAGGTGATACTGAACAAGTAGATAGAAAAAAAATTGAAGAATCTTGTTTATTAAAAGTTGCAAAGATTTTTCAAGATAGTTCTGTAGTTTCAGTAGTAGAATTTGAAGATAGTGATAGTGTTAGGAATCCAATTATTAAAGATATTTTAGCAGTTTTACGAGAACACCAAATATAAAAGTGAGGAGGCAATTAATTTGCCTCCTTTTTTGTTAATATGCAAAAAAATTTCAATGACAATAACGAGATTAATTCTGTTTAAGATTTTTATTGAATCTTATTTTTGTTGTAAAATTTATTAATACCTTTGTATAAATAATAAATAGTGTACTCACTTTAAACCAACGACAATTAATGGAACACCTACTTACTTTTTTTAAACAGATTGCTGAAACTTATGGAATGACTACTGCAATCGCGTGCTTATTATTAGGAGGCGTCTTCTTTGGAATACATACTCTTATTAAAGCGTCTCCGACTTTAATTGAGAAGTATATAGATAGACGAGAAACACAACAAGCCCAAGAACATGTTAAAGCAAATCTTAAAAGAAAAAATATAGCTGCCGAAGTATCACGAACTCTTTCTGATTTAATTGTGAATACAAAGATTAATAGAGCTATACTTTTTGAATTTTCAAACGGCAGTTCAAATTTAGCAGGCTTACCTTTTTTATTTGTAAATGCTACATGTGAATGTTTTGCAGTTGGCTCAACAAGCATAGCATATGCATATCAACGAGTTAATGTATCTCTCTTTGCAGATTTTTTACTGGAAGTTGAAAATATTGGTTATATTTATATTGGGCATTCAGAAGATATTAGACTTACTTTTCCAGCTATTTATAACTTATTAAAACAACATACTTGTGGATCGGCAGTATTTTATGCTATTTATGGAGTGGATCAATTATTAGGAGTTCTATTGTTAACAGTTAAAGAAGGGCACATATTTAGTGTAGATGATGTAATAGCTAATATCGCTGAAGCATCTCAAAAAATTAGTGGACTTCTTTGTTTAGAAAATTGGGAAGAACTTGTAAATTAAAATAATGATAATGATAAATGAAAATGAAATTAACTATGGTGAATTAGAAATTGATAAAGAAAATTCAGCTGTTAGTTATAATGATAAAATGCATAAATACTGGACAAAGAGTTCCAGAGAACCTTGTATCTCAGTAACAACTTTAATACATCAATTTACAACATTTGACGAAGAGTTTTGGTCAGCTTACAAAGCATTAGAGTCTTTAGTACCTGACGCTTTTATAAATATTAAACCTGCCTTATTAAATACAAAAAGATTTCATTTAAAATACTTAGATGAAGTTGCTGTAACTGAGGATGAGTTTAATGAAGCTAGGGCAGAAATTCTTCAAGAGTGGGCCTCCAAACGTGAGGCTTCTTGTATGCGAGGGACAGCAATCCATAGACTTCAAGAATTGGAACATATGGCTGGTAATACTAAAGAATTACAACATCTTGGATTGGGTGGAAAATTTACTCCAAGATTAACGAATCAAATATGCTTAGGAGAACAAGGAGTATATCCTGAATTATTATTATCTCGAGTATCAGAAGATAGAGTTTTAAGAATTGCAGGTCAAGCAGACTTAGTTATTATTGATGGAACTGATGTTTATATTTTAGATTATAAAACAAATAAAGAAATTAAAAAGGCTTCTTATTTTGATAGAAAAACTAAGAAGTCTCAAATGATGAAGTATCCTTTAAACAACTTACAAGATACTAACTTTTGGCATTACAGTTTACAATTATCTACTTATGCTTGGATGATTGAAAAACAATTCCCAGGAGTTACTATTAAAGAATTAATTCTTGTACACTATGATCACGATGGTGGATGTACAACATATGAATGTGAGTATTTAAAGAATGACGTTGAGAGAATGTTAACATTTTATAGAAAACAAATTGAATATGATGAATTTAAAAGAATTAGGGAAAAAATTACGTTCTAAACTTGGATTACATATGGTAGGTCTACTATTAGTTATAGGTGGAACAGCATATATAATTAATCATAAAGATATTGAATATCGTAGTGATAGGGACTTAATTATTCAATTATACATGAAGCAAATTCATGATAAAGATAGTATTTATACTGAGTTAAAATTGGAACAAAAGACTTTAGAAGTCAAATTAGATTCATTAGAAAAAGTTAAACAACAAATACTTATTAAGCATGATCAAGAAATTAATATTATCCATGATGCTTCTGCTGCTAACCACGCTAAATGGTTGGACTCAATCATCAATAACTTGGAAAATTAGTACAGATGGAAAAGATACAACAATAGTATATACATTTACTAAGCAAGAGTTAATGGACTTAAGAATTTATATCACTAATCTTGAAGAAACTTCACAATTATATTATGTTGGACAAGAATCTATTGAAGCACAATCTAAAGAAATTGGCAATTTAAGAATTCAAGTTAAGAATAGAGATGAATCTGTAAAGATAGCAGAAGATGCTGTTACTTTTCAAAAATCAGAACTAAAAAAAGCTGATGCTAGAATAGAAAAAGAAACTAATCTAAAGATAAAATATAAAAAACGTGCGTCCTTATGGCCAGCTTGGCTTGGTGGAGGTACAGTAGTAGGCTTTGTTGGAGCATGTCTTCTATTACTCAAATAGCAGAAGGCTTTTATAATAATCTACTAAATAAAAAAGATGAACTTTATAAAAGTCGTATAACGATTTGTCGAGAATGTCCTTTACATAAAGTAGATAAATTATGAGGAGAGATGTGTGATGCATCTAAATATATAAATAAAGATGGAAATGTTTCTAGAATTGAACAACCTGGATTTATTCAAGGATGTGGATGTGTATTAGGAAGTAAGACTAGAGTAGATGAAGAAAAATGTATAATAAATAAATGATAATGATTATGGATAAGACTTTAAATGAAGCAAATGGAAGTTATTTTATGGGTAAGAATTTAATTCAAATGGCTGAACCTTTTGCAAAAGAGAAATTAGAATTAGAACTAGAGAAAGATAATAAGGTTAAAGAAGAGGCACGTAAATTAAAATACGAACTAGAATTAGAAAAACAAAAAGAATTAGAAGCAAGAATTCAAACTCTAGAGATGTTACCAATGGGTAATAAAGTTATCTTACTTCCCTATCCTTCTAATCCATATAAGAAAACCTTATCGCAAGGTGGCTTATTTATTGGAGAGTATAAAGGACAATTCTTAAATCCCGATTCTGGAGAGAATGATAACTTAAAAGAACTTGTAGCTTGTGCTAAAGTTATTGAAGTAGGGCCTGATTGTAAATTTGTTAAACCAAATGATGATGTATTCTATGATACACGAACAGTTTATCCAATTCCCTTTATGTCTCTTGGGTATATCCTAACTAGTGAACCACAAATTCTATGTTTCTTAAATGACAAATTAAAAGAACGTTTAAATATGGAATAATATGTATACAAACGAATGGTTATTTTTTATAACCGAAATGCAAAATAATAAAATATGATTAATGACACAAAACAATTTTTCTTACCTGGAGACGTTGTGACTCTAAGACAAGAACTTCCTAATAAACCAACAATGTTGGTAGTTCGTAAAGTTACTAAAACTATTCGAACTCAAGATGTAAAGAATGATTACTTTCAAGGCATTCTATGTAAATGATTCACAGCAAACGGAGAACTTCAAGAAAGTATCTTCAATACAAAAGATTTAATAAAACTTTAATTTTTCTTAAAAAATGGACGACACAAAGAAACAAGAATTATTTCCATACTTTGCTTATATATATTCACAACAAATGGATCCAGAGAAGTATGGCAACACATCTTCTATCGAAGAATGGACAAGCTTAATCCAGTCTAACGAAGATGATATTAATGCAATCTCAGCTGCAGCAGATAATTTATCTGACGACGACTGGAACAAATTAGATGAGCAATATACAGCTCAAACACAACAAGCTACTGCACAATTTGCTGCCAAAGGTGCAAAGTTAAAGAAACTAAAAGCAAAACCAAAGTCAAAGAAATGTGCTTGTGGATGTGACATCCTATCAAGAAAAGTTGGTGGTAAAATGGAGGAAAGATGTGCTTGTAATTGTGGCGGAGGTAAAGTTAAAAAGAAAGTGGCTAAAAAAGAAAATGGTGGATTAGTTCTAAAAGCTAAAGATGGTGCTCAAGCTCCACAAGGATTTATAGATAGAAGTAATGCAGAATCACAAAGATTACGTGCTGAACATCGTCCATTAATTGAACGTATGTTTACACCATCAATTGTTGCTGCTACTCCACAACATCAAAATCATATACCTCAAGGACCTTCTAAACCAAATGTACAGGTTGCAAGACAATTTGATAGTGTAGCTCCTTTTAATCCATATAAACCACCCATGGCCGTTACTGGTGTTAGATCTCCTATGCGTCCAACTACTGTTAATAATGTAACATTACCTGATACAGTTGTAACTGCTAAAGGAACTGCTAGACCAGGAGCATCTACAGCACCTACTTTTGGACCTGGCGTTCAAAGACCAGCCCCTCAGGCTCCTCAGGCTCCTACACAAAAATCAAATTCAGCCCCAACTTCAACTAAAACTGCACCTACTTCTAAGCCAGTTATTAAGTCAACTACTAAGCCAGGACAATCAACACAACCAACACAATCAACTCCAAGTAATAAAACTGTTCCAAATAGAGTTGCATCAACTACATCAACTACATCAACATCAAATAAAACAACTCCTGTAGTTAATAAACCAACTACTAAAACAGTTGCACCAAAAGCAACAACGAATACAAAGCCAGTTGTTAATAGAATTGCTGTAGATGCTAAGTTAAAACAGGACCAACAAACATTAAATAATTTAGGCTATAATACAGGTAAGACTGATGGTATTTATGGAAAAAATACTAAAGCTGGAATTATTGCTTTTCAACAAGCACATGGATTAACAGCTGATGGAATTATTGGGGCACAAACTAGACAAGCGATGCTTACGAATAATGCTCAAGCAAATCCTGCAACAGCTTTAGTTGCTCCCCCAATTTCAAGAATGGTTACTTATAATGATACTAGACCTATTAATCCAAATGTTCTGATGTCAACACCTAGAATAAATACTCCACAAGTACAAATTCCAAATGTATTAGCAAATCAATTAAATACTTGGCCACAAGAATTTAAATGTGGTGGTAAAGTAAAAGCTAAGATGAAGAAGAAACAATCTGGTGGAGATATTAATAAACCAAATCCAAGCGTTGATAAATGTGGTGGTAAAGTTAAAAATAGACTTAAAAAATAAGATACAAAATTAATAGTTAATTTAATACAACAAATATGAAATTTTTTATATATGATAATGTAAATGAGCAAGTAGTAATTAATAGAGAAGGAATTCTTCTTGTTAAGGAATTTGCTATATTAATGAATGAGCAACGTAATAAATGTACAGCCGATCCATTAGGAAAAAATAAAATAAGAGCTTACAAAGAATTTGCATACATTTTCCTTTTCTTTGATTGGGAAAGTCCATTCTTTAATGAGCCTGAACAAGATAGGCATCAACGTTCACTGGAGAATTCTGGATTAACAGACGAAGAATTTGAAGATCCAGAATTTAAAAGTGCTTGCAGAATGTATGAATCTATACAAAATGGAGGTATTAATATTAGAATGCTTAGAGCATGTATGTCAGCGGTAGAAAAATTAATTTTTTACTTTGAGACGGTTGATATTAATGAACGAGATGCTGTAACTGGGAAACCAATTTTTAGTTCTAAGGATTTAATTAGTAATATTAAAAATGCTAAAGAACTTGTTGCTAGTTTAAATGAATTAGAAACTCAAGTTAAAAAAGAATTAGAACCTGATAGTGGATTACGTGGTGGTACTGAAGCAGGATTCTTTGATCAAGGTCAAATAAGATTTTAATTATGGACTGAGATATAAAATTGGGTGATTCGATTGAATGTTTTGATCCTACACTATCATATGAAATAACTGGTTATAGACCTATAAACGAATCTCAAGGACTTGATTTTGATCCTGATTTGTTTCGTGAAGATGCAATTACTAAAGTTAAAACAGGTAAATATAGTAAAACTGTTTATGGTTCTCGAGGATACATCGAATTTTGAAAAGAAAGATTTAAACGATGTACTGAAGGGTTAACTATCAATGGTTATAGAATTACTGGTGATAATTATTTTTGATTAAATTTCTATAGATTAAAATCATCTGTTGAAGGAGCTAAAGCGTCAGCTGGTAGAAAGATTAGCTTCCCAATGTTCTTAGTTTTTCAATATGAATATTTTCATTATGTTGAATTATGTGAATATTTGGGAAAAGATGTAGCACTCGTTAAGGCTCGTGCCTTGGGCTTTTCGGAAATGGCAGCAGAATTATGTGCTCGACCATTTGTAACGACGCCAAACTATCGTGTGCTTGCGTCAGCCTATTCTGAAAAACATCTTAAACCATTGCTAACAAAAATTTGGCTTCAACTTGATTATTTAAATGAAGAAACTGAAGGTGCATTTAAAAGAGTTCGTATGGTTATTAATACAAATAGTCATAAGAGAGCTTCTGTAAAAACACGAGATGGAGTTGAGATGGGACATATGTCAGAAATTGAGGGTGTAATTGCCGATTCTCCAGAAAAAATTAGAGGTGACCGTGTTGAACGATTATTCTTTGAAGAAGCAGGATCTGATAAAGTTTTAAAGAAAAAATATCTACAAGGAGAAGCTTTAATAACTGTATTAGGAGGAGAGCGTGTAGGAACTAGAATTGTATGAGGAACTGGAGGAGACGAAGGTCCAGCACTTGAAGGTATTAAAGATATTGTTACTAAGCCTGATGCATATAATGTATTACGTTATAGACATAATTATACTCCTGATGGTCGCACAATAGAAACTGCAATGTTTATTCCAGCTTATCGAATGGTAATTAGTTTACTTGATAAGCGCGGATGGTGCGATCCACAGAAAGCTAAAGAATATTATGAATATCAAAGACGATTAAAGGCTGAAGATCCTAAGGGATTATTAATTTATAAAGCTGAATATTGTTTTACAATTGAAGAGGCTTTAATTCAACAAGGTGATAATATGTTTCCTCGTGAAGAATTAGCAGAACAAGCCGCTCGAATTGATATTTATAAAAATGTTCCAGTACCTATTAGAGGACATTTAATTTGAACTCGAGATCAACACGATCAAATTATTGGAACAAAGTGAGTTCGAGATGATGAGAATGGAAAGATTCTTATATTAGAACAACCATTAGTCTCAGAAGCAGAAACATCTTATAGAAATTTATATGTTGGTGGCATTGACTCCATTGATATAGGAACTGCAGACTCTACTGGAACTGATAAAAAGCCATCACAATTTTGTATAGTAATTAAGAAAAGGGTATTTGGAACTTCAGATCCATGTTATGTTGCACTATATAAAGATAGACCAAGAGATCCTAGAGAGGCTTATGAGATAGCTGCAAAGATGTTAACTCATTATGGCTGCCAAGCAGTATTAGAATCTTCGAGAACTGCTATCTTAACTCACTTTAGAGATCAAAAATTACTTCATTTATTAATGAAAAGGCCGAGATCTACAATGTCTGACGTTACAAAAGGTAATGCAAATATGTATGGAGCTCCAACAAGTCCTAAAGTTATTGATCATTATCGAGAATTAATTTACGATTTTTGTTTAGATTATTGTTATACAATTGCTTATAGAGAAATTGTAGAACAGTTGCTAGAATATTCTGATGAAAAGAAAAAAGAGTTTGATATTGTAGCAGCAATGGGTATGGCGGAATTAGGTGATGAAGAATTATCAGTTAGGAAACCTGTTGCAAGAGAACCAATTGGTAAAAAATTCGAAGACATAGGTTGATATAAAGATAGTAAAGGTTATAAACATTATGGTATAATACCAAAAACAATAGAAGAACGAGATGCAAGAACAAGAATTAATTCAGACGATTCGTGAATATATAAAGACTTGGTATAAAGCTGATTATATTGGCTTATTAACTGTAGAAAAATTAAATCCTGGATATAAATTTTCTATTGGTATTCCAAGTTATATGACACCAACTACTTTAAATATTGACTGTGAAACAGACGAAGAGTTTTTAGATTTCATATATGCAGAATTACGAAGTAGAAATTATATGAGACTAGACATTTATAAAGTAATTAGAACAAATGACTCAAAAGAAGAATAATACAGAACAAGAAATCATTGAAAATATTGATAGAGCAATTAATGAATTAGTCTATGAAAAGACTCAAATCATTAAGGCATATAATTATTATCATGGTAAACGAGATCCAGAACAATTTAGACATCTGGAAGAAAATTATGGAATTGGAACTCCTACTTCAGTAGAATTTGTTCCTCTTACTAGAAAACATATTGATGTATTAATTGGTGAATACTTATCAACACCTGTTCTTCCTAGAGTGTCTTGTAAAGATAAAGAAACATTATCAAGTATCTTTAAGGATAGACAAATCCAAGTAAATAATGTAATGGCTGCTGAATTAAATCGCCATCTAAAAACTACATTATATAGTGCTATTAATGATCAACAAGGCCCAGGAACTCCTGGACCAGCTGGCCCAAATGCAGAAGTTGGATCTAAATTAGATGAATTACAACAATCTACTGAGAGAAATTTTATTTCAGATTATGAGATTGCTGGACAAAATATTACCGATTGAACAATGCAATCAAGAGCAGTAGACTTTAGTAATAAAAGAAAATTATTATTAACTGATCTATTAATTAGTGGAACAAGTTATTATAAAGTCTTTGCTTCACCAAGTAACACTAACATTGAATTAGAAGTACTTAATCCAATTAATACTTTTATTGATAGAAATCCTGAGTCACCATACCTTAAAAAGTCTTATAGATCTGTTATTCGTCGTTATATGACTAAAGATCAGATCTTAGCTAAATATGGAAAAGATCTTAAAAGAGAGGACTTAGCTGAGCTTGAAAATTTACAAGACTATTCTGTTGATGGATCAACAACTACATATTTGAGAAGTTATGATAGTACAACTGGAAATACCATATCAGATGGTATTCTAGGTGGATTTGAAATAACTCCTCTATTGCCATTTGAACGCAATACATCCAAATATTTTAGATTGTTTCCAGTCTATGATGTAGAGTGATTAAAAACTGAAAAAGAGGGAGATAACTGAGTAGTTAATAGATATGAAGGGACTCGTATAGGAACTTTAATTTATATTACAACAGGTAAAATTGAGAATCCAATTCGTAGTATGGATAGTCCATATGAATGTGATCTATCTGTAAATGGTCTATTCTATTCAGATAGAAATGGAGATCCATATTCATTAATTTTAAAGACTGCTAATTTACAAGATAAGAATGATGTTCTTTATTTTTATAGAGATAACGTTATTTCTGAATCCGGTGGAACTGGAGATTGATTAGATGTTGCTCATCTTCCTATATTTTTAGGAGCTACAACTGCAGACAGACTTATGAAGTGAAAAGCTTATAAGAAATCTGGAATTGCATTATTTGATTCCTCTCAAGAAGGATTACCTATGGGAAACACTTCTTTTAATGGTTATGATGATACGATTAAATTAGAAACTATTCAAGCTATTGATCTAGCTATTCAAAGAAATGAAGAAACTTGTTCTATGATTACAGGTGTGTTTAAAGAAAAACTTGGTGGAATTGAACAAAAAGATGCTGTTACAAATGTTCAAGTAGGAGTTCGTCAATCTGGATATATTACAAAACAATATTATCAAGTAATGGACTTATTAACACGAGAAATTCTTTTAGATATATTAAATTTAACTAAGAGTGTCTATAAAAATGGTATTTCTGGAACTTTAGTTTTAGGTGAAAAATTAAATAAAATCTTTACAGCACTTCCCGAACATTACTCAGTAACTGATTATGATATTAATATTTCTGATAGTTCTGAAGTAATTAAGGAACAAGAAATTATTAAGCAACTAGGTATGGAGTTAACAAAGAATAATTTAATTGATCCAGTAACATTGATAGAAATCGTTACTGCAACTGGCTTAACAAAAATGAAAGAAGATGTTAAAACATCTATTGAGAAGAAAAAGAAAGAGGATGATCAATTAAATAAATTACAACAACAAGCTCAACAATTAAATCAACAACTTCAACAAGTATCTTCTGAAGCTCAAAAACTTAAACAACAAGTTGAATTCTTAAATCAAGAGAAAATTAAATTAGAGCAAGATCGTCTTCAATTTACTAAAGAATTAGAATGATTTAAAGCTAAGGATGAAAGTAAATATAATGAAGAAAAATTAGAGTGGGAAAAGAAACGTGTTCAGTTAGAGGCTATTCAATTACTTGATACTAATCCTCGTAATGATGAAATTAAAAATGAATAAGAATGGAAACATTAAATATAACAGAAAAAAGATCTAGACAATCATTACCTAATACAGAATACGGCTTAACTTCAACAGAAGTAAATGCTATTGTTAGTAAAATTAATGATATTATTGATGTTGTTGATGATTTAACAAATACTACAGAAATTTTAGATAAGAAAGTAGGAGTTAACGAAAATCAAATTTTTACATCAAATGAAAAAAGACAAGCAAGAATTAATATTAATTCATTAGTTAATGCTAAATTAGTTGGATTACTTACTATTGAGTCCTTAGATAACTTAACTGAATCTGGGTTATATGAAGGCACTTTAGAAACTACTCTAAATAACACAATAAATTTAAAATTAATTGTATTTAGTAACTTAATAGAAACTACTGGATCAATTCAAATTCAGTATATTGAGACTGGTAAAATTTATATGCGTAATTTAGTTGATGTTGAAAATAATACCTGAAGTAATTGAACTTGAGTAGGAGATGATTTAAGTACATATCTTTCATATCAAAATCCTGTTTCTGATTTTTATAAAGCATCCTTTCTTAATAACTTAGGAGTCTTAGCTGATACCGCTGGCTATACATTTATTGGTATGGCAACTCCAACTACAGTGCCAACTTCAGTAAAAAATTGCTTTTATTTAACAACAATCCCAGGATATTATGTTAACTTTGGAGAAGGTGGTTTACAACTACAAGATTCAGGATTATATATGATTAAAGGAACTGTTACAGAACCTGCATTTACTTGAACATCAACTTTAGTTATGCCATCAATTGTTAATATTACAGTAAGTGATGCAAAAACTGCTGCTAATGGTGGAACATTAAGACCTGGTCGATTATATAAAATTATGGGACGTCCCAACGACAGTGGAATTATTATTCAAGCAGCAACTACAACTAGTTTCTTTACGAATGGATTACGTATTGGACGTGTTCCATATACATATATGAAGGGATCCTATGGAACAGTTAGTGGAACTCCAATAATGACTAGTTCTATTGGAGTATGAGTTAAAAATACTACTGTATTTGCTGGCGCACTGACTATTTGGGGCGGAAGATTATGAGAAGCTAAAGGCAATACCAATACTTTAAATGCCACTAATACCTGAACACTAAATTCAACTGAGTGAACTTTACTTAATACATCTACTAATTGATATGTAGATAAAATTTTTAATTGCACTTATGATATTACTCAAGGAACTTATGGTTATGTCTCAAGACAATGGGATAATAAGGGAAACTCTCTTGGTGAAGCCGCTGTTCCTAGTGATGGATTCTTGGTTGAATATAATGATTGAAACTTAAATGCGGAAGGATATTGTAAATTTGAAAATAATAATTTAGAACGTCTTTATAATGTAATAATTGATACTGAATTTGGTGGCGGAACTTATTCTATTTTAAATAATATTGGGTATGGTATAATTTATAATATTAGTTTAACAAATACAGCATCAATTATTGGAAATAACTTTCTTTTAAATGGTATATTACCATCTAAATTATACAATTCTACTATTGATAATGGCTCTCTATATGGAAACAATATTCGTGGAAGTATTGCTACTTGTACTCTAAATAGTGTTTATTATAGCGATTTATTTGCATATAATATGTTTGATATAACTCAAGGACAAATTGTTAAGAGTCATATTGATACAAATAATTATGGTAGTAAAAATATGAATGGAAATGGCATTATTAATGCAGTAATAATGAATGATGATTATTCATCTGAGACATTTTCAGAATCTAAATATACAAGAGATGATCTACTACCCCCATTTGATAATTTAATACCAATGGGAAGTGTATCAAAACAATTCTCTGCTGTTTATTCTCATATTATCAATACTCCAAATATAAAAACTAATGCTGCAGCACCAACGGATTTATATGTTACAACAGGTGCAGAAAAAACTATGGTTTTAGATACAGTTGTTTGAAATGATATTATAATTCATGCGGCAAATTTACGTGGTGGAGCAACTGTTCCTCCAATGGCTATCTTTAAAAATGGAATCTATGGTGTTTTATTTGAAAACGCATCTACAGAAACTGTTTATGGATCCTTTGAATTACCCCATGGATATAAAGAGGGAACTGATCTACATGTACATTTACACTGATCTCCAGAGTCAACTAATACTGGAAGTTGTGATTTTACTTTTGAATATAGTATAACTAATGTAAATGCAGTTTTTCCAACTTCAACATCAATGGCTATTTCTCAAGCTGGAAGTGGAGTCATTGGTACACATCAATTAGCAAATGCTGCTTCAGTTATTGTAGGAACTGGAAAGAAGATTGGGGATATTTGCGTATTCGCTTTAAGTAGACCAACGGGAGATGCTTTTACAGGTAATGCGTTTGTACACTCTATTGGAGTACATTATCAATCAGATACAATAGGTTCAAGACAAATAGCCACAAAGTAATTAATTTAATAAATAATATATAAAACAATGAAAAAACTATTTTTAGAATTAGTAGAACGCTGAAATGCAGAAAGTCCTATCTTTTGAAAAAAAGTTCGTAATATTTCTGTATCTTTGGGAACAATTGGAGTAGCCTTAGTAACTGCAAATGCTACATTTGGATTAGTTGCTTTAGGAGTTCCTGCAATTATATTTACAATTGCTGGATACGCTATTGCTGCTTGTTATGCAATTGGATTATCAGCTCAAATTACAAAACAATAATGATAAATAATCTTATAAAACTAATCTCTCATTATGAATCCCTTCATGATGGAGATTTACATGAAATAGGTTTACAACCTAAAATGGATCCCATAGGGATATGAACTGAGGGATGGGGTCATGCAATATTAGATTCAGATAAACAGTTTGTAAAGGGACCAAAAAATAAAGTTCTAGCATATCAATTATCCATTATTCACACATTAGATGAAGCTAATCATCAATTAGAAGTTGATATGAATCCAATTCTAGCAATTATCCAAAGAAAGATTAAAGTAAAATTAAATGATAATCAGATTGCAGCATTAGCCTCTTTTATTTATAATACTGGTGGAAGTGCAACTCTATTCTCATTAATTAATTCTAGCTCACCACAGTTATATGATTGGTGAACTACTCACTATGTAACAGGTGGTGGAATTCCATTGACTGGATTAGTGTATAGAAGAAAATCAGAAGCAGTATTATTTACAACTGGAGAATTAAAATTTTATAATTAAGTTTATGACTATTACACAATCTGATACCAGCAAAGTAATTACAGTCGCAAATCCAATTAGTAATGGTTTTGCATATTTACATACTGTAGTTAAAGTAGATTTTTCAACTGCCTCATTAGTTGACAGTAATATAATTAACTCTACATCAACCTTTACGTTAAATGCAGATAGTTTATATTATATTGTATCAATTAAATTACCTACTATAACTCCTACTGAATCAGGTGTGTTTTATATTCATAATAATGTAATATTACAATATAATGATTCTACTGAGTATACAGCTGTAGATTTATTAAACATGGACTTTAGTCAAACTAGTTTTGCTAATGATGTTGAAGAAAGATTCATAATTCATAAATATAATATAGTTAGAAACTATAATACTATTAAAAAGACAATTGCTAAGAATATTAGTGGTTGTTCAATTGATAAATCCTTAAGTTTAATTAATAATACATTAATGATGGGAATTTATGTTATAGATACACTTGTATTAAACTCTCAATGAAATACAGCAAATATTTTAGTTCATAATCTACAAATCTGTGGAAATTTTAATGATTTAGTTAATAACCTTCAATGTAATTGTAATGGATAGTTTTTTAACACAACTAACAAATTGTTTTAGTGAGCATATAGGAAAACTAAATTTAGGAATATTTCCAGAATATGATTTATTATATGAAGCTGTAATATATGCAAAGAGTGGTGTAAATAATCCAGCATTAACTCAATATTATATAGATAATTTAGAGGTAACTGGATACTTTATAGATAACTCTATTGTTTCAGTAGCAACTACAAACATTATTAAATTAGAAGTTCCCACAGATGATACTCTATTATTAGGACATCTTCCTGTAATGAGAAATGCTGCAGGCGAGCTTTATGTAAAAATGCCAATTTTAGATAATATTTAATGAATACAACAATACATTATATAAGAACCCAATCTGCTTTTAATGACTTAGTATTTAAAAGAAGATTAACTACTGGTGGATTATATGTTGTCATTATAGATAGTGAAACTCATTTAGCATCTTTATACTTTGCATTAAATAATCAAGATTATGTTACTCTTGGTTCTGGCTCAAGTGGAGGTGGTGGAGTTTACAATTCTTCTATTCTATCATTAGAAAAATTAGGAGGTTTATTAAAAGGATCTGATTTATCAAATATAACATATTCAGATCTTTTTAATAAAATCTTATATCCAAACTATGATAATGAATTCCCAAATAAATCAGTTTATTTAGGATTTTCTGAAGAGTATCCAACAATTACAATAATTAATAATCTTACTAAAATAGATGACTATAGTTCTTTTGATTATCATGAATTAACAACAGAAGGCTATATAATTGTAGCTCTTCCAGCCACATGATATTTAAAAAGAATTGAAGATTCAAATGGGATAAATATTGTTAATGCTTTTGAATTAATCTATAAGTCAATTGAAGTTAATAATGAACCTGATATTTATAATGTATATGTAACTCCAAAATTAAAATATAATTCTGAATTAGAACTTACATTTACTACTAAAATAGGACCACCAGTACAAGTAATTTTAACTTCTGGAACATTTGAAATAAATCATATTAAACCAATTATAACTGCATTAACTATTACTGAGGGTTTAAAAGCGATTGTAAATTCGTTAAGTATTTCTACAGTATTTGTAGAAACATTATTAACTTCAATTTCAATAGAAGCTTTAAATGTTGAGGCCATTATAAATGAAGTAATTGGAGAAAATGCTAATCTTCCTGCTATTCTTAATTCAATGACTATTCTAAAAGGTATTTATGCAGAGATATGAGGATTATCCATAGAAAAAGGGGGAGATACATTATTAACTGATATTACTGTCTCAACAGGAATTAAAGCAATATTAAATAACATAACAACAAATAATTGAAATTAAAGCATGGCAACACAAGTAAATGATCCATTCTTAGCCGTTAGAATTAATGGCACTGGGGCAACCCATTATAAAGTTTCTCATGAAACTAGCGTTGAGTCTACTACAAATTTAGACGCAATTACAACTGCAACAAGACTTCCAGTTCCTGAAGAAGATGGCACTTTTGTTGTTAGACATGATTTACCAAATGTTCCTGGAACATATTATGTAAAATGTAAATTAAATAATTCATTAGATGAATCAGATATTGCTTCTTCAGAAGTTCTTTTATTAGGATCTTTAAATCCTTCAGTTTCTACATTATATTCTAAATTAAGAATAGCACAATCATATGGTTGTAATGCTGATGCTGATACTTATGCTGATGGAATTAATTGTAATTACTCATGAATTTCATTATATAATAATTCAGCAAGTCCAATAGATTTAAGTTCAGTTGCTATTTGGACAAGACATCAAAATGCAACATCAACAATTGTTGCACCTGCTACAGAATATACAACTATTCCGGATTATCCTGCATTAGCGACAAATTGAGTTAAGACTACTTTAAGTGGAACAATTCAACCTGGAAGATATTTCTTAATTAGAGGAGCCAAGATTATGAATAATCATTTTTATGATATTCTTAATGGTAATCCAATAGATGATGCTACATTTAATTTTGGTATTAAATTTACTTCAATTGCAGGAGAAGATGCTGCAAATGCAGGAGTAAAATTTTATTATGATTTAGATGCTCCTACAATTTTTGTATCAAGTAAAATGACAGAAATATTTGTAGCTGATAATGCATTAGTTACTCCTCCATCAACAATATTTAATACAGGTTCATTAACTCCTCACTTTATTGATTTATATGGTGCTACAGCAAATATACTTCCATTAGTTGAAGATTATTTGGTTCCTCAAAATATTGCTCATTATTATAATGATAACTCAAAGCAGAAACTTAAAACAATTATTAATCCAACTGTAGCTTCAATTGATAACTTAACTGATTATACTGCAACAAGTATTAAGAGTAAGACTGCATCAGTTATTATTGCTACACCTACAATGAGACCTAGAAATTCTTTATATGTTCCAGTTTAATGATATTTTTATAAAGGGTACACTAAAAGGATTAGGTGCTACACATTATAGAACATCATTAACAAATATAGAAGAGGCTGAATGGCAGTTATTGCCAGAAGATTATACAGTAGAATTCTCCCTTCCAAATGCGGAGGGAGATTATATTGTATATTTTCAATTAAAAAATCCCTATAATTTATCTACTGTTTATCAAGAAACTTTTAGATATACTTTAAATCCAACAAGTGTTATACCAACAGCTCCTACTAATGTAATGGCTACAATAGTAACAACAACAGGATTTACTATAGTTTGAGGTGCTTCAACGGATGATAATGGAATTGACTATTATGATGTATTAATAAATGGTGTATCACGCACGACAACTAGTGATTTAACAGCAACTATATCAGGATTAACAACTAATGCTACTTATAATGTTGTTATTAGAGTTTACGATTTAGATGGCAATCATGCAGATAGTTCTATTTTAAGTGTAACTACAGGACAATCATTACCAACAGTTGCTGAAGTAGTAAGAATAGTACAAGTATTCTCACCAACTTCAATTATTGATAATGAACAAACTAAGATTAAAATTAGTCATTCTTTTATTACTTTATATAATTCTTCTAATACTAGTTTAAGTTTAAATAATGCAAAACTTTATTGAAAGAATGCTGATCAAACTGGTTGAATTAAAGCTAATTTATCAGGAACTATTGGAGCAAATAAGTACTTTTTAATTAGAGGATTAAGTCCAACAGCAATTGCTTCTGATGTAGTAATATTATCAGATTGAGCTATAGCAGTTCCAGATTTAGATTTATCTGTAAATTGAGCACAAGCAGTTGGTGATAAAGTTACTTGAGCATTATCTCAAAATATATTCTTCTTAGCAAGTAAATCAGGATCTGTATTACTTACAGATAGAGATATTGAAGCAGGAACAATTCCAATAAATCCAACAACAAGCTTAGCTGGATATGTAGATATGGTTGGAATACAAGCAGATGAGTTTACAGCATCTGCATATGAAGGAACTGTAATAAGTGGAAATAGTAAAAATACACTTTGAAATAGAAAGAAAGTATCTAATATATATCAAGATACAAATAATAACGCAATTGATTTTGAATCTCTAAACATAGGTTTATTAACAGATTCAACAACAGTTACAGCAGAAATAAAAAGTTCAAGAAATGGCTAAACAAGGAATTGAAATAATTGCGGGATTCGATGTAAAAAGCGAATCCCCAATTGATGTTCGCACATTATGTGAAACAGTTGATGAATTAGATACAATAGAGAATGCATATGATGGATTAATTGTAGCTTGTAAAGAAGATGAAAACGTATATGTAAGATTTAATGGAGGATTTAAAAAACTTGGATCTGCTGGATCTGGAGCTTTTACTTATTCGTTTACTTTGAACTTATCAGGTGATACTAATACTGAAAATGATTATTTAACAAGATAGAAATGACAACACATTTAAACATACCAACAAAAGTAGAAGGTAGCACTTTAACAGCACCTGAATTTAATGCTGTAGTTATAGCAATTAATGAAAATGCAGATACCTTACAACAGACATTTGATGCTTTAACAAATAAATTAGGAAGAACAACTATTATTGTTGATTCTAATACTAGTGTTGTAATTGACTCTATTGAAGCATTAATTGAATATATAGCAGAATATGGTGCAGCAACTCCAACAAATAATACAGCACCAATAATTAAAATTAAAAACTCAACATTTATTTATAAAATAGGTGATGAGTTACTTTTAGACATTGAGTTATTCGATGCCGAAGGAGGAGAGTTAACTTTAACCGGAACTAATCCTAACATTGCACAAGGACAAACTTCCTTTATTTTATCAGGATTACATAATGGAAATAATACTCTAAACTTAACAGCTTTAATTTATGGAAGTGAGTACTATAATCCTGATTCAGATTTATATCAAGTAACATTACCAGAAGGTACTTATGTATTTTCTGATGTTCACGTAACAGATAAATTTGGAAAGTCTTCAGTTGCAACTTTAAACTTAACTATTATAGTTGGAACAATTACATTAACTTCAAACTTTTTGTCTGAACAAACATATAGACAAAATACACCTATTGTTGTTGGTTTTGGAGTGTCTTCTATTATAAATACAATTGATTTAACTTATACATTATCTGGAAGAATGTTAGTAGATGATCCAAATAATTCTGGACATTTAGTTTATCAAGATTATGCAGCTGTAGTTGATAAAGTTTCTAATTACAAACTTACTCCAAATGATGCAAATTTTATATCAGGTCAAGTATTCTTTGTTAACTATACTATACCTAGAGAGTTTACAGAAATTGGTGATTATAATTTAACAATCTCAGCAACTGGATTAGGAGTTATTTCTAATACTCTTACTATTAACATTGTTGTAAATAAATCAGGAATTTTATATTCTTCTACAGATTTTAATACTAATTTATCATATTATGTTGGAGATACTATTGTACTTCCCGTAAACATTTATTATGATGAAAATTCAGAATATATTGGCCAATATACTTATCAATCTAAAGCATGGTTAGAAATTAATGGATTAAGAGTTAGTCCTTATTATATTTCTGCACCAAGTCTTTCACAAAAAGGTAATGAAGTAGTATTATTACTACCTGATAGTGGAAATAGTATCTCAATAAGATACACGTCAGAGCTATTAGAGTTACCTGAAAATGAAACCTATTGGGCTAATACTAATTTATTAAATCTATCATTACAACAAAAATCTTCTTATATTGTATTAGAAACACCAATATCTAAATTAGAATTATATCTAAATGCTAAAGGTAAAACTAATAATTCTCCAAATTGAGGATTATGAGAAAATAAATATACATTAAATTTACCAGATAATTATGCAGTTCTTAACGGATTTAATACTGAATTAAATGGTTGAGAAATTACTGGAGCAAATCAACATTTAGGTGATGATCTTTCAATGAATGGTTCAGCTTATGTTGAAGTTAATTATGCACCACTTGCAGGATTTGAAAATAATACAACTGGTTTAACTATTGAATTCTCAATTAGAGAGGGTGCTTTAGTTGGAGAAGGGGTTTATCAATTAAGTATTGGTAGACCAGAAATTACTCCATCTGTAGGTATTTATGTAACTGCAAATGAGTTAAGAATTAATGGATTATCAACAAATATTAGTGTTCCTATTATCTGTGATAGTAGAGTACTTACTAAGAATGGAGAATGAGTTGAAGGTCAAGAATATGCTCATGTTGTTATTACTTTTAATATAGATACTAAAGAAGTATATGTTTATTTAAATGGTGTTATTTCATCATTTGGAACATTTGTTGATCAAGAATTATTCTTAACTCAAGCTGACGAACATATTTATATTAATGGTTATAAAAATTTATTAGGAGAAGTTGTAGGAATTGCTGAAACAAAAATTAGATTTTTAAGAGTTTATAAGACTTGTTTAACAACTGATGACATTTTAGCTAATTATATTGCATGTTATCCTGAAGATGGGGGACGGGCATTATTAGAAGAACTTAATAGTGTAGCTACCCCAATTCTTTCCTCTGGTTATATGGAGGGTGATCGAAGTGCTATACAAAAAGATATTATGACTCAACTAGAATTAAGTTTTAATCCTGGTAACGAAGAAAACATTGCTGATACTTATATCCCTGATCCTCAAGCTATAGGAGAATTTGATGGAGCTTATCAAACTATGGTTATGCCTTTTCCAGTTGATGTTGACTTACAAGGTAATTCATCATTATCTTATCCTATTAAGAATTATGGTATTGATATTTTTGATGGTCAAGCTTGAGATCTAACTCAAACTAAAACACCAAAATTTTATAATATGGTTTATAATAATGGAGATCCTATTGTTAGACCATGACCAGATTGGGATTCTTATCATTTAAAAGCAAACTATATTGATAGTTCACATTGTAATAATCTAATTATAGCAAAATTATCAGAACAAGTCTTTAGATATCCATTTAACTGAGAAAATTCAGAAGGTGCAGAACAATTCACTCCTGTGTTTGGTAGAGCTAATCCTTTTATAAATTATACAGTAACACGTCCTGATACAGTAGTTGATAACTTAAGTAGATATCCAGTATATCCATTAAGATTAGCTGTTGATGGATTTCCATTTATTATGAATGGAGATTATAAAATTGATCAAACTTGATACTCAAAACGATTTACCGGATTATATACTTGGAATTTAAAGCAGCATAGAAAGTTATATTCAATGCCTAGTGAAAAGAGTGATCCTAATAGAAGATATTATATTTATCGTTCTGAATCTAATGGTGACTCTGTTCATGAAGAATTAAGATCTGGTTATTGTAAATTTCTTGATATGCGTTCTGAACAGTTATTAGTTGATTATTATGGAAGAGTTTTATCAACATCATATATTGAAACAGCTCAAAATAATGAACTCTTTGAAAATAAAGTAGCATCTGATTATACTTGATTTCCAATTAATTCATCAGAAGGTTTACTACAATCAAATGGAAAATATACATGAGTTGTATACTCTGTTTCGAAAACTAATACACAATTCGAAAATAGTCCTATTGGTAACTTATATATTGGCATAGCTGTTGATAAAACAACTAATATTAAATCAACTGATTATCATGATTATACATGATCTTCTATTAGTATTTCTGAAGGTATTTCAAATTCTCATGGGACATATACTTTAATCAGATATGCAACTGATGATCAAGGTTCGAATTTAGGAACTTCCCCAACTAATAAATCTCATGTAGGAATAATTTATAATGCTGAAAAACACATTTGGCAACAAGGAGTAGACTATTGAAATAAGACAAATGATGCTCAAGAATTAGCTTGAAGACAAGGTGCTGAATTAGTAATGGACTGAGAATGTAGAGATCCGGGTGATTTTGGAATTGGACATTGAGAAGAATATTTAAATGGAGTTTGAACAAGAACTTATAATTTAATTAATCCTCATGAACTTGATTTAAATGCTCCTAATTCTACAAAAACATTACGTTGAGTTTGAGATAAATTAGAAACGACAGGAAAAGCTGATAGATCGGGAAATCAAGTAGTTGATTACTATACTTCACTTTTAGCAAATGAGTCCGAAAGAACTGAAACGTATAGTCCAACACTTCCTTCATTAACTAATCCTGGATCAACTTTTTATAGAATTAATAAAAATAAGGCAATATTTGCTACACAACAACATACTGACTTTTTGAATGCAATTTATTGGATGGCAAATGCAACTGATGAAGCTTTTGCTGATAGTTTAACATTTGAAAAATTCTTTGATTTAAGAAATTGTATTGATTATGTTTTATGTTGTTTTACATTCTGTTTAACTGATAGTGTTGGTCGTAACTTAACTATGTTAGGTTGGGATGAAAACTCTGTTGAAACAGAAACTCCTGGAGTAATGAATAGAGAAAGAATTAAATTTCATCCTGTATTCTATGATATAGATACTGCCTTTGGTACTAACGTACAAGGGGGACTATATGCAACTCCTTATATTGAATGACCTTATACAATTGCTGGAGCTAATAGAGAAGATCCTAATCAAAACTATTTTACAGCAACACCAACTTCAGGTTGGGAATATAACTGTTTTGGTACTAACTTCTTCAAAAGGATGTCAAAATGTTATGGACCTGCATTATCAAGACGTTATCAAGAATTACGTTCTGGTACATATGACCCATTAAAAGGAACAAGAGAACCAAGTTCATGAATTTCTGCACCTTTTGATTATTCAAGTATTCTTCAAACATATAGTAAACAAATGGTTGCTCGTATTGGAGAAAGATATTTTAATAAAGATGCAGTATATAAATATATTGGTTTTGATGGAGATCCTGATATAAACAATAAACGCAATTATATCTCTAATGCTAGAGGTAATAAATTAATGTTTATGAAGAACTTCTTAAAGAAAAGACTAGACTATGTTGATGGTATTATGGGATATGTTCCTGATGCTGATGATATGGCTTATGTTGAACATTTCTATAATGGAACTGTTACTTTAAGAATTAAAACTGCTATAGCCTCATTTATACGAGTTTCATTTGCTCAAAACCAAGTAATGTCTAAACATTGTGCTGGTGGTGATGCAGTAGTTGAATTTTCTTATAGCTACTCAAATACTACTCAACATATTTTAAGAATTTATAATAGTGGAGTAATTACTGAAATAGAAGGACTAAATGATATAGCTTTAAAAACTGGTAAGTTTAGTAGTTGCCCTAATTTAAAAGTTTTAAACTTAAGTGGTATATCTAATTTTACAGATCAAAACTCTTATTTAAATTTAACTGGAACAACTAATCTTGAAATTCTTAATTTAACAGGTTGTGGATTAGGACGTCAAACTCCTTTCTTAGTAGGTTTAAATACTTGCTTAAGACTTAAAGAATTTTACGCTGCAAGTTCTGCTGTACAAGTAACAAGTTTCTCAACTAATCCAAGATTAGAGATTATTAATGTAACTAATTGTAATTTTCAACAAGCTATTAATGTAGATGGACTAAACTCTTTAACCTCATTATTATTTACTAAAAATATAATTACATCATTAAATATATCTAACACTTCTATAACTGAAACAGCATTAGGATTTAACTTAGCTAATGTATATACTGCTTTACAAACATTAACAATTATAAATAATACAGGTTTAACTAATTTAACTTTTGATGAAACATCCTTTACAAGTTTAAATTCGTTAAATATATCAAATTGTCCTAATTTAACTACTGTTGAAAATCTATTTAGAAATAGAGAAAATGCTGTAGTAATTAATGATAATTTTTTAGAAAATTGTATTGGATTAACAAGCTTAAATTACTTGTTTGAGGGCTCTAAAATTTCTTCAATTAGCACGTCATTCTTAAAAGGTTGTACTGCTTTAGTTGAAATGAAGGGATTATTTAAAAATTGTACCTATTTAACAAATATTCCGAGTGGAGCTTTAGTTAAATTTGATAATTTAGAAGATATTTCTGAAATATTTATGGGAGCAAGACTTCAAACATATACTCCAGTTTATACAGGAGATGTTATTACAGGAATTACTTCACATAATGTATTTAAATCTACATTTGGAAATGTATTTTCAGAATGTCCTAAATTAAGAACAATTGATGATGCATTTAATGGGGCTGAATTAATTAATATTCCTGCTAATTTATTTTTAACATCGCCAATCACTACTGCTATTAATTGTTTTGCAAACATTGTAAATACAAATAGTGAATTTGATGGAACTTATTTAGGTTTAAATGTTACAGGATCTTTATTTGTAAATAATCCAGATTTAAGAGATGCTTCAAGTATGTTTGAAAATAGTAGAATTGCTTCAACACAATCTAATTTATTTCAAACTTGTCCAGAATTACTAAATGCTAGTAATTTATTTAATAATTCTAGTTTATCTACTATTCCTAGTTCTATATTTGAAACAGCTTCTAATTTAGAAGATTTAAGTTATGCTTTTGGTGGAACAAATATTACGTCTATTCCATCAGGTATTATCTCTGAACTCGGATCATTAAATACAATTTTTGGAGTTTTTAATGGATTAAATATTAATACTTTACCATCAGGATTTCTAAGATCTACACAATTAAGCAGTTTTAAATTTTCTGATTTAGGATTAACTAATTTATCTATAATTAACTCAGACATATTATTAAGTGATTCAGTTGGTGGATCTATAAACAATATATTAGAAAATATTAATAATTTATTTAGTAATACTCAAATTGCTAATATTCCTAATAATTTTTTAAGTACAAATCCATCTATTAATAGTGCAACAAATATGCTTGCAAATAGTATTATAAGCACTATTGGAGATAATTTCTTAATTAATAATAAAATTACTTCTTTAAATTCAGCATTTGCTGGAATTACAAGATCATTCGATGTTGGAAATAATGTAATGCAAAATTCATCTGAGTTATTATCAGCTATTAATGCTTTTCAAAATAATACTGGACTAACTTCAGTCGGAAATAATTTCTTACAAAGTTGTCCTAAACTTACAACAGTTTCTGGATTATTTATGGGAGCTAATAATTTAACTTCAGTTGAAAGTAATTTACTATCTAATTGTCCTTTATTGGTAACAATAACTGATGTATTTAATGGAACTGCTTTTGTCACTACACCTATAAACTTTGTATATGCGTCTCATTTAATTAATAGTTTAGCTGGAGTTTTCTCTAACAATGCTATTATAAATGTTAGTGATAATTTTTTAAGAGGAAATACAGGACTTACTACAATTAGTGGAATATTTACAGGAACTAATATTACTACAATTGGTAATTACTTTATGTATCAATCTACTAGAGTAACTTCAATTGCCTCATTATTTGAAAATAGCACTAAAATAGATACTATTGGAACACATTTCTTTGGAAACAGCGGTTTAATTAATGCTAATTCAGCATTTAAAAATAGTAGTTTAAGATATTGTACTTCTTTTGATGATATCTCAACTCTTACAACAGCTAATAGTACATTTAAAAATTGCGGATTATTATCTAATATTGAAAATTACTTTATTGCTAGTTTAACTATGACTGATGTCACTGATTGTTTTAGTAGTTGTTCTACTATTACTTCTGCATCACCTCATAATGGAACTACTCAACTATGAGAAAGAGGAACAGCAATCACAAATCATACTGGTTGTTTTTATCACTGCTCAGGATTAACTGATTATTATACAATTCCCACAGATTGAGGAGGATTAGTTGAAACAACATTAACTTTTACTTCATCTAGAGGTTTAACATTAACAAATTCTAATTTTAGTTCTAATCAAACTTTTGTAAAAATTTCTGATTCTATTTATAAAATTTATACTGAAGTAAGTGCTAATGTAACATTTACATATGGTGCAGATATTCATGAATCCTATAGTGGAAGTTTTACTTCTACAATTAATAGAACTATTAATACAACTGTAACAACTTTAGCACTTCGAACTTTTAATATTACATATGATTTAGGAGGAGTTCCTACTAATTCATGAATACAATTAAATGGAAGTGAAAAAGTATATGCTAATGGCTCAGGAGTAGTTACATTACGCTCAAATGCAGCTCTTAATGGAAATGTTGGAGGAAATGCTGCTGTAACTAAAACATTTAATTATGCATCTTCTCTTATTGATACTACTTATAATATAGGTTTAGAATTAAAATTTGAAATTTATACAACTGCAGACTTAATTGCATTTAGAGATGGAGTAAATTCTGGAGTATCGTTTAATTATAATGGTGCAACTGTTCCAGCTTATGCTTTAAATACTCCATTTTATTTAATGAATAACCTAAATCTAAGTACGATTTGTGGCTCTGGAATTGGAAATTGAATTCCCATTGGTAATGCTACGAATAATTTTAAAGGAAAATTTTATGGAAATGGATATACTATTAGTAATTTATATTTTAATAATACAGGCGGTAATTATATAGGTTTATTTGGATATGTATCAGGTAGTAGTATTATACAAGATATTACATTAACAAATGTTATGATTAATGCTCAATATTATGTTGGAGGATTAATTGGACAAATGGACGCAATTGCAGGAGCATTAATAACAAATTGCAGAGTAAGTGGAACCATTTCAGCAGCTCAATATATAGGAGGATTAATAGGTAGTCTAGGAGGAACTACTTTAAATATTTCGAAATGTATTAATAATGCTTCTTTGTCAAGTAATAATAGTAGTCCTTATATGGGAGGAATTAGTGGAAATACTATAAGTCAATGATTAAAAATATCTAAATGTATTAATAATGGAGCAATAACAACAACTAATAGTAGTGCATATAGTATAGGAGGAATTATTGGTATGGCTACGTATTTAGAATATATTGAATATAGTATAAATAATGGACGTATTATAACTGCTGCTAGTAATTGAAGATATGGTGGTATTGCAGGATATATTAATGGGGCTGGGTATTCTGGTCGTATTAAATTTTGTTTAAATACTAATTTTGTTAATACATCTGGTTATAGTACTACATCTGGAGGTAGTATTGCAGAAACAGTAAGTGATGCAATATTAAATTATTATGATAAACAATTTACTTTATTAAAAGGATTAGCTAATGTTGATACTGTAAACTGCTTAGGTAAATTAACCTCTGAGTTAATTGGGACTTCATTAAGAAGTGGATCTACTGGAGCTGGATGAACTGACGATAATTGAATATTTACTACTGGAGCTTATCCTATTCCAAAAGGATTAGAAACTTATGATGATGCCATCGCAGGATCTAAAACTATACTTTTAGATTCTTCGATTAACTACACTAATGTAAATGCTTTTACTGTAGGAGTTGGTGATAATGTGGAATGAAATGACACTAATAATACACTCGAAATTAACAATACATTAGGCACAGTTAATATAACTGGTGCAGGAACTGAAATTATAACCACAGCAAAAAATGGAATTATTTATAAATCAACTCAGTTATCTATACTATTAACTACAACTGTTGATTCTGTATCAGATTTAGTATCTCTTAGAGATGGAGTAAATTCTCATATAGGGTTTAATTATAAGGGATTTAATTTACCTGCAATGGCGGCCTCTGTTATTTTTAATTTAACTACTGACATAAATTTAAATACTGTTTGTGGTGTAGGAATTGGAAATTGGTTACCCATTGGAAATGATTATTCTTATTGTTTTTTAGGACAATTTAATGGAAATAATCACACGATAAGTAATCTTTATATTAAGAATCCTAGCGTTAATGGAAATGCTTTATTTGGTTTTGTATCTGATACAGTTATACAAAATCTAAAAGTAACAAATGTTAATTTATCTACCACTACTCAACCTTATATGTCGGCTATATGTGGATGTGTTAAAATAAATTCACTAATTAATAATTGTTATTCTTCTGGAACAATAAGTGGTTATTCTAATGTTGCTGGAATAGTAGGATCTGCTGGAGAACTAAATATAATAGTAAGTAATTGTATAAATGAAGTTAATATTACTTCACAATATGGATCAGGTGGAATTTTAGGAACTAGTTCAGGAGGTTCTCAAAATAATTCTATAAGAGTTGAATATTGTATAAATCTTGGAAATATAAATGCAACTACAGGTATAGCAGGGGGAATTGTTGGTGATGGTTGTGGAGTTAGATATTGCTCAAATCTGGGAAATGTTTCAGGTAAAGGAAGTGGTGGAATTTTAGGAAGTATAAGATTTGGCACTGTTGAATACAATACTAATTATGGGCTAATTTATTCAACTGCTGAATATATAGGTGGAATTGTGGGAAAAGTTATAAGTGGGGATTCTGTTAATGGAACTATTCGTTACAATTTAAATTTAGGAAAAGTTTATGGAGATTTATATTATACTTACAGTAGTAGTATCATCGGATTATTTAATGAAACAATAGTATCTAGCACACTATTGTCAAATTATTATGATAAACAAGTAGCTAAAAATCCAGGAAGACAATTAGATATTACTAATCAAATTGAAGAAAAAACAACTCTGCAATTAATAGGTACAGCCCTGAGAACTGGAAGTTCTGGAGTTGGTTTTACTGATACAAACTGAGTATTTAATTCTGGAAGATATCCAATTCCAAAAGGATTAGAAACTTATGATGCCATAATTGGTAGTTCTGAACCTGTAATAATACAATCTTCTGAAGATTATACTGATGTAAAAAGTGTTGTAACAGTTGGCGTATCAACAGGAACTACTTGAACTGCAACAAATAGTAAAATTACTATTAATGGTAATGGTACCACAAGTTTTAATTCGATGAGTGGAGTTGAAATATTAAATGCTTATTATAATGGAGTAAAATATAAATCAATCCCAATAACAATTGGAACTGCTTATTTTCAATCATCTGCTGTAAATACTGTATTTAATACTTATTGAGATACAAATGTTAATGGAATAGTTGATGGAAATGAAGTTGCTGCAATTACAACTTTGGCTAATCATTTTCAAGGAAATACTGGAATTACTTCATTTAGTGAAATTAATCACTTTATTGGATTAACTTTATTAAATAATTCTGAATTTAGTGGCTGTACTAATCTAATTGGAAGTATTATATTACCTAATAATATTTTAACTATTGGAACAAATGCTTTTGAAAATTGTGGATTAACAAATATCAAATTACCTTCTGGATTAACAATAATTAATAATAATACATTCTCTGGATGTTCTTTATTAAATTCAATTGTTTTACCAAGTGGTATAACAAATGTTGGAGATAATGCATTTCTTAATTGTATAGCATTAACTAATATATCTTTTTGATCTTCTACTCCACCTACTTTAGGTTCTAATGTATTTAGTGGGACTAATTTAACGGCCATATATGTACCTTACGAAAGTATAGATTTATATAAAACAACATGGTCAAGTTATGCAAGTATTATTTTTCCAATTGGAACAATAACTGTAGCTTCTGCAGGAACTTTAGAAAGTAAAATTAATGATTTTTATAATTTAACTTTCTTAAAACTTACAGGAGATTTTAATGGAGATGATGTTTATGTAATAAGAGAATTATCAAAATTATACAAATTATATTATCTTGATATATCTGCTGCTAATGTTAAAGCTGGCGGAAGATCATATTATAACGGATATTCTATTGATATTAATAATACTCTTGGTTCAGTAATGTTTTCTTATACAAAATTAGAAACTATTCTTTTTAATAATAATATAACTAATTTAAATAGAGGTGTTTGTCAAAGTTGTGAAAAATTAATAAATGTTGTTTTACCAAACAATGTTCCTATGTTATCTCAGGCATTTTTTCAAGGTTGTACTAAACTTAGTTCGATTATAATTCCAAATTCTATAACAAATATTAGTGATAATGCATTTTCATCTTGTATTAATCTTAGAAGAGTGGTGATTCCAAGTAGTGTAACTTCAATTAGTAGTTATGCTTTTCAATCAAGTTCTAACCTAGAATATATAATTTGTAAAAGTGCAACACCACCAACATTAGGAACTGGTGTATTTAATGCAATGAGTCCAATTAAAATATATGTTCCGCTTGCAAATTTAGCAGCTTACCAATCTGCATCAAATTGAAGTACGCAATCATCTTGAATGGTAACAACAATGTCTTTTGAGGATAGTGCAACTGGAACTTTATGTTTAAATAATTTTGATACAAATGTTGATGGAGTAATTCAACCAGACGATTTAAACACTGCTACAACAATTGGAACTGTATTTCAAGGACAAACTACAATAACTACATTTCCTGAGTTTGAGTTTTTTAAAGGAATTACAACAATTCCAGCAAATGCTTTTAATGGATGCACTGGATTAAGGTATTTAATAATACCAAATTGAGTAACTTCAATTGGAGCAAACGCTTTCAATGGTTGTACGGGATTAACTGATATATTCATATCTGATAATTGCACAACAGTTGGAGATTCTGCTTTTGCAGGCTGTACTAGTTTAACTGAAGTAATTATTCCAAATAATACTACGACTTTAGGAAACAATGTTTTTAATGGTTGTACAGGATTGTTAAAAGTTAAATCTCTTCCGAGTAGTGCTCCTGCAATTGGAACAACAATTTTTAATAATTGTCCTGCTTTAACTACTATTAATGTTAGAACTACAAGTGTTTCAAACTATCAAACTAATTGAAGTACTTATTCTTCTTTAATTCTCGGATTAGCAATGACGGTTGTTACAAAATTTGGAACATTACGATCTGTTTTAGGAAGTAATTATTTAAGTTTAACGTCTATAAATTTATTTGGAACAATTGACGGTGATGATATTAGTTGTCTTAAAATAATGGCATCTTCTACTACTGGAGGAAATCTTCAAAATATTGATATTTCAGGAGTTAGAATAACTTCATATGGAAATTATTATAATGTTAGTGGAAATAAATATTGAATAACGAAAGATAATGTAATGCCTAAATATTCATTTGATAGTTTAAATAGGTTACAAACTTTTATATTACCTAATATATGTGCAACATTTCAAGATGGTTTTGTAGGAAGTAATTCTAATTTACAAACAGTTACTTTTGGAAGACTAGTTAAAACTATTTTACAATCTATATTTTTTAATCAGTCAATGTTAAATACAGTTACTATTAAAACTGTTATTCCGCCTACATTAGACGCAGGTAATTTTCTTTACACTAATAATTTAATTCATATTTATGTACCAACTGCAAGTGTAAATGCTTATAAAGTAGCAACAAACTGAAGTGCTAAATCAACAATTATTTCAGCTATTCCTTAATAATTAATAATATGACAATAGAAACAATAACAACATTAAAGATTATTGCAGATGAAGGTAAAGTATTTAAAAGAATATTTGACAATCAACTGTGTGGAAGTGTAATTCATTTAGGATATACTTATTATATAGGTGGAAGATTATTAGATGAACCATTTCTTGAAAAACCTGAGTATTTTACTGAAATAGATGATCCAAGTTTAATAAATAAAAAAGAATAAATTATTAAATTTACAAATCTTAGTTATGAGTAGCTAATTATTGGCTACTCGTAACTATTGATTTAGTATGAATATATTTTTTAAGAAATCTTATCTAAAAGTATTCTAGGTATAAAATTTAAAAATATTTCTCATTTATGAAAATTAATCAGAATATTAGTTGTAATTTTGTACAAAATAGTAGAGTATTACTAAAATTAAAATATAGATATAAGATTAAAATAGATATTAAATACCAAACAATTGTAAATGATAAATGATTATGAATGAATTAGACGACATTTTTGATGACGAATTAAACTTAGAGGATTTACCAGATAGTGGTACCGACATAATAGAACCAGTGTCAGTTGAGGAGGATCTTTTCGGAGAACCCACAGAACTGATTAAAGAAGATAATTCTATCTTAACTGAGCTTCTTAAAGCAAAAGGAATTACTAATTCTGAGATTACTATAATAGATGAAAAGGGAGTAGAACAAAAAGTTAACTTTAATGATTTAAGTAAAGAAGAGCAGCTGGAGATATTGAATCCTATTGCTGAACCTGAAGATAATAATCTTGATGATTCAGAAATTGATTTAATAAATCGTTTGCGCGAAAATAATTGAACTGTTGAAGACTTTTTAGAAAACTATAAACAATCTATTATTGATTCTTTAGGCAATACTAGTGATCAAAACTACGATATTGATGCTTATGACGATCAAGAACTGTTTCTTTTAGATCTAAAAAATAAATATGATCTAACTGATGAGGAACTAGTTAAAGAGCTAGACAAAGAATTACAAGATGAAAATCTTTTTAAGAAAAAGGTTGATATTCTTAGAGCAGAATATAAACAATTAGAAGATCAATACAAAGAAACTCAAAAACAAGAATTTGCACAGCAACAAGAAGAGCAGTATAATCGCTTCTCTGAAACAATGGTGAATGTTGCCTTAGAAACTCCAGAATTCTATGGGATTGAGTTAGAAGATGATGAAAAGAATGAGGTTCTTTCATTTTTATTGGATTTAGATGACAATGGTACGAGTACCTTTTATAAGACTCTAAATGATCCTAAAAAGTTATATGAAGCTGCGTGGTTCTTGCGTTATGGCAAAGAATCTTTTGATGCTCTAAAAAATGCATATGAAACCGAGATTGCTAAACTAAAAAAACCAGATAATAAACCAACTGTTGTTCACAAAAACAACGAACGAAAAATAAATAGTATTCACGACTTAATTTAAACTAGATTACAATGGTAGTAGCAAGTTACGTTAACGTAAAGCCTGAATTGGCTCATAGTAGAACTTATGAAGATTTCTACAAACTTTTAGGCACAAGACCTAAATTAATGGGAGTTATGGCTCGCATGTATACACATAATACAGCGACCTTCTTAACAGAAGCCTTAATGAACATTTATTATAACTCGAAAACTGCTAACAAATTTCAACCAATTAATTCTCTCATGATCGAATGGGAAATTGATGTTGAATTCGTTAAAAGAATCGAATTTGCAGCCGCACCTACGGGTAATGGCGCAGGAGGAGCAGATATCACAATGTATTTTAAAGAAAGATATTATGAAAAATATGATACTTTCAAAATTGATGGCTCACGTCAGCAATGCATTGTAAAAGCAACCCCAACCAGAAAAGCAGATAACTTCTGGGAATATACTGCTCAATTAATTGACAGTGATTTCTCTTCAGTATTAGACTCAACAGCATGTCAATTAGGAATGACGACAAGATTCTTGTCAAATATCATGCCTGAATACCATGAAGAAGGATATACAAAATATCAATCTAACATTGAAAAACATCGTCAGTGGATTACAGAACATAGAAATGACATTTCTTATTCTGCTCGTTACGCTCAGATGGAAGATCAATTCATTAAAATTGCTGAAGGCGATGGCGCAGGCGAACTTAAAGAAAAGATTTTCAAATTAAATAAAATGGAAAAAGATTTGTTAGAAAACTTTAATACAGTTAAAAACAATCACCTATTATGAGGTAAATCAACCATGGATATTAATGGTAAATCAACAGTTCTAACTGAAGATGGACGTCCTTTGATTGCTGGTGATGGTCTTATTCCTCAAATCGAAAGATTTGCTTCTAAATACAAATACGCTAAACTTAACGTAAATGTAATCAACACAGTTATTGATCAAATGAACCAAAAAGCTGCAAATGCTACAGGTAATAGCTATACATTTATCGTAAATGATAGATTATGGGGTCAAATTAACTCAACACTGGGTGACTGGTTAAAATTATGGGGATCAACTCCAACGGTTATGTATTCAAAAGCTACGCAATCAATGGTTAAAGCTGATAATCCTATTAAAGTTGGTGGAACATTTACATCTTATGAAATTGCCGGTAATATGGTTACTTTCATGGTGGATCGTGCTCTTACAAAAGAATACGATAGAAAAGGTTATGGTATTTGCTTAGACATGTCTCCGGATATTTCTACAAATCAACCAGCAATTGCTGCATTCACTCTTCAAGGAGCTGAATTCGTTACTTCTAAATACCCAGGTGTTGGTGGAGTAGATGGTATCACAAGTGGTATCGTATCTAGCCCAGTAGCAGGATCTAAATTGATCGTAGCTGGTTATTCTGGTATTGCTGCATTTGCACCTTACAAATCATTTATTATTGAAGAAGTTTAATAATAATCAAATAGGGGGAGGGTTCGCCCTCTCCCTTATTTAGATTCTTACACAAAGATAGAAATTAGAAAATACAAAATATATGATTATGAATAATGAAATAATTCTTAGAAGTGCTTACGGAAAAGTTAATCAAACCTACTTTATACAACCTTGTCCAAACCCTAGAACTGGAAGACTTCCAGACTGTGTAAGAACGGTTGATTCAAACGGAGATATGATTTTATCCGAAGAAGATGTTAGACAAATGAGCAGAGGTGAAATTCATTTTGTTGCTGCAAATCATGTTTTTGAAATTATTGATGGAACACGTTATAATTTAGACGATGTTGTTGATAAAGCTAATTGAGAAGCAATTGAATATTGTAATTGAATAGCTAAAGATAGATTTCAAAGGGATGCAGAAGGTAACTTAATTGTTGATGGTGGGGCTAGAAAGTATGGAGTCGCTGACTTATATGTTGAAAGACCTGGTGAAATTACACAATTTAAAATGAATAAAAAACAAGTTGTATTCAAAGCAATGCAATACATTTACGAAGATCCTGAAGCCGAAAGAATTAAAAAATGTAGAGTATTAGGTCGTAATTTATCAAATGCTATTCCTGCTGATGTTCTTGATTTCTTGATTGAAATTGCAGAAAAAAATCCTAAAAAGATCATGGATCTTTATGAAGGAGAAGATTGGAAGATGCAATTATTCCTAATGGATGCTGTCGATAGACATGTTGTTAGAAGAGTTGATGGAATTTATAAATATGACGATAAAATGCTTGGTGGTTCTATGGAAGCTACTATTACATTCTTAAGAGATCTTAGATATAAGGCTCTATTAGATTCCATAAAACGTGAAACTTATCCAGAATTGCAACCTAAACAAGTTATTGCAGAAATGGAAAGTGAAATTACAAAAGATATTCCGTACTTTGAGGACTCAGTGGTTACTGAAAATCCAAAAAAAGTACAACCTAAAAAATAGCAATATAAATGACTGCAAAACAAATGTTTGAATATGCACTTATTGAACTAAATAAAAGAGAGGCTCCAAGTCTAATACTTGAAGATTATAATTATTTTATTAATAAGGCAGTTAATCAATATATTAATCGCGTATACAACGTATATGATATCAACCAACAAAAGACAGATGATCTACGTGTTTTAAAGAGCTCAGCTGTTCTTACTCCTAGCGCTATTGGAAACACAGACTATGGAACTACATCATTGTTTGATAAAGTGTATGAAGTTGAATTACCAGACGACTATTTGCATGTTCTAAATTGTGTTGTAGAATATAGACTTTTAAAGACTTTTAAATGTTATGATGCGAATTCAACATGGCATCAAGGAGCTGTAAGACTTACAGCCGACATGTTCTCTCAAATTATTAACAACTATTACTTAAGACCTTGTTATAAAAGACCTTATTATTATATTAATAATGTTAATACAAGTAGTACCTTTCCCACTACTACAAATCAAGCAGTAATTAATCCAACTTATAAAATTACATTTAATACTCCAACTAATTCTACTACTTTAACAGTTAGAAGAACAGTTGAAGCTGATGGAATTACTGTAGCTAATCCAGGTGATTGAACAACGCTTGCAACATTAGTTGTAGCTATTAAACGAGAAATTGGACTAACTTCAGAAGAAGTTTATTTGGATAATGCTGTAACTCCAACATGTATTTATATTACAGGAGTTTATGATGTAACTGTAACTGCAGGATTACTAAAAACTACAAGTTCTCATAGTTTTATTGAAAAAGAAGCCTCTACAAGATATGGAAATAAGTCAAAAGTAAGAATGGAAGTTCGTTATGGTAAAGACGATTCCGTATTTCAATTACAAAAGATCTTTATTGATTATCTTAAAGCACCACAATTTATCAGACTTTCGCAAGATCAGATAGATGAAGTTGAAGATAATACACAAATATTAGAATTTCCAGATTACGTTTGTCAGGAGATTGTCAATGAGTTAATTAAATTATTAATGGAAAATGCTAGTGATCCTAGATTACAATCACATATTCCAATTAATACAACTATTGCCAATCCAGCAGAACAACAACAACCCAAAAAATAGATATAAATTTTTAAATCATAAAATTAATACAAGATGTATCAATTTACGACTACAACAATTCTAAATTCAAACAAAGATTCAAATGGTACAACCGACAGATATACAGGAAGTGCCGCAGGTCTAACAGTAACTCGTGTAGGGACCTTCAAAAAAGCTAACATTGTTAGTGTTTATAAAAGAGCTTATCAAGCTGGTGTTTTAGAAATTGCTCATGTAACTGTTCCAGCAATTACTTCTGGCCTAGTTGCTAGATTAGAAGTTGAAGTAAGACTAGTTCAAAACCAAACTGATTCTGAATACGCTAACTTCTCTCAATTTTTCAAGAAACCAGTAGTAGTAGAAGTTCTTGCTACAGGAACTCCTGCAACTGATGCAACTGCTTTAGCAGCACAAATCAATGGTATGAAAGACAGATGGGGATTCTCCTATATTACAGCTTCTACAAATGGAGCAGATATTATCTTAACCGCTATTACTTCTAATCAAGCATTTTTCTCTGTAAAAGTTCTTAAAGAAGCTGGTTATACAAATAACTCATTAGTTGAACCTAAATATGAAGATGTAACAGGTGGAACTTTCCATATTGCTACAGCTGGTAAAGTTGGATTCGGAGATGACGAATACATGATTAAATCAATCATGCTTCCTACATACGAAAATTCAAGATATTTTGGAACTAACAAAGAAGAAAGACCAATTATTGGCGGAAACTATTCACAATATACACTTCGTTATCAAGTTGAAAAACACATTGATGATGGAATCGTATCTGGAGGAACTGCAATTACAACTCATGTATTCTATGTTAAATCTGACTTAGTTTCTGGATTTGAACAAGAATTAACTGATGCTAGTTTAACTTTTAAAGTTGCTTTAACTGCTGCTAAATCTACTTTAGATGTTAGTGATGGTGATACAGGTACAACAATTACTGCTACTAATGCAGTAGGAGCCCTTGCTTTCGTATCAGCAACTCCAACAGTTGTTACAGTAAATGCTACAACTGGAGCAGTAACATTAGTTGGAGTCGGAACTTCTGTAATTACAGCAACAGATGCAGTAGGAAATACTGGAACTGTTACTATTACTGTTCAAGCATAACCTTTCTTACTTATTTAATAATTGAAAAGGCGGGCAGCACTTGCCTGCCTTTTCTTATTTTAAACCATATGGTACATAAATTAGCATCTGCAATATATAATGACGTAGTTACCGGATTAGCTGGAATTACTTCTACACCAAAAATGTCTCTAGAACAATTAGAAGATGATGTAGTTGATGAAAGACTTCAGATTATTAAAGAATACTCCTTAAAAAACTTAATTCCAAGAAATGATTTGTTAATGGCTATAAATTGTGTAGATGTTGATTGTAAATCATTAGATAGATGCCCTTGTGGTACAACCTATACTAAACCAGAATTACATTTTGAGATCCCACAACTAGTTAACGACTTCGCTGATGAAGCTATCGAATTTATAGGTTCAGTAAATAGAGAAGTTCAATTTAAAATTTACACAAGTACAGCATTTCAATTTCATAAATTTATGCGTCGTGGAGCTCAAATTCCTTTTGTTTATATTGAGCCTACACCCAATGAAAATAATTTCTATGATGTATGAATTTTTAATGCCCCATTCATAAAAAAAGTTTCAGTAATTGCAATCTTTAAAGATCCAAGACAATTAGAAAGTTATAGTTGCTGTGCTGACGATGATTTAGAAAATTATTCTTTTTTAAGTGCTGAGATTAAAAAACGTCTAACTGAAAAGAAATTAAGATATTATAGACAATTAGCTACTCAGCCTACACCTAATACTCAAGCTCCTAAATAATGGCTCAATACTCCTTTAAAACTGCATATACTCAAGCTCGAGAATTATATGGATTAGAACTTAATCCAGATGAATTTGAAACTATTGGTCTAATTGCTTGAGATAAAATTGGAAATAAATCTTATAGATTATATAAATATCAAACTACTCCATTATTAGATGGATTAGGACAATATTACATTGATCTTCCTTGTAATTGTGATGTAATTGAGGCAATTACAACTAACTATGAAGATTATCAAAAAACAACCCCAACAAACTTAGCTGGAAATAACCAAAATGGATGAATTGAAGGTTATGTTGAATCCAGAAAATTTAATACTGGAACACTATATGTTAGTGGAAAATATGTTAAATATAGACAAGAATTAAATCGTATTTATATTTCAGATAAATTTGATGTACTAAATGTACTATATAAAGGATTTATTGCTGATGAAGAAGGACTTCCATATATAAATGAAAAAGAAGTTGATGCAATTGCATCATTTTGTATGTATTCAAATATGTTTAAAAAAGCATTAATGACTAAAGACCAAGTTGCTATGCAAATGGCTCAAATGTTAGAACAACAATGGAAGATTAAGTGTACACAAGCTAGAGTTCCTATTTACATTAATCAAAATGAAATGGACGAAATCTTAAATGTTGCAACTTCTTGAGATAGAAAACGATTTGGCAAATCATTTAAGCCAGTAAGATAGTGAGAATCTTATTTAATCATGGATTGACTCCAGGAGAATTATATACTAATACTCCTAAGTCAATCACAAATAGACCATGAAGATGATGAATTAGAAATTATGGAAGTACTAATTCATATGAAGATGCTATTTCTGTTCCGTTTAAATACTGCATAGGTTTAGTGATTAATAAAATAATTGATGATAAAATTAGGTTTAAAATTCCAGTTAATTCAGAAGCATATATTGATTTTGAAATTGTATCTGGAGATAAATTTATAAAACAACGTCAAAATGGAAGATTTTCCAAAATTGACTTTATTGAATCAGATTTTACTGGCTATGCAATTAATTACTACTTTAAAGCAAAAGCTTATCAAAAAGAAATTCCTATTTACTTAGGTGGAGATCTTAAAAAGAAATTTTTAAATAAAATTAATACTGGTACTAAATTTTATACAACTAAAGATATAGTATTAGATGATATTTTAGACGAAGTTCATTTAAGGTTTATGGATATTCCTAAAGGAGAATTAAAACGTCTTTTATTACATGGCTTTCGACGTATGCATTCGGCTATTAAATTTGGCTGTGCTATTACAATTGCCTCAAATAAGAATATAAATTGTTATACATATATTGGTAAATTAACTTTAACTCCAGAGCAACAAATTAAGGAATACAGTATTCGCCGTGATCGAAAATTAAGAAAAATCGCAGGGTGAAAAAAAGAACCATTCGATGGTTATTATTATATTGGTTTAAATCCAACAGGGTTTGAACGATGAGTACAAGAAAATGAATCTTCAAGACGTATTGTAAGATTTACTAATATAATTCCGAGAAAATTAAAACCTGAATTATATTATAAAGCTAAACATTTACATATTTTTAGATTTAAAAGAAAAACATTTAAAGGTTATGCTTATTGAGCAGATTCATTAAAAGTTAGAGATTTAGAATATTTAGGTGAGGCATATGAACATAATTTTATCCCATCTGATAAAACATGAAAACAATTAATAAAAGAATATGAAAAAGGAGAGTGTAAATCGATTTAATGGAGGGATGGTAAAAGACCTCAATCCTTTGGTAACTCCAGATAATGTATTAACAGATGTTCTTAATGGCTCTTTTATAACTTTTAATGGGGATGAAATGATGCTACAAAATGATATGGGAAATATTCCTATTCAATATAATGCTGGCACAGAAGATAATCCTAATTGGCAAGATGTAAATTTAGGAGAAGGATTTTTTCCTTTGGGAGTTAAAGAATATGGAGGAGTTTTATATATAGTATCAGCTAAAGGAGTGCAAACAATTACAGCTCAAGGCATTACTATTCCTATTCCTGAAGAATACTCATCTTTAAAATCTTATGTTACTGGTGATTACGTTAAAATTACGGAGATTACTAAAAGCACCGATATTAATACAGGATTAATTACAAATCTTGATGTAGTTTGATATTATAAAGCAAAGACTAATATTTCAAGTGGTGATAATGCTCCCTTATTAACTACTGATATCCAAGTTAATTGAAAATTATTTGCAAAAGATATTCCAACTGAATTTACTTTAATTGAAACACAGGTTGGAAGTTACCCTGCACCAGAGCAAGCAAATTCATTAGGAAAAACAGCAAGTGTTCAATTTAATACTTGAGATTTATTAGATCAAACAATTGATAATACTACAACTTTTGGTAGTTTAGAATTACAACAACAATTTGGAAATCTAACTATTTCAGGTGGTGATAATTTAGAGTTTGTAATTAATTTGCCAGGAGAATATACTGAAAATCCTATTATAAGTTCGGGACAATATGTCAGCGGTCACTCTATGGCAAGTATTGATTTTGGATCAATTAAAAAATTCTATTTAGTTAATTATGGTTTTATCGCTAATTATAATAGTTTAACCGAATTAGAGGACTTGATTTTAATTCATGGAACTTATCTTGGAGAAGTAGAAAAAATTGAAGGAGTCTACCCAAATTATCCAACACTGTATGATTATTTATCAAGTTATTCAACTGATACAGATAATACAATTGTTAGAAAACTATTTAAATTAAAAATATATCAAGTTCTATCAAATGGATCTATTGATATTACTAATAATTTTAAAAGAACTTATCAATTAGGGAATTTATACTATTGATTTAATACAGGTTCTGATGGTTCAGCAACTGATGGTAGTTCTTATTCTAGTTATATACAAAATCGCTTTAAAGGTAAATTAGTAGCTAAATTAGAATTAGAAGATATTGATCTATTTGAAGTAACAGATCCTACTATTACTGCAAATTATAGTGGGGCATCTCCAGTTTGAGATGTTACAATAGGAGTAAATACAACAACGTCTTCTCTAATATCTATTACAAAATGTTCATTATATATTGATGATATTTTGTATATAGATAAAAATAATGTATCTGAATTTGAATTAATTAATGGTCAAAAAGTAATTCAATTTCAACGATCAAAAAATGATAGCGGAAAAACTTTTACATATAAAATCATTCCTATATTTAATTATGAGAATATACCTCAAAAATATATTGAAAAATATACATTAACTGGTAGTCTAGTTACTACATCTACTACAACTAAACTTCAATTTATTACAAAAGCTACAACTAGAGTTCCAAATATTACACATCCAGAATTATCTATAAAAGAAGCTACGATTGTTGAATTAAGAAATTCCGGAGGAGATCTAATAGATATTACATATTCTCAAGCTACTAAACCAAATATTTTTGTACAGTTAGGAATTTCTAGTCAAACATTAGAAACTTTATATCCTAATGGATATGTACTATTATCGTATTTTAAATATATAGGATCATTGGCAAGTTTAGTTACATCTGAAAATGTGGATAATAATAGTTTTCAAAATTTAGGATTACAATTAGAATTTGAAAGTTCAACTGCATTAAGAGTTGTTGATCCTGATAGTGGTAACTATCCATTCCATTTATATAATTTTACAAAAATATTATTTAATAATCTTGATATTAATCCTAATTCTTCGACTAAAACAGACGTTATTTTACATAATGGCATTAGTTTTGGTTATGATTATGATCCAAGAATTTGTAATGTAAATGAAGCATTAACTTATTCTTTTACTGAAGAAACTAATTATTCCCAAGATATAGTTCCAGGTTTATATGCTGTCGAACGTACTCTGAATGGAATACAACAAGCTGAAGATTTATTTGATTATAATTTATTTAATCTATCAGGACAATCTGATAAATTTATTTTATCAAGCAATTTATTTGATCTAGTAAAAGTTAAAGTGGGAAATGTTTTAAAGAAAGTTTATCTATATATGAAACAACCACTAGAAACAAATTCAGAACTCTTATTAAATTTTAAATATGGAGGAATTGATTATATAACTTCTTTACAAACATTTTCTTTAAAAAATATTGGAGAGTTAACCACTGAACTTCCAACTGGACATTTAATTGGAACTATTAATGAGATCCCAATAAATTATACTTCTGGAGCTGTAGTTAAAATTTGAGATGAGAATTCACCTAATTCTGCACCATTATTCTTAGATCTTAAAATGATTGACAATACAGACCTTGGGTTTATGAGTGATGTTGAACTATTAAGATTAAAACCTGTAGCATTAGATCGTTATCTCTGATATGATAAGTATAAACTTTTTGCATCGAATTTTATTTCAGAAGCAGAAGCTTATCAAATTGATGAGCCAACCTTATTAGCTGGAGTAGAATTCTATATAAAAAATACTGGCTCAAATATAGGATTAGTTTTTAGCACTATTGTAAATATATAATATGAAGATACCAAAATTATCATTTATCCTAACTACTTATACACAAGGTTTACAGAAATCTGGAAATCTTGTGTATAATTATGCTAACTTCTATAATTTATTAGGAAGTGATGGACAACTAAAAGAATTAAAAATAGATAATAAATTATTTGGAGCATCATTAACAAATCCCATTGATATTGAAGTACAGCCATCCTATGATGGTTCTGTAAATTTAATTCTGAATGATGATAAGAATAAACCAAAATTAATAAATTCAAGATTTATTGTAGGTGAAGATAATACATTTGATGTAGCTGACAGAAATGGAGATATTGATACAAACATCTATAATGAAAATTATTTCGAAGTAGAAGCAGGCTTATTAAAAGTAGCTCAAGAGATTCCAACTTTAACTTTTAATGGAGTTGAATCGGGCGGAAAATTATCAATTGGAAATTATACGTTTTATTTTAAATATGCGGATGCGGATGGAAATGAGACTGATTTTGTATCAGAGTCTGGAAAAGTTGTTTGTTATATTGGAACAGTTAATGAACCTGAATCAATTAGAGGTGGATTAGATTTTGAAAATAGTCAAAAACTTATCTCTTTTACTCTTAATAATATTGATTTATCATTTCCCTATATTAAGGTTTACTATACAATTAATACTGGAAATGACTCAATTCAATCAATCTTAAAGGCTTTTGTAATTAAGGAACCGTATAAAGTTAAGGGCACTTCAACTAAACTCATTATTAATGGTTATGAGGATATAGAAGAAGTATCAATAACTGATATTAATTCTGGATTTCAAACAATTGATACCGTAAAGACTCAAGCACAAGTTCAAAATATGCTATTTCTTGGAAATATAACTAATAGTTACAGTACTTATGAAGAATTAAAAGACCTAAGTCTTCGAATTACACCAAGATTAACTCATACTGAAACTATTGGAAATTTAGATCCTAATTATCAAGAAATTGCAAATAGTAATACTGGAAATAAATATGAGTATTATAATCCAAATAATATTTATTACAGACTTGGATATTGGGATGAAGAGATTTATAGACTAGGTATTGTTTATATTATGAATGACTATTCATTATCTCCTGTATTTAATATTAGAGGTGTTAAAGAATTAACAGATTCTACAACCTTTAATTCAATTCCTATTATTGACACTAACACACAAGGAATTTATAAAATAAAAGTAAATGATAATTATAGTCTTGAGGTCAATCCATTAGAAAATGCAAAAGGAGTCTTTAAAATTAATTCTAATACTGTAAAAATTATAAATAAATCAGATCCAATTAAACCTATTGGATTAGGAATTACAATCCCATCTAATATTATGGCAGATTGTAAAGATGAGTCAGGACAAATTATACGATCAGGTTTGCAATCTTTAACTAAAGGATTCTTTGTTGTAAGACAACCAAGGATTCCAGATATTATTGCCCAAACAATTGCAATTGCTAAAACTAAAAATGGAAATATTCCAGTTCTTAAAAATAGTAATGGACAGTATTTTGCCCAATCTTTTTTAACTCCTCTATCTGATAAAAATACTTTATCAATTGGCAGTTATGCTTTTTTATTAAATTCTCCAACATATGTAGAAACTAAAGCCGCACTTTGTCCTGAGGCAAGTGTTCGAACTTCAATATTAAATAATTTCTTTAACTCATCTAATTATAAATTACGTTTGTCTAAGTATCAAGGAAGTAAAGTTTTTGATCAATTAAGTACTGATAAAACCAATACAAAATATTATCGCTTTACTTTAAAAGATATAGTCAAAAGTCCTGAAGTAGAATCAACTCCAGATATTCTTACTAGAGTAACTTTAGTAGAACCTGGTATTGACTTAACAACAAATGGTATTGATTACTTCTCTTCAAAAGCTGGAGATCCCTATGTAGCATATAAAGCTGAGGATATTAAGTATGGAAGTGTCGATGATTATACTACAACTGACTCGCAAGCAGATGCAAATTTATTATCTAAATCTCCATACTTAATTAGAGGAGAGTTTAATACTTATTTAGGAGTTTCTCAATCATTATTAGATTGTCATTATTATAATATTTATCAAAGTAATTATGACTTTAATAAGTACTGAAATGATTATTTTAAAATTCGTTATGATGATGCAACTCCTTTCAATGCAATCTCAGATCGTTTTGCTTGAAAAAATATAACAGCTTCTGAAAATTATATAACTTCAAGTTTATATAGAGGAGATTGTTATATTTGTACTTATACACATAGAATGAACTGGAATTTTATTGATCCTCAAATGCCTACTAATACTAAAATATTAGATAAGTTAGGCTGACATAAAAATTACCATGTTGTTACTAAGTACTATAAGGACTTAACTTCTACTCCTGGGATTACTGATACTAATGCTGGAATAACAGGCGAATCTGCCTCAAATGCAATAGTTCCAACAGGTCATTTAGAGGCTACAACAGCTGAAGATACTGCTGGTACAGGTTTGATTAATTATAAAAGACTTATTCCTTTATATACATTAAAAGGTACTAAAATATTAGAACCTGGAGATAGTAATTATGCTAAATATTCTGATAAGGTTGGAACTTTTGGATGCAGTAAAATTAGTTCTCCTGATGTTAATGCTGTCCCATTAGGACATTGAGTTACTTTTAAAATCTTTAGTAATGTAAATCTATCTTTAAGAGATGTTGACTTTTCAAGAGCTGAAGAGGAAGCTTTGCATAGAAGAAAAAGAAGTTTCTTTCCTCTTGATAAAGGTAATAGATATAATTCATTACCAGAATCAAATGTAATAAATTCAGGAATTAGTAAAACTACTTCTGATAAATATAATTTTGAATTACCTGAATCACAATACTTAAAAACAAAATTCTATAATAGAATTGCATACTCCGATGTTCATATTACAGACTTATATCGTAATGGATATCAAGTATTTAGAAGTGGACATTATCAAGATTATACAATGAATTACGGCGCTATTGTTAAATTAGTAGATTGATTTGGATCATTAGTCTGCGTAATGGAAAATGGGGTTGTTATAATTCCTATTAATGAACGAGCACTAATGACTAACGCAAACGGAGAAAATGTCTACATTAATACTGAAAATGTTCTTCCAAAGAATCCAAAAGTCTTGTCCGAAACTTTTGGCTCTACTTGAAAAGATTCTATAATTAAAACTCCTAATTATATCTATGGCTTTGATACCAATGCTAAGAAATTATGGAGAACCAATGGACAAAAATTTGAAGTAATTTCAGATTTAAAATTGCAGAAGTTTCTAAATGAGAATATTGATTTAACGGAATCTGCTAAGTATCCAATTATTGGATTTAGAAATATTAAAACACATTATAATGCAAATAAGCAAGATGTTATTTTTACATTTATTAATGGACTTACAGAATGGAGTATTTGTTTTAACGAGATCTTAGAAAAGTTTGTAACGAGATATTCATGAATTCCAGGATTTTCAGAAAATATTAACAATATTTTTTATACCTTTGACAATAATATGATAAAAAACTGTTCCTATATTTTAGGGGTTAGTTTAGCTGCTTATGGTTTTTCCAATAAAACAGATATCATATTATTAGATGGATTAGCATTTCTTAAACCTGATAAGAAAAGTCGCGTTTGAAAGCATGGCTTTGCTGGAATTATTGATGGTCAACAATTAATATATCCAACCAAATGGTACGGAGAACAAGAGAAATTCAGTTTTGAATTTGTAGTTATTGGTGTTCCAGGTATTCAGAAAATTTTTGATAATATAAAAATTATATCTAATAAGGTATCGCCTGAAAGTTTTTCTTATAGTATTGTTGGTGAAGGTTATGAGTGAGTTGATAATAAAGCCTTAGTATATGCATTAAATGATGTTACAAATACAAGTCCTGTACTTGGTACAGCATATATTGATTATATGAATACTCATCCTGAGATTCGAACACTTGAAGATAAATATTTAACATATTTGATACTTCATCCAGAGATTAAAAAACTACCTTATATTGACCTAAGTCGAAATTTTGATGAAGATCTACCCAGTGATATGGTATTAAGTGATTATATGGTTCAATTGGTTAAAGACTATAGAACAAATGAATACTTAGTTAAATATAAACAAAGGGGATTAAATATAGGTAATCCAAAGTATGGTCGAATTAGAGGAAATATGCATTATGTAGAAGATTCATGAGATGTACAAATTAAACCACTTTCATTTAAGTATGCTTATTTAAGTGGAGGAGTTTTAAAATATACTCCATTAAAAGAAATGAAGACAAGAGACAAATATGTTAAAATTAGAATTAATTATTCAGGAACTGAGTTAGCTCTAATTAGCGTAATTAAAACATTATTTACATTAAGCTATGCCTAAATTAATAAAAAAATATCAAACTCCTGCTGGTGGATTAACTGCAATAGGTTTACAAACATTCATGGGATTTCAAAATAAAGCTGCTGGTGCCCTGGGGAAAGGAATTTCTCCAGCTGGCATCATTGGTTCTATGGCAATGGATCTTGGAAAAGCCTTTATTCCACAAGCTGAATTAACTACTGGAGCGGATGATGTATTATCTGCTGCAGGAGATGCAGCCACGATGTTTAATCCAGCAGTTGGATTAGGAATTAAAGCATTAGACTTTGCAAATAGATCTTTTGGTAAAACAACTGCAAAACAACAAACTTCAGGATTAACATTAAATGCATATCAGAAGCAAACAAGTACAAATGCTGGAAAAAAGGGTTCTTTAATATCAACTTGATTTGGTAAAAATAAATTAGTTAATAAACAAACCCAAGCAGCTGATGAATTTAATTCTAATGCTGGCGCACTTGAAAGTGCTGCAAATGATCGAGCTCAAGCTGGAGCTATTTATGCACAGGATATAGCAAGTAATAACCAAAATCAACTTATGAGTGGATTAATGGGAAATTATAAAACTAAAATGTTAAGTGCAAAAGATGGGGCTAAACTTGATGATATTCGAAAATTAATAAGTAGTAGAAATAAATCACTTGATGTTAAAAAGTTTCAAGATGGTGGTAAACTTAATGTAATTCCAGAAGGAGCCTTACATGCAAGAAAAAATAATCTTCCAGAAGAAATAGCTGAGCAAGTGACTGATAAAGGTATTCCTGTCATTACATATAATGAAGGTGGGGATATTACTCAACATGCAGAAATTGAAGCAAATGAAATTATTTTTGCAAAGGATACTACGAATCAACTTGAAGAATATTTCAAACAATATCAAGAAAATCCTTCTGATGAATTAGCTATTAAATGTGGAAAATTCTTAACTGAGGAAATTCTTGAAAATACTGATGATAGAACTGGACTTTTAGAAGAAATTGAATAATGGCAAAAGATTGAATCAAAACAGCTGTAAATCCTAAACATAAAGGATATTGTACTCCAATGACTAAAGCTACTTGTACACCAAGTAGAAAAGCTTTGGCTAAAAGATTTAAATCTAAAGGATTCAGTAAGCATCAAAAAGGAGGAGAACTTAAAATACTTATTGATAGAATTAATAAAAAAGACGTTAATTTTATTAATAGACTTAAAGATCCAAATAGATTAACTATGCCAAATTGAGCGGATCCTAATGGATACTCAACACATAAAATAGCTTGAGCTGGATATAATGGACAAGCTGTCGTTTATCCACAAGTTCAAGAAGTTAATGGAAATTTAGTTGATTTTACCAATCCTGCATTTAAAAAATGAGATGGCTTAAAGAATGCTATTGCTCATGGTGACACTATTATGGAAAAACCTAAATTAGCAAAGCAATTTACAGAAAATTATAAGAAATTTTATCCCACCTTTCATAAAGGAGGATCCATTAATTATAATATTTCAAATATATTAAAAGTATGGAAAAATTAGAAATTCAAAATCAAATTACTGCGACTAAGCTTCAAATCGAGGATACAAAGGAACAATTAAGTAATGAGATTCAAAAAAGTAAACCTACCTTAAAACTTGACTTCTTAACAACCAAGGAATTAGTTGATAGTAATGATCCTGTTACAGCAAAAGCAACACAGGATAAAATTAAAAAGGAATTAAAAGAATTAAATAATTTAATTAAAGAATTATGGAATTAGAAAATCATTCCGAAGAAGAAGATTTTAATAAACTTTTAGAGGATAAAAGACACAAAGAACTTTTAGATGCTTTAAAGGATTCTTCTGATTCGGAAGATGATTTTCAAAAGCTCTTAGAGGACAAAAGACATAAAGAAATCATTAATGTCTTAAAAGAGATTTTAATCTCTTTATCAAAAACTGATTCAGAAACACAATTTGATGCATCAGAAATTATAAGAGAAATAGCAACTGTAAAAAGTGCATTACCAAGTTCTATTGTGAATCTTGGTAAATTAATAGAAAATAAATTAGATGAATTAAAAACTCTTAATAAAGAGGAAAAAACTAATTGAGAATTTATAGTTCATAGAGATAGTAAAGGCTTTATAACTAAAGTAGATGCAAATAAAATAAATAAATAAAATATTAAAATGAGTAAAAGTAATCTAACTGAGAATGATGTTCTCAAAGCAATTTTACAAGGAACAGATCCTTCTTGGAGAGCGAGTGCAAATTTATATGTCGCGCTCTATACAGCAAACCCAGATGAAGCAGGAACTGCTATTACAAATGAAACTACATACACTAACTATGTTCGCAAACAAATTGTTAAAGCTACAGGTTGGACGGATGGAGGATCTTCATTTTCAAATGCTGCACAGATTCAATTTGATATTTGTGGAGCAACACCTGGAAGTCCAATAACACATGTAGCTATTGTAACTACAGCCAGCGGTCCTGGACAAATTCTCTATTCTGGAGCATTAAATGATCAATTAGCTATTGCCCAACTTGTTCAGCCACAATTTGCAATAGGTTCACTTGTAATAACTGAAGACTAATGTATAAGTGTTCAAAATGTAAATTATCAGTAATTATATTACCTGATAAAACAATGATTAAAGCTTGCACTTGTAATGCGCCTATTATCGCTGAAATAAGTAGCAAAGTAACGTCTAATGGAGGCATAAATATAAAATAATGAGTATTAAAGATTTAGTAGTATCTGGATACGAGAGTGGACAAAATATATTATCCTATATTAGAAAAGTTCCTGCTATTAGCTCAGGAGCAGGATTCTGAGTAGATTTATCTATGACCACTGGTAATCCCGCTCCTAACTATTATGTAGGAGGAGAAAAAGAAGCTACTATTCCAAGTAATTGATACAAAAAAGGAATATATCATGGGGGAGCGGTTAGTCCTAAAACAAAATATTTACATAAAGCAATGTTATATTCTAGCAATGCTGTAATGGCTCCCGCCCCATTTCTTCTTTGTGATTATTTAATGTATTATCCACTTATAGATATGGATAACACAGACGAACAACTACTTGATAATAGTACAACCTCTCTTCCAAGATATACAGATGGCGTTGGTGTGCAAGCCTTTCTTGTAGCAACTAACCCTTATGTAGGAGGAGCAAGATTTCAGATAAAATATACAAACACAGAGGATGAGGCAAGAACTAGTCAGATTTTAATTACTAATAATTCTACATTTATTGGAACTATTGTTAATTCAAATACTGCAGGCTTAAATAATTATCAAGCTTTCATTCCATTAGTTGCTGGAGATTTAGGAATAAAAAGTATACAATCAATTACATTTCTTTCTCCAAATGGTGGTCTAGCTACTTTAGTATTAGTAAGACCTATAGCTACTCTAATGACAAGAGAAGCTACTGCATGGGCAGAATATGACTTTATCAAAGATAAAGCATCACTTCCAAGAATTTATGATGGTGCATATCTTAATTTATTAGTAATGCCATCAGGAGGAATCGCGGCTGTGCCAGTTCTGGGAGAATTTACATTTATATGAAATTAATAAAAATAAACAATGGGATTTACAAGTATAGATAACTTCATAAGTGAAGTATCCGCAGGAAAAACTTGGAGACAAGATTTTATAAAATTATATGCAGGAGGTACTGCTGTAGCTGGTAATTGATATGACTTGCAACAGGGAAATGGAAATCCTGCACAATATTTACATGGGAATTTAGTAACAAATTATGATTTTGTTACATCACAACAACCATGAATAGTTACGACATCAAACTGAGCATACACTGCTGCATCACATATAATGACTAGAACAGCTAATGCTGATCTATCCACTCTTTATCAAACTATAAGAATGACAAGAGGGCAGTCTTATATGGTTACTTATGTTCTTACTCGAACTGCTGGATCAATTACAGTTTCACTAGGTGGAACAGCTGGAACAGCAAGATCAGCTGCAGGAACATTTAGAGAAATTTTAGTGTGTGGATCAACTGATAAAAATATAACATTTACACCAGATGCAACTTTTGCAGGAACAGTTGATTTAGTTTCTGTTCAACCAGCATATGGATCATTTATTCCGTATAATGATTTAACTGAAGGTGCAATGTGACACGGAGGAGATACTCCAAATGGAGATACAAAACATATGATAAATTTTGGGGCATGAACTAATGCTGCAACAGGTGTACCATCTGTATTATCAATAGTAGATGTCTTAGGAGTATATCCAAGAATAAAAACTGATTCTGCAGCAATTCAATGCTTACATGGATCTGATTCAGATACAGGAAACATAGTACATAATTGTCAAGTTGGATGAAATGAACAAACTCCAGCAAATACAGCCAACTCTTTAGTTCTTAAAACAACTGAAGGAGTTACTGGCGCTAATACAAGTAATCTTTATTGTGTTAAACTAACAGTAAATAATGCAACTTTTACAACAGGTATTGTTGGAAGTAGAGTAGTTGCTTTAGCGTCTACAAGTTATAATTATGTACAAGCTAAATATATATATGCTTGAGTAAGACCTACTATTAATTTAAATGCAGGAGATATAGCTTTTTGTACAGACGAAAGTGCTTCTTTAGCATCATCTCAAGATGTTGCTCTTCCTGCTCTTACAGCTAACACTTGAACAAGAGTTCGTCTTGATGTATCAGGTGTAACAGCAACAGATAAAGATACTGTTATTTCTATTGGGATGAAAGTAGTTAATAATAAAGCACAAGGATTTAGTGTTTATTGGGACGATATAAGATGGGCAAATTATGATGGAGTTCTATATAATGGAAACTTTGCTGGTAATGCTACAGGATGGACTGCTAATTCAGGATGGGCATATAGAACAAATGATGTTGAACGTACAGCAAGTGCATCAACTACTTTAGAACAGGCTCTATTACCAGTAGTTGCAAAATGTCCATATCGAGTAACTTTTACTATTGCTAATAGAAGTGCTGGCACAGTTGCTGTATCATTAGGTGGAGGAACTGCAAGTGCTTCTAGAAGTACTGATGGAACATATGAAGAAATTATTGTTTGTGGAACAAGTAATTATACTTTAGCTTTTACGCCCGATGCATCATTTAATGGTCGTATAAGTCATGTTATTTGTACTCCTTTAATACCAAGATGTGATGCTGAAACTACTGCAAATTATGGTGGTGGAGTAAGAATGTATTACGTAATGGATAATGCTTTAAGTAATGGAGCTAATGCTGCAACATCAGTAATTAGTTATACCAATCAATCAAATGTTGATAATAAATGAAATGGTGCTACTATTAATATGACTGCTTCAGACGTCGTATCACATATTCCTCATTCAGGAGTTGGTGCTGGTAAATATGGTCCTTTTATTCCTTTGGCTGCAGGAGATTATGGTATACAAAAAGCTGATTTATTTCAATTTTCTGCAGCTCAAGCAACTGCTGATGCTGCTGTAGATTTAATTGTCTGTAAACAACTAGCTTCGATTCCTCTAACTACAGCGTTTGTAGCTGCTGAAAGAGATTTAATGAATCAATTACCATCATTACCACGTGTTAGAGATGGTGCATGTTTAATGTTCTTACATCATTCAGGTGCAGTTACTGCTTCAGGAACAGCATTTATGGGTTATGTAGATTTTGCTTGATCATAAAACATGGGACTTCTTCAAAATATATCATTACGTTTCGCTGAACCATATAATTCAGTTGGATATACAAGTGAGATGAGAACTTCTCAACTATCTCGCATGTTAAATAGATATGTTGGTGAAGGAGGCATGAGTATTTATTATGGGGTTCCAATTGGAAATTTAACTCCAACATCATGAAATTTACCAATTCGCGAAGGAGGGATGGCAGCAACGTCATCAATCTTAGCGACTGGTAATTTCATTAATGCTTATGCAGCTGCTGGTAGAAGAATTGAAACTACATTAATAAATGGAATAGGACAATTTGATTCAAATACAGCAATTCAAGCTCCTGCAGATGTTGTTTCTACAGATAAAATTAGTGGAATAGGATTATTCAATAATATTAATATACTTGCAAAAGCTGGAATTAGTTCATCCCATCTTAATGGTTTAGGTCGATTTACTAATATTAACATAAAAGCAATTGCTAATGTTATTTCTACTATTGATGGACAAGGATTACTAAGTTCTGACATTACTGCAATAGCTAAACTCGAATCTACTATAAGTGGATTAGGAGAATTTTTTACTGATCCTGTTCTTTCAGGTATTATTGAGGCTGCTGCTAATCTTAGCGGATATGGACAAATATTTAGTGCAAATTTATGAACTGGCATTTATACAGAAAATATTTCTGTAACAATGCATGGATTGTCTTCCTTAATAGGAAGAGCTTCTATTGCTGGAAATATTACTTCTAATATACAAGGAATTGGAGCATTAACTGCTAATATTAAAGCTATTGCAAATTTAGTTATTGCTATTAATGCAATTGGATCCTTAGAATCTAACATAAAAGCATCAGCTAATATTTCTGCTGATATTACTCCTTTTACAGAATTATCCCCAGAAAGTTTAGCAGCTAATGTATGAAACAGTATAGCTACTGATTTTAATAAAACTGGGACAATGGGAAGTAAACTAAATTTAGCCTCTAGTGGAGGTGTAGATTATGTTGCTTTAGCGGATACAATCTGAGAATCTATAAGTGGAACTTATACAGATCCAAATACTATGGGAGGAATCCTCAGTATTTTACAAGAAAAATTAACTGAGTTATATAAAATACAAGGTCTTGATAAGGATAATCCTATGACTATTACACCATCAGTTAGAACTGCTGGAGATATTGAGTTAAAAATCGAAGGTAATGGTGAAACATTATCTATAGTTAGTCGTCAATAATGTTTACATTAGGAATAACATCAGACGGATATTTATCCAAACAAAAAAAGACATTAGCAATAGCTAGTAATGGATATTTAGATTATTTAGCCTTACCAACACCTATTAAAGGTCGTGGTGGAGATAGTGGACATGCAGGAAGAAATGTGATTGAACATCAAAAACCAATTGCTGAATATCTTCATAGACAAAGAAGAATTTATAATGAAGATGATGAAATTCTTAATATTTTAAAGATGTTTTTACAATGTCAAAATTAACTTACAATTTAAACTATTTATATGACACAAATAACTTGTTTCAATAATACGTCATTAGAAGAATTAAAAACTAAGTTTAATGATTTAACTAAAGATGTCACTACAGAAGAACAACAACAAGAAATTGGAATTACTTTAGTTCTTGATAAATATAAACAATTACAAAAGCAAATTAATGCATTAAGAAAAGCATCTAATTTATCACAATCTCCTATTAAAACTATAGAAAGTTTAATAGATATTAAAGCTAAGTATAGTAAAACAGTTCAAGATCTTCAAACAAAAATTAATTCGTTTAATAATGAATTAACTAATATACAGAAAGAAGAGGACAACCAAGTTGCTAAACAACATGAAATAGAAGTTGATAGTAAACTTGTTAAGATTGCTATTGGCGATAAAACTTTTACTGTAGAAATTGCTAAAACAGAAGAAGAAAAAGAAATTGGATTATCAAATAGAGAATCCTTAGATAATAATAAAGGAATGTTATTTGTGTTTGATGAACCAGATGAAGTTTCTTTTTGAATGAAAGATACTCTTATTCCTTTAGATATAATTTTTATAAATGATGAATTAGAAGTTATATCAGTTCATCAAGGAGTTCCAAATTCAGAAGAACCAATGTCAGAAATGAATGTCTCTTTTGTATTAGAAGTAAATGTAAACTCCGGAATAAAGCCAGGAGATGAGTTAGATCTCTCTCCTGAAAGTCAGATAAATAAAGACAAAATGCTTGTGTTAGACTCTAACGGAGAATCCCAAATGGAACTTGATGGAGGAGAAAGAATATTTAGTAGAGCAAATACTAGAACCTTAATTAGGTTTGCTAAGAAAGCATATTCGACACAGAATGATAATGATTATAAAGCTTTAGGCAAACGAGTATTTAAATTTCTACAGACTCAAGAAACAAATGAGCCTGAATTTGTAAAATCCAAAAATTAATTAAAAAATGAAAATTAAAAGATTTCAAGAAGGTGGAGCTGCCCCAGCCCCCGAACAAGGTGCACCAGCACCAGAACAACAAGGTGGAGAACAAGGTGGAGCACCTGCAGCAGGAGGACCTGAAGAACAAGTAGCTCAAATGGCACAACAAATCATTCAACAAGTTGGTCCAGAGGCAGCAGCAATGTTAGCACAGATGATTATGCAATTGTTACAAGGTGCCCAAGAACAACCTCAACAACCAACTTATCAAAGAAAAGGTGGTAAATTGGTAAGAACAAACTAGGCAGATAATGAGGCCTACCTTAAAGGGGAAGCAGTATGACCTGTTTCCCCTTTTTTGAATAAACATACAATAATATAAACATATGGCGTTAATAAAAAAATTAAAAGCTGGTGACACAATAGACCGCAATGCTTTAGACGAGGAACTAAATAAGCAACTAGGTTCATTTCAGCTAAGAAGTAAAGACGAAAGAAAAGTTCGCGATGCTTTAACTAAGTTTCGTGATTACTTTGCAACATCTGATGGAGGTAAAGCCTTTAATACAGATGATGTTGCGCAAACATATACAGTCACAGGACCAAACAATAGTCAATTTAAAGGTAGTGCGGATGAAATTCATAGTAATTGACTTACAGGAAATTTAAAAATTGCTGGAGATGATGATGCTATGTCTGTTGCTGCCGCTATTTATAGTAAAGCCTTAAAAAATATGAAAGGGCCTTCCTCACCCACAACTCCTATCGTTTCGTCCTTACCAAAAATTTCAATTCAAAATCTAAGAGATTATACATTTAGTAAAGATGCTTATGTTACTCCAGATAATTTTGAAACAGAGTGACTAAAACTTAATACTGATGATGCAAGAAAAACCAAGATATATGATCTTGCAAAAGGCAATGTTAAAAAGTATTTAAATAGTTATGCTGAAAGTAAAGGAAAATTTGATTATAGTGATCTAGAAGATGTTAAACACTTAGATCAACTTTTAAATTCTGGAACTCCTGACTGAGAATCAGTTAAACAAGCTTCTTCAAAATTAGGTTGAGTTTTAAATGATTATCTAATTGATGAAGATCAGGCTAAAATTTATGAAGAAAAAAATCTTGCAACAAAGACTAAACAATCTGGTGATTTTTTCCATAATATAGGCATTACTGGACCTGCTAAGGATGTTTTAACCAACGCGGGTTATACAACTGAAGATGCAAATTGAAGACCTCAGGGATATGAAAAAACACCTTGATTAGACGATATTTTAAAAGCACATCAGGTTAAAATTCTTAAAAATGATGCAGGCAAACATGTAATGATAGCCAACAATAATTTCTTTAATTATGGTATTCAAGACAGGTTTCATCCTGGATATGGATATTCATGAAATAATGATTTAGAAGGTTTTCATTTTTATAATCCACAAAATCATAAGAATAATGCAGATATGCAATGAGGTTTAGATCCACATGAAAAGGATAACATTGGAATGGACCTCAAAACTGACCTTCCAGATGCTAAAGTATATGGTTGATCTGAAGATGATGGAAGTAAATATAATACGGATAAATTAGGACGTAGAGATTTTACTAAAAGTTTAGTTGTTGAACAGGGTGGAAATAAATTTAAGTTAAATTGAGATAATAATACAGGAATGTATTTAGATCAACATTTGAGACCTGTTAAACTAAATATTTTAGGATATGGAAATACTGCCACTAAAATTCGTGACTATAATAACATTTTTCCAGCCTTACAACAAGGAACACATAATTCTAATTCTTATGACTATAAAGTAGACTATAATGAAATTGCTCAGGCGATTCATGATAATGAAATTAGTGATGATCGAACTAAAGCAGCTGGCTCATTAAAATGAGCATTGACTCATGATCCAGCTTTATTAAGTAACCCTGGTCTTAAAGAACAAGTATATGATTCTCTAATTAAATATTATGCCTTAATTAATGGAACACAGTTACATAAAGAAGGTGGTATAATTATGGCTCAGAAAGGTATGTCTTTTGCAGAGTATAAAAAACAATTAGAATCACAGACAAGTTCAAATACATCATCACCTACTTCAAAAGTAAAAAATATTACTGGAACTTGAAAAGAAGAGGATGGAATCGATAAAGCTTTAGATGTGGCATCAATTGCTGGATCAGTAGGTTCTTTTATTCCTGTTTATGGAGCACTTGGAGCTGGTGTTACACTTGGTGCTGATTTTGTTAAGGATGCTAGAGATGGTAAAATTGATAATTGAGGAAATCATCTATTAAATTTAGGATTTTTAGGTCTTTCTGCAATTGGATTGGGTGGAGTAAAAGCTTTACTAAAAGCTGGAAAAGTAGCTGAAACTGGATTGGATTTAGCTAAAATAGCAAGTAGAACTAGTAAAATAGCTCTTGCAGAACCAGAATTAGAATCACTACAAAAAGTAATAAGTCTCGGAGAAAAATATGGGGCTAAAACTACTGGTGAATTAGCAGAACATGTTTCCCTATCAAGAGGATTAAAAGGAAAAGAAGAAAAAGCAGCGTTTGAAGAAGGATTAAAAGTATTAAATACTTTAAAGGACTCTTCAAAACCAATTTTAGGAAGTGCAGCTTTAGGACATTATGCTAAAGGAATGGGAGATGCTGCAAAAGGTGAGTTAAAATTCTTAACTCAATCAAAAACAGCTCAAACCTTATTAAGAGTTGGAACAGTGGCACCAGGAGTAATTTCTGGAGTTAATTTTGCAAAGGATTGGCATGAAAATGGTATTGAATATACAAAACCATCTGATCTAAAAAATATACTTATGACAGGTGCTATGGGGAATGTTTGAGCAAAAGATGCCATGGGTATTAGAGCAATTAAACGTCAAACTGTACCAACCGCTTCAACGTCTGATAAAACTATTTTAACTCTTGATGAAGAACCAATTACAATTAATGGAAAACTTGAAATACCAAAATTTGCTAAAAAATCATTATTTGGAAAACAAGAAACTGTAGATGCAGCAAATTCAGAAACTGCAAAGAAATTTAAAGAATCTGTAATTAAATTAGTTGGCAAAGATAAAACATTAACTGAAACTCAAATTAATGAATTATTAGACCCAAGTACTCTAAAATCTCAATTTATTCCTAGTGAAACTTCTGGGGCTTATAAATTAGCTAAGAATGTTCAACCAATTAATAAAGATCGTTCTATTAATGTTAGAGATTATGAATTAGCAAAAGCTCATATTAAGAAATATCAACCCGAAATTGTAGAATCTATTACTGAGGCTAGACGTGCCAGAATCCAATCTGGATGAGATGCTCGAAATAAAACTAAACAAGTCACTGAACAAGTTGCTACAGCTAAAGCTACCGAAGAAGCAAAAATTGCTAAAGCAAAAGCTGATGAATTAGCAGCCTTGAAATTAGCAGAAACACCTGCTGTTCCTGAAGTACCAGTTGCTTCAAAAGTTAAAAAAACTAGAACAAGAGCTCCTAAAAAAGCTAGAGGTGGAATTATAAAATTTCAAGCTGGTGGATATGCACGTCAATTAACAGCACAAGAAAAAGCTTTAATGGGCATGATGACTACTATTACAGGATCCAAGCAAGTTAATCAAAAACCAGGTTTTCTTAATCAAGCTCTTGGAGCAATTAGTGGAGCCGCTAAAGGATTTGATTTAACCGATTTATCAAATCTTGGAATGGCAGCCTCAACAATTGCTACTAATAAAATTGTAGGTAATAGACAAAGAGCTGCCGCAAATGAAAGTCGTTATACAATTCCAACATTATCTAAATCATATACAAGAAAATCTACTCCATTTACAACAATGGCTCAGGGACAAGCTACACAGCTTCAGAGGAAATATCAAAATATGGCAGGAGCCCAAGGCGATTTAGACCGTTCTATTGCTATTCAATCAGAAGGAGCAAATAAAAGTGCAGAAATGATTGCAAAAGGTCAATATTCTGATAGAGAGCGTTTAGATCAATTAACAAATCAACAAGTTGCTGCAGATGCTCGAGTAGATGCTCAAAATGCTCAAATTACTGGACAAAATAGAGCTATAGATGCCAATGTAAATAAGCAAATTCAACTAGTTAGTTCTAATGAAGCATTAGCTCAAAATACAGCAGTAACGAATTTATTAACAGGACTAGAAAGAAATATTTTACCTAAAAAAATGAGAAACACTATGGAAGAAAGTTCCTCATTATATAATGATGAAAATTATCAAAAGTTAATAAAGGAAGCCTCAGATGCAGCATCACCTGAAACACAACAAGCATATTATAAACAATATACTGATGCAGTTGGAGCTGCTAAATTAGCTGGAGGAAACTATGCTACACCATGAGAAGAATCGGATTATTTTAAAAATTGAGATGCTCTCAAAAAGGGAACTGCAGCAAAATTAGAACCTCAAACTAAAAAACTTGAAGCTAATAAATTAAAATTATATAATTTACAAAGTCAAATGTATTTTAGAAAATCTGGAGGAACTATGACACTACAAGATAAAATTGATTACGATAACATGAGGGATGCAAAAAGAAGTAATGAGAAAGACTTGGATTTAGTCTTTAAAGCTATTTTACATAATAATGAAATGCTAGAAAAATCTTTAATAAAGGTCTTTAAATAATATGAAAGTAAATATAGAAAAATTTCAAAATGGGGGTGGATTTGCAACATTCACCCCTATTATACACTCTCCTGCCAGTTCTTTTGGATCTACAAATTCTCAAACGAATTCTAGTACTACTTCAAAAGAACCAGCTTCAATATTAGATGATGATACTTTTAAAGAACTCTTAACAAAGGGTGGACTAACTAATGATGTTAATGCACTTGTTTCAGAATTAATTGATTTGGAAAAATCTCAAGGAAATACTCCTTATACTAGTTCAGCTAATCGAACATTAGCTTTAAGAATGATTGGAAAGGTTAATGAACTTCGAAATAGTAAACTTGCTTGAGATAAAGCAAATTCTGTTGCTGAAAGTTCAGGTGGAATAGGAGAAGTGGCTGTAAATAGTAGTGGATTGATGTATGTCAAAAATGATGGTGGACAAGTTCAAACCATCTCAACTAAAGATTTTGCAAAAGGCAAAGGAAAATATCAAGCCTTAACTGTTAGTGAGTTATTAAGTGAACGTCGTTATAATCCAAATTTAACTGGTAGAGAAGATGTTTTTGACGTCGCTCAAAACTCTACTGGAGTAGAAAAGATTAATAATGATATTAGAGCTATTATAGCATCATTAGGAGAAGAATCTTCTGAAGATACTAAATTTGTTTCAAAAGCTCAGTTAGCACAAAAGATGGCAGGAGCTACAGGTGTTAAACCTAGTTATGCTGAAATGGCCGGAATTCAGGAATTAAATAAAATAACTTCTGGAGTTAAGACTGAACGAGCTCATGCGGATGTAGCTTTAAATTATATTTGAAGAACTCTAGATCCACATAAACAACAAAAATTAGCCGCAATAGCAGCACTTAATGGAGAATCAAATCCAAGTAAATTTATTTATGATATGATTATGACTCAAACAAATATTTCTCAATCATCATCTGTTACTCCAGTTACATCTACTGGTGCATCGAGCGATGGTTCTGGAGGATCTGGAATGAGATCATTAACTCAATTTCAACTTTTACATAAGGACAAATTAATGTCTCCTCAAAGTCACTTTACTTTTAATGATCCAAAACTTGGAGTTCTATTTAATGGATCTATTGCTGGAGTATCTCCAGTAATTACTCCAGATGGGCAAAGTGTTGGAATGACAACTTTACAAAATGTCCTAAATGCAGGATATAATCAATTCTTAGAACCAAGTAAAGTTTACTTTGGTGATAAATTAGTGGATCCAACCGAATTTAATAACTTAATTTATAATGGCCAAGATGGTGCGAAAGTATATATGCCTGTGGACAGTAGTGGTGCCCCAGATTATAAGGAGTTTGCCAAGTTTAAAGAAATCTATGCAGTATATGAGTCAAATAAAGATCATTGGTCTGCGCAACAATCCATGGATTTCTTCAAACGTAATAATTACAATTTGCAGATAGATGAAAAGTATGAAGATGGAGATAAGGTAAAAATTATTAGAGACAACTCTAAAGTTAAGCCATTCTGAGTAATGGGAGGCTATACAAATGATGGCACAACATTAACAGATAATAATTCATTTATTACAAAATTATCACGAGATGAAGAAACACGTATTATGCCACAGCTTAAAAAGGTGTGAGTAGAAACAGTTGGAAAGAAAACAATTAATCATACTCCCGATAAATCTTGACATGTTGAAGATTATTATAAAGGAATGATCACAATTCCATATAGACAAGGTTATGCTGCTATCGTAGATGCTATGGTAGGACAAGGGCCTAGGGAACAGATCCCTACTATGGGAACAGTTCAGACAAATAATCTATACTCTAATCAGAAAGTTGTTAATTCAACTAGCGGAGCATTTTTAAATAAATAATATATGGAAATAACAAAACCTAATGATATATTTGTTGCCTCATTAAATAACCCAGAATCAACAACTTATGATCTTATGTCTGCAGATCTTACGCCAGATAATACCTCTTTTTATAAGAAAGAGGATTATTTGCAAAGTAAATTCGTGCAGGATAAGTTTAAAACACCTGATGGTCAGTTTGACTCATCAGGATTTGATTTGGCTTTTAATAAAGCAGCATCACATTATAAAGAGATGACAGATGAAAATTTCCTAGATAATCTAGGAAAAGCTGTTTATAGTCCATTTGATATAACTCGCCCGTTAGAATCAAAAACGTTTACACCTGAAGTAGAGTTTAAGTTAGACTTTAATCCATTTAAATACTTATATAGTAGGAGTGGTATTAATAGTGTTGACGAGAACCCTTTAAGTGTTAGAGAACTTGCGCAACAAAATAAGGTTTATGATCCAGATACTAAGACATGGAGTAATGAATCTGCTAATGATTTAGGAATATTAACTAAATTCTTTGGGGATACATTAGTTTATGGTCAATGGGATGAGGATGGAATGCATAAAGATCCAGAGACAAATCGCATGGTCAATCATAAAAAAGGTGAATGAAAATATGATGATAATGGAAATCTATTTTTAGAAAAATTAGGTAATAGAGAAATTTATGGCCGCCAAGTTGTAAGTCCGATGGATTTATTAACTACAGACGGCTCATTAGCAAATCAATTTGACTTTTTAGACTCGGATAGTAGAGATAAATCTATTATGGGAACAACAGCGAAAATGATCTTTGAAATTGCTCCATTCTTTATTCCTGTGGCAGGTGTTGCTGAAGTTTATGGAGGATTAAAAGCTGCTGTTTCATTAGGTTCTATACTTCCAACATTTTATAAAGCATTTGAAGGAATGTTATTGGGGGATACAAAAACGCCTTTAAATGATGCTGCAACAGCAGCTGAAAGTTATATGTCTAAGTTTAACCAACAATCAGTATCAGATCAAGGTTCGAATTCTTTCTTTAATTACGAGCAATTAAGTCAAATGGTTGGCTCAGTCTTTAGTCAGATTTATGAACAAAGAGCAGCTGCTAGTTTATCAATGCTTATTAAGAAGCCTGCAATGAATAAGATTTCAGCAAAAGGTGAAGAACTCTTAAAAACTATTGATGATGAATTAACTGGCGATTTAATTGATAATAAATTATCTGTGGACGATTTTCTAAAAATTCGTCAAAACGCGATTAATAAAATTCCTGAGTTAGCTGCTGAAATGGATTCACAATCTAAATTATCTAAAGCATTATCATTAGGTTATATGTCAATGTTACAGTCAGCAGATGTATATTCTCAAGCACTAGCTGGAGGATATGATCGTCGTACTGCTGGTTTTGCTGCCTTAAGTGCAGCTGCAGGACAGTATGGTATCATGGCCAATAACAGAATGGGTGACTGATTCTTAGATAAAACTACAGGATATAGTCTTGGTACAAACCAAGCTCTTATGAGAAAAAGTATATTGCCATTTCTTGATGATGTTAAAGATGGATTAACAGAAGTGGCTAAAGACGCTTCTGTTGGAAAAGCTAGCTTAGCTGGAACATTCGGAAAAATCAAAGATGCTTTACATAATACTTTTATGACACCAGCCGTTTTAGGCGAAGCTATGTGAAAGAATTCAGTAGTAGAAGGTGTTGAAGAAGTTACAGAACAAGCTGTATTAGATGCTACTAAAGGAGTTGTAGATATTTTATCTTACCTTGGATTAACTAAAAATCAAGGATCTATGGGTGGTTTTAGTACTGTCTTTAGTCAAGCTGGATTAGAAAATTATTTAGCTAACTTTGTTGGTGGTCTTATTGGTGGATCTATGTTTGAATTTCAACAATCAAGAATTGATCCTTGAATTCATCATCAATTGCCTACTGATACTAAAGAGGATATTTATGATTTAATTGCAAATGGTAAAAAAGATGATATTATTAAGATTATCAATGAACATAAAAGTTCATGGGGTAATACTTACATTAGCCCAATCAAGGACGATGGAACATTTGATATAGCTGATAGTGGCACTTTATCTTCTGCTGATATTATTGCTGGAAGAGCAATTAATATGGTAGAATCTATTGATGGATTATTAAATTCTCAAGATTTAGGATCTAGTGATGAAGAAGTTGTAAGAAAAGCTCTTCGTGATGATATATTAATTCAGCAATTAAGAGCTGATAAAAAAGCATCAGGAACTGGTTTAGAGGGCTTAATATTAGAAGAGTATAAATCTTATAGAGGAAAAATCTTAGATTTAAGTTCTAAAATTAATAGCTTAAATGGAAAAGCTGGCGAAAAGGTTGATGAAAACTCAGAAGAAGTACAAAGATTATCTCAAGAACGCGATAGTTATAAATTAATTGTTCAAGATATTCTTGAGGGTAATCAAGCTGAACGTTATTTTGGAGAAGCTGCATGATACTTATCTAAACCAATTAGTAGTGATTTTGTTGCAATTGATAAAGAATCGTTTGTTGAAGCTAAATATAATACTCCGTATAATAATTTGCCAGACAAAGGCACAATGTCATTAAGTAAGGAACGAGTTGATAAAGAATTTGCAGATTATGTTGCAAATAAAGATTTAAGACAATATTTAGACTTAGGATATAAAGCTTATTTAAATCTTGAACAAAAATTTAATCCTATATTAGGAGAACATGTAGCATCAGGTTATATAGACGAATCTGCAAAAACTTGAAAAAATTTATTAAATCTAGCTATTACTCAAGATTTATTTGATACTAAAGACGGAGAAAGTTCTGTTCCAAAGGTTCAAAGATTCTTACAACAAGCTAAACAAATTGAAGAAAAGACTGGTAATAGAGTCCTTCCATGAGAGGCTATTAATTCTCAAATGTCACAAACATTAATGGGAACAAAAGCTTTTACTATGGAAGATGAAGATGGAGTTATTCAATTTGGTGATCAAGTAATTAAAAAGAAAGAACTTGTAGCTAAAGTTTTAGAATCAATTATTGATTCTTTGCCTCCTGAACAACTTAACTATGATACAATTAGTAAACTCTTTAGTGATCAAATTGAACGTGAAAATGGTGAAATTAGAGAACAAAATGATGCAGCTTTTAATCCATTAGTAACTGAATTTAATTCAATTACAATTGATGGTGCTGAGTCTGATCCTAATAAATACGCACGTAAAGAAGAATTATTCAAAGAAATTAATAAAAGACAGCTAGTTGCTAAGTTAGTACCTTATGAAGAATTAGAAGAATTCAAGAAGAATTTTAATGACTCAGTTCAACAATTACAAGAATCTCATATAGCTACCGAAGGATTATCTACTGACATTTTAGATAGATTTATTAGTATGCCTGGAAAGGTCACAGCTCTACCTTCAGTTACTGAACAAACACCAATTGATGAATTAGTACGATATGCTTCAACTCTTGGAGTAAATGCTGATTTACCTAAAATTACAGAAGATCTTACTAATGTTGTTAATAATGCTAATATTTCTGATGAAGAAAAGAAAGCTATTCTAGCTGGAGATGAATATACTGGAACAAATCCTGATATTATTAATGCTTTAGAAACATTTAACACATCCTTAGATAATGTGGTAAATCTACTTAATGGAGAAATCAAACGCTATAATCAAGATGCTAATACATATAATAATTTTCAAAGCGCAACAAATGAATTAAAACAAGAATTGTTAGCAAATCAGCCTTCAATTTTTGGAACAACAGATGCTTTATTACCTGCTTTAATTGGAGAATTAAAAAATAATAAAAATCTGGATGGAGAATTATTAATATTAGCTAAGAAAGTTGTCTCAGGTTATTTAAAACCTATTAAAGCACTTTCCTCTACATTTAGTCTATCTGATGCAGATATCTTAAAATTAGCTTCATTATCTAATTCAGAACTGCAATCTATCTTATCTGGCTTGCGTCAAATGGTGTCAGAATCACAAAGCGAAAATCCAGATTTTATTGATGGGTTTTGACAATATGCTGGAGCTATAGGAGAAAATTTACCAGAAGGAATAAAAAGAGCAATTGACTCAATTGCATCTGCAAATCCAAGTCAACAAGAATATTTACTTTCAAATATTACTGGACTCCGACAAGTTGTATCAAAGATCTTAAATAATGGAAACGCACTTAAACCTGTCTTAGAGTTAAATCAATTAACTGCTAATGATAAGATGTTTAAACAAAACTCAGTATATAATTTTATTAGAAAATTTGATGTATTTTTGGACCGAGATTCAAAACTAACTGTTGGAAAAATCTGAGATATTTTAGAGAGTGAAGAAGCTAAATTAGCTGAAAGTTCAACCCTAGATTCTTATTTCTCCAGTGGTTATAAAACTTCTGATCTAACTACTTCAATTAATACAATTAAAATGCTTGAAAGCATTGTAAGGGGTGCAAGTAGTACTCAACTTACTTATGCTGATCCTATAGGATTTATTGCAGCTCGTCAAAGTTTTGCTGCGCGAAATAAAATTGAATCGGATGTGAAAGACTTGGTTTCAATTACCTCTGATCAAGCAGCATTAATTATTAAAGAGTTAGAAAGAGTTAGAATAAAATTACAATTTTTAAAAGATCTATCTAAATATAACTCAGGTCTTCTAGCTAAGGAACAAATATTAATTAAGACCAAATTTAATAAGCTTTTAATTAATAATTGAAGTGAACTAATTAAAAAGAATTTAACATATAAGGATAAAGCAATTATTCCTAATATTACTGATACTTTAAGTTCAGATCTATCTGATGAAGAAAAATTATTAACAATAGAGAATTCATTCTATGAAAATGTAAAAGAATATAGTATACAAGATAAAGTTGCAATTGGAAAAATATTAAGTAATCTATTTTCTTTTGATAATAGGATTGAAAGTATTTATTCTTCTAATGGTCAAGATGAAATTACAAAAGACATTAAGGCAGTTAGTAACAATGACATGTTATTATATTTATTAGGAACAATGTCTGTAAAATCAAGTGACTTTAATATTAAAATGTTAAATGCACTAAAGACTACATTTGATAAAGCTCCATTCTTTACACAAGAATTAGGAATTAAAATTATGTATGCCTCAACTATTAATCCTGAATTATTTTCAGAAATTCTTCAAGAGTTATCTCCTATTCAAAAAACTGATGAAATAGATGGCGTTTGAGCATATGATACTACTTTAATAACTTATATTCTAGGTAATGCTGGTACAGGGAAGACTACAGTAATGTATAAATTGTACTTAGCAATGATGTCTCAATCTAACTCTCATCTTGATGTTTGATTCTCTGGTCCTGAAATTGAACAGGCTACAAAGCTTGAAAATGATGTACTAAGTGGATTAGATAAAACTAAATATACTACAAATACTTTATCGAAAGATCAGTTATTTGCCAGACTTGGTTTAAAAGATGTAATTGATAATATCAAGAAGGATGAAAATACTGACATTGAACGAAATACCGAAGGGGCTACTTTAAAGTCTAATTATGAAGATCATCTGTTCTTCAAGAGTACGCCTGAATTTGATATTCCTACTGATTTGCCTGAAATTATCTTTATTGATGAAATTAGTCATTATACAGCTTTAGAGCAATCATTAATTAATGAAGTATCTAAAAGAGCAATGGCTAATGATGGAAAAGTCGTTAAAATATTTGCAGCCGGTGACACCTTACAAAAAGGTGTTGATTTTAATGGGATTAACTATAATGTTGGTCGTGTTTCAGGAATTTTTGCTCCGAGTTTATTCTTAACTATTAGAGCACAGAATAATCAAAAAAGAGACAATAATGATATTGTTTCTACCACAATTAGAAATATTAGTAGAATTTGATTAGATTCTCAAAAATCAACTCAATCTGTCTTTGAGAACTTCTTAAAAGATGGAATTACTTTAAAATATTTTCAAAGTGCAAATGTCTTTAATGGCGATAAAGTAGTAGAAGGAGCTGTTCCAATGGATGCTTTACTTTCAATTGCTAAAGCAATTAAAGAAAACCCGCAAAGAACTATTGGTATTCTAACAGATAGTTCTGGAGTTATCTCTGATGATTTAAAAATTAAATTAGATAAAGCTGGAATATTTGAACCTAGTTACATTGCAGTAACTCCTAAAAAGGTTCAAGGTAGAGAGTTCGATTATTTTGTTTTTAATTTATCCGCAGCAAAAGAAAAGAGTATCTTTGATAGTCTAAAAGCTTTCTATACTTATTTATCTAGAGCTAAATATGGTTCTATTATTGTAAGAGATGCTGATATTGATTTTGGACAACGTTTAGAATTACATCAAAAAACTGATTCATATACAGACGAGTTAAATCCTCTAGATGCTACAATGGTTACTGAATTAAAGGCCGCAAGAATTAAAGAACTTGAAAAACTCTTAGGAACTACAACTACTCTTGATAATGATTATTTATTTAATAGAAAAGCTGATGTTGGTTCAGTAAGTCCAGAAGATATGTTAATGTCAACTGATGATAGAATTGATGTCACTGACTCATTAAATAATGATATTCAAGATACTGTATTAAAATTCTCTTTAACTCGTTTTAGTGAATCACATAAAGGCTCTCAAAATGTAATGGTTCATACCTTTTACAATGATATGAGTGTTATCAGTTCTTTAAATGGTGATAAAGCAACTATTGCAAGAGGTGCTTCTAAGTTCTCTTATGGATTGGATTATCTACTTAAAAATCAAAGAGCTAGTAAAGTAACGATGCCAAAAGCAGATTATGATAAAGCAGTTAATTTATTAATTAAAGCTAAATATCAAATCTTAAAGAATAAAGTTATTGACATTAAAACTGTTCAAGAAATATTTGCTAATCCATTATTAACTTTAAGTGATGTTTTACCAAAAGGTCAAGATGGTAAAACTACTTCTGGTTTTGTTATTACAGCTGATTTATATCACGAAGCTTCAAATAAACCTGTAGCTCTTAAATATGATGATGCAAGTAAACATTTGCCTGATAAATCGAAATATTTAAATTTAATGTATAGACTTATTAATCCAACAACTGGAGAAGATTTCTTTGTGCATCTTGGAACATTTCCAGATTTAGAAAATTTAAAAAATGTTATTGGTTCTGTATTTGCTAATTCTCCTACCAATCAGCGAGTTTTAGAAACTTATGAAACTCTAATGAATGATTTAGAAATTGGTAAGTATGTTGAAATTAATAATCCAAAAACAGTAGTTAATATTACGTCTACTCGTATGTGACCACCAGTTAATGGCAAAAAATTACAAACGAGTTTAAAAGAATTAACTGAAACACCTGGTTTATTATTTTATGACTCTAACTTTAAAGTTGTTAATGATCCAGTTATTAATTTCTTTCCTAAAGATTTTGAAAAATATAAAACTTTATTTAAAAGTACTTTATTTGGAAAATCTTTTGAAGGTTGAAATGATGCTGATAAAGTAGACTTTGAAGATAGACTTAAAAAATCATATGAACAAAGAGCTGGACGACCTTATATTACAGCTTCTTATATGGATGATACTGGTGTTGGACCTAATGATAGAACTATTAGATTTATCACAATGCATAGCACTACTCGTACTTGAAAAGAAATTGATAAAATTGTTAATGGAACATCTGATACTCCAAGTTTAACAAAGAGAATTTTTGATGCAAGAAAAACTTCTGAAACTGTTCAGGGTAAAAAAGCATTAGATGAAGTCTATGCTTTATCTGGTAGTTTATTTAGTGGAAATGATGTATTAGATTTGTTAATTTCTTTAGCAACAGAAAAAGTAGAATTATTTGATAAACTATTAAATGATGGAAATTCTTGATTAACTGATGTAATGGGGAATCGTGATGATTCAGCACAAAAAATCTTAAAAGCTTTATTTGCAAACGCTCATAAAGATGCTAGTAAGACTATTTTAGATGCTATTACTTATAGTAATAAAGGTGCTCAAAAAGTCTATGAATCTGTTAGAGATTATGTTAAAACTCATCCTAAACCAACGAATGTTAGTCCAGAAGAATCTGCAAAATATCGTACAGAATTTAAAAGTTATGTAATTAATACTGTCGCCCGTCAAAAAGAAGGACGTTATTGATTTAAAGCATTCTGAAATATTTTTAAATTACAAAATGCATTAGAAGCTAAAATTCAAGAGAATGGTATTGGGGTTGATTTAGATAAACAATATTTTTCTGTTATAAATGATGTGGTGAATTATTGAAAGGGTCTTAAAGATTCAATTTATTATAATATTCCAATTTTAACAAAAAACGAAGGAACTGAATTAGTCGGTGATACTTTTCATCCGAGTATTTTAGATAATCTTTATACAACTTTATCTCCAGAAGGTCCACGAATTTTAGTAGATTTAAGAGATAAAGTTAAGTTAGGGGCAGAATCTTCTATAGATAAATTAGATTTCTTAAATAATCCAAGTAATATTTCCGAAGGAGAATACTTAGAAGTTGCAAAAGCATTAAATTTACAGCCATCAACTACAGCTTTGCCTATTACAGTTAGAAATCTGATTGCTAATTCTGGAGTATCTATTGATGAAATTAAGAAAGCAATTAAGATATTAAGGAGTAAAAGTCCAGAACAACAAGAAAAAATAGCCACTACATTTGAATTAAATCAAATAGTATTTAATAAAAAACCTATTTTTACTGCAGAAGCTAGTGATAATATAGATCAATTAAAAGTAAAAGTAGTTAGAGCTCAATTAGTCAAATCTGCATTAAAACTCGCAGAATGAAAAGGTAAGATAGATTTATTAAAAACTAAATCAGTTGCCGAACTAAATGTAATTCTTGGAAATTCAAAACCCGAATCAGTTTGAACTGGAAAATTAAAACAATTAGATTTTACTCCAGGTTCTATTCAAGATCTAGTTAGAAATAGAATAACACTAATGTTAGATGGAAAAATGGATGAGGGTGATAGTTTTGATCCAAAAGTTCAAGAAGAAATTACTGCTATTCTTGAAATTTTAACTCAAAATAAGATAGATATAAATACCCTCTTTACTACGGGAGATATACCAGAAAACTTCGCTAATTTTAGGGATAAAGTTATGGCTATAGATCCAAATAATGAAGCTTGAGATAATATAGAAAAACTATGAACCTGTTAAAAATATAAAATATGGGTAAACAACAATGTCCTAGACCTGTACTCATGAAATTTGGGCGACAGATCTTAATGGCAAAGTCTCCCGCAGATATTCCTGGGCTGCTATTTCAAGCAGCTCAGGCTTTCTACGGGCCTGAGACTACCGAGACTGAGACAATAGAAGAATTAAGACAAAAATATAAAGACATCAATAGTACAACTATTTTGGAACGGCTTAGTGCATTAGCTCCAGAAATTGTTACAGCTAGAACATCTAATCGTAAACTTAGAAATCTAGCTGCTAGACCCACTGCGGCGTTTAGAACTGATGCAATTAATGAGTTTACATCTCCAATTGTAGATGATATGTTTACTAATTTACAAGTTGCCAAATCTTATTTTCATAATAGGATTAATGAACTTGTAATAAATGCGATCTATAGAGGCCCTCTCAATCGTGATACCTATGTTAGAGGCAACGTTGAAATTAGTCAAGGAATTCAAGATCTAAAGAATTCATTATTTCAAACGGTTGTAGATTATTTAATTGCTCAAGACGTTTTACATAAAGATGATTATTATACTGATAGAAAATTCACAGCTAATCTCTATGTAGGAAATACATTCCAAGTAGAAAATTATGAAACATATAAAAAGGTTTTAATAGATTTATTTAAGCACTTAACTTCTATTGATCCAAAAATTAGATTTGCTGAAGAACAACGTGTAATTCCTTCATTATCGGGAGATATTCAACGTATCGGTGTTAGAGCTAAACATGATGCTTATAATGCAGCTGTGTTTCTAACTAATTTTGATAGTGTAATTAGTCAAGAATTTAATTATATATTAGATGTTGATTTTAAATCATTTAATACTTTTGTTGATTCTTTAGGATCTCCAAAGTATAAAATTAAAACTTCGGGAGAAAAAGTATTATCCCATACTGATACACATGAATCTGAATCAGTTGATAGACTTAATGATGAATTTACTCAAAAAATCTTAAATACAATTCCACACTTAGATCGTCAAGGAGATTCAACTCACGAATACTTATCAATGACTCACTTCTATGGATTGTCCGCGACTTTTAGAGATTTTCAAACACGAAATTTAATTACTTTAAGTAAGGATACTGAATGAACACTTTTATCTAAAAATCCAAAGAAAGCATTACAATATTATTTTCAAAAAATTAAAGAAGCGGATGCTGTTAATTATGCTGGAGTATATCAAATGTATTTGCCTTTTAAAGCTGTAATTGATGTAGTACACTCCGTATCATCATATCTTGACTCTGTAAAAACAAAAGAAGAGAATAATCCAGCTTTATCATTATATGATGTTATTTCACAACCATTAAATAACTCAAATGGAGCTGTGTATGCAATTTATAATCCAAGTACTGGATCGGTTATTTATAAAGAATTATATTCTCAGAATTTATCACAAATTCAAGCACAAGGACGTGTCTATGCTAAACTCTTAGCTAACTCTAATCGTCGACATTTATATAATGTTGATGAGATGGACGATTTGTCTACAGATTTAGACTTTTCTAAATACTTAAATAAGAGATTTCAAATCCTTATTCCAGAAGAGCACATAATTGATTTAAAGAATAAGATTATATCAGGACAATCTATAACATCTAGTGACGATATTGATAAGATAAAGACTGAAGCTTTACGTTCTCAACTTAGATTAATGATTAACACTGTTAATGGATCAGGAAGAGAAGATGGTCAAACTGTATTTGATTTAATTATTGCTAGAGAAGAATCTCTTTTACAAGGAAAGTTTGATGAAGCCACAACACAAGGTGGGCCATTAGCTGACTTATTAAAAGTCATTCAAGATCCTTTAGAAATAAGTTTACAGTCTTACATGTTAAGACCTGTTACTACAATTACAACTGCTTCGGGAAATAAAATCCCAACCTTCAAAGTTGCAAATCTAGCATATTCTGATTGTGAAGTTATGCTTCGTAGATTAAACTTTGAACAGGATCCACATAATGCAAATAATACTTCATATAAAAATCTATTTTTAGGTTCAGAACCAATACTATTGGGAACTACAACGAAGTTAGAAATTGTTAATGAAAAATCAAGCAAAGATGCTGCAAAGTGATTACCTATTGAAAACTTTACAGCTAATTTTATTTTTGACTATTTAGGATTAAGCAAAAGGAAATCTGAATATTATAATGTAGTTATTGGTAACTATTCTGATAAAAATACTATTTTAGCTAAACAAATTGCATTAAATGCTAAATTAAATCAAGATTTCATTATTGGCGGATTAGTTACAGAAAAAAATAAAGTTATTAATGTGCCACAATTAAGAGCATTAGCTCATGATCAACAAGCTGCTTATTATTCAGATTTATATAGAACTATTATTAGTAAGTTTAATACTATTTTTGGATTAACATTATCTACTGATATGGCTAAATCAAATGATGCTTTTGTAGCAATTAATGATAAATTATCAAAATTTACTAAAGACGATTTTTTAGTTTTTGTTAAGCAAACAGGTATTGATATTGTTGAAGAACAAGATTATGCTGTCTATGGCAAGAAGGTAATGGTTAATCAAAACCTTTTTGATAATTTTTATTTCTATTCTGATACAATTGATCCATCAAAAGACTCCTCTGCAAATCTTCAAAAATTTAATAAATATATTGATTTTGAATTAAATAATTTAGTATTTGATTTATTAAATTTTAGAAATGGAGAAAGTGCTAAATTATTACTTAACAGTAATGAACTTGGTAAGCTTATTGGAGAAGATGGAGATTTAACTCATCTGGCCAAATTCTTTGGAATTGATCCAGCTGTATTAGAATCATTTATTACTCATGAAGAACAATATGAAGATAATGAGGATGATTTAGATGTAGCTACAGTTAAAGAAGTACCAGCATTACTGATTAAAAATGATAAAGGAGAAATTAATCCATTATTAGAAAGATGGATGTTAACAAATATGCTATTCAGAAATGAATATTTAAATATTACAGTTAAGCACGAATATATGCATACAGCTAAAAAGTTAGCTGAAAGAAATGTATCACAAATTGGTAACTTAGAAGCATTTGCTGAAGAATCATCTGCTAGATATTCTGGTATGGCTAAACGTAATTCATTATTTACAGCTACTTATGAGCGAGCTATTCTTGGTTCTAGAACTGGTGTTCCTGATAAAATTAATATCTCTATTATTGAGGACCCTAAAGATGACGTTTATAATATTGGTGGGGATACTGATGGAGTTAACTATCAAGATGGATCTAGTTTAATTACAGCTGTTTATAGTAAAATGATTGCGGCTTCATATCCAGGTAAAGAATATGATGGCACTTTAAAACGTTTTGGGGTAGGTATTACTGATTATGGAAGCTCTGTTAAAAAAGATGCCGAATTTGTTATTACAAATGCTTCAATGCAAGCCTCGTCAAGATCTCCTGTAAATTATTACTCGAAGAATAAACAAATGCTATCTGCATTTCCTATTACTGTTAAGAAATTTAATTTAGGAAGTTCTTTTAATTATCATTTCGTAGAAAATGGTAAAATTTTTAAATTGCTAGGATTACAAATTAATGATAATCAATTAGTTAGAACTTTACAACAAATTGATAAGAATGGTTTAAATATTGAAGAAAATATTATTGAAGAACCACGTGAGGTAAAGAATTTATTTGATATATGAAAATCTATTGGAGAGCAGTTCTCTGGGGTTTTAGAAGATGGGTCTTTTGTTTATAATGAAGATTCTCAAAATATTCTTTATCATATTATTACTAATTATCAAGATGAACATGGCGCATATCCATTAAAAGATAAAATGATTCATGTTGTATCTACTAGTGGTGCCTTTAAATCTGGAGCAATTAACTTAAATCCATCATCTGATTGATTTACTGGAGACACAGAATTAAGAAGTTTTAGTTTTGATAGTGTTCATATTGGACCACAGCTTGATGCTGGTCATAGTCCAGATGCTGCTAAGATTAAAGAAATAACACAAGTAATTTCAGCCTTATCACAGAATGAAAGAACAGCTGGAATAGCTAATGAAGCTTATGAAGATATAGCTCGTTTAATTCAACAAGCTGCAAAACCATGAGTAAATTCTATTTCTAAATTAGGAGAAGCAGAATTAAATAAATTATATGAATCATTATCTAAGGAATTTGCGAGACACTTAGCAAATTCTCCTTCTGTCGATTTAGCAACTTCAATTGCCGAATCATTTAAAGATGGGGAGTTATTACCATTTAGCAATAAAAACTTCTTTCAACATTTTATGAGAGATTTAATTGTTAAACTTAATAATAAATTCTTAACTCGTTATTATAGTGGTTTAGGAGCTATCTTAAACCCCTCACATAAAATGTATAAAATTTATGAAGTTCCAAAGATTGTTGATGGTGTTGAAAAAATGATTATCTATTCTCAAGAAGACATGATTCGCGAAGCTCTTGATAATTATATCCCTGGAGAGGAAACTTTAACAAATAATGAAATAATTGATCGTTATATTGAACAATTACTTCCAGATGTTGATACTACAGTTGATAAAATTAATTTAGCAGATACTGTAATTAATCCAGAAACTGGAGAATTATGAGAAATTTCTAATCCTGCTGAATATTATAAACTTAAAGCATATGGCCCAAATAAAGCTATTAAGAAAGTAGTTCGAGTTACACGTGATTTAAAACCTGCAGAATTAACTTTTCAAGTGGCCACCACCCTTGACACTAAGTTAGAAAAAGAAAGAAATACTAAATTATATACAAGTCTTTCTTTAGCTGGTTTAAATAAATTAAAAGTACAATATGTTGATGAGGGTTCTATGCGAGGAATTGCTAAGGCTGCTGGAATTGATGCAATCGTTAATTCGTTCTATAATCCTAGTACACAAGAGATTACTTTAAATGGGGCTTATAAAGGAACCGCTAAAGGAAATCAATTGATTATTCATGAAGCAGTAGGTCATCATGGACTAAGTATATTATTTAATGGAGAAGATGCTAATACATATAAAAATATATTATTATCTGCCAGAGACTATTTATATAAGAATGCTTCTAAATTATTAGATGGCTCTAATATGGCATCAGTTGAAGATATGGCCACTCAATATGGTGTTAATCTTAACTCAGAAGAAGGTCAATTAGAAATCATAGAAGAATTATTAGCACGCCAAGCTGAACAAAATCCTAGCTTATCATGAATTCAAAAAACAATTGGTAGACTTCAATTATTACTTGCAAAAGTATTTGGATTAAATAAACCAATGGGATGAGAAGGTGTTATTGAATTGTTATTAATGTCTAAAAAAGCTGCGGCATCAGGTCAATCATTTACTACCCAAATGAATGAAAATGAGAGATATTTGCCTACTATGACAACAAAAACCTTATTTGATTTAGATTCAGTAAGATTACGTTACTCATTAACTCAGCATCAGGACTTCTTAGCTAATAAAAATGATACTGATATTACTCCTCAAGAATTAAATACTTTAATGCAATTTGCAGCTAGATTTAATACTTTAACTGCAGAAGGCAAACTTGATATTAATAAATTGGATAATTACTTTAGATTCTGAACCCAAAGAAATCTAGACTTACTTGACCAAGGTATTACTTTACAAGAATTAAATAAATTTACTGATGCAAATGGCATTATTAATTTTACAGGTTATTTTGGGAATGATTCCTTAGTAGCTGATATTTTTGATGATGTTAAAGAACATTATTTAACAAATAACTCACAACAAGTTTATAATTATAAATTTAGTGCTGCTGAATTAGTTCTTCCTAATATTTATAAATCTACTTTCAGTAATGGTAATGATACTATCTCTACTGTTAAAGCTAAGGGTTCCTCTTACTTTAAAGAATTGCTTGAAGAAGATTATGCAGAAGATTCAACTCCTGCAGATTTTAAAATTGTTTTACAAAATGGGAAACGTATATTTGTTAGATTAGTTTCTCAACTTCCAACTGAACAACAAAATGGAAATATTTTAAAACAGGACTCAGAAGATGGTAAAACAGTAACTTATAGATTAGGGGAAACTGGCGAGTATTTATATAAGAAGCCAGGTGGTAAACTAGGCTCTAAAATTTTAGTTAAAGATGGCGATGATTATTTATACATTAAAGCAGCCAATACAACAAAATCTAAGTATGTATTTAATCCTAATGCTGGTAAATGATTTAAAGAGTTTATAGAATCAGCTAGAGAGATTAGAGCTATTATTCCTCTAATGAATGATACAACAGAAGATTTAATCAATGAATCTACTTTACAGCCAGTTAATTTACGTAATGAATTACTAAGATATTATTATAATTTAACTAAGGTTAAGATTGGACAATCTGATATTCCTGACGCTAATTGATTTAATAATAATAGACAAGAAATTATTGAAAAATTAGCAAAGAAACAATATGCATCATGAGAGAAATCACATGAATTTATTGCCGCTCGTATTCCAGCTCAATCAATGCAGTCTTTTATGCCTATGAAAAATATTGCATACTTTAATACACCAAGTAATAATGCTTATGTATCAGTATGACAAATTTGATTACAGGGATCTGACTTTGATATTGATAAGGCCTACATTATGGGTTATGGATTTAATAAAGGTTCTCAATTTGATTTATGGACTAATATGTTTGACTACAATACTAAAGAAGAGTTGGATGCATTAAGTACATTACCTATACCATCTAATACTTTAGTAAGTGTTACGAATGAAAGTTCTCCTCAATATATTCTTAAAAGAGCTATTAATTTAAATGAAGATGCTGCATGATTTAATAATATTGCAGGTAACTTATCTAATTCATTTGAAATTGCTAAGTTAATGGCACCAGAAGATATAAATAGATTAGGTAAAGTTTTAAGAAAAATTAATAAAGGGGCAAAAACTATTAAGGATCTATTAACTGATTCAGAATTAGCGCCACAAGATATTAAACTTTTATCAAATCAAGTAATATTAACTGATCCATCTGTATCAAAATTAGTAACATTCTTAAACTTTTATAATGAATACACTGATTATATTTCTTCTAGACATACTTTGCAAAATTCAATTGTGTCTAAGATTAACAGTACAATTAGTGCTCCAAGTAATCAATTATTAGCTACTGTGCCTATTAGTATTAATATGTGGCACTCTGGGGCGGCAGAGGCTGGTAAAGTAAGACTTCAACAAATTGATAAAATCTTAACTGAGTGACTTAGTAATTCTGGAGAAAAAGCTCCTTTACTTACTATAATCTCTACTTTAGCTGATGTTAATCCTGCCTCAATTACTGATTCAGAAATTGCAGATTTAACTAAAACAATCAATAGTAGAGCTAAAGCAGATCTTAAGATTAAAACTTTAACCGATTTTACAAAAAATCTAATTAGGAGAAAAGATCGTTTCTCGTCTACTAATGCTGTTGGCATGTTTAAACAACAATATCAAGCAGCTGTGGGTAAACAAGACGTAGGTATTGGAGCTAATGGATTAAAAGTTTTCTTTGCACTTAGCAATTACTATAATAGTTGGTATGAAAAATTAGATGAAGGTTTAGTTAGCATTAAAGGAATATCTGATAATAAAGTCTTCTTAAAGGAATTTTATATGCAAGATCCTGCTACTGGAGTATTAAAAAAACATACAAGAGTAAGTATTGCTGACACTAGAGTTTCTAAATCTACATTTCAATCTATTTTAGGATTATATGGATATGAAGACTTACAAAAAGAATTAAGTGAAATTAATAGAATTCAAGCTGCATTAGCAATTTCTGGATTTATTTCTGGAGCAACTGATAATGCTAAAGAATTAATTATGGCTAAAATTAATGCTGTGGTTGACTTAGCCGCTATGCATTTATATATGTTAGCTGTAGGTTTCTCTGCTAAAGATGTTTCTATTTATATGAATTCTGACTTAGCACAATATGTAGCTCATAATATTCAATCAAATACTTTTCTGACAACTAAACCAGTTTATGCTGAAGCATTAGTTGAACAATATCAACAAATTGAAGGTAAACTTGCATTATATAATAATTCAAGAACTGATATGGATGCTATTTGTAAAACTTTCTTAGACATCTTTAATGGAGGTGCTGAATTTGGAGCAATGGCTAAGATTTTTGGAGTTAATGGTTCTATTGATGCAAACGTTGATGCTCTAAACAATTTTCTAAATGTTATTGAAAGTGCAATGTTTAATTCTGAACATAAAGTTTTTGGCTTTAAACTTAAGAGTTTAAAGAATATAACAGCTAATAGTTTACTAAAAGGAACTGATGATTATAATCAAGTTGTTGCAGCTGTAAGAGCTGAATTTGAAACTAATGTAGTAGTAAATAGTATTAGTCAAACTGATGCAGATGGAACAAAAACTACCACTCTATCAGATACTAATAAAACTTATAAGGATATTGTATTAGCTATTTTAAATAATAATACACATCTAAGTAAATTATATAGTATGTCTAATGACTCAAAGACTCAAGTTTTTGATTATATTTTTGACACACTTCGTAATGCTTCAGAAATTGAAGTATCATCAATTAATTATTATAATAAAGAAGAAATTCATACAAAATCAATTATTGGTGGAGAGTTTAACTGTCGTCATTTTATTCATCCTAAAAATGATAAATATAGAAAGGCTGCAGCAAATTACTATAATTTAATTAAAAATACAGTTAATGTATTTGATGTATTAGAAAATGTGCCTCACTTTAGAGAAATGATTCATAGTGTAGGAACTACCTTTAATATAGCTTTATTAACATCAAAAAAGTTTAACTTTGTATTCTCATATTATAGAGATTTACTTAGAACAAATGAAAAAGCTTTAACAACTGATGTTAAGAAAGATCAAGTATTAAAACATCAAAGAGGAAATTCAGCATTACCAATTCCTATGGACGATAAAATGTTAAGTCGTGCATTTTCGGCATTTGATAATTATATGATTTCTTCTTGATTAAAAACAGCTGATAAAGAGTCTAAAATTGCAAATTTTAAATTTAGTGCAAAAGATTTATTAAAATTAGCTGGCGTTCCAAATGTTCATTTATATACTTCAGACGGAGCCAAAATGCATTCAGCACTTGATTTAAGAGGAGCAACTAAAAATAAAATTCCTCATGTTGGAGATATGGTTTTAAAAATTGAACCTAGTTCAGACAATGATGTTATTATTGATTTAACATCTGATTATGGAATAGCAAATTTTAAAATAATGATGGAACAAGTTCTATTTAGTGTATTAGAAAAATCAGAAACATCTGATCTAAGTGATACATTAACATTAAGAAGTATGAGAAATCCATTTAGTTTATTTGGTACACAAATAGCCCCTACATATGGAATTAGTACATTAAATAATCCTATTAGTATTGAAAACTTTCTTAAATTATTAAATGAATTTAATAAAATTGATAGCTCAATTGAGCCATCAAATAAAGTTACAGCATTAAATGGTCAAATTGTTAAATGAAAAGATTTATTTTATCTATATAATTTAATTGTAAATAATGAAACATACGGTGATAATCGTCTTACTCCATTATTTCAAGATTATGTAAAAGATGGATCATCTATTGCCAATGATTATTTAATGTTTAGTTCAAGAGTTGATAGAGGTATCAAAGATATTTTTGAAATTACAAATGAAACTGAAAAAAAGAAGAAGATTTTAAAAGAACAACAGATTAATAATATTCTTTATCTAATTAATCAAGTAAGAGGGAAAATGCTTCTTGATGGAGATATGATTCAAATTAAAAATAGTGACTTCGTTATTAATACCACAGCCGCTAAGAATAATTTCCAAGAAAGTGTTTATTACCAAACTGTTGCAACAATAAGATCATTATTAAGAAGTCAAAATTTACTCATAAATTATAAGTGCGAGTAGTATGAATTGTTTTTATATTATAAAATTACCAGGTGGCGGAGAAGTAAAATTCTCCGCTAACCTTACTAGAGCCGCCCAAACTCCCCTATTAGATAGATTATTAAGGGATTATGTGGCATTAAAAAACGAGGCTCTCTCGGCAGATGACTTAAGCGAAGAAGCTGTTACAACTGCTGAAGAATCTAGAGACAAAGAACTTAAAGCAATTAAAGATCAAATCTCTGAACATATTAATTCAGGCTTATCAGGCCCTAAAGTTTCTGCAGCTATAAGTGCAATTAATCCTGAATTAGAAACTTCTATTACAGAACAATTCATTAATAGAATAAACTCTAAAATAGATGAAGAATTAACTATTACAAATATTAATGATGCTTTATTTAAAATATTACGTAGTGATGCTACTATTATTAAAAGAAATACTAGGGGAACAGAAAGTAAGATTTCTATATCTGATTTATTATTTGAATTAAATAAAACATTAAGTCAAAAGTACTTTCAAAAAGTTGAAGTTGATTCTTTAATTGGGGTTAAATCTGTTAATGAGCAGATTACTTCTTTTAATTCTGAAATAAGTAAGTTGCAAGGTGCTAATCAAAGTTCTGATGCTTTAACTGCTTTAAAAGATTTAATTGGTTATGCATTTCCAAATAAAAATGGAGTTCGATCTACTAAATCATTTTATAATGCAACCTTTAATAAGGGTTCTTTAAATACTACTATTGTTGTTGAAGATGAAGCTACTAAAACCCCAATTTTCTTTTATAATAATTCTAATGAACTTTCTTTATTCTTAGGAATATTTACTTATCTTTCATCAAAATTAAATGCATCAGATGTATCTAGTATTGTTAAAGAATATAATGAAGGTTATACAAATAAAATTAATTTAACAAATTTTGATGTTAAAAAATTCTTCTTAGGTTATATTAATGAAGAGGGTGAATATATGGATCCAGAGTTCTTTAAGATGTTATCTCATAAAACTGGGACTAAATCTGCAATTGATAAAATTATTAACTTAGTTGCTGATGATTTATTAGTTAATTATGAACCCGAAGAAACTGACGAAGAAACATTTGTTACTAAATTACAGAAGCGTAAAAATCAACATATAAAAGTACTACAAACTTTATTTAAACATATCAGTCCTGATAAGTATGGAAGTGGGACTAAAAGTCGAATGGCTCAAGTTCTAGAAGAGTTTAATAAAGAGGATCAAGAAAATAGGGAATTTCTTAAGAAACAACGTAAAGAATCCATTCAAAATTTTATACATAAGAATGTAATTAATTATCATTTTGATAAAGCTGAAGAAATAACTAAAGATGATATTAATAGTCTACAAGATTGAGCATTATCTAATGTAAAACTATATCAAGATATTATTAGCATTCCTTTGAATGATGGTCGCCCAGTTAAAAAAGGAAAAAGGTCAGATTCAAATTGAACTATGAATTTGATTCCCACAAGTATTGTTAGAGAAAAGGGTGGAATTAGAATAGATTCTGGATTTTGGTCTGCTAATGGTATCATAACTGAATTAGCTAAAGATCAATCTATTATATTAACTCCTGATAGTTTATTCTATTTTAAAAAATTAAATAATTTAAATCAAATTGAGGATATAGATAGTCATCAAGATGCCTTAACATTAGAGCAACAATTTCCTGGAGAATTCATTGTAACAGTTAAAGATCAGGAGAAATTACCTGAGGATATTGTTAAA